>Ga0307373_10001099_pt1 | contig 51048 bp, 46 predicted proteins | sample OX2MG_FD_202534 | JGI IMG/M metagenome (GOLD analysis project Ga0307373, IMG submission 202534) | Soil microbial communities from Risofladan, Vaasa, Finland - OX-2 | ecosystem: Environmental > Terrestrial > Soil > Coastal area > Acid sulfate soil | place: Finland: Risofladan, Vaasa | collected...
GGGCCGGGCGCGCGCCCGCGACGGGGTGCGCCCGGCCCGCCTCGAGCCGTGGCAGCTCCTCGTCGGCGTCGTCTTCCTGGTCGGCGCGGCGCTCGCTGCGCTCGTCGTCGGTCCCTCGGACCTCTCGCTCTCGACGGTCCTGCACGAGCTGTTGAGCAGGGTCCCCGGCCTCGGGGTGCACGCGCCGCGCGCCGCGGCGGACGCGGCGATCGTCTTCCAGCTCCGCCTGCCGCGCGTCGTCCTCGGGCTGCTCGTCGGCGGGATGCTCGCGCTCGCCGGCGCCTCCTACCAGGGCGTCTTCCAGAACCCGCTCGCCGACCCCTACCTGCTCGGCGTCGCCGCCGGCGCCGGCCTCGGCGCGACGGTGGTCCTCGTCGAGATCCCCGACGCCCCGAGCTGGGGGGTCAACCCCCTCCCCCTCGCGGCCTTCGCCGGCGCGGTGCTCAGCGTGGCGGCGACCTTCGCCTTGGGCCGCGGCGCGGGGCGGATCCGGGAGGCCTCGACCCTCGTGCTCTCGGGCGTCGCGGTGGGGACCTTCTTCACCGCCGCGCAGACCTTCCTGCAGCAGCGCAACACGCTCGTCCTCGCCAACGTCTACAGCTGGATCCTCGGCGGCCTCGCCACCGCCGGGTGGGGCGAGGTCGAGCTCATCGCCCCCTACGTGGCGGTGAGCGCCGTGGTGCTGCTCGCCTGCCGCCGCCTCCTCGACGTGGTGAGCGTCGGGGACGAGGAGGCGGAGAGCCTCGGGGTGCGCTCGGCGCGCCTGCGCCTCGTCGTCGTCGCCGCCGCCACCCTCGGCACCGCAGCGGCGGTCTCGGTGAGCGGGCTGATCGGCTTCGTCGGGATCATCGTCCCGCACACGGTCCGTCTCTTCCTCGGGCCGAGCTACCGGCGGATCCTGCCGCTCTCGCTCCTGTGCGGAGGGGGCTTCCTCGTCCTCTGCGACCTCCTCGCGCAGAACGTGCTCGCCCCGGGCACGATCCCCCTCGGCGTCGTCACCGCCTTCCTCGGGGCCCCCTTCTTCCTCGTCGTACTGCGCCAGAGCCGGAGGATGGGCTGATGCTCACCGCCGAGGGCCTCGGCGTGGAGCTCGGCGGGCGGCGCATCCTCTCGGGCATCGCCCTCTCGGTCGCGCGCGGCGGATGGCTGTGCCTCGTCGGCCCGAACGGCGCCGGCAAGTCGACGCTGCTGCGGGCGATCACCGGTCTCGTCCCCCACGAGGGGAGCGTCACCTTCGACGGCTCGCCCCGCCCGTTGAGCGACCGCCGCGCCGCGGCCCGCCTCGTCGCCTACGTGCCGCAGCGCCCCGTGCTGCCGGGGACGATGACGGTGGCCGACTACGTCCTGCTCGGACGCACCCCCTACCAGTCCCTGCTCGGGGGCGAGGGGCCGCGCGACCGCGTCGTCGTCAGCGAGGCGATCGAGCGCCTCGAGCTCGGCGCGCTCGCCGGGCGCACCCTCGGCACCCTCTCGGGCGGCGAGGGGCAGCGCGCCGTGCTCGCGCGCGCCTTCGCGCAGCAGGCACCGGTCCTCGTGCTCGACGAGCCGACCTCCTCGCTCGATCTCGGGCACAGCCAGCGCTTCCTCGAGCTCGCCGACCTGCTCCGCCACGAGCGCGCGCTCTGCGTGGTGAGCGCGCTGCACGACCTCTCCCTCGCCGCGCAGTACGCGGACGAGGTCCTGCTCCTCGACGGCGGCGAGGCGATCGGCTGCGGCCGGCCCGCCGAGATCCTCACCGAGGAGGCGATCTCCGAGCGCTTCGGGGCGCGGGTCGCGGTGAGCGACGGCCCCGACGGCTGGGCGGTCCGCCCAGTCCGTCCGCCGCGGGGTTAGCCGGGGGCGAGCCCGGTGCGCAGCAGCCCGTCGTCACCGAGCGCGACCGAGGTGGCCGAGCGCACCGCCCCGGTCGGCAGCGGGCCGTAGATGTGGGGAAAGCCGCGGGCGTCGGGCTTGGCCGCCTCGACGCGCACCTCGGCTTCGAGGCGCTCGGGGTCGATCTCGAGGAGGAGGACGTCGTCGCGCCCGCCGTAGAAGCGGTCGGCCGTCCCCTGCACCTGCCCCGCGAAGGAACAGTGGATGAAGCCCTCCTCCTCGAGGGTGCTGTCGATCGAGGAGATCCGGTAGCTGCCGGCGGCGAGCGCCGCCTCCCAGTTGGCGCGGAGCGCCAGGTGGTAGAGGAGCTCCACTACCCGCCCTCCTCGGTCGGCGCCGCCGGGGTCGACCGCAGCGCGACGCGCGGGACGAGGTGGGAGCCCACGAGCCCCGCCGCCTCCTCCTCGTGGACGCGGCGCACCACGCGCCGCTCCAGCACGAAGGCGAGGCCGGGGACGAGCCCCGCCCCGACCATCGCCGCGAGCTGCAGGAGGGTGAAGCGGGCGCGCCGCGCGAGGTCGTAGGCGGCGACCAGGTAGGCGATGTACAAGAAGCCGTGGATCGGCCCGACGACCTGCACCACGCCCGGCGCGTTCCCGAGGTACTGGAGCGGGATACCGACCAGGCACAGCACGAGCAGCCCGCTTCCGACGAGGTAGGCCATCACCCGGTAGCGGGCGAGCGAGCCGCTCACGAGCGGCGCCAGGACTTCGGGCGGTCCTTCGCGGCGAGCTCCTCGAGGAAGTCGTTGTAGGCGGCGAGGCGCTCGTCCTCCTCGTCCGGCCGGCGGGTGACCGGTGCCCCCGGGCCCGTCTCGGCGGGGCGGGTGGCGCGCAGGCGCAGCAGCGCGCGCCCGCCGACGCTCTCGGGGTCGTCGTGGACGAGGTGCCACCAGACGACGAGCCCGAAGAGGGCGAAGACTGGCCACTCCACCGAGTAGAGGTAGGCGAGGTGGTCACCGGCGAGGGCTACCGAGACCTGCCAGCGGCCGGCGACCAGACAGCCCGGGAACCAGATCAGGATCGCGAGGTGCGCGAGCAGGGCGCGGCGGGTGAGCCAGCGCGAACGCCGCCGCGCCGAGGTGGGCAAAGCCTCCTTGCTGTCGGCACCGGCGCGCACCACTCCATCTTGGCGCGCCGCCGGCATGGACCACGCGCGCTCAGTCGGCGGTACGCGGCCCTCCCGGATCGGCGAAGGACTCGATGCGGCGGGCGAGGTTCACGGCGTGGTCGCCGAGGCGCTCGTAGAAGCGGCCGAGGAGGGTCACCTGCCCGCTCACCATGCTCGTCATCGCCCCGGCGGCGACCTCGGCGACGAGGCGGTCCCGGAGCAGGTCGAGCTCCTCGTCGGCGGCGTCGAGCGCCACCCCGGCGAGCGCCCTGCTGGCGTAGGCGTCCCCCGTGGCCTGCCACATGTCGACCGCGACGTCCGACATCCGCTGCACGATGCCACGGCTCACGGCGGTCATCTCCGAACCGAGGCGGGTGACCGCTCGCTGCGCGATGTGCTCGGCGAGGTCGGCGCTGCGTTCGAGCTCAGGGAGGATGAGGAGCACCGAGACGAGACGGCGCAGCTCGGGGAGGTCGCCGGCGCTGCGGGCGATCTCCCCCCAGACGATCTGCACCAGCTCCTCGGTGAGCTCGTCGACGGAACGGTCCGCGGCGATGATCGCCTCGGCGTGAAGCACGTCAGTGCGCAGCAGCGCGTCGGTCGCCCCCGCCAGCGCCTCGGTCACCAGCGCGAACAGCTGGGCGATGCGCTGGTTGACATGGACGGGGGAATCGGGGCTCGCGGCCATCTCCTTTGGAAAGCTATCTGCGGTCACCGCGATTGATGCAATTTGTTCACCTTCTGTTTACCTTGCGATGACCCCGCCCCCGCCTCCGCCCCGGAGCGGCGGGCGGCCCGGCACTACACTCGCCCCAGCTGGGGGGCATGCGGATGCGGCCTCCTGACCCTCGAGGAGGCTCCCATGGCGCAACTGGTCGGGGTCCTGAACACCGCCCACACCCCGTTCTGCTACATGGACGTGGACAGCTGGGAGGTCGTCCGCGAGAAGCGGGCGTCGCTGCGCGAGGACGTGCCGATCGACAGCCACGAGGAGTCCGTCGCCAAGCGGGCGCGCGTCGAGGCTGGCTTCTCGACGCTGCGCGACAAGCTCGCCGAGCTGCGCCCCGACGTCCTCGTCGTCTTCGGCGACGACCAGGAGGAGCTCTTCGACTTCAACAACCACCCGGCGATCGCCGTCTTCGTCGGCGAACACTTCTCCGGGCAGGCGACGGCGGCGAACAACATGCTCGGCACGCGCGAGCCCGACCCGAGCATCCCGCGCACGGAGTGCGACGGCCACCCCGGCCTCGCCACGGCGCTGCTCACCGGGCTGCTCGACAGCGGCTTCGACCCGGCGTTCATGATGGAGGTACCCGACACCGAGCGCGGCATGGGCCACGCCATCATCCGACCCCTCGAGTCGCTCACCAACCTCGACATCCCGACGGTGCCGCTGCTGCTGAACGCCTACTACGCCCCGCAGCTCACGGCGACTCGCTGTTACGAGATCGGCAAGGCCGTTCGCGAGATGATTGACGCCTACCCCGAGGACCTGCGCGTCGTGATCATCGGCTCAGGCGGCCTCTGGCACACGCCCGGGCAGAAGGGCTCCTACCTCGACGAGGCGTTCGACCAGCAGGCCCTCAGCTACCTCGAAGAGGGGGACGTGAAGGCCTGGGCGCAGCACTTCGACGCCTACGTCGTGCAGCCCGGCGACGTCAGCCAGGACGTCTCGACGCCGCGTCGGGGGATCACCGGCCTGCCGACGCCGGGCGGGCCGCAGGGCGGGACGCGCGAGACCTGCAACTGGATCGCCGCCTCAGCGGCGATCGAGGGCCACCCCTCGGTGGTCATCGACTACATCCCGATCTACGCCTCGCCCGTCGGCGCCGCCTTCGCCTACTCGGTCCTCTAGCCCCTCGCAGCTCAGCGCGACGGGATCGCGACGCGCCCGCCGCTGCGGCTCGACTCCTCGAGGGCGTCGAGGATCTGCTGGCAGGCGTAGCCGTCGTCGAAGTTGGGCGCCGGGGAGGTGCCGCTCTCGATCCCGCGGAGGAAGTCGCGGGTGAGGAGACGGAAGGGCATCAGCCGGTCGTCGCGGTCGTCGACGAAGGGCTGCAGCCGCTCGGGGATCTCGAGCTCGGCGAGCGCCGCGTCACCGCGGCGGCCGCCGATCAGGGTGCCGTGCGCCGGCGGGTTCATCCCCGTCTGTGGCGTGAGGAGGGTCCCCGCCGAGCCGTAGAACTCCATCGTCGCCACGTCCCCGAAGGGCGTCTGGCGGGAGGCGACCATCTCCGCGACCCCGCCCCCCTCGAAGAAGAGCCGGAACAGGAAGGTGTCGTCGGCGTCGACCTTCACGATCTCGCCGTTCTCGCCGAGGCGGTCCGGCTGGAAGGTGATCATCTCCCCCGAGGCCGCGGTGACCTCGCCGAAGAGGTGGCGGAGACCGTCGATGTAGTGCGAGCCGAGCGAGTGCAGGAAGCCGAGCTTGCTCGCCGCCATGTCCCGGTCGCCGCGAAAGGCAGCGAGCGTCCCCTGCGGCCCCGGGTCGCGGAAGAGGCGCACGAGCGCGAGGCGGAGGTCGCCCAGGTAGCCCTCGGCGATGAGCTCCTTCGCGCGCATGCGTGCCGAGGCGTAGCGGAACTCGTGGGCGATCATTGTCGTCCGGTCGCTCGCCGCGGCGGCCTCGGCGAGGCTGCGGGCCTCGTCGAGGTTGAGGGTGAAGGGCTTCTCGAGCAGCACGTGCTTGCCCGCCTCGAGGGCGGAGAGGGCGATCGGGTGGTGGAGCGCCGTCGGCGTGACGACGCTCACCGCGTCGAGGTCCGGCGAGGCCACGAGCTCCCGCCAGTCGGTGAAGACCTGCGGGATGCCGAACTGCTTCGCTGCGGCCTCGGCCCGCCCGGCGTGCCGGGCGCAGATCGCGACGACCTCCAGCCCCTCGGACTGGAAGGCCGGGACGTGCACCGTGACTCCGAAGCCGACCCCGACCACGCCGATTCGCACCGCCATCGCCCCTACCTCCGCTCGTCGTGTCGGCGCAGCTTAGGGAGGGGGTGGCGCGCGCGCGCCACGGCCGCGCACCAGCTCATTGACCCTCCTATCGGTAGCCGTCAAGTGGAGACGCCGGGCAAACCAATGATCGGTCAGGTGCGACAGGCTCTTATGAGGCCACGGTCTCCAGAGAAGGGCGGGGCCGGGATCGACAGGTCGCCATCCAGTCAGCCCGACGGCGACAGGTAGGCTGAGAGTCAGCTCCTCGGCCCCGGATCTCAGGCGCGAGGCAGCTGCTTGTAGACCTCGCGGGCAACGTAGCGCTTGAGCGACCGGACGACCTCGCGCTTGGAGCGGCCCTCTTTCACTCGTCGCTCGAGATAGGCGCGGGCCCTCGGGTGACAGGTCGAGCGCACGACCACGATCCGCCAGAGCGCGCTGTTCGCCTGACGGTCCCCACCGCGGTCCAGGCGGTGACGAGCGGAGCGCCCCGAGGACGCCTCGAGCGGCGCCACGCCGCAGAGGTGGGCGAAGGCGGCCTCGGAGCGGAGGCGTTCGGGGTTGTCCCCGGCGGCGGCGAGGAGCATCGCCCCGGTCACGGTGCCGACGCCGACGAGGGCGACGAGACCCGGTGCGGTCTCCTCGACGCCGGCGGCGACGAGGGAGCGCAGGAGGCCGGCACCATAGGCGCCGGTGCCCTCCACCCCGACCACCTCGGGCAGGCCGAAGGAGCCGAGCCAGCTGAACAGCGCCGTCTCGCCGGCGCGTGTCGCGGGAAAGGACTCGGTGCCGAGCAGTCGACCGAGCGGATCGAGGGCGGCAGCGACGTGGCCGTCGAGGTGGGTGTCGACGCTCCCGACGATACGGGGGCGCGTCTCTACGATGGTCATCGTCCATCCCTTCTCTTCTCAGATGGTCAAGGGGTGGCCGGCCATCCCGTGACGGAGAACCGGTGAGGAGCTCTTGCGTCTACAAGGGCTCCCACCCTCCGCGCGGGCGTGTCCGTCCCTGTCGGTGCACGTCAGGCCATATTTCTGCGACCTTCCAGCCGGGTGGATAACGGTTCGCTCCGGAAAACATCATTGGTAGGGTGAGCCGTCCCCGGCCGTCGGCTCTGTGGAGCGCACCATCGATCTGCCACCGCCTTCCACGACCGCCGAGCCACCGGGCCCTCGCCTGGCCGTGAGCGACGCGCGGGGGCGCACGGCGCTCCGCCTCTTGTTCGCGGTACTGCTCGCCGGCGCCGTCGCCGCGCTCGGCGCCACCGGGTCGGGGGGGACGCTGCGCGCTCCGCTCACGATCGTCGGCTATCCGATCTACGCGGACTTCGACCCGAACCGCTACCTCGTCGCGTTCTACTTCGTCGGCCTCGTCTTCCCGCTCGGCTCCCTCGGCCTCTACCTGCTCGCCGCGCGCCTCGGTCCGCTGCGGGTGGCGCGCCGAGCGCGGCCGCCGCGGGTGACGACCCTCGCCGAGCTCGGAGCTCCCGCGGAGCGAGGCCGGCCGTTGGCCGGCGCGGTCGCCGCCGCGGCCCTCGTCGGGGGGGTCGCCGGCCTCGAGCTCGCCGTCGCGACGAACGCCGGTGGCGCGCTCCCCTGCTGGTGGTGCGCCGGCGGCGCGGCTCTCGTCGCCCTCCTCGGCGTCCTGGTGTGGAGGATCGGCGGCCCCGCGGCCGCGGCGGGCGTGCTCCTCGGGGGCGTCGCCCTGCAGGTCGCCCTGCTCGTCACCGTCTCCGCGGTGACTGTCGTCACCATCTCCCCGGGGGCGGTGACCGTGCACTACCGCTTCTTCCCCTGGTGGCTCGCGCTCGTGCTGCTCGCGTGCGCCGCCCTCCTCGCCGAGCGCTCGCGGCGCCGCGGGCGGAGCCTCGCCTCGATCGCCCGTGGTCTCGTCGCCTACGTGAGCGCCCCGCTCCTGCTGTTCCTGCTGCTCGCCTCCCTCCCGGGGCCGGGGGGGAGGATGGACACCTTCGGCGAGGGCGAGTACCTCGGTGGGAGCTACCTCCTCCTGCACGGCGCGCTCCCCTGGCGCGACCTGTACCTCATCCACGGCCTCCTCGACGACGGGCTGAAGCCCCTCGTCGGCTTCGCCCTCTTCGGGATGACCCGCTGGGGGGCCTCGGCCGGGCTGAGCTTCCTCTGGGCGCCCGCCTACTGGATCGCCACCTACCTGTTCGCGACCGTCGTCTTCGGACGGCGCTGGTTCGCAGCGGCGGCCGCCGGTGGCGCGGTGGCGCTCGGGGTCTTCGCCGACTGGGACGTCCGTTACCTCTTCTGGCCCCTCTTGCTCGCGCTCTTCGCGGCCACCCTGCGGCGCCGGAGCTGGCGCGTGGGAGCACTCCTCGGTCTCGCCGCGCTCGTGCAGTTCCTGCTCATCCCCGAGATGCTCTACGCCGCGGCCGCCGTCGGCGTCACGCTCGTGGTCGTCGAGTTCAGCCTCCGCCGCGAGCGCCGCCCCCGGATCGCCGACTTCCCCCGCAGCCTGGGCGCGGCGGCCGCCGCCCTCCTCGGTGCCGCCGCCTTCGCGCTCTGGCTCGTCGCCGCCGGGGCGACCTCGGGGTTCATCGGCTACTTCCGGGACTTCGCGAGCGCGCACAGCCTCTCGGGGGGCATCCCGCTGTTCACGAACTACGCGATCCCGGCGCGGCGCGACGCGCTGGGCGTCCTCCACCTCACCGTCAGCGACCCGGGCTGGTTCACCCGCTACTCCCTCGAGCTCGTACTGCCGGTGGCCGCGGTCCTCGTGCTCTTCGCCGTGTGCTGCGTCCGGTGGCGCGCACGTCGCGCGCTCTACCTGGAGGACTGGGTGGCGGTCGCCGCCGCGCTCGTCACCCTCGCCTACTTCCCGAAGGCCCTCAGCCGCGCCGACGTCGGGCACATCGGGGAGAGCTTCGCGGTCGCGGTGCCGCTCTTGTGCTGCCTCGCCCACCGCGGCGTCGTCGCGCTCGACGGGCTGCTGCGCCGCGCGCTAGGGCGGGGCGGACGCCCATTGCTCCTCGCGAGCCCGGCGGGCCTCGCGCTCGTCGCCGCGGTCCTCGCCGTCGCCCCCTCCTCGCCGCTCTCCGCGATCGACGCCGCGCCGGCACACTTCCGCAACGCCGCCGACGCGCCGCCGCCACCGGCGGTGAACGGAGCGGGTGGCCTCGGCTACGAGGCCGGGGCGCTCCCCGACGGCCTGGTGCGGGACCTCGCGACGGTCATCGCCACCTACGGCGGACGCCAGCGGGCCGTCTTCGACTTCACCAACGCGCCCGGCCTGTTCGACTTCCTCCTCGCCGCCCCGCCGGCCTCGCGCTTTTACGACATCAACCTCACGATCACCGAGGCGGCGCAGCAACAGGCGGTGCGCGACCTCGAGGCCGTCCGGCCGCCGCTCGTCGTCTTCGGCGGCGTCACCGGCCTGCCGCGCTGGGACTACCTCGACAACGAGGTGCGCGACCACATCGTCTCGGTCTACCTCCTCGACCACTACCGCCCGCTGGCGAGCGTCGACGGTGAGCTCGTGCTGCTCCGCGACACCGTGCGACACCCCGCCGGGCTGCCGCGCCTCGTCCACCCGCCGGTGACCACCAAGCTCTACGACAGCGGTGGCGCCTGCGCCTTCGGCTACATCCCCGACTTCCTCCCCGCCCCGGCGGGCACCGGGGCGGTCGCGGTGGCGCTCACCGAGGTCCCTGCCCCGCCGCACCAGGGCCGCGTCTTCCGCTTCGTCCTCCCCGCGCTCCCGAGCCGCTACCGCTACGTCGAGGTGACACGCTCGCAGAGCGCCGTCGCCGGCTCGTTCGTCCTCTCCAACCTGCGGGCCCGCTCGCGGCGCGACATCTCCTGGGCGGTGCTCGCAGGGCGGGCGACGACGGCCATCGAGAGCGGTGCATGCCTGCAGTGGCACGGCTTCTCGAACACCCTCTTCCTCCGTTACAAGGGGCCGGGGACTCCGACTTCGCTCTCGCTGATCCCCTGACCGCCCTCCGGGCTCGCCGCCACGATCTCTGCAGGGAGGGCCGGTTCCGGCACCTTGGGAGCCCCCGAGACCCCCTCGTCGTCCTCGGGGGCGATGGGCGCGAGCGGGAGGCGGACCGTGAAGGTCGACCCGTTGCCCGGGGCGGAGGCGACTGCGACGCTCCCTCCGTGGGCCTCCGCGATCGAGGAGACGATCGAGAGGCCGAGGCCGGTGCCGCCGCGGTCACGGGCCCGCGAGGGGTCGGCGCGGTAGAAGCGGTCGAAGATGTGCGGCAGGTGCTCGGGGTCGATCCCCGTCCCGTGGTCGGTGACGGTGACGACCGCCTCCTCGCCCTCGACCCGCAGCGCCACCTCCACCGCCGAGGCCGCCGGGCTGTAGCGGAGGGCGTTCTGCAGCAGGTTGCCGAGGAGCTGGCGCAGCCGGGGATCGTCGCCGCGGATCACGGCGCTCGGGATGAGGTCGACCACGACGACGCGGTCGGGCTCCTGCACCTGCGCGTCGGCGGCGGTGTCGGCGACGATCCCGGCGAGGTCGACGGGCTCGAGCACGAGCGGCCGGCCGCTCCCGAGGCGGGCGAGGAGGAGCAGGTCGTCGATGAGTCCACCCATGCGGACCGACTCGTCCTCGATGCGCTGCATCGATCGGGCGAGGTCCTCGGGGCGGCTCGCCGCGCCGCGGCGGAAGAGCTCGGCGTAGCCGCGGATCGAGGTCACCGGCGTGCGCAGTTCGTGGGAGGCGTCGGCGATGAACTGGCGCAGGCGCGCCTCGGAGGCCTGCTGCTCGGAGAAGGCGTGCTCGATCTGACCGAGCATCTCGTTCAGCGAGGTGCCGAGCCGGCCGACCTCGGCCGGGAGCTCGTCGGCCTCGACGCGCCGCGAGAGGTCGCCGGCGGCGATCTCCCCCGCCGTCTCCTCGATCGAGCGCAGCGGCCGCAGCCCGACGCGCACCGCGGCGTAGCCGAGGAGGCCGAGCGCGACCACGAGGGCCGCCGTCGCGAGCAGGTCGATGACGACGAGGCGGTGCAGCGTCCCCGACAGCGGGCCGAGGGGGATCGCGACGAGCACGATCACCGGCACGACGCTGAGGGAGGCCGGGAGGGTGATGCTCGCGGACTCGGGGAGCACCCGGTACGAGGCGGAGGAGCTGCCGAAGTGCGCCTGCGCGTCGAAGAGCGCGAGGTCGGCGTTGACGTTGGCGTTGATCTGGCGGACGAGCGAGCCCAGCAGCCCGGGCGGGAGCGCCACCTTGAAGCTCGCCGGTGAGGAGTTGAGCACCTGGCCGGTCTCGGAGATCACCTCGGCGGCGGTGCCGAGGGGGGTCGTCGACTGCGCCCGGCCGATGTCGATGTGGTTCTGGGGGCTCACGAGCGCGGAGGCTCCGGCCTGCAGCTCGATGTCCACCTGGGTGTTCAGGTAGGAGGAGATCTCCTGGTAGACGACGACGTCGGCGACGACCAGGCCCGCGGTGGCGACGAGGATCACGCCGAGCGCCAGGCGGGAGCGGATGGAGAGGCGGTGGAGCGAGCGAGCCAAGCCCCGCCGACGGGGCGGCGCCCCAGATGCGTCCGCCACCGCTACACCGAGACGGGCACCCGCAGGCTGTATCCCGCGCCGCGGAGCGTGTGGATGAGCGGCGGCCCGAGGGAGTCGACCTTCTTGCGGAGATAGCTGATGTAGGTCTCGACGACGTTCGCGTCGCCGCCGAAGTCGTACTCCCAGACGTGGTCGAGGATCTGGGCCTTGGAGAGCACGCGGCGCGGGTTCATCATCAGGTAGCGGAGGAGCTTGAACTCCGTCGGCGTGAGCTCGATGGCGCTCTCGCCGCGGAAGACCTCGCGGGTCTCCTCGTCGAGCTCGAGGTCAGCGAAGACGAGGCGCGACGCGCCCTCCCCCGAGTCGCTGACGCGGCGCAGCACGGCGCGCACCCGCGCCAGCAGCTCCTCGAGGCTGAAGGGCTTGGTGACGTAGTCGTCCCCGCCGAGGGTGAGGCCGCGCACCTTGTCCTCGGTGGCGTCGCGAGCGGTGAGGAAGAGGATCGGCACCCGCCGCGCCTCCTGGCGCAGGCGGCGGGCGACCTCGAAGCCGTCGAGGTCGGGCAGCATCACGTCGAGGATCACGAGGTCCGGCCGGAAGGAGAGCACCTGGTCGAGCGCGGCGCGTCCGGTCGGCGCGGTCGCCACCTCGAAGCCCTCGTAGCGGATCGCCGTCGAGATGAGGTCGCTGATGTTCGGCTCGTCGTCGACGACAAGGACACGGTTCGTCGTTCGCTCCATGGAGAAAGTTTCGCTCCGCCCGCTGTGACGGTGCTGTGGAATCCCTGTCAGGGAACCGGAGGGCGCCTCAACCCTGCGACGGGTGCGACGCGCGCCGGGCCCCCGTCAGCGAGAGGCCCTCGGGCAGGCCGGAGAGGACGGCCTCCCCGTTGAGGAGCTCGAGGCGGGCGCGCGCGTCACCGAGGGCGAGGCCCTCGAGACGGAGGCCCGCCCAGCTGTCGAGGGGGGCCGGCGCGAAGGCGACCCTGCCGGCGGGGAGGTCGGGCTCGAGGTCGAGCAGGGTGCGCAACAGGCTGAGCGCCGTCGCCGAGGCCCAGGCCTGCGGGGTGCAGGCCGCGGGGTAGGCGATGGGAGCAGCGAAGTCGGCGCGGTCGAAGCCGCAGAAGAGCTCGGGGAGGTGGCCGCCGAAGGCCTCCGACGCCTCGAAGAGGCCGGCCGCGATCCGCCGGGCGTCGTCGGTGAAGCCGTAGCGCATCAGCCCGGCGGCGATGAGCGCATTGTCGTGCGGCCAGACCGAGCCGTTGTGGTAGCTCATCGGGTGGTAGCGACGCATCGAGGTCGCGAGGGTGCGCACACCCCAGCCGCTGAACAGCTCCGCCGAGCGGAGGTGCTCGGCGACGGCGGGCGCCGCCGCGTCGGTGACGATGCCGCTCCATAAGAGGTGGCCCATGTTCGACGCGAGGCCGTCGACCGGTCGCTTGTGGCCGTCGAGGGCGAGCGCGAAGTAGCCCCGGTCGGCGAGGAAGAACGCCTCGTTGAACTGCGCCTTCAGCGCCTCCGCGCGGCCTTCCCAGTGCTTGGCGAGGGCGTCGTCGCCGGCCGCCGCGGCGAGCCGGGCGCGCGCAGTGAAGGCGGCGTAGACGTAGCCCTGCACCTCGCAGAGGGCGACCGGGGCCTCGGCGATGCGGCCGTCGGCGAACGAGACGCTATCGGGCGAGTCCTTCCACCCCTGGTTCACGAGGCCGCGGTGGGTGAAGGGGCGGGCGTACTCGACGAAGCCGTCGCCGTCGCGGTCCCCGAACTCGTCGACCCAGGCGAGGGCCCGGTCAGCGTTCGGGAGCAAGGCGGCGACGAGCTCGGGCGGGGCCCCGAAGCGCCGCGCCTCGTCGAGGAGCACGACGAAGAGCGGTGTCGAGTCGATCGAGCCGTAGTACGCCGAGGCGACGCCGGCCCCCGGGCCCTCGAGACGGAAGCGCACCTCGTGCAGGATCCGCCCGGGCTGCTCCTCGGAGGAGGTGTCGACGCGGCTCCCCTGGCGGCGGGCGAGGGCCTGCAGCGTCCCCGTCGCGACGGCCGGCTCGACGTGCAGGATCATCCACGACGTGAGCAGCGAGTCGCGTCCGAACAGCGCCATGAACCACGGCGCGCCGGCCGCGACGACGACCTCCTCGGGGTGGTCGGGGTCGTAGATCCGCAGCGCCGCGAGATCGTCCGCCGCGGCGTTCCAGGCGCCCGCGAGGCGCTCGTCGGCGACGTACAGCAGCGGTACCTCGAGGCGGCGCCAACCGGCGGGGCGGCGTTCGCCGGCGGCGAACTCGCCATGCGCAAGCGCGACCATGCGCCCGTCGACCTCGACGCGGAACTCGAAGCGGCGCTGCCACCGCTCGCGCGGCGCGAGCACGACCGTGAGGCGGATCTCGCCGGGGCCGGCGTCGACCTCAGGGGGCATCGAGAGGCGGAGGCGGCGGCTCCGGCCGTCCTCCCGGAAGGCGTAGAGCATCTCGTTCTTCGCGACCTCGACCGAGTGGAAGCCGCGGGGGCGGACCTGGTCGGCCTTCACCTCGAAGAGGTGCGCGAAGTCGGCGTCGACCTCGAAGGTGACCTCGACGGTCAGCGCCTCGGCGGAGAGGTTGCGCAGCTCGAGCTCCTCGGTCATCCCGTCGCCGACGATGCGGCGGCGGGCGACGAGCAGGCCGGGGTCGGGGCGTCGGACGCTCGGGCGCGGCCGGGAGACGAAGGCGGCGCGGAACGGCTCCTCGGTGACCACCGAGACGGGCTGGGTCGGGCTGCCGTCGACGAGCATCCGCCAGCGGGAGAGGAAGCGGGTGTCGCGCACGAAGAGGCCCTCGGTGAGTGCCGGGTCGATGTCCCCGGTGATCGAGGAGATGCAGAAGGTCGTGCCGTCGATGAGCGTCGTGGTGCCGGGCGCGTCCCCCCCCGTCGGCGGCTCGCCCCCGACGACCCAGCTGTCGCTCACCGTCCCGCCTCGGCCCGCACGCGCTCGTAGAGCGCAACGTGCTCGGCGACCATCCGCTCCGCGGAGAAGTGGCCCTCCACCGCCGCCCGGCAGGCGCCGCGGTCGATCGCCTCCACCTTGCGGAGGGCCTTGAGGAGGCCGTCGGCGTCGTCGACGACGAAGCCCGTCGTGCCGTCGTCCACGATCTCGGCCGAGGCGCCGTGACCCGTCGTGATCACGGGGGTCCCGCAGGCGAGCGCCTCGATCATCACCATCCCGAAGGGCTCGGGCCAGGCGATCGGGTTGAGCAGGCAGCGCGCGCCGGTGAGCAGCTCGAGCTTGTCCTCCTGGTTCACCTCGCCGAGGTAGCGCCGCTCGCTGTCGAGGAGAGGAACGACCGACTCCGCGAAGTAGCGCCGCTCGAGGTCGGTGTGCTGCTTGCCAGCGAGCAGCAGGCGGATGCCGGCGCGGTGCGCGAGCTCGAGGGCGCGGTGCGCACCCTTGTCGGGCGTCATCCGCCCGAGGAAGAGCGCGTAGCCGCCGTCGCCGTCGCCAACTGGGAACTCCTCGGGGAAGAGGCCGTGATGGATCACCGCCGCGATCTCGAGTGGCGCGGCGCTGCGGCGATGGTGCTCGGAGATCGCGATCACCGGCACCGTGCCCTGCAGGAGGCGGTAGACGGAGAGGAAGGGCTCGACGAAGGGGTTGTGGTTGGTGGTCACCGTCGGCGGCGCGCCCCGCACCCCGTGCAGCAGCGGCCCGAGAGTGCTGTGGTCGTGCACCACGTCCATCCCCGCGAGCGCGGCGTAGGCGTGGGTGACGTGTTCCACCTCGAGCGCGCTCCCGGCGTCGATGCCCGGTGCCACGGGGATCACCGAGGCGCGGGGGACCTCGCTCGTGCTGTCGCCCGAGGCGAACAGCAGCACCTCGTGACCCGCCCGTTGCAGGCCGCGCGCGAGCACGTCGATCACCGTCTCGGTGCCGCCGTAGGCGAGCGGCGGAACCCGCACCCAGGGCGGCGCAATGATCCCGACGCGAATGGAGGCCTCCTCGGCTGGCAGCGCTCCGGCCGCGCTCAGCCCACCCTATCGAGGGTCCGCGCCGCGCCTCAGCACAGGGCCGCGAGTTCGCGCAGTTCCTCGTTCGGGCCGAGGGCGACGAGCACGTCGCCGGCCTCGATCGGCCCGTCGAGGTCGTGCCAGCTCCGGAACTGCTCGTGGCGGCGCAGGCCGAGGACGAAGATGCCGTGGCCGTGGCCGGAGAGCTCCTCGAGGGGGCGGCCAATGAGCTGCGAGGTGGGCGAGACCTCCACCTCCTCGGTCGAGAGGCCGAGGGAGGGCACGGCGTGCAGCTCGAGGAGGCCCGGAGTCACCGCCTGCGCGGCGAGGGAGATGCCATAGCTGCGGTAGGGCGAGCGGGCGACGTTCGCCCCAGCGCTCTCGATACGGCCCTGCCAGGCCATCTCGTTCACCCGCGAGATGATCCGCAGGTCGCCGCGCACGGCGCGCGCCGTCAGCGTGATGATGAGGTTGATCGCGTCGTCCTCCGCCCCGGCGATGAGCGCCCGCGCGCGGTGGATCCCGGCCTCCACGAGGTCGCTCTCGGAGGTCGCGTCGCCGATCATCGGGACGCAGCCAGCGTCGAGGATCGCCTGTTCCCGCTCCGCGTTGCGCTCGATCACGAGGCAGGGGAAGCCGAACTCGGTGACGCCGAGGCTCGCCGCCTGCCCGACCCGTCCGAAGCCGACCACGATGACGTGGTCGCTCAGCTGCTCGCGCATCCGTCTTCCCCTCCTCAGCCGTAGGTAGCTGCCCGCCTCACCGGAGGTGAACAGGTTCGTGAGCGTCGCGGCCGCGTAGACGAGGGTCGCGAAGCCCGCCGCGATGACACCCATCGTGAAGATCCGACCCCCGCTGTCGAGGGGGTGCACCTCGCTGTAGCCGACGGTCGAGAGCGTGATCATCGACATGAACATCGCGTCGAGCACGCTGTAGCGCTCGAGCACCAGGTAGCCGAGGGTCGAGCCCACGAAGACGAGGGCGACGGCGGCGAGTGCCGGGCGCAGCCGCGCAGCGAGGAACAGCACCAGCCCCGGGTCGGCCGTCCGCTTGTTCCACCGCTCCTGCAGTCGCGCCACGGTGCCCTTCCTCGGGAGTCCTGCCGCCCGGGCCCCGCCGCGGCCGCGCTGTCGCCGGCGAGCGCCTCGAGCTTACGCGGGCGGCCCTTTCGACCAGGGCTTTTCGACGAGCGGTCAGACCCGCGCCATGTTGGCGAAGCGGGCGTAGTTCCCGACGAAGGCGAGCTCCACGGTGCCAGTCGGGCCGTTGCGGTGCTTGGCGACGATGATCTCGGCGCTCCCCCGGTCCGAGGACTCGCTGTTGTACACCTCGTCGCGATAGATGAACATCACGACATCCGCGTCCTGCTCGATGGCGCCGGACTCGCGCAGGTCGGCGAGCATCGGTCGCTTGTCCGAGCGGCTCTCGAGGTTTCGGGAGAGCTGGCTGAGGGCGAGCACCGGGATCTCGAGCTCGCGGGCGAGGATCTTCAGCCCTCGACTGATCTCGGAGATCTCGACCTGGCGGTTCTCGGCGTGGCTCCGCCCCGTCATCAGCTGGAGGTAGTCGACGACCACAAGGCCGAGCCCTTCGCGGGCTTTCATCCTGCGGGCGCGGGCGCGGATGTCCATCACCGTGACGTTCGGGTTGTCGTCGATGTGGAGGGGAGCGTTGCCGATGCGGCCGATGGCGTTCGAGATCTTCGGCCAGTCGCCCTCGAGCAGGCGGCCGTTGCGCATCCGCGCCGCGTCGACGCGCGCCTCCGCGCAGAGCACGCGCTGGGCGATCTCGAGGTGGCTCATCTCGAGCGAGAAGAAGAGCACCGGGATCCCCTGCACCGCGGCGTTCGCCGCGATCCCGAGGGCGAAGGCGGTCTTGCCCATCGAGGGACGGGCGCCGACGACGAGCAGGTTGGAGGGCTGCAGGCCGGCGAGGTGCTCGTCCAGGTCGTGGAAGCCGGTGGGCACCCCGGTGATCGACTCGCCGCGACCGTAGAGCTCCTCGAGACGGTCGAGGCTCTGGGAGAGCAGCTCCTCGAGCGACATCACCGTGTCGGTCGTCCGGCGCTGCGCGACCTCGAAGACCATCGACTCGGCGCGGTCCACCGCCTCGCTGACGTCCTCGGGGAGTTCGAAGGCGAGCTCGGCTATCTCGCTCGACACCCCGATCAGGCGGCGCAGAAGGGCGTGCTCCTCGATGATCCGGGCGTAACGGCCGGCCGAGGAGATCGCCGGGGTGTTCGACTGCAGTGAGACGAGCGCGGCGGTGTCGCCGACCTCCTCGAGCGCCCCTGCCCGCCGTAGCTCCTCGGCGACGGTGACGGCGTCGGCGGGCTCGCCCTGGCCATAGAGGGCGGTGATGGCGTGGAAGATCTGGGCGTGCGACGGACGGTAGAAGTCGCTCGCCGAGCAACGCTCGATCGCGGTGGCGATCGCGTCGCGCGAGAGGAGCATCGCTCCGAGGAGGGACTCCTCGGCCTCGAGGTTGTGCGGCGGGACCCGCCCGCCCGTCGCCCGCTCCGGTGGCGTCGCGCGGGGGCGGCGGCGACTCTCGTCGAGGGGCTGCAGCATGGTGGCGCTCACCTTGGCCCGTCCGCCTTGGGTACCGCTAGGAGCGGTTCCTGTGCATTTCCGGGGGACGAAGCGGGGGTACCTGTGGGGTTCGGCGCTGGGCACCCCTTCGACGGCACGGCCATGGCCGCAGGGTAAAGCCCGGTTGTATCAGCGATTGGGCCGCCCACGAGGGGCGGCCCAAAGTCACGATCGTCGGTGGATAGGGAATCAGCCGGCGACGACCTCGATGTGCAACGGGAACTCGACGTCGCTGTGCAGGCGGACCGCCACCTCGTGGGTGCCGAGCGTCTTGATCGGCTCATGACTCACGAGACGGTGCCGGTCGAGCGCGATCCCCGACTGCGCCTCGACCGCGTCGAGGATGTCCCCCGGCGTCACCGAGCCGAACAGCTTCCCCTCGCGACCGGCACGCGCCGGGATGGTGATCGCGAGCGGGACGAGCCGCTGGGCGATGGCCTCCGCGGCCTCGCGGTCCTTCGAGTCCTTCAGGTCACGCGAGCGGCGCATCGACGCAGCCTGCGCGGCAATGCCGTCCGAGGCGACGATCGCTCGCCCCGACGGGACAAGGTTGTTGCGCGCGAAGCCGTCGCTCACGTCGACGATGTCGCCGCGCTTGCCGACGGTGGGGACGTCCGCCCTCAGGACGACCCTCACGCCTCACCACCCTCGTCGACGGCGCCGACGAGCTCGACCTCAGCGTCCGAGCCGACCTCGTCCTCGACATCCGGCGCCTCCTCGACCTCGGGGCCGGCGGGGCCGTCGGTCTCGGCGGCGGGGCCGTCGACAGGCGCGGCGGGGGCGCGGTCGCCACCGTAGGACGGCCGACCACGTCCGGGGCCACGGCCGCCGGGGCGCTCAGTCGTCGTGCGCTGCGTGTACGGCAGCAGCGCGAGTTCGCGCGCCGTCTTGATGGCGATCGCCACGGCCCGCTGGTGCTGGGCGCAGTTGCCAGAGACACGGCGGGCGCGGATCTTCCCCCGGTCGGACATGAACTTGCGGAGCAGGTTCACGTCCTTGTACTCGACGTGGTCCAGGTGGTCCTTGCAGAAGATGCAGACCTTCTTCTTCGTGCGGCGGCCGTTGTCCTTCGGTGCGCGCCGCGTCGACCGCTCCCGGTCGTTGTTCCGTGCCATCTAGAAAGGCTCCTCGTCCTCGTACGGTTCTGGCGCCGGGCGCTCCGGCGCGGCGGCGGGGGGTCGGGGCTGACCCTGGGGACCGCCCTCGCCAGGGGTGCGGCGCTCGTTCTTCACGACCTGCGCGCTCGCCCAGCGGAGGCTGGGCCCGAGCTCGTCGGCGATGACCTCGATCCGCGAGCGCTTCTCGCCCTCGGCGGTCTCCCAGGAGCGCTGCTCGAGCCGCCCCGAGACGATCACCCGCGCCCCGCGGGTCAGGCTCTCGCTCACGTTCTCTGCCATCTCCCGCCAGCAGACGACGTCGAAGAAGCTGGTGGCCTCTTCCCACTCCTGGGTCTGGCGGTTCTGCCAGCGGCGGTTGACGGCGAGCCCGAAGGTCGCGGTCGCCTGACCGGTGGGCGTGAAGCGCAGTTCCGGGTCTCGGGTGACGTTCCCTACGAGCGTGACGCTGTTGCCTGGCATGTGATCTCCAATCCTCGACTACTCAGCCGTTGCGCCCTTTGGCTCGGCGGCCGCGGCAGCGGCGGCGGGCTGACGGCCCTCCGGGCGGCGGAGCACCCGGTGGCGGAGCACGTCGTCGCTGAGCGAGAGCATCCGGTCCACCTCGGCGAGCAGTGCGGGCTCGCCGTTTACCTCGATGAACACGTAATAGCCCTCAGTGCGGTGCTTGAGCTCATAGGCGAAGGGGCGACGTCCCCACCGGTCGACATGACCAGGTGATCCGCCACGAGAACGGACGAACTCCACGACCGCATCGGTGGTTTCCCGAATGACGGTCTCGTCAAGAGTCGCGTCGAAGATGATGACTACTTCGTATGGCCGCACGAGCGGCACACCTCCTCCGGACCCGCCGACGGTGCGGCGGGGCCCCGTCAGCGGGGCAGGGGTGAATATGGCTCTCGCAGCGTAGCCGACGATCGTGACAGCCCCTCCCGAGCCGGCCGTGCGCTGTCGGGGGGTTGCCCGTTGCCGTCTCGCAACGGCGGGTTGCCCAAATTCCCTGATCAAACTCCGGAAAACCCTCGACCGGAGTGGGGGATCTCCGACAGTATGGGCGCGCTCAACTGGCCAGAGAGACTTACCCCGTGTCCCGTATCTTCAAACCTCGCCACCGGCGCGCTCGCGCCCTCGCCCGCATCGCCGGCGCGGCCGCGATGGCCGCTGCGACGCTCGCCGGCACCGCGGGGGGTGCGGCGGCGAGCACGCTCTCGTTCGAGCAGTGGGCCGCCGGATACCTCTCCTATCTCGGCGTGCCTGCGAGCGGCGCGGGCGAGGCGCGGGTGGTCTTCCTCGAGCGCTGGGCGACCGTCGAGGGGACCTTCTACCTCGGCAACGTCTACAACCCCCTCGACACCGAGCTGCCCGCACCGGGGGCGGGGCTGTGGAACAGCGCCGGTGTGCGCACCTACCCCTCCCTGTCGGTCGGCTACCGGGCGACGCTGAGCACGATGCAGCAGAGCTTCGACGCGCCGATCCTCGCCGCCCTGCGCAACCCGAAGTCCACCCGGGACGGCCTCGCCCACGCGCTCGCCTCCTCGAACTGGACGGGTTACGGCCAGCTCTCCTCCACCGAGAGCGGCTATGCGAGCGTCGTCGCCGGCGCTCCCGCCGGCCCGGTCGGGCCGCAGGGGCCGGGCGCGACGGAGAACGCTCCCGCCGGTGGTGATTCCTCGGGAGCGCGGGCCGGTTGGGGGCCGACGACCGTCGTCGTCCGTGGGGCGGTCGTCAATCCGCTCGGCCACCCACTCTCCGACGTCTGCGTCGCCGCGGTCCCTGAGGGCGGCCTCGCCGTCGGCACGCTGACCGCCGCGGACGGGAGCTTCCGCCTCTCCTGGGTCCCCGAGGCGGAGGTCCGCCTGCGCCTCACCGACTGCGGCTTCGCCGAGGGTGGCATCGCCCCCGCCTACTACCACGCCGCGGCACGCCGCAGGGCCTCGCCGGAGGCCGCGGCGGCGACCGTGATCGACCTGCGCTGTAAGGAGAACTGCGGCGACCGGCGCTACCGCCTGGCCGCGCCGATCGTCTACGGCACGGCCGCGCCGGAGGTCAGCTGGGTGGGCCCCACCGCGATCACCTACGGCACCCCCCTCGGCGTGGGCCAGCTCGACGCGACCGCCTCGGTACGCGGCACCTTCAGCTACTCACCCGCTCCCGGCACGCTCCTCGCGGCCGGCGAGCGCTCGCTCTCGGTGCTCTTCACCCCGCGCGACAAGCTGGACTACCGCCCCGTGCACGCCACGGCCGTCCTCACCGTCGGGCGTGCGACGCCGTCGCTCTCGTGGCCCTCGCCGGGCTCCCTCACCTACGGCACCGCCCTCGACTCCGACGAGCTCGGCGCCTCAGCCTCGGTGCACGGCTCGTTCAGCTACCACTGGCCCGCGGCCGCCGGCACCGTCCTCAACGCCGGCAGCAACACATTGAGCGCCACCTTCACCCCCTCCGACGGCAACGACTACGCGAGCGCGCAGGTCTCGACCACGCTCTCGGTCACCCCGGCGAAGCCGACGATCTCCTTCAACCCGGCGGCGGGCGTGCTCCCGGGCAGCACGCTCAGGGCGAGCGAGCTCGCCGGCAAGGCCTCGGCCCCGGGGAGCTTCAGCTACTCGCCGCCGCTCGGCACCCCGCTCCTCGCGGGGACCCAGGACGTGTCGGTCATTTTCACCCCCGCGAACTCGGTCGACTACACGACCGCCTCCCAAACGGTCCCGCTCACCGCGAGCCGCTCGACCCCGGAGATCACCTGGCCGGCGCCGCACGAGATCGCCGCCGGGTCCGCGCTGACCGCCAGTCAGCTCGACGCGAGGACCTCGGTCGCCGGCACCTACAGCTACGACCCGCCGCTCGGCAGCCTCCCCGCGCCGGGCACCGACACCCTCTCGGTGACCTTCACTCCGACCGACGCCGCGGCCTACGAGCCGGTCACCGCGACCACGCCGATCGTCGTCGCCAACCCGCTCACACCGACCGTCAGCTGGAGCGCCCCCCATCCGATCACCTACGGGAGCGCACTCTCCTCCGCGCAGCTGGACGCCCGCTCACCCGTGCCGGGGACCTTCGCCTACAGCCCGCCCGCAGGCAGTGTGCTCGGCGCCGGGGCCCACACCCTGCAGGTCACCTTCACGCCGACGAACACCGCCGCGTTCGCGAGCATCACCGAGAGCGTCACGCTCGCCGTCGCGGCGGCGACGCCCGCGCTCAACTGGCCGGCGCCGACCGCCCTCGCCGCCGGGAGCGCGCTCTCGAGCACCCAGCTCGACGCGACGGCGAGCGTCGCCGGGACCTTCAGCTACTCCCCGGCCGCAGGGAGCTTCCTCACCGCCGGGAGCCACACCCTGCAGGTCACCTTCACCCCGACCGACGGCGCCGACTACACCACGGCCACGGCCGCGACGACCCTCGTGGCGACCCAGGCAAGCCCCGTGATCAGCTGGCCGGCACCGGCCGCCGTCGCCGCCGGGAGCTCGCTCTCGAGCACCCAGCTCGACGCCACGGCGAGCGTCGCCGGGACCTTCAGCTACTCCCCGGCCGCAGGGAGCCTCCTCACCGCCGGGAGCCACACCCTGCAGGTCACCTTCACCCCGACCGACAGCGCCGACTACACGACGGCCACGGCGAGCGCCGCGATCGCGGCCACCGGGAGCTGAGCCGGCGCCGGCGCGGCGCAGTCAGTCGAGGCGCGAGGAGTGGTAGCTCTCGCTGTCGTCGGGATAGGCGCCGGAGGCCACGTCGCGGGCGAAGGCCGCTACCGCTTCCTCGGCGAGGGTCGCGAGGTCGGCGTAGCGACGGACGAACTTCGGGACGGGGCCACGGTTGAGGCCGACGAGGTCGTGAAGGACGAGCACCTGCCCGTCGCAGCCCGGGCCGGCGCCGATCCCGATCGTCGGGACCTCGATCGCCTCGGTGACCCGCGCGCCGACGACGTCGGGAACGCCCTCGAGGACGATCGCGAAGCACCCCGCGTCGGCGAGCGCCTTGGCGTCGAGCTCGAGGGCCTCGGCGGCCTCGGCGTCGCGGGCCTGCACGCGCATCCCCCCGAGGGAGTGCACCGACTGCGGCGTGAGACCGAGGTGGCCCATCACCGGGATCTCCGCGTCGAGGAGGGCGCGGATCACGGGCAGCCGGCGGCGACCGCCTTCGAGCTTCACGGCCTCCGCGCCCGCGTGCACGAGCTCGGCGGCGTTGCGGAGGCTGTCCGCGATGTCGACGTGGTAGCTCATCCACGGGAGGTCGGCGACGACGAGGGCGTTGGGCTTGGCTCGCGCCACCGCCCCGACGTGGTGGCGGATCTCGGGGACGCCGACCTGGAGGGTCGTCTCGAGGCCGAGGACGTTGTTCGCGACCGAGTCCCCGACGAGGATCGCGTCCACTCCGGCGCGGTCGACGATGCCGGCGAAGGGTGTGTCGTAGGCGGTGACCATGACGATCGGCCGGGCGCCGTCCCGGCGCTTCCTGGCAGCGATCGCCGGCGCGGTGACCTTCTCGCTCATCTCCGCCTCCTCGCCGTCCGGTGCCCGGTAGCTGCCGGCGGCACCCGCGAGCGTAACGGGATCAGCGTGCGACGCGCTGGCGTGCCGCGGAGGCGTTGAACATCCGCAGCAGATGGTTCCACCGGCACTCGGTGCACACCTCGACGAGGTAGAAGGCGACATCCGAGCCGCGCCGCGCGAGGCCGCGCATCTCCGTCGGGCTGGCGAGCGCCCGCCCCGCCGCGGGGAGGCGGGGACCGAAGGCGAAGAGGACCTGAACGAGCTCGTGGTCCTCGCAGATCGGGCAGGGGATCTCCGTCGGCTTGCCGAGGTTCGTCGCAACCCGCAGCAGCTCGGGCTGCGCGTCGCAGACGTCGACCCGCGAGAGGCGCCCTCGCCGGTACTCGCGGATGAGGGAGTCGCGGGCAAGGCGATACTCGATCTGCCCGAGGCCGGTGACCGGCCGTTCCGCGGTGAGCTCTCCTCGGCTGCGCACTGGAGCGAAGGGTAGCCGGTGGGCCCTCCTCGACCGGTACTCCCCCGCTGACCCAACAGACGGCGACCGCCGGCGCGAGACTCCTGCCGTCGCGGATCCTTATATCGAATCGATACATCTGTTATCCTGTTTTGGTGATCGAGTTCGCCCTGCTGGGACTGCTCAAGGAGCGCCCGATGCACGGCTACGACCTCCGCAAGCGCCTCCGCGACGACTTCGGCGCGCTCGCCAATCTCTCGTTCGGCTCGCTCTACCCGGCGCTCGCCCGCCTCGAGCGCTCCGGCGCGATCCGCACCCTCGCCCCCGACACTGGCGCGGTCGTGGAACTCCCCCTCACCGGCTCGCTCGGTGGGGAGCGCGCCGCGACGGTGGCGCGTCGGGCGACCGCCAAGGCCGCGGCGGCCCTCGGTGGCCGGGGGACGCGCGCCCGCAAGGTCTACGAGATCACCGAGCGCGGCGAGGAGCTCTTCGCGCAGCTCCTCGAATCCCCGCCCTCCAACGACGGTGACGCGCGGGGCTTCTCGGTACGCCTCGCCTTCGCGCGCCATCTCCCCCCGGCGAGCAGGGTGCGCCTCCTCGAGCGCCGGCGGGTGGAGCTGAACGACCGCCTGACGCGCGCCGAGCGCTCCCTCGCCCACCCCCTCCGCCCCCTCGACCGCTACGAGCAGGCGATCGCGGAGCACGCCCGCGACGCCACGGCGAGCGACCTCTCCTGGATCGAGCGTCTCCTCGAAGCCGAGCGGCTCACCGATCCCGAACCGAGCACCCCGTTAGACGGCGCCCTCAGCGGCGCCCCGACCCGAGGCGCGCAGCCGTCGGCTGCCGCACAGGAACGATGAACACCAACAGGAGGATGCACTGATGAGGAGCGAGAAGATCCGGGTGGCGATCGCGGGCGTGGGCAACTGCGCCTGCTCGTTGCTGCAGGGAGTCGAGTACTACCGCGCCGCCGACCCGACCGAGATGGTGCCGGGGCTGATGCACGTCGAGCTCGGCGGCTACCACGTCCGCGACATCGAGTTCGTGGCCGCCTTCGACGTCGATTCCGAGAAGGTCGGCCTCGACCTCGGCAAGGCGATCTTCGCCGGCCACAACAACACGATCCGCTTCTCCGACGTCCCCGCCCTCGGCGTGAACGTCGACCGCGGCCCGACCCTCGACGGTCTCGGCAAGTACTACCGGGAGGCGATCGAGGAGTCCCCCGCGGCGCCGGTCGACGTCGCCCGCATCCTCACCGAGCGCGCCGTCGACGTCCTCGTCTCCTACCTCCCCGTCGGTTCGGAGGAGGCGCAGAAGTTCTACGCGAGCGCCGCACTCGAGGCCGGCGTGGCCTTCGTCAACGCGATCCCGGTCTTCATCGCGAGCGACCCGGTCTGGGCCAAACGCTTCACCGACGCCGGCGTGCCGATCATCGGCGACGACATCAAGAGCCAGGTCGGGGCGACGATCCTGCACCGCCTGCTCGCCCGCCTCTTCGAGGACCGCGGCACCGTCCTCGACCGCACCTACCAGCTGAACGTCGGCGGCAACATGGACTTCAAGAACATGCTCGAGCGCGAGCGCCTCGAGTCGAAGAAGATCTCCAAGACCCAGTCGGTGACGAGCCAGATCGACAACGGCATCGCCGCGGACGCGGTGCACATCGGCCCCTCTGACCATGTCGCATGGCTCGACGACCGCAAGTGGGCCTACATCCGCCTCGAGGGTCGCAACTTCGGCGACGTGCCGCTCAGCATCGAGCTGAAGCTCGAGGTCTGGGACTCTCCGAACTCGGCGGGCGTGATCATCGACGCGCTGCGCTGCGCGCGCATCGCCCTTGACCGCGGCCTCGGCGGCCCGCTGCTTGGCCCCGCCGCGTACTTCATGAAGTCGCCGCCGGTGCAGTACCGCGACGAGCAGGCGCACCAGATGGTCGAGGACTTCGCCGCCGGGCGCTGATCCCCGCTCAGCCCGTCGACTCGGGCTGCTCCCGCCACCACTCCTCGAGGCGCCGGTAGGCCTCCTCCTCGCCGAGCAGGCCGTCGTTCAGCCGCACCTCCAGCAGGGCGGCGAGGGCGCGGCCGACGACGGGGCCGGGGGCGACGCCGAGGTGCGCCATTACCTGCGCGCCGTCGAGCTCGGGGCGAATCGCCTCCAGCGCCTCCCGCTCGCGCAGCTCCGCGAGGCGCTCTTCGAGCTCGTCCATCCGCTGCTCGAGCTCCCGGACACGGCGCGCGTCGCGCGTCGTGCAGTCGGCGCGGGTGAGCGCGTTCAGCCGGTCGAGCAGCGGGCCGGCGTCGTTCGCGTAACGCCGGACCGCGGCGTCGGTCCAGCCCATCTTGTAGGTGTGGAAGCGGAGGTGGAGCTCGACGAGGCGGGTGATCTCCTCGACCTCGGCGCCCGAGTACTTGAGGGCCACGAGGCGCCGCTGCGCCATGCGCGCCCCGACGACGTCGTGGTGGTGGAACGAGACCCCGCCGGGGCCGTAGGCGCGGGTGCGCGGCTTGCCGATGTCGTGCAGCAGGGCGGCGAGGCGGAGGATGCGGTCGGGGGCGGTCTTCCCCACGACCGCGATCGTGTGCGCGAGCACGTCCTTGTGGCGGTGGATCGGGTCCTGCTCAAGGGCGAGGCCCGGGAGCTCGGGGAGGAACTCGTCGGCGAGTCCCGTCTCGACGACGAACCACAGCCCCGCCTCGGGGTCGGGCAGCTCGACGAGCTTGTTCAGCTCGTCGCGGACGCGCTCCGCGGAGACGATCGACAGGCGATCGTGCATCGCGACGACGGCCTCGCGGAGCTCGGTCTCGGGGGCGAGGCCGTAGCCGGCGAGGAAGCGGGCGGCGCGCAGCATCCGCAGCGGGTCGTCGGAGAAGGAGACCGCGGGATCGAGCGGGGTCCGCAGGCGGTGGGCGCTCATCAGGTCGCCGAGGCCGTCGAAGGGGTCGATGAGCTCGGGGACGCCGCCGTCGACGCGCAGCGCCATCGCGTTCACCGTGAAGTCCCGGCGGGAGAGGTCGGTGCGGATGTCGCTCCCGAAGCGCACCTCGGGCTTGCGCGAGTCGGGGGAATAGGCCTCGGCGCGGTGCGTCGTGACCTCGTAGCGACGCGCGCCCTTCGCCCCGCCGATCGTGCCGAAGCGCTTGCCCTGGGTCCACAGCGCGTCCGCCCACCCCGAGAGGAGGCGCTCGATCTCGTCGGGGAGCGCCTCGGTGGTGAGGTCGAAGTCGACCTCGTCGAGGCTCTCGTCGATCTCCCCGGGGCGTCCGGCGATCGCGTCGCGCACCGTGCCGCCGACCAGGTAGAGACGGTGACCCGCCGATGAGAAGCGCTCGGCGAGCGGCGCGCACTCCTCGATGACCAGCCGGAGGCGCTCGGGAACCACGGGCCGCGAAGCTACCCGCCCCGCGCGACGCTCAAGACCGGCGGCGCTCGGAGCGTTCGTGCAGCTGACCGGCGGCGCGCGCCACCGCCTGCGCGGCGAGGGTCGGACCCCCCTCGGGGCCGCCCGCGGTAGGGGGCTCGGGGCGGTAGTCGACCCCGAGGAGGGCGCCGAGGGTCGCCGCCGCCGAACGGCCGAGGGCCTCGAGGTCGTACCCGCCCTCGAGGAAGAACAGCCGTCGCCCCGGCGGGACGAGGCGCGCGGCGCGCGCCGCGAGGTCGGCGAAGTCCCCCGAGGTGAGGCCGAGGTCGGTCAGCGGGTCAGCCCGGTGCGCGTCGAAACCCGCCGACACGAGCAGCCAGGTGGGCGCGAACTGCTCCGCCGCCGGCGCCAGCACCTCGTCGAAGGCGGCCCGGTAGGCGTCCCCAGACGTCCCGGCGGGGAAGGGGAGGTTGATCGTCCGCCCCTCGCCGGCTCCGGCGCCCACCTCGTCGAGAGCCCCCGTCCCCGGGTAGTAGGGGTACTGGTGGAGGGAGAAGAAGAGCACCTCCGGCTCCTCGTAGAAGGCCTCCTGGGTGCCGTTCCCGTGGTGCGCGTCCCAGTCGAGGATCAGCACCCGCTCGCCCTCCGCGACGAGTGCCGCGGCGGCGACGGCGACGTTGTTGAAGAGGCAGAAGCCCATCGCCCCGGAAGGCCGGGCGTGGTGACCGGGGGGGCGCAGCGCGAGGAACGCAGCGTCGGCCTCTCCGGCGCGGAGCCGGGCGATGGCGTCCGGCCCCGCCCCCGCGGCGCGGCGCGCCGCCTCCTCGGAGGCAGCGACCACAGCGGTGTCCGGGTCGAGCCTCCCACCGCCGGCCGAGCAGAGGCGTGCCAGCGCGGCGACGTAGCGCGGGTGATGGACGCGGTCGAGCTCGACGTCGGTCGCCCGCCGCGGCTCGAAGGGCACCACCCCCTCGGCGAAGCCGGCGGCGGCGATCCCCTCGGCGACCGCCCGCAACCGGCGGGGGGACTCCGGATGACCCGCCCCGGGGTCGTGCAGGAGGTAGGCGTCGTGCGCGCCGAACAGGACGCCCATCGCCCGCAACGTACTCGCCCTGATCAACGGCCTGCCCGTCGATAGGCTCTCGCCCCGAGGTGGACGGAACGGGGTCAGCCGCGCCGAGCGCGTCGCGTAGAGCACGCCGTGGCGCCCTCCTCACCGTCGCGGCCCTCGTCGCCCTCGTCACCGCCGCCGTGCCGGCTACGGCGGCACGGCGCGGCCACCTGAGCGCCGCGATCACCACGAGCACGCTCCGCCTCACCTCCCAGAGCCCGACCGTGGTGCAAGCGGGCGGCACCCTCACCGTCGACCTCTCGGTGCAGTCACCACTCCCCGCGACCGACCTCGGCTTTGAGCTCTTCCTCTATCCGAGCATCAAGACTGTCAACTCCTTTGGCACGCTCCCCACGCTCCCCGCGTCGCCTGGGGTCGTGGGCGGATCGCTCCCGCTCGCGAAGAATGACACGGCACCGACTGAGGTCGCGGCCTCGCTCGCCCTCAACATCGCCACGAGCGCGCCCGCCGCCCCGGGTGTGCTCCCAACGCTTGTCCTCAATGGGGGGGCCGGCGTCTACCCCCTCACCGTCGCCCTCGTCACCCGCGCCGAGGGCACGGTGCTCACCCGACTCACCACCCACGTGATCTACATCTCGGGGGCCGCGACGGTCCCGCTCCGCGTCGGCCTCGCCCTGCCGATCGGCACCAGCCCCGCGCTCAACCCCGCGCACGCGGCGGCGCTCTCGGGCGGCTCCCTCGCTACGCTCGGCGCGGAGATCTCGGCGCTCAACAGCCACACGCGTACCACCGTCTCGGTCGCGCTCTACCCGCAGCTCCTCGTCGCCCTCGAAGAGGCGGCCGCCACCCGGCGCGCGGCGCGCGGTCGCCTCACGATGCTGCGCGGCGTGCTCACCCGCGGGAGCAACAACGGCAACGTCGAGCTTCTACGGACGACCTTCACGCCCACGAACGTCTCGGCGCTCGCCGCGGCCGGTCTCGGCGGCGACCTCGCCGCGCAGCTCTCGCGTGCCGCGGGCGCCGCCGGAGTCGCCTTCCCGGGCATCGCCATCGACCCCACCGCCCCCTATGTCACTACCGGTCGGCTCAGCGATGCGGGTCTAGGTCTGCTCGCGGCCGCGGGAGTCGGGACGCTCGTCGTACCCGCAGCTGACATCGATTTCTCCCTCCCGCACTTGCAGACCGCGCCCTTCTCGTTGTTTTCGGAGCGGAAGAACCCCGCCGGCTCGGCACCGCTGGCGCTTCCGAGCTACCCCGCGCTCGATGACGAGCTCTCCGCACCAGGTGACGACCCGGTGCTCGCCGGCCACGAGTTGCTCGCCGAGCTCGCCCAGATCTACTTCGACGACCCCGCCCTCACTCAGCCCCGCGCCGTCGTCGTCGCCCCGGGCTCCCTTCCGAGCGGTGCGTCGACGGTGAAGTCGCTGCTCGACACGGTGCTCGGTGGTCTCAGCGCCAACCCGATCCTCTCCACCTCGACGCTGACCTCGCTCTTCGACGAGGTCCCTACCGGCTCGAATGGCGCGACATGGAACGCGAGCAGCGCCCCCCTGCAACCGTCCGGCACCCTCGACGCGCTCCCGGCGAGGGCGATCGACAGCGCCCACAGTGCGCTAGCCGTGTACCACTCCATCGCCCGACTGGACACGACGCGCGAGAACGTCCTCGAGGACGACATCCTCGTCTCCGAGGGAGCAGACCTCTCCGAGCGGGCACGGCTGCGCTTCACCGCAGCCGTGAACGGGATCCTCCCCGAGTTCCGCCGCTCCCTCAGCATCTCGAGCAGCCGCCGGGTCGCCCTCACCTCGCTGCGCGGCAAGATCCCCGTGACGATCAAGGTGGCATGGCCCGCGCCCGGGCCCCTGCGCGTGGTGCTCCGCCTCTCCTCGGCCGAGGACGCGCTCTCCTTTCCCGGGACCGCCAACCGTTCCGAGCCGCTCTCTCTGCAGGCCGGCGACAACAGCGAGAACATCACCGTGACGGCGCGCACCTCCGGCGCCTTCGACCTCGCGCTCGAGCTCGTCTCGCCCCGCGGCTCGGTGGTGCTCTTCCGCTCGAGCGACTTCTCGGTGCGCTCGACGGCGATCTCCGGCGAGGCCATCGCCCTCTCGGTGGCGGCGCTCGCCGTGCTCCTCGCGTGGTGGATCCGCTCGATCCTGCGGAGCCGGCGGCGCCGGGCCTTGCCGGCGGGCGTGCTCGCGCCGGAGTGACAGCACCGGAGGAGAGCCCGCAGCTCGCCGCGAGCCGACGGGCGGGCGCGTCGCTGCGGACGGGCGCGGGGACCATCGCCTCGCGCGTCACCGGGCTGCTGCGCCTGGTCGCGGTCGTCTACGCGCTCGGCGGGAGCAAGAGCAACAGCGCGAACGCCTACAACCTCGCGAACAACACCCCGAACATCGTCCACGACCTCGTCCTCGGCGGCATCCTCACGGCGAGCTTCGTCCCGGTCTTCGTCGACCGCCTCGCCCACCGTCCCCGCCGCGAGGCGGAGCGCTCGATCTCGGCCGTGTTCAGCATGTCGGTGCTCGTGCTCGCGGTGAGCACGGTGCTGCTCGTCGTGCTCGCGCCGGCGATCATCGACCTCTACTCGCTCGGCACCCCCACCACCTCGGGCAACGCCCAGCAACGGGCGCTGGCCGTCGAGTTCCTCCGCTACTTCGCGCCGCAGGTCCTCGCCTACGGGCTGATCAGCCTCCTCGGCGCGGTGCTCGCGACCCGCGACCGCTTCGTTGCCGTCGGGATCGTCCCCGTGGTGAACAACGTCGTCGGCATCGCCATCCTGCTGCTCTTCTCGCGCATGGCGAGCGCCGTAGAGGTGACCTCGGGCCGGCTGAGCGGTGCCCACGTCGCGATGCTCGGGATCGGCACGACCGCGGGCGTCGTCCTGCAGGCAGCCGCGCTCCTCCCGTCGCTCGCGCGCTCGGGCGCCCGCCTGCGGCTCATCTGGCGGCCGCACGACCCGGCGCTCGGCGCGATCTGGCGCCTCTCAGGGTGGACCCTCGGCTTCGTGGCGGCCAACCAGCTCGCCGTCTTCGTCGTGCAGGCGCTCGAGTACCACCTCAATAAGGTCGCCGACTACTCCTACGCGTACCAGTTCTTCCTCTTCCCCTACGCCGTGGTCGCCGTCTCGATCGTGAACGTCGCCACCCCCGCGCTCGCGCGCGCCCACGCGGCGGGCGACCGCGTCGCGCTCGGCCGCACCTTCGGCTCGGCGGGCCGCCAGGTGCTCGCGCTCATCCTCCCGGCGGCGATCGGCTACCTCGTCCTCGCCAAGCCGCTCATCGCCCTCGTCCTCGACCACGGCCGCTTCGTGGCCGCCGACGCGGTGCAGACCGCCTCGACGCTCGCGCTTTTCGCGCTTGGCCTCCCCGCCTTCTGCATCTGGGTGCTCGCGATCAGGACCTTCCAGGCGATGCAGGACACCCGCACCGCCTTTTGGTGCTACGTCCTCGAGAACGGGGCCAACATCGCCCTCGCCTTCGCCTTCTACCGCCCCCTCGGAGTGAAGGGCCTGGCCCTCGCCTACGCCCTCGCCTACACCGTCGGCGCGGGGGTGGCGCTCGCCGTGCTGCGCCGACGCCTCGGCACGATCGGCGGGAGGGCGACCGCCCTCTCCTGCCTGCGTGCGGTCGTGCTCAGCCTGCTGATGGCGCTCGCCGTCGCCTTTACCTCGGCGGTGCTCGGGAGCGGGAGCGGCCTGCTCGGCTGGCTGCGCCTCCTCGTGAGCGTCACCGTCGGCGGCCTCGTCTACCTCGGCGGCGCGGGCGTAGCGGCCTCGATGGCCGGCTGGCAGACTTCCCGCCGACCGCGCCGCTGAGGGGAGAAGACCGTGGCCGGAGTGCAGATCGTCACCGACAGCGCGAGCGACCTCCCGAAGGAGCTGAGCGAGCGCGCCGGAATCCGCACCGTCCCCCTCGAGGTGCGCCTCGGCGACCATGACCCCGCCGAACTGGCGGAGCTCCCGGGCGAGGAGTTCTGGAAGCTGGCGAACGCCACCGACTCGCTCGCGGAGACGGCGGCGCCCTCGCCCGGGCTCTTCGCCGAGGCCTTCCGCGCCGCGGCCGCCGACGGCGCGAGCGGCGTCTTGTGCGTCACCATCTCCTCCCGGTTGTCGGCCACCTTCCAGGCGGCACGGGCCGGCGCGACCGAGGTCGCCGCGGAGATCCCCGTCTCGGTCGTCGACTCGCGGCTCGCGACGATGGGCGAGGGGTTGCTCGTGCTGCACGCGTCAGCGCTCGCGGCCGAGGGCGCCGACCTCGGCGCCCTCGTCGGGGCGACGGAGCGGGCGGTTGAATCGATCTCGGTCTTCGGCACCCTCGAGAACCTCGAGACGCTCCGCCGCGGCGGGCGGATTGGCTCGGCACAAGCGCTGATCGGCTCCCTGCTCTCGATCAAGCCGGTAATCGAGGTGCGTGACGGCGCCGTCGAGGGTGAGTCCAAGCAACGCACCCGCGCCCGGTCGCTCCGCTACCTCGTCGACAAGGCCGCCGCCGCGGGCCCCCTCGCCGCGCTCGCCGTGGTGCACGCCGCCGCCGGCGACCTCGACGAGATCCTCGACCCCCTCGCCGAGGTCTTCCCGCGGGCCGACACGATCGTGACGGCCATCGGCCCGGTGATCGGTGCGCACACGGGCTCGGGGACGATCGGCCTCTGCTACCGCCGGGCCTAGCGCCGGCCGCCGTAACCTTCCCCCATGGCAAGCGAGGAACCGACCGGGAACCACCAGGATCTGGCCAATCAGCTGGCGCACCGCGTCGAGGAGCTGGTCGACCTCATCCGCGACCATTCACTGCGGCCGCTGCTCAAGGTGTCGACGACGGCCATCAGCGCCCTCGCCGCGCTCGTGATCGCCCTCGGCGTCCTGCTCGCGATCGGGGTCGGCCTCCTCCACCTCGTTGACCAGGACATCTTCCGGGGGCGGGTCTGGGCGGGTGACTTCCTCATCGGGGGAATGCTCGGTGCCGGCGGGCTGTTCCTCCTGCGCATGAGTGCGAAGGTGAGGAGGGACGATGTCGTCAACTGAGGACCGCGAGGGCGAAGTCCGGGAGGTGGTCGTCCTCGGTTCCGGGCCGGCGGGGCTCACCGCCGCCATCTACGCGGCGCGTGCCGACCTCGCGCCGCTCGCCCTCGAGGGCGAGCCCTCCTCCGGGTCGGACCAGCCCGGCGGCCAGCTGATGCTCACCACCGAGGTCGAGAACTTCCCCGGCTTCCCCGAGGGGATCATGGGGCCCGAACTCATGCGGGGCTTTCGCGGGCAGGCGGAGCGCTTCGGCGCGGAGATCCGCACCGAGCGGGCGGGCAAGATCGACCTCTCGGCGCGTCCCTTTGCCATCTGGAAGGAGGGCTCGCAGAGCGACGAGCCCGACTACCGCGCCCGTTCGGTCATCGTCGCCACCGGCGCACGCTCGCTCCTGCTGAACGTCGAGGGCGAGAGCCGGCTGCTCGGTCACGGCCTGTCCACCTGCGCGACCTGTGACGGCTTCTTCTTCCGGGACCTCCCGATCGGCGTCGTGGGCGGTGGCGACTCCGCCCTCGAGGAGGCGATCTTCCTCACGAAGTTCGCGAGCTCGGTGCTCGTCATCCACCGCCGCAAGGAGCTCCGCGCCTCGAAGATCATGCAGGACCGGGCGCTCGCCAACCCGAAGATCTCCTTCCGCTGGGACTCGGTGGTGACCGAGGTGCTCGGCGAGCAGAAGCTCGAAGGCCTGCGCGTGCGCGACGTCGTCACCGGCGCGCAGGAGGAGATCGCCCTCTCCGGCGTCTTCGTCGCGATCGGCCACGCCCCGAACACCTCACTGTTCGCCGGGCAGCTCGACATGGACGAGAACGGCTACCTCGTGACCCACGACGGGACGAGGACCAGCGTCGAAGGCGTCTTCGCCTGCGGCGACGTCCAGGACCACGTCTACCGCCAGGCGATCACCGCTGCCGGCTCGGGGTGCATGGCGGCGATCGACGTCGAGCGCTTCCTCGAGGACGAGCACGACCGGCTCGGGGGCTGAGCCCCACATCGAGGAATGCGCGCGCCGGCAACGGCGTTCTATGCAGTAGGTCGGCGGCAACAGGTGCAGCGCGACCGTCGACCGAAGGACAAGGAGGAACGGTGTCACAAGCGTCAGCAATCACGGACAGCACCTTCGACGAGGAGATCCGGGCGTCGGAGACGCCGATCCTGGTCGACTTCTGGGCCGAGTGGTGCGGACCCTGCAAGATGGTGGCGCCGATCCTCGACGAGATCGCCACGGAGAAGAGCGGCTCGATCCGCGTCATGAAGCTCAACGTGGACGACAACGTGAAGACGGCCCAGCGCTTCGAGGTGATGAGCATCCCGACGCTGATCCTGTTCAAGGACGGTGAGCCGGCGCTGCGCATCGTCGGGGCGAAGTCCAAGACGGCGCTGCTCGCCGATTTGGAACCCCTGCTGTAAGAAACGACGGGGCCCGCGGCCTCTACCATGAGGCCGTGCGGCCCCCGATCACCTCGACCCAGCTCGAGCAGGGATCGGCGGCGCTGCCGTTGCGCACGGGCGACCGCGGCTCGGCGGTGCTGGACCTGCAGTCGCGACTCGCCGAGCTCGACCTCCCCGCCACCGACCCGCCCGGCGTCTACGCGGCGGCGACCACCGAGGCCGTCGCGACCTTCCAGCGAGGGCGGGGCCTCGCCGCCTCGGGTGTCTGCGAGCCGGTGACGTGGTCCGCCCTCGTCGAGGCCGGCTACCGCCTCGGCGACCGCCTCCTCTACCGCCAGGCGCCGATGCTGCGTGGCGACGACGTTGCCGAGCTGCAGCGCCGCCTCTCCGCACTCGGCTTCGACCCCGGTCGCATCGACGGCATCTTCGGCGATGACACCACCGAGGCCGTGCAGAACTTCCAGCGCAACGCCGGCCTCCCCGTCGACGGCACCTGCGGACGGGAGACCGTCGCCGACCTCCGGCGGTTCCAGCCTCCCGTCGGCGGGGCGGACCTCGTGAGTCCGATCAGCGAGCGGCTGCGCGTCCACTCCGGGAAGGTGACCCTCGCCGGACACCGCGTCGCGGTCGGCGAAGACGGGGGGTTCATGGTGGGCGCGCTCTCGCTCTCCCGAGCGCTTCGCGAGCGGGGCGCCACCGCCCTCGAGCTCCACGACCCCGACCCCACCCGCCAGGCGGCGACGGCGAACGCCGCCGGTGCCGACTGCTTCGTGAGCCTGCGGATCCACCCGGACCGCGCGAGCTGCACCTCCGCTTACTACCGGGGATTCCATTACGAATCAGTTACGAGTCGCTCCCTGGCCGAGCGACTGCAGGCGGTGCTGCCGGGGATCCTCGACCTCGACGACGGCGGCACCTGCGGGATCGCACTGCCCATCTTGCGCGAGACCCGCATGCCGGCGGTCGAGCTCCAGCTCGGCCGGCCGACGGTCGTCGTGCAACGGGTGAGCGCGCTCGCACGCGGCGTCGTCGACTGCCTCACCGACTGGCTCGCCGCCTCCGCCTGAGACCTCTCGTTCCGCGTGAAGCGCCAGCGATGTCGCGCGGAAGTCGCGATGTTTAGGCAGAAACTGCCTTGGGTAGTGACGCGGCGTCGTGCTGCGCGCGTCTTTATATCTTCTCGGCCACGCGCAGGTAACGGCAGAGCGACAATCCACAACCTGTGCATGAGGTTGTGGATCAAGGTGCACTAGCGGTTGACTCAGCATTGGTCGCGTTCGCGCGCTCGGCCGGTCATCCTGCCGTCGCACTTTGCATCGCGTGGAGCGGAGGTCCAGTTCAGCGACCTGGGCGGGCGTCGCCGCGCCCGACGCTCAGCCTGTAGTGGAGGCTTCGCCGAGCATCGCCCTATAGATGCGCTCGAGGTCGTCGAGGGTCGCGAACTCGACCACGATCCGACCTCGGCGGCCGCCCATGTCGACCTTGACGCGGGTCGAGAGGTGGTCGGCGAGCAGCGCCTCGAGCTCCACCACCCCTGGCGGGCGGAGTGCCGAGCGCAGCGGCCGCGGGCGCGCGTCCTCGGCCTCGGCGGCCGCGCCCTCGGCCTCGGCGGCCTCCACGGCGCGCACGTGCTCGCGCACCGTCTCCTCGAGGGCCCGGACCGAGGTCCCGTTGGCCACCGCCTCGGCGGCGAGGCGCTCCTGGACCTCGCGGTCGGGCGTCATCAACAGGGCGCGGGCGTGGCCGGCGCTCAGCGTCCCGTCGCGCACGAGCCGCTGCACGGTCGCCGGTAGCTGGAAGAGGCGCAGCGCGTTGCTCACAGCCGCCCGCGAGCGGCCGACCCGTCGCGAGACCTCGTCGTGGGTGAAGTTGAAGTCCTCGATGAGCTGCTGGTACGCGGCGGCCTCGTCGATCGGGTTGAGGTCCTCGCGGTGCAGGTTCTCGACGAGCGCCCGCTCGAGGCTCGCTGCGTCGGTCACCACCTGGACCAGGGCCGGGATCGTCTGCAGGCCGGCGCGACGGGCCGCGCGGCAGCGCCGCTCGCCGGCGATCAGCTCGAACTCCTCGTCCGAGGCCCTGCGGAGGAGGACCGGCTGCAGCACCCCGACGGCGCGGATCGAGTCAACGAGGGAGGAGAGCGCCTCCTCGTCGAAGTGCTTGCGGGGCTGGTACTGGTTCACCCGGATCAGCGCGAGGGGTACCTCTTGGAGGGTCGCGCTCTCCGAACGGGTGGAGGACTCCGGCGGGATGAGCGCCCCGAGCCCTCTCCCGAGACCGCTACGCCGGACCACCGCTGACCTCCTTCGCCAGCTCGCGGTAGGCGATCGCGCCCCGCGAGGACGGATCGTGGACTGTCACCGGCTCGCCGAAGCTCGGCGCCTCGGAGATGCGGACGGAGCGGGGGATCACCGTGCGGCAGACCGTGTCCCCGAAGTGGTTCCGGACCTCCGTCGCGACCTGCTCGGCGAGCTTGGTGCGGGCGTCGTACATCGTGAGCACGATCGTGGAGACGTTAAGGGTCGGGTTGAGGTTGGAGCGGATCAGCTCCACGTTGCGCAGCAGCTGTCCCAGCCCCTCCAGCGCGTAGTACTCGCACTGGATCGGGACGAGCACCTCCGATGCGGCGGCGAGACCGTTCACGGTGATCAGCCCGAGCGAAGGCGGGCAGTCCATCAACACGTAGGCGAAGTCGTCGGCGACGACCTCGATCGCCTTCCGCAGGCGGAGTTCACGGCTGAAGGCGGGCACGAGCTCGATCTCCGCCCCGGCCAGATCGATCGTCGCGGGCGCGACGAAGAGGTTGCGGATGCTGGTCGGCTCGATGCAGTCCTCGAGGGCCACATCGTGCAGCAGCACGTCGTACATCGAGTTGTCGAAGTTGCGGGCCTCGATACCGAGGCCGGTGGTCGCGTTCCCCTGGGGGTCGAGGTCGATGATCAGGACCCGGTGGCCGAGATCAGCGAGCGCCGCGCCAAGATTGACCGTGGTGGTTGTCTTGCCGACGCCACCCTTCTGGTTCGCGACGGCGAAGACACGGGCGCCTCGGCGACGCTCCACGGGAGCGGGCTCTGCGTCGGAGGCGAGGGATGCATCGGTGGACGTCATCGACGAGGGGAGCCGCGGGGGCGGCTGGCGCGAGACATCGCACCATCCTCCCTTTCGTCGTCCCAACGGTCAAGCGGAATTCGCCGGTGGCCGCGCTACCCAGGCATCCGCCGCCCCCGACGTTTCACGTGTAACCTGACGGTGAAACAAGAAGGGAGAGCGCGCATGGCGACCGCCGCAGAGGAAGCCCTGCTCACGGGGCTGCTCGTCGGTGAAGGGCATTTCGGCGGTGACGGCCGCCAGCCCCAGGTCACGTTGCGCATGCACCTCCGCCACGAGGATCTGTTCCGGTGGATCGACCGCACCTTCCCCGGAGGACGTCTGTACGGCCCGTATCACCACGGCGGCCGCGACTACTTCCAGTGGATGGCGCGCGGCCGCTTCCTCCGCGACGACCTCTTCCCGTTGCTCGTCCGCTGGCTCACGCCGGAGCTCGACGGCTACAGCTTCGGGCGTTTCCGGGAGATGTGCGAGCGCTACGGGATCGGTGGCGCCACCGACGACGGGGGGGCGGCGCCCGAGGCCGGGGCGGCGCCCCCGCAAGGAGAGCCGCAGGGCCGTCCCTCCGGGACCACCCGCGGCCCGCTCCCCGCGAGCCTCGACGCCATCTTCGCCGGGCTCCGTGGGGCGCTCCCGGACGGTGCGTCGTGAGCCCGCATCGCTCGCCTCAGTACAGCGGGCGCTTGCGCGGCACGCCGGTGCGACGCGGGTAACGCTTCGGGCAGGCGGCCACGGCGCGCAGCACCGCGTAGTGGAAGCGCTCCGCGGAGGTCGTCGTCATCTCGAGCCCGAGCTCGGCGAGCGGGCCGACGGGCCACCGGCCGGCCGGCGCCTCCTCCGGTGGCTCCGAGACCACCAGTCGCCCACCGATGCGAAGGAACCCGGCAGCGCACTCCGCGGTGACGGGCGGAGGGCCGAAACTGCGGGCGACGACCGCGTCGAAAGCGGCGCGCTCGGCGGTGTGCGCGGCCTCCTCGGCCCGTGCGGCGAGCACGCGCACCTGTTCGCCGAGGCCGAGGCGTCCAACGGCGCTCTGCAGCTGGGAAGCGCGCTCGGTGCGGCCGTCGAGCAACGTCACCCTCAGGTCGGGACGCGCCCGCGCGATCACCAGCCCGGGCAATCCGCCGCCGCTCCCGAGGTCGAGGAGCGCACTCCCCTCGTCGAGGGGGGAGAGCGCGGCGAGGAAACCGAGCGCGTGCTCGATATGCGCGGCGAGGGAACCGGGGCCGATCGCGCCGACCCGCTGCGCTGCTACAAGCTCGGCGGTCAGCCCCTTCGGGGCCGTCCACCCGGCGGGATCACTCGTCGCTGTGCGCGCCGTCAGGACGGATGACGACGTAGCGGCGTGGCTCGACGCCCTCGGAGGTCGTCGAGACCCCCTCGACGTCGTTGATCGCGTCGTGGACGATCTTGCGGTCCGCGGCCGACATCGCCTCGAGGGCGTAGGCCTCTCCACTCTCGAGCACCCCGGTTGCGATCTGGCGTGCGAACTGTTCCAACGCGGCCGCCCGCTTCTGGCGGAAGCCGGCGACATCGACGGTGAGGCGCGCCGTGTGCTCGTCGGTGCGCCGCTGGACGACCGTTCGCGTCAGCTCCTGCAGCGCGTCGAGGGTCGCGCCGCGCTGGCCGACCAGCAGGCCGAGGTCCTCTCCGGTCACCTCGACCGTGATCTCGCCCTCCTCGGTCGCCACCGTCACGCCGGCTGCGAGGCCGAAGCGCTCCACGAGGCCGCTCACAAAGGACTGGGCCAACTCCGCCTGCTGTTCGATCGTCATCTCGGGTTCCTCTCCTGCGGGTCGATTCTCACTCGGGGGGCGCGGGGGGCGCAGCGTCGACTGCCCGCCGCCTCCACCGCCCCGCCTGCGACGTCGCGAGGAAGCCGCTCCCGCGGTCACCTCGCCGTCCTCGTGGCGCGGTGCCGCGGGGCCGGAGCCCCGCTCGGCCGGCGCGGAGGGCGGCCGGTTGGCGTCGCGTCCGCCCTCGCGGCCGGAGCGCCGCCGGTTCCGCTGCGTGCGCTTCGGGCGGGGCGGGGCGGGGCGGACGCGTGCCCGCACGCGTGCGTCGGCTCTCAGCAGGCCGAAGATCCCTGCCCGGCCGTCCTCGACGACGACGATCTCCGCGTCCGCCTCGTCGACCCCGAGCTCGTCCAGGGCGCTCTCCGTCGCCTCCGCGACGGTGCGTCCCGTGGTCTCCACCCATTCCATCAGCGGGCCCGCCGGGGGCGCTTGCCCTGGGCGCGGGGGTGGGCCTTCGGCCCCGGGTTGGTCTTCGGGGAGGGCTTCCCGCCGCGGCCGCGTGGGCCGCCGGTCGCGTTGCGCGGGGAGGGGGAGGGCGCGGTGCCCCCCTCCGCGGCCGGCGTCAGCTGCCCCATCCCGGTGAAGCGCGAGAGAAGGCCGGGGCTCTTCGCCTGCGGCGCGACCACGTTGGAACGACCCTGGTCTGGCTTGCCGTTGCCGCGCTCGCGCAGCTGCGCGACGGCGCTCTGGATGTGTGGGTCCCGGCGGTAGATGAGCTCCTGCTGGCCGATGCGGAAGAGCGCAGAAACGATGAAGTAGACGTTCACCCCAGCAGGGATCGAGATGTAGATGACCGCGAAGATGAGGGGGAAGATCTTCTGCATCTGCTGCATCTGCGGGTTGGCGGCCGCGGCGGCCGCGTTGCGCCCCGAGAGCTGCTTCATCTGGATGTACTGCAACGCAATCGCCACGAGGATCAGCGCGATGAAGGGCAGCTTCTGCGCGAAGGAGAGGCCGCCCGAGCGCACGGAGTCGGCGAGGTTGACCCCGAAGGCGTTGAGGTGGCCGTGGTCCGCCCGCACCGCCTGGTAGATGCGGGAGGTGTGGGCGACGTAGAGGGGGAGCGGGACGCCCTTCACGGTGTGGATGAGGCCGCGGATCGTCCCGTAGAGGATAAGGAAGACCGGCATCTGCAGGACCATCGGCAGGCAGCCACCGGTGGGGCTGACGTTGTGCTCCTTGTAGAGCGCCATCATCTCTTCCTGCTGGCGCTGCCGGAGCTCCTGCTTCTCGCCGACCGTGAGACCCGGCGAGGCCTTGTACTTGGCCTGGAGTTTCTTCATCTCCGGCCCGAGGAGCTGCATCTTCATCATCCCGCGCTGGCCGCGGACGTTGATCGGGAACATCGCGAGCATCACCACGATCGTGAGCAGCGCGATCGCAACGGCGTAGTTCGGGATGAGCGAGTAGGCCGTCGCGAGGATCCAGGCGAAGATCTCGTAGAAGGGATGGCCGATCTGGCCGATCGTGGAGGCGAGGAACATGGGGGAGCTCCTAACCGGGCACGGGGTCGAAGCCCCGCTTCCCGAAGGGGTGACAGCGGCCGATGCGGCCAGCCGCGAGCAGGCCTCCGCGAAGCACGCCGTGGCGTTCGATCGCCTCGATCGCGTACGCCGAGCAGGTGGGGACGAAGCGGCAGGGGGAGGGCTTCCCGGCGCGCACGGCCTGATAGCCGTGGATCGCGCCGATGAGGAGTCTCCTCGGGAGCGGGCCTCGAGCGTTCATCGCGGAGACCCGCTTGCCCTCGTCATGCTGTCGATCACTCGGTCTCTTAGCTCGCTGTAGGTGAGTTCCGCGCTCTGCGGCGCAACGCCGATGAGGTACGCCCCGGGTGTCAGCCGGGGTGACGCCTCGGCGACGATCGCGCGAAGGCGCCGCCGCCAGCGGTTCCTGACGACGGCCCCACCGACCTTGCGGCTGATGGAGTAGGCAACCCGGACCGCGGCACCGTCGTCGTTCGACGGCAGGAAGTGTACCCGCACGGGTGGCAGCGACGCCCGTCGTGAGCTGCGGGCGAGTGCCTGGTAGATGCGGTGCCCCCGGACGGCGCCGGGGCGGCTGCTCAAGCCGAGAGCCGCACCCGACCGCGCCGGCGGCGCGCCTGGAGCACCGCCCGGCCGGCGCGCGTCGCCATCCGGTGACGAAAACCGTGGCGCTTCGCACGACGGCGGTTGTTGGGCTGGAACGTCCGCTTCATCCGACAAATCCCCTGAGTAAGAGGCGAGAACTATAGCGCGAACGGGGGCCTTCGGCCCAGGGCGTCGGGGCGGGCGAAACGGTACGATGTCGCTCTCCGAGATTCGCCCCGTAGTCCACAGATGTGGACCCCCTTGTGGAGAACTACCCCGGCCCGGAGGGCGAGTTGTCGTGACCGATGTGCAGGAATTATGGGAGAGCTGCGGCACCGCCATCCGCACGCAGCTCACCGAGGCGACTTGGAAGACGTGGTTCGCCGGCGTGCGGCCGCTCGGAGTGGTGAACAACACCCTGGTCCTCGCCGTGCCGAACACCCTCGTGCGGGACCGGCTGGAGAGCCGCTTCTCCGGGCTGCTGCGCGAGGCGCTCGTCGACGTTGGCGGGACCGACATCTCGGTCCGCTTCGAGATCCAAGCCGACGACGAGAAGGAGGTCGCCGACGGGGGGAAGATGTTCAGCCCCTCGGGGCGGGTGAGCCCGGAGATCGCCGACGAGGCGCTGGCCTCACCGACCGACGGCGGCTCTTCGCTGAACCCCCGCTACAGCTTCGACGGCTTCGTGATCGGCGCTTCCAACCGCTTCGCGCACGCCGCGGCGTTGTCGGTCGCGGAGGCGCCGGCGCGGGCGTACAACCCGCTGTTCATCATCGGCGCCACCGGCCTCGGCAAGACCCATCTCCTGCAGGCGATCCGGAACTACGTGACGGAGAACTTCCCCCGACTGCACGTCCGCTACGTCTCCACCGAGACATTCATGAACGAGTTTGTCGAGGCGATCCGGAACAACACGACCGGGGCCTTCAAGCGCCACTACCGCCAGTGCGACGTCCTGCTGATCGACGACATCCAGTTCCTGGAGGGCAAGGAGTCGCTCCAGGAGGAGTTCTTCCACACCTTCAACTCGCTGCACGACGCCTCGAAGCAGCTCGTGCTCACCTCGGACCGGCCGCCGGGCTCGATCGCCACGCTCGAGAGCCGTCTCCGCAGCCGCTTCCTCTCGGGCCTCACCGCCGACGTGCAGCCGCCCGAGCTGGAGACGCGCATCGCGATCCTCCGCTCCAAGTCCGAGCACGAGCGGGTGATCGTTCCCGACGACGTGCTCGAGTTCATCGCCTCGAACATCAAGGACAACATCCGCGAGCTCGAGGGCGCGCTGAATCGCGTCATCGCCTACGCGAACCTCACGCACCAGCCGCTCACCCGCGAGCTCGCGGAGAACGTCCTCGCCGACGTGATCGCGGGCCATCAGCCCCGGCGCATCACCGCCCAGCACATCCTGGCCGCGACCTCCGAGCACTTCGGCTTCGACATCGAGGAGATCTGTGGCCCGAGCAGGCGCCGACCGCTCGTCAACGCCCGTCAGGTGAGCATGTACGTCTTCCGCGACCTCACCGACTTCTCCTATCCGGCGATCGCCCGCGAGTTCGGCGGGCGTGACCACACCACCGTGATCCACGCCGTCGACAAGATCAGCGGGCTGATGCGCGAGCGGCGTCAGATCTACGAGCAGGTCACCGAGCTGATCACGAAGATCCGCAACGGCAGCTGACCGCGGTAGGGAAACCGGTGGACCACCTTGCGACCTTCCTGGGGACACGGACCCTGCGCGCGGGGGACACAGGCCGCGATAACCACAGTCCCCCCGGGCCACCAACTGACCCCTGCGGACGACGTACGCGACGTTGGGGATCGATAATTACCCAACGACCTGCGACGATCAGTGGTCGTCCACAATCCACAGCACTACTACCACTACTAGATTTCTATAACCCTTCTTGAGGAAGGACATCCACACACCGTGAAGTTCCGCACCGAGCGAGACGGACTCCTTGAAGCACTGACGACCACCGGTCGCGCGGTGTCGCCTCGCAGCACGCTCGGGATGGGGTCGCCGAGCATCCAGCTCGTGTTGCACGGCAACCGCCTCGAGGTGACCGGATCGGACCCGGACCTGGTGATCGAGTCCCGTATCACCGTGGCTGGCGAGTCCGACGGGAACACGCTCGTTCCGTCGCGTCTCGTGGGCGACATCATCCGCGCCTTCGAGCCCGGGGCGGTGAGCGTCGACGGGGGCGAGGAGGAGGTGCGGATCACCTCGGGCCGCGCGGAGTTCGTGATCCGGGTGCCCCTCGGCGCGGAGATCACGCGCCTCTCCTCTCCGATGGCGGAGGGGATCACCCTCCCCGCGGGCCGCTTCGCCGAGGGCTTGCGGCAGGTCGTGAGGGCCGCGCTCACCGATGACACCCGTGCGCCCCAGCTGACCGGTGTCCTCATGGTCGCCACTGACGCCGGCCTGCGGCTTGTCGCCACCGACTCCTACCGGCTGGCCTTTTGTGATCTCGAGGGGATCAGCGCGCTCGCCCCCGGCTCGGAAGTGCTGATCCCGGCGCGGGCACTGGCCGAGATCCAACGCCTCGTCGGCAGCGCCGGCGACGACACCGAGACGCCCCTCGTCTTCCGCCACAGCGAACTCGACGCCGTGTTCGAGATGGGCGAGGTGAAACTCACTACCCGCCTCTTGAAGGGGCCCTTTCCCGACTACGAGCGCCTCCTCCCCCCGAGCTATCCGCATTCCCTCGAGGTGGGGCGCGAGGAGCTCGCCTCCGCGCTGCGCCGCGTCCGCCTTATGGTTCGTGACACGAAAGATGCAACTACTCCGGTCCGCATGGCGTTCAGCGAGGGAGGGGCGGAGCTCACCGTGCTCACCGCGGAGAGCGGCCGAGCGGCCGAGCAGATCGACGGGCGCTTCGCCGGTGAGGAGCTCACGGTCGCGTTCAACCCGAACTACCTCCTCGAGGGGATCGAGGCGATCCGCTCCGACACCGTCATCGTCGAGGTCATCGACTCGAGCAAGCCGGCCACGGTGCGCGGTCTCGGTGAGAACGACTACCGCTACCTCCTCATGCCGGTGCGGGTCTCCTGAGCCAGCTGCAGTGGCTGGAGGTGCGGGATTTCCGCAACCTGAGCGAGCTGGACTTCGTCCCCGACCCGAGCGGCCTCACCGTCGTGACCGGGGAGAACGGTGCCGGCAAGACGAGCATCCTCGAGGCGATCAGCTACTGCTCCACCCAGCAGTCCTTCCGCGGTAGCCCGCGCGAGGCGCTGGTGCAGAACGGCGCAGCGCGGGCGATCCTCCGCTCGGAGATTGAAGAGTCGGGCCGACGCACGCTCGTCGAGATCGAGATCGCGCCGCCGCGACGCGACCAGGCCTATCTCAACCGTCAGCGCGTGCAGCGCGCCGCCGAGCTCTTGGAGGCCTTACAGGTCACGATCTTCACCCCTGACGATCTCGTGCTCGTGAAAGGGGGGCCCCATGAGCGCCGCGACTACCTGGACGGTGTGCTCGTGATGGCGCACCCGCGCCTCGCGGCGACCTGTCAGGCACTCGATCGCGTGCTGCGCCAGCGGGCCACGCTGCTGAAGCAGGTGGGAGGGCGCCTCGACGAACAGAGCGCCCACACCCTCGACGTCTGGGACGAGCAGCTCGCGACGACCGGGACGATCGTCGTCGAGGCGCGCGAGACACTCGTCGCCGAGCTCCAGCCCTTTGCCAGCGCGGCCTTCTCCCGGCTGACCGGTCTGCCCGGGGAGCTGCGCCTCGGCTACCACCGCTCCTTCGAGGGGACCCTCGCTGAAGCGATCGGGCGCTCTCGCGCCGAGGATCTCCGCCGAGGGGCGACGACCATCGGGCCGCACCGCGACGAGCTGCAGATCAGCCTCGGTGAGCTCGACGCGCGCTCGCGCCTCAGCCAGGGCCGCCAACGGGCGAGCACCCTCGCGCTGCGGCTCGCGGCACACGAGGTCGTCACCGAGCACGTCGGCTCGCGCCCGATCCTCCTCCTCGACGACGCCTTCTCCGAGCTCGACTCCCAGACGGCGAGCGCGCTCTTCTCCGAGCTCCCCGAGGGTCAAGCGGTGCTCACGACCGCGGGCCCACTCCCGGCGCAGGCGGAAGCGGCCACCCTCGTCGAGCTACGCGCGGGGAAGCTCCTCTGATGGCGCCCAAGCCCCCCCGGAGCGGCGGCATGCGCCCGCTCCCCGAAGAAGGAGGGCCTCCTCCCCGCCGCCTCGGTGAGGCGATCGACGCCTACCTCTCGGCGAGCCCGCTCGAGGGAGCGCGGCTCATCGCCGCGCTCACCCAGCAGTGGGTGACGATCGCCGGCGAGGAGGTCGCGACGCACTGCCGGCCGTCGGCGGTGCGCGACGGGGTGCTCACCCTCCAGGTCGACCATCCGGCATGGTCGACCAAGCTCGCCTTCCTCGAGAAACCGCTCGTCGAAGGGCTGCGGAAGGCCTTTCCGGATTGTGGAGTTCGCGCCCTAAAGGTCCATGTCCGAGGGGGATTTGCCGTAGACTGAGTGCTGCATTCGCCACGGCTTCCGCCCGACGGAATCGGCCGCTGGCGCTCCGGACATCGGCCACTTGAGGAGACGCGTCTGTGGTAGCAAAGCGCGACGACGAGGACGGGGTCACGCCCTCGTACGAAGCGAGCGACATCCAGGTACTCGAGGGTCTGGAGCCGGTGCGCCTGCGTCCCGGGATGTACATCGGTTCGACGTCGACGTCGGGTCTCCACCACCTCATCTGGGAGGTCGTCGACAACTCGGTCGACGAGGCGATGCAGGGGCACTGCACCCGCATCGACGTCACGTTGCTCGCGGACGGGGGCTGTCGCGTCGCCGACGACGGCCGTGGCATCCCCACCGACCCCCTTCCTGGCGATCCCTCGAAGTCGGCGGCCGAGGTCGTCCTCACGGTGCTGCACGCCGGGGGGAAGTTCGGCGGCTCGGGCTACAAAATGTCCGGTGGCCTGCACGGCGTCGGCGTCTCGGTGGTGAACGCCCTCTCCACCCGCCTCGAGCTCGAGATCGACCGCGGCGGTCGGCACCACGCGATGACCTTCGTCGACGGGGGCACCCCGAGCGGACCGCTCACCGACGTCGGCCCGTCACCGCGTGACCGCACGGGCACGACGGTGACCTTCTGGCCCGACGGCTCGATCTTCGACGAGACCGAGTTCCGCGCGCAGACCGTGACCGAGCGGCTGCAGATGATGGCGTTCCTCAACCGCGGGCTAGAGATCCGCTTCGCCGACGAGCGCGCCGGCCACGAGCAGCAGGTGACCTTCAAGTACTCGGGGGGGATCGAGGACTTCGTCCGCCACCTCAACGAGTCCAAGGACGCCCTCTTCCGGCGCGTCGCCTTCCTCGAGCAGACCGAGGCCGACCAGCAGGTCGAGATCGCGCTGCAGTGGAACACCACCTACTACGAGAGCCTCTACTCCTTCGCGAACGGCATCGCCACGATCGAGGGAGGGATGCACGAAGAGGGCTTCAAGAAGGCGCTGACGAACATCGTCAACCGCTACGCCCGCTCGAAGAACGCGCTGAAGGACTCCGACCAGAACCTGCAGGGCGAGGACATCCGCGAAGGGCTCACCGCGATCATCTCGGTCCGCCTCGTGGACCCGCAGTTCGAGGGTCAGACCAAGGCCAAGCTGGGCAACGTCTCCATCCGCTCCCTCGTCGAGCGGGCGACCAACGAGAAGCTCGCCGAGTGGTTCGAGGAGAACCCCCGTGAGGCGAACCAGGTCGTGCAGAAGTCGCTCCTCGCGGCGCGCGCCCGCCTCGCGGCGCGCCAGGCCCGCGACCTCACCCGCCGCAAGTCGGCACTCGACGGCGCGGGGCTACCGGGCAAGCTCGTCGACTGCTCCTCGCGCGACCCGCGGGACTCGGAGATCTTCATCGTCGAGGGAAACTCCGCGGCCGGCTCGGCCAAGCGCGGCCGCGACCCGCGCACCCAGGCGATCCTCCCGATCCGCGGCAAGATCCTGAACGTCGAGAAGGCGCGCGTCGACAAGATGCTGAAGAACCTCGAGATCCAGGCGTTGATCATGGCGATCGGCGCGGGCCTCGCCGACGAGTTCGACGTCGCGAAGATCCGCTACCACAAGGTGATCATCCTCGCCGACGCCGACGTGGACGGCTCCCACATCCGCACGCTCCTGCTCACCCTCTTCCTCCGCCAGATGCGCCCCCTCGTGGAGAGCGGCCACGTCTACGTCGCGCAGCCGCCGCTGTACTCGACGCTCGTCGGCAACTCGAAGATCTACCTGAAGGACGACGTCGCGCGGAACGGCTTCCTCGCCGAGCATCCCAACCACAACAAGGAGTTCCAGCGGTTGAAGGGGCTCGGCGAGATGGACTGGGACGAACTGCGCGACACCACGATGTCCGCCTCGCACCGCTCGCTGCTGCAGGTGACGATGGAGGACGCGATCGTCGCCGACGACGTCTGCTCGGTGCTCATGGGCGACGACGTCGAGGTGCGGAGACGGTTCATCCAGACGAACGCGAAGGATGTCCGATTCCTCGACTTCTGACGCGCCCCACGGGCGCGCCGGGAACCGCTGAGGTCGTGCGGCTCCCTGACACGAACCAACTCAACGCAGTGAGGAGGCGACGCGGGCCATGTCCCTCGTGAGCACACCGCCCCCCGGCGACGGCGGCAGCGTCGAGCCGGTCGACATCCAGCTCGAGATGGAGCGCTCGTTCCTGGAGTACTCGATGTCGGTCATCGTCTCGCGCGCGCTGCCCGACCTGCGCGACGGACTGAAGCCGGTCCACCGCCGGATCCTCTACGCGATGTGGGACTCGGGGCGCCGGCCCGACCGACCGCACGTGAAGTGCGCGACGGTCGTCGGCGACGTGATGGCGCGGTTCCACCCGCACGGCGACACCGCGATCTACGACGCGCTGGCCCGCATGGTCCAGGACTTCAGCCTCCGCCACCCGCTGATCGACGGCCACGGCGAGTTCGGCTCCCCGAGCCCGAACGACGGCCCGGCGGCGATGCGCTACACCGAGTGCCGCCTCGCCCCGCTCGCGATGCACCTCCTCGAGGGGATCGACGAGCGGACGGTCGACTTCATCCCGAACTTCTCCGGCTCGGACGACCAGCCGGTCGTCCTCCCGGCCCGCTTCCCGAACCTGCTCGTGAACGGCTCGCAGGGGATCGCCGTCGGGATGGCGACGAACATCCCGCCCCACAACCTGGGTGAGGTCATCGACGCCACCCAGCACCTCCTCACCCACCCCGAGGCGACCACCGAGGACCTGATGGCCTTCGTGAAGGGGCCGGACTTCCCGACGGGGGCGCAGATCCTCGGGCGCTCCGGGATCCTCGACGCCTACCGCACCGGGCGCGGCTCGGTGAAGCTGCGCGCCGTCGCCGAGATCCAAGAGGAGCGGGGCACGGCGCAGATCGTCGTCACCGAGATCCCTTACCAGACGGCCGTCGAATCGATCGAGAAGCAGGTCGCCGAGGCGATCGAGCGCGGCGACCTCTCCGGGATCAGCGCCACCCAGGACGATTCCGCCGGCCATGCGACGCGCTTCGTGATCACCTTGAAGCGCGACGCCAATGCCAACGTCGTCCTCAACAACCTTTACAAGCACACCCAGCTGCAGACGAGCTTCGGCATCCACATGCTCGCCCTCGACGACGGGGTCCCCCGCCTCGTGACCCTCGACCAGGCGCTGCGCGCCTACGTCGCCCACCAGGTCGAGGTGGTGACGCGCCGCTCGCAGTACCGGCTCGACCGGGCCGAGGAGCGGGCGCACATCGTCGAGGGGCTGCTGCGCGCGATCGACATGCTCGACGCGGTGATCGCCACCATCCGCGCCTCGGACGACCGCGGCGACGCCCGCACCCGGCTGATGGCCGAGCCCTTCTCCTTCAGCGAGGACCAGGCCAACCACATTCTCGACATGACCCTCGGCCGCCTCACCCGCCTCGGCCGTTCCGAGCTCGAGGAGGAGATGGCGGAGCTGCAGGCGACCATCGCGGAGCTGCGGGCGATCCTCGGCGACGACGCCCGGCTGCGCGACGTGATCGCCACCGAGCTCGCCCTCGTGCGCGACAAGTTCGCCAACGAGCGCCGCACCCAGATCGTGCACGACCCGGGAGAGCTCGGCGCCGAGGACCTGATCGAGGACGAGCCGATCGTCGTCACCCTCACCCGCGCCGGTTACATCAAGGCGGTCGCCGCGGACGCCTTCCGGACCCAGTCCCGCGGCGGCCGCGGCGTGCAAGGTGCGCGCCTCAAGGAGGAGGACCTCGTCACCGAGATCGTCCACACCTCGGCGCTCGCGCACCTCCTCTTGTTCTCCAACCGCGGCAAGGTCTACCGGCTGCGCGCCTACGAGGTCCCCGTGAAGGAGCGCGCCGCGCGCGGCACCCCGGTCGTCAACCTCATCTCGCTCGAGGGGGAGGAGAAGATCCAGGCGATCGTCGAGACCCGCGCCTTCGATCCGGACCGCTACCTGCTCTTCGCGACGAAGGCCGGGACGGTGAAGAAGACCCCCTTCAGCGAGTACGACAAGTCGCGACGCGAGGGCTTCATCGCCATCAACCTCTCCGCCGGGGACGAGCTCGTGCGGGTCGTCGCGACCGGCGGAGGTGACGACGTCTTCATCGTCTCGAAGAACGGCATGACGATCCGCTTCAACGAGGCCGACGTGCGGGCGATGGGACGGAGCGCCGGCGGGGTGCGCGGCATGCGGCTGCGCGCCGGGGACGAGGTCGTCTCCTGTGACGTCGCGGCCCCCGAGAGCGACCTCCTCCTCGTCACCGATGCCGGGTACGGGAAGCGGACCAAGCTCGACCACTTCAACGTGCAGGGCCGCGGCGGCCAGGGGGTGCGGGGGATCAAGCTCACCCAGCGCCGTGGCTACGTCGTGGGCGCGCTGATGGCGGGGTTGGACGACGAGCTACTGCTCGCTTCCAGTGCCGGCGTGGTGATCCGCATCACCGTCCGGGACATCGCCGCGCAGGGCCGGGATGCCACCGGGGTGCGGGTGATGAACCTCGACGAGGGGGCTTCGGTCGCCGCTGTCGCGCCGCTCGCTTCGAGCGACGACGACGAGTGAGCCCAGGAGGAAGGCCGGGCCCCTGGTGTAGGTTGTGAACTCCCAACTGGGGCTGTAGGGGCTATAGCTCAGTCGGTTAGAGCGCAGCACTGATAATGCTGAGGTCGCTGGTTCGATTCCAGCTAGCCCCACCAACAAGCCTGCAGTTCAGAGGCCC
>Ga0307373_10001101_pt1 | contig 50950 bp, 57 predicted proteins | sample OX2MG_FD_202534 | JGI IMG/M metagenome (GOLD analysis project Ga0307373, IMG submission 202534) | Soil microbial communities from Risofladan, Vaasa, Finland - OX-2 | ecosystem: Environmental > Terrestrial > Soil > Coastal area > Acid sulfate soil | place: Finland: Risofladan, Vaasa | collected...
TCGCCGCCGCCGTCTGCGCGCTGCCCTTGAAGCTCAGGTAGGCAGGCACCGCAATGGCGACGAGGATGCCGAGAATCACGATGACGACCAGAAGCTCGATGAGGGTGAAGCCCTCCTCCGAGGCCAGCCGCGTCTTGATGCGATCGAACATAGTGCTGGGTCTCCTTCCACGAGGGGATGGGGATGGGGTTTGTCGCTCCCTCATCGGCTTGATCGGGGCGCGAGCTGTAGCCCCCTAAAGGGGTAGGCCGGCCCGATTCCGTGGCCGGCGACGAAACATTCAAGGACTCCCGAGTGCCTGCCGATACCGGGGTCGTGGCGCACGCATCGTTCATCGACGCCTTGCTCGAGCAGATGCTCGATCTCGACGCTTCCGACCTTCATCTGGCGGTCGGAGCGGCCCCGGCGTTTCGTATCCGCGGGAGCCTCACGCCTGCCGTAGGCGCCGATCGGCTCGACGCGGAGACCACGAGGCAGGCGCTCTATTCGATTCTCACGTCCGAGCAGCAGAAGCAGCTCGAGCTCGACCGGCAGCTCGACTTTGCCTATTCACTGCCGGGCGTCGCGCGCTTCCGCGTGAACGTCTTCTTCCAGCGCGGGTCGGTCGGAGCGGCGTTCCGCCTCGTTCCCGGCGAGATCCGGACGCTCGACGAGCTCGGCCTTCCGCCGGTGCTCCACACGCTCGCCGAGAAGGCGCGCGGCCTCGTCCTCGTCACCGGGCCGACCGGCTCGGGTAAGTCGACGACGCTCGCGGCGATCATCGACGAGATCAACCGGACCCGCGCCGAGCACATCATGACGATCGAGGATCCAATCGAGTTCCTCCACCGCCACCAGAAGTGCGTCGTCAACCAGCGCGAGATCGGCACCGATGCACGGTCGTTCGGCGAAAGCCTGCGCGCCGCGCTCCGCCAGGATCCGGACGTCCTACTCGTCGGCGAGATGCGCGACCTCGAGACGATCTCGACGGCGCTCACCGCGGCCGAGACCGGCCACCTCGTCTTCGGCACCCTCCACACGCAGACCGCGTCGTCGACGATCGACCGCGTCATCGACGTCTTCCCGCCGGCTCAGCAGCAGCAGGTGCGGATCATGATCGCGAACTCGCTGCAGGCGGTCGTCACCCAGACGCTGCTCCCGACGGCCAACGGTTCGGGCCGGGTCGCGGCTCTCGAGATCCTCCTGCCGGACGACGCGGTTCGGAACCTCGTCCGCCAGGCGAAGGTGGAGCAGCTCTACACCGTGATGCAGACAAGCTCGTCGCGCGGCATGCAGACGATGGAGCAGGCCCTCGCAGATCTCGTGCTGCGGCAGGTCGTCGACTACGAAGAGGCACTTGCGCGGACGACCCGCGCCGAGCAGCTGCTCGGGATCCTCGAGCGCGCCGGCGTCGTCGTCGGAGCCAGCGGCGTCCCCATCGCTGCCCCGGCCACGAGCGGTAACGGTGGCGGCCAGGGCAACGGCAAGACGGGCCTGCGGGTGGCCTCCTCGTGAGCGCCGGCGAGCCCATCTGGAAGAAGGAGATCCGCCTGCGGCGCAAGCCGAAGGAGGAGAGCCACGCGGAGAGCGCACCGAAGGCAAGGCGCGCGCGCCCGAAGCTCTCGCTCCCCAGCGTTTCATTCCCGAAGCTCCCGGCAGCGTCGAAGCCGTCGCTGCGTCACGGAAGTGTCGAGCGCATCGTCGGGCTGAAGATCGGCGGCTCGCAGATCGCCGCCGCCTGCATCGCCAACAACGGCGCCGCCAAGCTCGAGCGGATCGCCCGCGTTCCGCTCGCGAGCGGCATCGTCAGTGGCGGTGAGCTCCGCGACATGGAAGCCCTCGCGGATGCGCTGCGCGCCTTCTTCGCCGAGAACGACATGCCGCACCGCGGCATACGGCTCGGTGTCGCGAGCAGTCGTATCGGCGTGCGGAGCTTCGAGATCCCGGCGATCGACAACGAGGAGCAGTTCCTCAACGCCGTCCGCTTCCGCGCCCAGGAGGCGCTGCCGATCCCGCTCGACGAGGCGGTGCTCGACTACCGCGTGCTCGGCGAGAGGGAGGCCGAGGACGGTCAGCGCCTGCGGCGTGTTCTCCTCGTGGTCGCGCATCGCGAGCTCGTCGAGCGCTACGTCGAGGCCTGTCGCCTCGCGGGTCTGACGCTGTCCGGGATCGACCTCGAGGCGTTCGCTCTTCTCCGCGCGCTCTCAGCCCCTGCCGATCGCGACCAATCGGCGATCGTCGCCGTTTCGATCGGGCACGACCGCACGACTCTGGCGGTCTCGGACGGCCGCGTCTGCGAGTTCTCGCGCGTGCTCGGGTGGGGCGGAGCGGAGCTCAACGCGGGGCTCGCGCGCGCCCTCGGCATGAGCGAGTCGGAGGTCGAGCCTCTCAAGCGCAGGCTGTCGCTCGGTGGTGGTGACGCTCCGGACGGTCTCACTCCCGAGCAGGCCACCGCGGCCGTGGCCGCGCTTCATCGCGGGATCGAGTTGCTCGTCCGCGAGCTCGTCTCCTCACTCACCTACTACCAGTCGCAGCCCGGCAGCCACGCCATCGGCGAGATCGTCCTCACCGGCGGCGGCGCGAAACTCGCCGGACTGCAGGAGGAGCTCTCGCACCAGCTCGGCGTCCCGGTCCGGATCGGCAATCCGCTCGGCCGCCTCGAATTGACGCACCCGGTCGACGAGACCGAGATCGATTCGCTTGCAATCGCCATCGGGCTCGGGATCGAGGACTAGGGGAGACGAGAGACGATGCGTGCCGTAAACCTTCTCCCGCGCGAGACGAGCACCCGGAAGTTCGGCTGGAACAGCGAGCTCGCCGCCGCCGGCGCGTTCACGTTGCTCATGGTGGTGATCGTCGTCGGCGGCTTCGCCCTTGAGCGCTCGCATGCCGCGACGGCGCAGCAGCGGCTCGCGGCGGCGCAGACCGCACTCGACAGCGCGAACAGCCAGCCCTCCGCCAAGCAGACACAACTCCAGGTTCCGGCCGTGGTCTCGCAGGAGCAGCCTTGGCATCTCGCGCTCGACTCCGCGCTCGCGACCCGCGTGTCGTGGGACGTCCTGCTCTCGCAGTTCGAATACGTCGTGCCTCCGAAGGTCGACCTGACGAGCGTCAGCTTCGGCTCGCCGGCCGGCTCGGTCGCGGTGGCCGGGACGACGGGCGCAACCGTCGCGCTCGGCGGCAACGCGTTCTCGCTGCACGACGTCGCGGTCTTCCTCTCGACGCTCGCGCGCGTCCCGAAGCTCTCACAGATCACCCTCGTCAGCACGGCGTCCAACACGAATTCGAACGTCATGACCTTCCAGATCACGGCGCAGGTGGCTCTCCCCGCTGCCCCTGTCGCTCCTGCAGGCACGTCTGGCACGACGACGACGACAACTGGAGGCCAGGCATGACTTCTCGCCAACGCCGGTTTGCGGTCTTCGCCGCCGTCAATCTGCTCATCATCGCCGTCGGCTGGTTCGCGCTCATCTCGCCGCAGCGGAACGACGCGTCGTCGGCCGCAGCGCAGGAGCAGGTCGTGCTGAACGAGCTCACGGCCCTCACGGGACCCTCGCACGTCTCGCACGACCAGCCCGCGATCCACACGTCCGAGCTCTACGCGCTCGACACGGCCCTTCCGTCGCAGGTGGATCAGACCGACCTGCTCTTCGAGCTCGACCAGCTCGCAACGACTGCCGACGTGAAGATCCTCGGCATCACGCCGCAGGCGGCGCAGGCTGCGACGACCAACTACACCGTCGAGCCGATCAACCTCTCACTGAGCGGCACGTACTTCCACCTGACCCGCTTCCTCCACAACCTCCGGGTTCTCGTCTCCGAGCACCAGGGGCGCCTGATCGCGAACGGCCCGCTCTTCGCCGTCACGTCGGTCGCGCTCAGCCCCGGCGATACCGGCGAGGGGACCGGCAAGGGCGAGGCCGCGACGGTCGGGCTGGCCGCCTTCTACTACGGGATGGTCGACGGCGCGGCGCCGCCGGCCAGCACGACGACGACAGACACGACGACCACGACAGGGGGCTAGGGAGCGACCATGGCGCCGAAAGCCGCACAGGAAGCAGCAAAGAAGAAGGCTGCAAAGCAGAAGAAGATCCTCATCGTGCTCGGGCTCCTGCTCGTCCTCGCTCTCGGCTACGCCGTCATGACGCTGACGAGTCTCAACAGCTCGCCTCCCGTCCAGGCCGTCTCGGCCTCGGCGACGACGCCTGCGGGATCGATCCCGAACGACACGTCGGCCGCGGTCGTCACGCCGGGAATTGCGGCGCCTGCCGTCGGGTCGTTGCGCACGTTCACAGGGTTCGGCCTGAAGGACCCGTTCCACAACGGCGGGCCAAACGGCTCCACCGGCGGCTCCTCCAAGAGCGCCGGCGGCAAGATCAAGGACGCCGGCAGCGGCAAGGGCAACGGCGGGGGCGGTTCGAAGTCGAAGCAGCCGTCGCCGCCGCTCACCGGAGCCGTCATCTCGCTCAACGGAAAGAAGCTCGCCCTCGCCGTCGGAACGGAGTTCGGGCGCGCCCCCGGCTTGAGCGGTGTCTTGCTCTTCCGGCTCGTCACGGTGTCGGCGCGCTCAGCGCTCGTCGCCGTCGTCGGAACGCGGCAGCACTTCACCATCCATGTCCGTCGGCCCCTGACGCTCAGGCAGAACGGCGGGTGGACGTACACCCTCATCCTCGAGCCGCTCGGATCGGCCGCGCCGATGACGGTCGCCCCGACGAACACGATTCACTGACCCATGGCCTCTTTCGCCTACACCGCAATCAACGCGCGGGGCCTCGAGGTCGACGGCGTCATCGCCGCCAACGATCTCGGGCAAGCGCGCGAGCAACTCCAGCGCCGCGGCCTGCTCGCGGAGCGGATCTCCGAGATGGATACGAGCGCCTCGCTCGGCGAGAAGCGGATCTCGCTCGGCCGGGGAGTGAAGGCGAAGTCGCTCCAGATCTTCTCCCGCCAGTTCGCCACGATGATCGAGGCGGGTCTGAGCGTCGTGCAGGCGCTCGTCGTGCTGGAGGATCAGACGAGCGACGTGGCGCTCGCCGAGGTCGTGACGCAGCTGCGGTACGACGTCGAGGCGGGGCTCATCCTCTCGGAGGCGATGGCCCGACATCCGAAGGTCTTCTCGCGCCTCTACGTCGCGATGGTCGAGGCGGGCGAGGCGGCCGGAATCCTCGACATCGTCCTCGACCGCGTCGCTACCCAGATCGAGAAGCAGGAGGCGATCAAGCGCCGCGTCAAGGGCGCGATGATCTACCCGGCGCTCGTCTTCACGTTCGCGGTGCTCGTTCTCACCGCGATGCTCCTCTTCCTCATTCCGATCTTCGTGAAGATCTTCGCCCAGCTCCACGGGAATCTGCCGATGCTGACCAAGCTCGTCGTCCACGCCTCGAACGGCGTGCGTGGCTACTGGTACGTGATCTTCCCGCTCCTCTTCGCCTCGCCGTTCGTCTTCCGCTGGTGGAAGGGCACTGAGTCAGGGCGGCGGAAGTGGGACACGTTCCTGCTGCGCATCCCGATGCGGATCGGCGAGACGGCCCGAAAGGTGACGATGGCGCGCTTCTCCCGGACTCTCGCGACACTCGTCGCGGCCGGCGTCGACATCATCAAGGCGCTCGAGATCACGGGGAGCGCGGCGGGCAACTGGGTCGTCGAGTCCGCGCTCGTCAAGGTTCGCGAGAGCGTCCACGCCGGTGAAGGGCTCTCGCAGCCGCTCGCCGAGAACGACGTCTTCCCGCCCATGGTCGCCCAGATGATGAAGATCGGCGAGGAGTCCGGCGAGCTACAGAAGATGCTCGACAAGATCGCCGACTTCTACGAGGACGAGGTCGACGCGGCGGTCGCCTCGCTCACGGCGATCATCGAGCCGATGATGATGATCTTCGTCGGCGCGATCGTCGGCGTCATCGTCATCTCGATGTACCTCCCGATGTTCAAGATGTACCAGCTCATCGCGCACTAGTAGTAGATAGAGCTAGCCGCCTGTCGTAGTCGTCGTCCCGGTGGTGGTAGTGCCGGTTGTCGTCGTGGTCTTCGTCGTCGTCGTGGTCGGCGGCGGCGGCGGTGGCGGCGGCGGAGGCGGCGCCGTGGTTGTGCGCTGCGTCGTAGTCGTCGTGTGGACGGTGGTCGTCCGGGTCGCGGTCGTCTGCGTCTTCGTCTTCGGTTTCGTCGTGCAGCCGTTGCTCGGACGCGCGTTCCGCCATGTGAGCGCGAACTGGTAGCGGCCGCACCAGCGCTGGTACGGCGGGCTGCCGAGGAACGCGAACTGCTGGACGGGCTGCCCCGCCGTCGCCTGTGCCATATACGTGTGCCAGATCTCCGCCGGGAACGTCCCGCCCGTGACGGAGGTGACGCCGTGGACCGTTCCCATCGGCTTCTCGCCGGTCGGATGTCCGACCCAGACGACGGTCGCGAGCTGCGGCACCCAGCCGGCGAACCACGCGTCCGTCTCGCTGTCGGTCGTCCCGGTCTTTCCCGCCGCCGGCCGGCCGGGGAGCGCCGCCGCGGTGCCCGTCCCGGACCGGACGTTCGCCGCGAGGATCCTCGTCACGACGCCCGCGACTTTCGCGTCGACCACGCGGTGGCCGCTCGGCTGCGATGCGGTCTCGGTGTGGCCGTCGGCGAAGGCGACCTTGGACAGGATCGTCGGCTGGTGCGCAACCCCACCCGCTGCGAGCGTCGCGTACGCCGTCGCGAGATCGAGCGGGCTGATCCCGTTGACGCCCAGTCCGATCGACGGGACGGCCTCGAGCTTCGACTGGATCCCCATGCTCGTCGCGAGGTCCGCGATCGATTTCGGGCCGAGGTCGAGCGTGAGCCGCGCGTAGACGGTGTTGTCGGAGAGGAGCGTCGCCTGCGAGATCGGGATCCGGCCCGAGTACGTGTGCTCGTACGTCGCCACGTGCCAGTTGTCCGGGCCGACGAACGGTGCGGAGAGATACCGCGTCGCGAACGGGTCGATCCCGCGGATGACCGCCTCCGTGAGCACGAACAGCTTGAACGTCGAGCCCGCCTGCCTTTGCGCGTCGGCGGGGATGTCGAACGAGAGCCGCTGCCCGGCCTGCGCGACCGCCATCGCGCGGATGTCGCCGGTTCCCGGGTCGATCGAAACGACCGATCCCGCGGGATCTCCCTTGCGGTCGAGCGTCCCGAGGACGGCCCGGGTCGCCTCGGCCTGCTTCTTCGAGTCGAGCGTCGTGTAGACGTGCAGCCCGCCCACGCGAACGCGGCCTGCGCCGTACTGGGCGACGAGCTGCGACGTGATGAAGTCGGCGAGGTACGTCCCCGCGGAAGAACCTTGTATGCGCGCCGGATGCAGGCCGAGCGGGCTCGCGAGCGCGGCTCGGTACCGCGCGGGGGAGATGTCGCCCGCAGTGAGCATCGCCTGCAGCACCTCCGCCCGCCGCTGTCTCGCCGCCTGCGGCGCCGTGATCGGGTCGTACGAGGACGGCGCCTGCGGCAGGCCGGCGATGAGCGCCGCCTGCTCGAGCGTGAGCTTGCTCGCCGGCTCGTCGAAGTACGTGTGCGCCGCGGCCTCGATCCCGTACGCCTGCTGCCCGAAGTACACGTCGTTGAGGTACTCCGTGAGGATCCGGTCCTTGCTCCACTGCTTGTCGAGCTGCACCGCGAGGCACGCTTCCGTCAGCTTTCGGCTGAGCGACTGCTGCGGGCTGAGATAGACGTTGCGGACGAGCTGCTGCTCGATCGTCGAGCCGCCCTGGACGGTTCCGCCGGCGAGGACGTCGGCCTTGAGCGAGCGGAGGATCCCGATGAAGTCGATCCCGTCGTTCGAGTAGAAGCGCCGGTCCTCCGTGTCGATGATCGCGCTCCGCATCACCGGGCTGATCTGGTTGAACGAAACGGGCACGCGACTGCTCGTCGCGCCGAGCGTGCCGAGCTGCGTGCCGTCGCTGTAGTAGAGGACGCTCGCCTGCGCCGGGCCGTGCGCAGCGAGGCCGTCGAGGCTGCACGGGTACCAGAAGAGCGGCCCGGCGACGGCGGAGCCGATGGCGTACGTGCCCACGAAGATGATGACCGCCGCGGCCGCGTATTGCGCGCCGCGCAGCCAACGTGATCTTCCGGTGCGCCCTCCTTGCCGTGCCATTTCCCGGCGTGTAAACGCCGGCGGCTGCGAATCGGCTACGGGCGCCCGAGGACGCGCGACAGAAGGCCTCGCTTTGCAGCAGGCTCCGGCGTCGCCTCCGGCTCCGGGGGCGAAGGCTCCGGCGCCGCGAGTACGGGAGCGGGATCGTCCTCGGGCGGCAGCATCGACTTCGGGACGTTGCCCCGCTCGCGCTGCGCGCGGATCGCGTCGTTCATCGCGTCGCGGTGCGACTCTTCGGTCACGTCCGCAAGGTACGCCGCGGGTCGGCCCGCTCCTCTAGGCTCTCTGCGGATGTGCTTCGACGACGACTCCGCGCCGCCGATCCCGCCGCTCTCGGGTGCCGCCGTCGTGCACGAAGACCTCGTGCTCGATGCGGCCGACGGCAACCGGTTCGCTGCCTTCCTCGCGATTCCGGAGGAGGAGCTCGGCGCGGGCGTTGTCATCCTGCCCGACGTTCGCGGCCTCTACCGCTTCTACGAGGAGCTCGCACTCCGCTTCGCCGAGCGCGGCATCGTGGCTCTTGCCTTCGACTACTTCGGCCGGACCGCCGGCGTCGAGAAGCGTCCGAACGACTGGGACTACATGCCGCTCGTCCAGCAGCTGACGATGGAGCAGGTGCAGACGGACGTCAGCGCATCCGTTGCTCACCTCAGCTCGATGGGCGCCGACCCGATCTTCACCGTCGGCTTCTGTTTCGGCGGCAGCGGCTCCTGGGCGGCTGCGGCGTCCGGGCACGGCCTCGCCGGCGCCGTCGGCTTCTACGGACGGCCGGGCCGGATGATCGATCTCGTCCCGAAGCTCGACGCACCGATCCTTGCGCTCCAGGGCGGCGATGACCAGGGCATCCCGCACTCCGACAACGTCGAGTTCGAGCGCGTGCTGCACGAGAACGGCAAGGACTACGAGCTGATCGAGTTCGAAGGCGCGCCGCACAGCTTCTTCGACCGCAAGCAGGAGGACTTCCAGGCGGCCTCTGACGCGGCCTGGCAGCGCACGCTCGACTTCATCGCGGCGCGCTCGTAGCTCGCGAGTTCGGACGCCGTGCAGTCCGCGCCGCCGCAGCGGTGGCGCTGCTCGCGGGAGTCGCTACACTGCTGCGGCGCCAGGCGCCGTAGCTCAGCTGGTTAGAGCGCTGCACTCATAATGCAGAGGTCGGTGGTTCGAGCCCACCCGGCGCTACTGAAGCGCGTCCCCCCTCGGATCTGGGAAAGAGAAATGGCAACCGGAGTCAGAGTCGCAATCACGCTCGCTTGTACCGAATGCAAGCGCCGCAACTACCAGACGCAGAAGTCGAAGCGGAACTCGCCCGACCGCGTCGAGTTCAAGAAGTACTGCCGCTGGTGCGGTAGTCACACGATCCACCGGGAGACCCGGTAGTAGTGCGCCCTCCGGCCGCAACTGTCCGCGTCTGGCCCGCGATCACGCGGCGCGCTGCTGCGTCCTCGGTCGCGCCCGTAGCTGAAGCTACGAGCGCGCCCTGCGTCCTTGCATCGCTTGGTGCTGGCGTCCCAGCCATCGAACGCCGCGACCGGAGGGCGCACTAATGGCGCGCACGACCCGTCAGCAGCGCCGCCAGCGCCGCGCCCAGACGGCCGGCACCCCGCCCCTCCGTCCGGCGCCGCGTCAGCGTCCCGCCGAGGAGCAGCCGGCGGACGCCGCCGTCGAAGCCCCGAGCGTCGAGCGCCAGGCCGAAGGCCGCCGAGGGTTTCCCGGCCTCCGCTTCCTCCAGGAGGCGATTGCCGAGCTCAAGAAGGTCGAGTGGCCGACGCAGCAGCAGGTCGTGAGCGGCACCGCGGTCGTTCTCGTCGCCTGTCTCATCTTCGGCGTGTACCTGTACGCGAACGATCGGGTCTGGAGCTATGTCGTCGAACACGTCCTGCTGAGGTAACGAGGTAACGATGTTTCGCTGGTATGTGATCAACACCTATTCCGGGCACGAGAACAAGGTCAAGGCCAATCTCGAGCACCGGATCGAGTCGATGAACCAGCGCTCGCGGTTCCGCCGCGTCGTCGTCCCGACCGAGCAGGTGATCGAGACGAAGGACGGCCAGAAGGTGCAGGCCGAGAAGCGGACGCTGCCGGGCTACGTGCTCGTGAACATGGACATGGACCCCGACGCGTGGACGGTCGTGAAGAACACGCCGGGCGTGACGGGCTTCGTCGGCGCCGGCGCGACTCCGGCTCCGCTCTCGCAGCCCGAGGTCGACCGGATCCTCCACACGGCGTCGCCGGCCGCGCTCGCCGCGCGCGCCCGGGTCGAGTTCCAGCTCGGCGAGTCGGTGAAGATCACCTCCGGCCCGCTCGCGGACTTCGACGGCGAGATCACGGACGTCAACGCCGACGCCCAGAAGCTCCAGGTCATGGTCAACATCTTCGAGCGGCAGGTGCCGGTCGAGGTCGGATTCGAAAACGTCAAGAAACTGGACTGAGGAAACACATGGCAAAGAAGGTTTTGACACTCATCAAGCTGCAGATCCCCGGCGGGCAGGCGAACCCGGCGCCGCCGGTCGGCCCTGCGCTCGGCCAGCACGGCGTGAACATCATGGAGTTCTGCAAGGCGTTCAACGCCCAGACGGCAGACCAGAACGGACGCATCACCCCGGTCGAGATCACCGTCTTCGAGGACCGCTCGTTCACGTTCATCACGAAGACGCCGCCGGCGGCCGTCCTCATCAAGGAGGCGCTGCGGATCGAGAAGGGCTCGGGCGAGCCGAACCGCCAGAAGGTCGGACGCCTCTCGCGCCAGCAGGTGCTCCAGATCGCCGAGACGAAGATGCCCGACCTCAACGCGCGCGACGTCGAACAGGCCGCGCTGATCATCGCCGGGACGGCCCGCTCGATGGGTGTCGAGGTGGACGGCTGATGCCCGCGCACGGCAAGCGCTATCTCGGTGCCCGCGCGCTCTTCGATCGCGAGCAGGTCTACTCGCCGGTCGAGGGCGTCAAGCTCCTGAAGGAGATGGGCGCGGCAAAGTTCGACGAGACGGTCGAGGTGCACTTCCGGCTCGGTCTCAACGTCCGCCACGCCGACGAGCAGCTGCGCGGCACGCTCATGCTCCCGCACGGCAGCGGCAAGGACGTTCGCGTCGCCGTGTTCGCCGAGGGCGACAAGGCGCGCGAGGCCGAAGAGGCGGGCGCCGACGTCGTCGGCTCCGCCGATCTCGCGAAGCGGATCGAGGAAGGCTTCATGGACTTCGACGTCGCGATCGCCACGCCGGACCAGATGGGGAACGTCGGCCGCCTCGGCCGCGTCCTCGGCCCCCGCGGCCTGATGCCGAACCCGAAGACCGGCACCGTGACGATGGACGTCGCCAAGGCCGTCTCCGAGGCGAAGGCCGGCAAGCTCGAGTACCGCACCGACCGCGGCGCGAACGTCCACGTCGCTATCGGCAAGAAGAGCTTCGAGCACCGCGCCCTCGTCGAGAACTACGCGGCCGTGCTCGACGAGATCGTTCGCGCGAAGCCGTCCGCCGCGAAGGGCCGCTACATCCGGCAGATCACGCTCACGAGCACGATGGGTCCCGGCATCCGGCTCGACCCGGCCCGGACGAGAGGGATTCTCGAGGAATTGGACGGACAACCGCAGGGCGCAGCTACAGTTCCGGCCTAGTAGCTGACCCGCCTAAGACCGCTGGCAGTCCTCCCTGTGAGGGCAGAAGACCCGCCGAGGTGAGATGAAGAAGGAACAAAAAGAGCAGGTCGTCGAAGAGCTGACCGCGCGCCTGAAGGCCGCGGAGACGCTTCTCGTTGCCGACTACCGCGGCCTGACGATGCCGCAGATCGACGACCTCCGCTCGCGGCTGCTCTCGAGCGGCGCGCGGTTCACGGTCGTCAAGAACACGCTTACCCGCCGCGCCGCCGAGGCGGCCGGCGCCGACGCGCTGCTCACGCTGCTCGACGGCCCGAGCGCGATCGCGTTCATCGAGGCCGACGGCGACATGGTCGCGGCCGCGAAGGCGCTCGCCGACTCGGCCCGCGAGACGAAGGTGCTCGAGATTCGCGGCGGCGTCATGCAGGGCCGCACGATGACGGCGGCCGAGGTCGAGAGCCTCGCGACGCTGCCGCCGGTGGATGTGCTCCGCGGCCAGGTGCTCGGCGCGATCATCGCGCCGCTCAGCTCCTTCGCCGCGCTGCTCAACGCCCCGCTGCAGAACCTCGTCGGGCTGATCGACGCCCGCATCGAGCAGCTCGGCGGCGAGGACGCTCCGGCGGAAGCGGAGCCGGTGGCCGAGGAGAGCGCGCCGGAGCCGGTCGCTGAAGCTGAGGAGCCGGCTGCGGACGAAGAGCCCGCTGCCGAAGCCGAGGAAGTTGTTGAAGAGAGTGCGGAGGCTCCCGAGCCGGCCGCGGAAACAGAAGAAAGCGAGGAGAGCGAGTAATGGCAGTTGACGCGATCTTCGACGAGCTCGGGAAGATGACCGTCCTCGAGCTGGTCGAGCTGAAGAACAAGATCGAAGAGGAGTGGGGCATCACCGCCGCCGCTCCGGTTGCGGTCGCTGCTGCCGGCGGGGGCGCTGCTCCGGCCGAGGCAGCCGAGGAGAAGACGTCCTTCGACGTCGTCCTCACCGAGGCCGGCGGCCAGAAGATCCAGGTGATCAAGGTCGTCCGGGCCATCACCGGCCTCGGCCTCAAGGAGGCGAAGGACCTCGTCGACTCGGCACCGAAGCCGGTCAAGGAGGGCATCGCCCAGGACGAGGCCAACTCGATCAAGGCGCAGCTCGAAGAAGCCGGCGCAACGGTCGAGCTGAAGTAGCGCGGCGCGAACGACTGGTGCCTGCCACCCAAGGGTGGCAGGCACCTGCCTCTGTTCTTGCGCTACAGTTCTGGCCGCATACCGGCTTCTGCCGCGCGTCAGCTTGCGGTGGGAGAGGTTCTTCCGGTACTCTGGCTGGTTGCGCCATGCTTAGGCTGCGCGCAGCCCGCTCGTTGCACTGACGCCGTTTACTTGCCGAATTTCGCACGTCCCAAGGGAGGCTGTTCTTCTTGACCACGACGGTCGTTTCGCCCCGCGCTCGTAAGTCGTTCAGCCGGCTCGAGCACGTTCTCGACCTACCCAATCTCATCGACATCCAGAAGGCCTCGTTCAAGTGGTTCCTCGACGAGGGACTGCGGGAGACGATCGACGACATCTCCCCGATCGAGGATTACACCGGCTCGCTCGCCGTCGAGTTCGGCTCCTACAAGTTCGGGGAGCCGGTCGCGTCGATCCGCGAGTGCCGCGAGAAGGATCTCAGCTACCAGGCGCCGCTCTCGATGACGGTCCGCTTCGTGAACAAGGACACGGGCGAGATCCGCGAGCAGACCGTCTTCATGGGGGACTTCCCGATGATGACGGAGCACGGCACCTTCATCATCAACGGCACCGAGCGCGTCATCGTGACGCAGCTCGTTCGCTCGCCGGGTGCCTATCTGATGGAGCCGAAGGACGCGACGAAGCAGGTGTTCATCGCGAACCTCATGCCGAGCCGCGGCTCGTGGCTCGAGCTCGAGATCGACAAGAAGGGCATCGTCTACGGCCGCATCGACCGCAAGCGGAAGCTGCCGATCACGACGCTGCTCCGCGCGCTGCCGGCCGAGGATCCCTCGACGGGCTTCGCGCTCGACACGTCGACGAACGAGGCGATCCTCGCCCTCTTCGACAACTCGCCGTACATCGTCAACACGCTCGACAAGGACCCGTCCACACGGGAAGAAGAGGCGCTGATCGAAGTCTTCAAGAAGCAGCGCCCCGGAGAGCCGCCGACGCTCGACAACGCGCGGAACCTCCTCCGCTCGCTCTTCTTCGATCCGAAGCGCTACGACCTGACGAAAGTCGGTCGGTACAAGCTCAACCAGCGGCTCGGCGTCTCGGTGCCGGAAGACTGCCGCGTCCTCACGACCGAGGACATCGTCGCGCTCGTCCGCAAGCTCATCGACCTGCCGGTCAAGATCGGCCTGCCCGAGGATTCGAAGGACTTCGCCGCCGAGGCCGCGTCGCTCCCGCGGGCGCCGATCATCAACGACCTCGACGAGTACGAGCACTTCGGCAACCGGCGCCTGCGCACCGTCGGCGAGCTGATCCAGGAGGCGTTCCGGGTCGGCCTCTACCGCATGGAACGCGTCGTCCGCGAGCGGATGACGACGGAGGACGTCGACACGATCACGCCGCAGACGATCATCAACATCCGGCCCGTCGTCGCTGCGCTGAAGGAGTTCTTCGGCTCGTCGCAGCTGTCGCAGTTCATGGACCAGACGAACTCGCTCGCCGGGCTCACGCACCGGCGCCGCCTCAGCGCGCTCGGCGCGGGCGGCCTCACCCGTGAGCGCGCTCCGATCGAGGTGCGCGACGTCCATCCGACGCACTACGGCCGCATGTGCCCGATCGAGACGCCGGAAGGCCCGAACATCGGCCTGATCGGCTACCTCGCGTCGTACGCGACCGTGTCGGAGTTCGGCTTCATCCAGACGCCGTATCGGACCGTCTCGGGCGGGAAGGCGTCGAACGAGATCGTCTACCTCGACGCCGTCGAGGAGACGCGGTACGTCATCGCGCAGGCGAGCGCCGAGCTCGACAAGAACGGCCGCTTCGTCGGCGACACCGTCCTCTGCCGCTCCTCGGAAGGCGAGGCCGTAGCCGCGTCCCCGAAGGACGTCGAGCTGATGGACGTCTCGCCGGCGCAGATCGTGTCGGTCTCGACGGCGCTCATTCCGTTCCTCGAGCACAACGACGCGAACCGCGCGCTCATGGGCGCGAACATGCAGAGGCAGGCCGTGCCGCTGCTCGTGCGCCAGGCGCCGCTCGTCGGCACCGGTCTCGAGTACCGCGCCGCGGTCGACTCCGGCGACGTCGTCGTCGCACTGAAGGCCGGCACCGTTGTCGACGTCGACGCCGAGAAGGTCGTCGTCGAGTCGAAGGACGGCCGGGACGAGTACTCGATGACGAAGTTCATGCGCTCGAACCAGGGCACGCTCATCCACCAGAAGCCGATCGTCCTGCTCGGCGACAAGGTGAAGGCCGGCCAGGTCATCGCCGACGGCAGCTCGACCGACCACGGGGAGCTCTCCCTCGGCGCGAACCTGCTCATCGCGTTCATGCCGTTCGAGGGCTTCAACTTCGAGGACGCGATCGTCATCTCGGAGCGGGTCGTGAAGGACGACATCCTCACGTCGATCCACATTCACGAGTACGAGATCGACGCCCGCTCGACGAAGCTCGGCGACGAGGAGATCACGCGCGACATCCCGAACCGCTCGGAGGAGTCGCTGTCGCAGCTCGACGAGCGCGGTGTCGTTCGGATCGGAGCAGAGGTCGGAGCGGGCGACCTCCTCGTCGGCAAGGTCACGCCGAAGGGCGAGACCGAGCTCACCGCCGAGGAGAAGCTCATCCGTGCGATCTTCAAGGAGAAGGCCCGCGAGGTCCGCGACACGAGCCTCAAGGTGCCGCACGGCGAGGGTGGCGTCGTCATCGACGTCAAGACCTTCGCCCGTGCCGACGGCGACGACCTGTCGCCGGGCGTCAACGAGCTCGTCCGCGTCTTCGTCGCGACGAAGCGCAAGATCGCCGAGGGCGACAAGCTCGCCGGCCGCCACGGCAACAAGGGCGTCATCTCGAAGATCGTCCCCGAGGAGGACATGCCGTTCCTTCCGGATGGCCGCCCGGTGGACATCGTCCTCAACCCGCTCGGCGTGCCGAGCCGGATGAACATCGGCCAGGTGCTCGAGACGCACCTCGGCTGGGCCGCGGCGCACGGCGTCTACGGCGAGAACGGGACGAGCCCGAACACCGGTCGCAAGAACGGCGAGGTCGACTGGCGCCACCGCCGCCAGATCATCAACGGCGGCAACCCGACGCCCGTCGCGACGCCCGTCTTCGACGGCGCGAGCCCGGCGGACGTCGACGAGGCGCTGATCCAGTGGACGAAGCAGAACCCCGACTCGCCGATCCAGTTCGTCGTCGACTCGAAGCGGCCGGTCGGCCGTCAGTGCTCGGGCAAGACGCAGCTCTACAACGGCAAGACCGGCGAGCCGTTCGAGCAGAAGGTCACCGTCGGCTACATGTACATCCTCAAGCTCCTCCACCTCGTGGACGACAAGATCCACGCGCGGAGCACCGGCCCGTACTCGCTCGTCACTCAGCAGCCTCTGGGCGGCAAGGCACAGTTCGGCGGCCAGCGCTTCGGCGAGATGGAGGTGTGGGCGCTCGAGGCGTACGGCGCGGCGTACACGCTGCAGGAGATGCTCACGATCAAGTCCGACGACACCGTCGGGCGCGTGAAGGCGTACGAGGCGATCGTCAAGGGCGAGAACATCGCCGAGCCGTCGATCCCCGAGTCGTTCAAGGTGCTCCTGAAGGAGATGCAGTCGCTCGCCCTCGACGTCCACGTCCTCTCGGACGAGGGCCGCGAGGTCGAGGTGCGCGAGGAGGAGGACGAGTTGCTCCGCGCCGCGGAGGAGCTCGGCATCGACCTCTCGCCCGGCTCGCTCCGCGCCGTCGGCCGCGAGCCGACCGCCGAGGAGGCCGAGGAAGGACAGGAGCGAGTCGACGTCGACGGTGAGCTGACGCTGCCGGCCGACGAGTCGCTCGGAGATCTCGAGGACGTCGAGGTCTCCCCTGCGCAAGAGGCGGAGGAGGAGGTCGACGCGGAGATCGGTCCGCTCGGCGCTCCCGATCTCGTCGACCTGGAACTCGAGGACTGAGCCGTGTTCGATTTTTCCGAAGGGACTGAGGAGAAGCAGTGATCGATATCAACGATTTCGACGCGATCAGGATCGGCCTCGCGTCCTCGAAGCAGATTCGCGACTGGTCGTCCGGCGAGGTCACGAAGCCGGAGACGATCAACTACCGCACGCTCAAGCCCGAGCGCGACGGTCTGTTCTGCGAGCGCATCTTCGGGCCGACGCGCGACTGGGAATGCTATTGCGGCAAGTACAAGCGCGTCCGCTACAAGGGCATCATCTGCGAGCGCTGCGGCGTCGAGGTGACGCGGCAGAAGGTGCGGCGCGAGCGGATGGGGCACATCGACCTCGCCGCGCCCGTCTCGCACATCTGGTTCTTCAAGGGCGTCCCGAGCCGCATCGGCTACCTCCTCGACATCGCCCCGCGCGAGCTCGAGAAGGTGCTCTACTTCGCCGCCTCGATCGTCACCGCGGTCGACACGGAGAAGCGCGCCGCCGACCTGAACGGGCTCGAGGACCAGGTCAAGGCCGAGGCAGAACGCGTCGACGTCGACCGTGACGAGGCTCTCGCCGCGCTCGAGGACCGGCTCTCCCGGCGCCGCGAGTTCTTCGCGAAGGGCAAGGAGCGGAACTTCGACGAGGACGACGACTTCTGGACGCGTGGCCTCTCCACGTGGGCCGAGGAGCAGGCTCTACCGCCGCTCGAGGAGGCGCGCACGCTCGTCGGCGGCCTCTTCGTCGAACTCGTCCCGCAGATCACGACCGAGGACGCGAAGAAGATCCGCGAGCTCGTCCGCAACTCTGCGATCCGCGACGATCGCCGGCTGACGCCGCGCGAGATCGAGCAGGTCGCAGCCGCGGCCGAGCAGATCAAGGCGGCGATCGCGCCGCTCGAGAAGGAAGCCGACAAGGCGACCGGCTCGAAGAAGGGCGCGGTCACGAAGCACATCCACCGCATCGTCGACGGGCTCCTCTCCGGCGCCGAGCTGAGCGAGGAGGACCAGGCGTCCGTCTCGGGCGTCGACCTCAAGAACCTCGAGAAGGCGCGGGAGCTCGGGAACGGCCTGCTCCGGGACACGATCGCGGCCGCCGGCAGTGTCACTGGGGAGGGGGACACCGACGTCCGCGAGCTCGCGAACGACCTCTGCCTCCGCACCGACGGCAAGATCACGAAGGAGGATCTCGACGCGATCAGCCAGTGGGCGCTCAAGGTGCGCGAGATGTACCTCGACATCGAGTCGCGACGCGAGGACGCACGCGAGGCTGCGGTCGACTCTGTCAACCGGCTCGAGGAGACGTGGCGCCTGTTCCGCGAGCTCGAGCCGAAGCTCATCGTCAACGACGAGCAGATCTTCCGCGAGCTCAAGGACCGCTTCGGCTCGCCGTACGGCTTCGGCGTCTACTTCAACGGCGGCATGGGAGCGGAGGCGATCCGCGACCTCCTCAAGGAGCTCGACCTGACCAACGAGTCCGCGCTGCTCCGCGAGACGATCCGCACGTCGAAGGGCCAGAAGCAGCAGCGCGCGATCAAGCGCCTCAAGGTCGTCACCGCCTTCATCACGAGCGAGAACAAGCCCGAGTGGATGATCCTCGAGGCGATTCCGGTCATCCCGCCGGAGCTTCGCCCGATGGTCCAGCTCGACGGTGGTCGTTTCGCGACGTCTGACTTGAACGATCTCTACCGCCGCGTCATCAACCGGAACAACCGCCTCAAGCGGCTTCTCGACCTCGGCGCACCGGAGATCATCGTCAACAACGAGAAGCGGATGCTGCAGGAGGCCGTCGACGCGCTCTTCGACAACGGCCGCCGCGGCCGCGCCGTGACAGGCCCGGGCAACCGGCCGCTCAAGTCGCTGTCCGACATGCTCAAGGGCAAGCAGGGCCGCTTCCGGCAGAACCTGCTCGGCAAGCGCGTCGACTACTCCGGCCGCTCGGTCATCGTCTCCGGCCCGCACCTCCGGCTGTACCAGTGCGGCCTGCCGAAGCTCATGGCGCTCGAGCTCTTCAAGCCGTTCATCATGAGCCGGCTCGTCGAGCGGAAGATCGTCCAGAACATCAAGGCGGCCAAGCGGCATGTCGACCAGATGCATGCCGAGGTCTGGGACATCCTCGAGGAGGTCATCCAGGAGCACCCGGTGCTGCTCAACCGCGCTCCGACGCTCCACCGCCTCGGCATCCAGGCCTTCGAGCCGACCCTCGTCGAGGGCAAGGCGATCCAGGTGCACCCGCTCGTCTGCCACGCGTTCAACGCGGACTTCGACGGCGACCAGATGGCCGTCCACGTGCCGCTCTCGGCGGAGGCGCAGGCCGAGGCGCGGATCCTCATGCTCTCGGCGAACAACATCCTCTCGCCGGCGCACGGTGACGCTCTCGCGCTGCCGACGCAGGACATGGTGCTCGGCATCTACTACCTCACGTACCACGACAAGGACCTCAACGCGGTGGCCGCGGACAAGATGGACCCGCGCCCGCCGCGCTTCCGGACGGAGGAGGAGGTCGAGTTCGCCGTCGAGGCGAAGCAGCTGCACCTGCAGCAGCCGATCGAGTACCTCTGGAACGGCGAGCTCGTCGTGACGACCTCGGGCCGCGTGATCTTCAACGCGGAGATCGAGCGCTCCCTCCGCGAGGCGTCCGGCGCGAACGGCGACGGGGATCGGAAGACGCACGAGTACGTCAACCGCACGCTCTCGAAGAAGGAGATCGGCAACCTCATCTCCACACTCGTCGACTCGCATGGCGCGCACACGGTCGCCCACGTCCTCGACACGATCAAGGACCTCGGATTCCGCTACGGCACGCTCGCGGGCGTGACGATCTCGAAGAACGACATCGTCATCCCGCCGAACAAGGAGCAGATCCTCGCCGGCTACGAAGAGCGCGTCGCGCGCGTCGAGGACGCGTACGACCAGGGGCTCATCACCGAGTCGGAGCGCCACGAGCAGATCACGTCGATCTGGACGGAGGCGACCGACGAGGTCGCGAACGCGATGGTCGACAACCTCAACGAGCTCAACCCGATCTACATGATGGCCAACTCCGGCGCCCGCGGCTCGTTCGCGCAGCTCCGCCAGCTGGCCGGCATGCGCGGTCTCATGGCGAATCCGAAGGGCGAGATCATCGAGCGGCCGATCAAGGCGAACTTCATGGAGGGCCTCTCGGTGCTCGAGTACTTCATCTCGACGCACGGCGCCCGCAAGGGTCTCGCCGACACGGCTCTCCGCACGGCCGACTCGGGCTACCTGACGCGGCGTCTCGTCGACGTCTCGCAGGACGTGATCATCCGCGAGGAGGACTGCAAGACGAAGGAGTTCGTCGAGCTGCCGCTCTTCCTGCCGGAGGGCCTGAACAAGTCGGTCGCCGGCCGGATCGTCGCGGAGGACGTCTACAAGCCGCTCGCCAGTGGCAAGCCCGGCAAGACGCTCGTCGCCGCGAAGGGCGAGGAGATCAAGGTGCCGCGGCTCCGCGAGATCGTGGCCGAGCTCGGCGACGACATCGCCGACGGCTTCTCGATCCCCGTCCGCTCGGTGCTCAAGTGCAAGGCGGAGACGGGCGTGTGCCGCAAGTGCTACGGCACGTTCCTCGCGACCGGCGAGCTCTCGGAGATCGGCGACGCGGTCGGCATCATCGCCGCGCAGTCGATCGGCGAGCCGGGCACGCAGCTGACGATGCGGACGTTCCACACCGGCGGCGTCGCCGGCGCGGACATCACGCACGGCCTCCCGCGCGTCGTCGAGATCTTCGAGGCGCGGAACCCGAAGGGCGCTGCGGTGCTCGCCGAGGTGGCAGGCACCGTCGCAATCGAGGAGACCGAGCGCCAGCTCCGCATCACCGTCGTGGCCGACAGCGGCAACGAGGAGGACGACTTCTCGATCCTCGTCCCGCGCCGCACGCGGCTCACCGTCGTGCACGGCCAGCGCGTCGAGGCGGGCGATGCTCTCCACGAGGGCTCGATCGCCCCGGCCGACCTCCTGCGCCTCAAGGGCTACACCGCGACGGAGCTCTATCTCGTCGGCGAGGTGCAGAAGGTCTACAAGTCGCAGGGCGTCGACATCCACGACAAGCACATCGAGCTGATCGTCCGGCAGATGCTGAAGAAGGTCCGCGTCGAGAACGCCGGCGAAACCGAGCTCCTGCCCGGCCAGCTCGTCGACAAGCTCGTCCTCGACCGCGAGAACGCCCGCGTGAAGAAAGCGAAGAAGGAGCAGGCGACCGAGGAGCCGCTCATCCTCGGCATCACGAAGGCGTCGCTCGCGACGGAGTCGTTCCTCTCGGCCGCCTCCTTCCAGGAGACGACGAAGGTGCTGACCGACGCCGCGATCGAGGGCAAGGTCGACCGGCTGCTCGGGCTGAAGGAGAACGTGATCATCGGGAAGCTCATCCCGGCCGCGACCGGGTTGAAGCGTTACCGGACGATCGAGATCGGGCCGTCCTCCAAGGTGCCGGCGAGCGCGCTCGTCCGGCCCCAGACCGAGGAGCAGCTCCTCGCGGCGCTCGAGGAGATCGGCACCGACGGCTCCGACGCTCTCGCGGATCTCGCCCTCGACTTCGGCAGCGAAGTGACCGAGGAACCGAAGTCCGATATCGAGGCGGAAGAAGTCCCGGAAGTAGAAACGCCGCTCGACGACTAGCACTGTCGAACGACTGGTGCCTGCTACCGCGTAGCGGTAGCAGGCATCTGCTACACCACCGCGGCATGGCAAAGCTTGGACTCGCCTTGCTCGCCGCGTTCGCGGTGTCCCTCCTCACGGTGGGCCCCGCAGCCTCGGAGCCGGCGTGGGCCGGTCAGTGCGGGATCCCCGCCGACCGGACGGTCTGGGCGGACTACAGCTGGTCGACGCTCCTGCCGGTCATGGCGCGTCCCGGGACCGTCCTCGCGCTCACGAACGGCAACGGCACGACCGACTACTCGGCCCAGGCACGCGCTCTCGGCGCCGCGACGTACTCGTTCGACGTCCACTTGAAGCGAAAGGTCGGAACGCCGGACGCGCCGGCGGATCCGGCGACGATCGCAGCCGCCGCGCAGACGCAGTACGCGTCGGCAGTCGGCCGGAGCGGCGGCTGCTCATCGCCGCTCGTTGTCGAGAACGAGCTGTGGGGCGCCGCGACCGTGACCCCGTGGTCGGCGTCGAACGCCCAGTACCGGGCCGATGTGCTCGCGTACCTCCAGGATCTCGCCCAGCTCGGCGCGCACCCGGTTCTGTTGCTGGGGCGCTCGGCATACCTCGGCTCTCCCGAGGCGGTCTCCTGGTGGCTCCAGGTGGCGCAGGTGGCCGACATCGTCCGGGAGGCGTACGTTCCGGCGAGCCTGGTCTGGAAGCTCGGGCCGGTGCTCGGCAATCGCCTCCTACGCGAGCGCTACCGCGCGGCGGTCGCGCAGTTCATGGCCATCGGCATCCCCGCGAGCCGGCTCGGGATCATGGTCAGCGTCCTCTCCCAGAAGGGCGGCGGCGGGCGCAGCGGCCTCGAGCCGACGTCGGCGTGGCTCCAGGTCGTGAAGTGGTACGCGCTGTCGGCGAAGGAGGTCGCGCGCGAGTTCGGGCTCGGCTCCGTCTTCTCGTGGGGCTGGCAGCAGTGGAATCCGGTAGAGGTGGACCCGACCAAGCCGGAAGCGGCCTGTGTCTGGCTCTGGGCGCGGCGAGGTAGCCTGTGCGACGGGCGCAAGGTGCTCGGCGCCGGCGGTGCGTCGCGGAGCGCCGGCCAGATCTCGCTTTCCGCCGGAACGTTCTGCAAGGTGGCCGGCTACGGGAGGGTCGAAACGGCGTCGGTCACGCGGCTCACGCCGGTCACGGGCGACCAGAATGCCGCGCTGAGCATCCTCTTCGAGCGCCTCGTCGAGGAGCAGCACGCCGGCGCTTCGAGGAGCGCGGTCCTCGCCGCGGAACGAGAAGTCGTCGCCCAGTCGTTCGGCGGCAGCCGTGCCGCGTACCTCGCCGCGCTCGCGCAGGCGCACCTCGGCGTCGCCGCAGCGAGATCCCTGCTCGCCGATGAGATTCGTCGCGCCGAGCTCGAGCAGAAGCAGGACGTCCTCGCGCCGAAGCCGTCCGCGGTCTCGAGCTTCTACCAGGCGTACCCGCAGCTCCTCGTCCGCCGCGTCCGCGTGTCGCCGGCGGCTCCGTGGCTCGGCGGCGCGCGTGACGGCTACGCGGTCTCCGGGACGGCACCGGCGGCTGTCTTCTCAGTTCCAGCCGGCCGGACGTCCAGAGTCGAGACCCTGCTCGGGACCTACACGGTGCGGCCGGCGAGGGCGCCCGTCACGCTCGAGTCGCTGCCGATCGGCGTGGTGCGTGCCGCAATCGCCTCCTCGCTGGAGAGCTTCGAGCGCGCGCAGGCGTTCGAGCGCTCGACGATCGCCGAGCAAAGCCGCGCGCAGGACGTCGCGATCTGCCGCGCCGACGATCTCCCCGAGCCGGCCGCGGTCGACTTCGGGCAGTACGTCCCGTTTCTCGCGGTGCAGTAACGACTGACTACTCGGCGGCCGCGAGCCCGCCGCCGCCCTTACGCATCTGTTTGACGGCGTAGAGCGACTGGTCGGCCCGCTCGAACAGGCTCGTGGAGTCGTCGTTCGGCTGCAGCTCCGCGAAACCGGCCGAGACGCGCATGTGCCCCGCGCGCGCGATCGGCCGCGCGATGACCGCCTGCTCGATCCGGGTCACCAGCCGTTCCGCGTCGGCGAGCCGCGACTCCGGAAGGATCAGACCGAGCTCGTCCCCGCCGATGCGGCAGGGGATGTCGGACTCGCGCACGGCCTCGCGCACGCGTTCGGCGACCTCGGCGAGCGCTCCGTCGCCGGCGAGATGGCCGATCCGGTCGTTGACCCCCTTGAAATCGTCGATGTCGACGATCACGAGAGCGAGACCGCGCGAGTACCGATGCGCGCGCGCCACCTCGCGCGCGAGCGTCTCGTGGAAATAGCGGCGGTTGTGAAGGCCCGTGAGCGCGTCGAGGTCGGCGAGCTGGCGCGCCTCCTGGAAGCGCCGTGCGTTCTCGAGGGCGGGCGCGACCCGTTCGGCGAGCTCTTCGGCCCGGCGCAGGTCGTCGTCGCCGAACCGTGCCGCAGGGTCGCGGGAGAAGATCCCGAGCCAGCCGACTCCGCCGGAGCTGTCGGCGAGCGGAACGCCGAGCGCGGCGTGGATCACTCCCTCGGCCGGCTCCGGGTAGCGGTACGAGAGCTCGACTGCGCGTGCTCCCCATCCCGCAGGCTGCCCGAAGAACGACGTCGCATCAGGCTGGTCGCTGCCGAAGCCCCGGGAACCGACGATCGGCTTCTCGTCGCCGCCTCCGTCGAGCCGCACGAGGGCGGCGTCGACCCGCGGCAGCGCCACGGCGGCGTCGAGCGTGGTCTCGAGGACGTGGTCGAGGTCGACCGTCGTCCCGATCTGGTTGAGGAACCGGCTGCGCTGCGTCTCCTCCTCGGCGCGCCGCACGCTCTCCTGCAGTTCCCATGCCAGCTCCTCCATCCGCGCTTCGAGATTCGCGACCGCCGTGGCCGGTGCAACCTGGGCGATCTGCGGTGCGTGACGGTGCCTCGTGCGGCGCACGAGGACGACGATTGCGACCAGGCAGAGGGCGAGGGCTACGGCGAGTGCCGCGATAAGGAGATGCATCGGCACGGGACTGTAATCCTCTATCGGCTCCTCCACCACCCCCCACAGGGGGTCGGGGCCGCGAAACGGCTTGTGGCGACGGCTGCGCGCGTTCGCTACCATGCCGCGGGCCGGTTGGCAGGGGGCAATTCGCCTCCGCCGACCGTCTCTTTTGTGAAGACCGTGCTTTTTTGACGTAGGGGAGTAGACGAAAGACCCATGCCGACCGTTAATCAACTCGTGCGCAAGGGCCGCAAGGCCCCCCAGGCCAAGACGAAGACGCCTGCGCTCGCCGGTGCTCCGCAGAAGCGGGGCGTCTGCACGCGCGTCATGACGCAGACGCCGAAGAAGCCGAACTCGGCGCTGCGCAAGGTTGCACGCGTTCGTCTCACAAACGGCGCTGAGGTCGGTGCCTACATCCCCGGCGAGGGCCACAACCTCCAGGAGCACTCCGTCGTGCTCGTGCGTGGCGGCCGCGTCAAGGATCTTCCGGGCTATCGCTACAAGGTGATCCGCGCCGCGCTCGACACGGGCGGCGTCGCCGATCGCAAGCAGGCGCGCTCGAAGTACGGCGCGAAGAGGGGCTCGTAATGCCTCGCCGTGGTGAAGTCCAGGCCCGCGAGGCCCCTGCGGACTCGGTCTACGGGTCCGTCCTCGTGACGCAGGTGATCAACAAGATCATGCTCGACGGCAAGAAGTCGATCGCCGAGCAGATCGTCTACGACGCGCTCGGCGCCGTCGAGGCGAAGACCGGCCGGCCTCCGGTTGAGGTGCTCGAGCAGGCGGTGAAGACGCTCACACCGGTTCTCGAGGTGCGCAGTCGCCGCGTCGGCGGCGCGAACTACCAGGTGCCCGTCGAGGTGCCGCAGCGCCGCGCCCGCACGCTCGCCGTCCGCTGGCTCGTGACGTATGCGCGCGACCGGCGCGAGAAGAGCATGTCCGACAAGCTCGCCAACGAGATTCTCGACGCGCTGAACCAGCAGGGCGCGGCATACAAGCGAAAGGACGACGTCTACCGGATGGCGCAGGCCAACAAGGCCTTTGCGCACTACCGCTGGTAGGCGAGGGGGAAAGGATTTGAGCACCAAAATGTCAGAACATCCGGCAGTCGCGCTCGAGCGCGTCCGCAACATCGGGATCATGGCCCACATCGACGCGGGCAAGACGACGACGACCGAGCGGATCCTCTACTACACGGGCCGAACCCACAAGATGGGCGAGGTCCACGAGGGCGCCGCGACGATGGACTGGATGGCGCAGGAGCAGGAGCGCGGCATCACGATCACGTCCGCTGCCACGACGGCGTTCTGGCGCGACCATCGGATCAACATCATCGATACGCCCGGGCACGTGGACTTCACCGTCGAGGTGGAGCGCAGCCTGCGCGTCCTCGACGGCGCGGTCGCCGTGTTCGACGCGGTCGCCGGTGTGCAGCCGCAGTCCGAGACGGTCTGGCGGCAGGCGGACAAGTACAAGGTGCCGCGGATCGCGTTCATCAACAAGATGGACCGCACCGGCGCGAACTTCTTCGCCTCCGTGCAGTCGATGGTCGACCGCCTCGGCGCCAACCCGGTGCCCGTGCAGCTCCCGATCGGCGCGGAGGAGAACTTCGCCGGCGTCATCGATCTCATCGAGATGCAGGCGATCGTCTACAAGGACGACCTCGGCCAGGAGTTCGAGACGACCGACATTCCCGCCGAGTTCGCGGAGCAGGCGCACGAGTACCACCATCAGATGGTCGACGCGATCTCGCACTTCGACGACGAGGTGCTCGAGGCGTACATCGAGGACGAGTCCTCGGTCACGGCCGACATGATCCGCCGCGCGGTTCGCGCCGCCACCATTGCCGACGAGATCACGCCCGTCCTCCTCGGCTCCGCCTTCAAGAACAAGGGCGTGCAGCCGCTCCTCGACGCCGTCATCGACTTTCTCCCGAACCCGCTCGATGTGCCGCCGATGATCGGCATCGATCCGAAGACGGGCGCCGAGATCGAGCGCCTGCCCTCGCCCGAGCAGCCGTTCTCCGCCCTCGCCTTCAAGGTGATGTCGGATCCGTTCGTCGGCAAGCTGACGTACTTCCGCGTCTACTCCGGCACGCTCAAGGCGGGCGACCGCGTCCTCAACACGATCACCGGCAAGACCGAGCGCGTCAGCCGCATCCTCCAGATGCACGCGAACCACCGCGAGGAGCGCGACTCGATCATGGCGGGCGAGATCGCCGCTGGCGTCGGCCTCAAGGCTACGACGACCGGCGACACGCTCTCGGCCGAGAACGCCCCGATCGTGCTCGAGTCGATGACGTTCCCCGATCCGGTCATCTCCGTGGCGGTCGAGCCGAAGTCGAAGGCCGACCAGGACAAGCTCGGCACCGGCCTGCAGCGCCTCGCCGAGGAGGATCCGACCTTCCGCGTCTCGTCGGACGAGGAGACGGGGCAGACGCTCATCTCCGGGATGGGCGAGCTGCACCTCGAGATCATCGTCGACCGCCTCAAGCGCGAGTTCAACGTCGAGGCCAACGTCGGCCGCCCGCAGGTCGCCTACCGCGAGACCGCAGGCAGGGACGTGGAGAACATCCGCGAGAAGTTCGTCCGCCAGACCGGCGGCTCGGGCCAGTACGCGGACGTGGTCATCAACCTTCGGGCACAGGAGCCCGGCGCGGGGTACGAGTTCAGCGACAAGATCACCGGCGGCAAGATCCCGAAGGAGTACATCCCCGCGGTCGACGCCGGCATCAAGGAAGCGATGGACGCGGGCGTGCTCGCGGGCTATCCCGTCGTCGACATCGCGATCGAGCTGGTCGATGGCTCGTACCACGAGGTCGACTCGAGCGAGCGGGCGTTCAAGATCGCCGGCTCGATTGCTTTCAAGGAGGCCCTCAAGCGCTCCAAGCCCAAGCTGCTCGAGCCGATGATGGCCGTCGAGGTGACGACGCCGGAGAACTACCTCGGCGACGTGATGGGTAACCTCAACAGCCGCCGCGGCCGCATCGAGTCAATGACGCCCCTGGGCAACGCGCAGGTCGTCAAGGCACTCGTGCCTCTGTCGGAGATGTTCGGATACTCGACCGACCTGCGTTCGATGACGCAGGGCCGGGCCGACTTCCACATGGACTTCGATCGGTACGAGGAAGTTCCGCAGTCAATCGCCTCCGAGCTCATCGACTCGGGCTCAAGTAAGTAAGACCGGAGAGGAGACCAGGAGCCACCAATGGCCAAGCAGAAGTTCGAACGCACGAAGCCGCACGTCAACGTCGGCACCATCGGTCATATCGACCACGGCAAGACCACCCTCACTGCGGCGATCACGAAGGTGCTCGCGGAGAAGGGTGGCAACACGGTCGCGCGCGACTTCGCGTCGATCGACGCCGCTCCCGAGGAGCGCCAGCGCGGCATCACGATCAACACGGCGCATGTCGAGTACGAGACGGAGAACCGTCACTACGCGCACGTCGACTGCCCGGGACATGCCGACTACATCAAGAACATGATCACGGGCGCCGCCCAGATGGACGGCGCGATCCTCGTGGTCTCGGCGGCCGACGGCCCGATGCCGCAGACGCGCGAGCACATCCTGCTCGCCCGTCAGGTCGAGGTGCCGGCGATCGTCGTCGCCCTCAACAAGGCCGACATGGTCGACGACCCCGAGCTCATCGAGCTCGTCGAGATGGAGGTGCGCGAGCTCCTCTCCAAGTACAACTTCCCCGGCGACGACATCCCGATCGTCCAGGTCTCGGCGCTCAAGGCGCTCGAGGGCGACGCCGAGTGGAGCGAGAAGATCGTCGAGCTCATGGACGCCGTCGACTCCTACATCCCGGAGCCGGTTCGCGACCTCGACAAGCCGTTCCTCATGCCGATCGAGGACGTGTTCACGATCACCGGCCGCGGCACCGTCGTGACCGGTCGCGTGGAGCAGGGCGAGATCAAGATCGGCGACGAGATCGAGATCGTCGGCATCCACCCGCAGGTGGCGAAGACCGTCGTGACCGGCGTCGAGATGTTCAACAAGACGCTCGACTCGGCACAGGCCGGCGACAACGCGGGCGCACTCCTCCGCGGTACGAAGCGCGAGGAGGTCGAGCGCGGCCAGGTTCTCGCGAAGCCGGGCTCGATCACGCCGCACACGCACTTCAAGGCCGAGGTCTACGTCCTCGGGAAGGACGAAGGTGGCCGCCATACGCCGTTCTTCAACGGCTACCGGCCGCAGTTCTACTTCCGGACGACCGACGTCACCGGCTCGATCAAGCTGCCGGACGGCCAGGAGATGGTCATGCCGGGCGACAACACGAACATGGAGATCGAGATGATCCAGCCGATCGCCATGGATCAGGGCCTCCGGTTCGCCATCCGCGAGGGTGGCCGCACCGTGGGCGCAGGCGTCGTTACCGAGATCATCAAGTAGGAATGGAGTAGGGGCACCGTGGCGCAACAGAAAATCCGCATCAGGCTCAAGGGTTACGACCACCAGCAGGTGGACAAGTCCGCGCGCGACATCGTGGACACGGCCCAGCGCACCGGTGCGACCATCACCGGCCCGGTGCCCCTGCCCACCGAGAAGAACGTCTACTGCGTGATCCGGTCACCGTTCAAGGACAAGGACTCGCGGGAGCACTTCGAAGTGCGCACGCACAAGCGGCTGATCGACATCCACTCACCCACGCCGAAGACGGTCGACTCGCTCATGCGGCTCGACCTCCCGGCCGGCGTCGACATCGAGATCAAGCTCTGACATGAAGGGCATCCTCGGCAATACGACGGTGGCTACCACGAGGTGGGAACGAAACCTTGTGGCCGCCGAGGTGGTGGCCTAGATGAAGGGCATCGTCGGCCGCAAGGTAGGGATGACGCAGCTCTTCGATGCGGAGAGCGGCACGGTGACCCCGGTCACCGTGATCGAGGCCGGCCCGTGCCCCGTCGTCGCCGTCCGCACTCCGGACGCCGACGGCTACGAGGCCGTCCAGCTCGCGTGGGAGCCGGTCGCCGACCGCAAGATCTCGAAGGCCGAGCGCGGCCACCTCGCGAAGTCGGGCGTCGACGGCGCCTACCGGCACCTGGTCGAGTTCCGCGGCCACTTCGCCGAAGCCGTCCAGGGTGAGAGCGTCACCGTCGAGCTCTTCCAGTCCGGCGACAAGGTGAAGGTCAGCGGGATCGGGATCGGCAAGGGCTTCCAGGGCACGATCAAGCGCCACAACTTCGCCCGCGGCCCGGTCACGCACGGCTCGCACAACATCCGCAAGCCGGGCTCGATCGGCGCGTCCGCGTACCCGTCGCGCGTCTTCAAGGGCATGAAGATGGCCGGCCGGATGGGCGGCAAGCGCGTCACCCAGACCGGGCTCACCGTCCACTCGGTCGATCTGGAGCGGAACCTCCTGCTCGTCAAGGGCGCGATTCCGGGCCCGAAAAACGGATTGGTCGAGATCCGGGAGATGAAGTCGTAATGGCCGCGCCGAAGGCACCCGTTCTGGGCGGCACGAAGAAGGAGGTCTCGCTCGACGAGACCGTCTTCGCCGCCGAGGTCAAGCCGCATCTCGTGCACGAGGCCGTGCGCGCCGAGCTGAACGCAGCCCGTCAGGGCACGCGCGCAGCGAAGAGCCGCGGCATGGTCTCCGGCGGCCGCGCGAAGCCGTGGCGCCAGAAGGGCACCGGCCGCGCCCGCGCGGGAACCGTCCGCGCGCCGCAGTTCACCGGCGGCGGCGTCGTCTTCCCGCCGAGCCCGCGCGACTTCTCGGTCAAGGTCAACAAGAAAGCCATGCGCGCCGCGCTGCGTGCCGCGCTGAGCGACCACGCCCAGGCCGAGACGCTCGGCCTCGTCGCCGGCGACTCGTTCGAACAGCCGTCGACGAAGCAGGCCGTCGAGCTCCTCGCCAAGTGGGGTCAGCAGACGCCGACCGTGCTCGTCGTGACGGAGGACGAGGAGTCGCTCATCAAGTCGTTCCGCAACCTCGAGGGCGTACTCATCACCGTTCCGGCCGAGCTCGAGGTCGCGCAGGTCGTCTGGGCGCGCTCGCTCGTCGTGAGCGAAGCCGCACTGCCGCTCGTACGGGCGAAAGCAGGGGTGAGCGAGTGAGCCTTCATCCCGCACAAGTCCTCATCTCGCCCGTCGTGAGCGAGAAGAGCTACGGCCAGATCGTCGAGAACCGCTACACGTTCAAGGTGCACAAGGACGCGCACAAGACGCAGATCCGGCAGGCGGTCGAGCAGCTCTTCGACGTCCACGTCGTCGCGGTCAACGTCATCAAGGTGCAGTCGAAGCCGAAGCGGCGCGGCCTGATCAAGGGCACGCGCTCCGGCTGGAAGAAGGCGATCGTCGAGGTCAAGGCCGGCGAGAAGATCGACATCTTCGAAGGAGCGCAGTTGTAATGCCGATCCGCCGTTACAAGCCGACGAGCCCCGGCCGCCGCTTCATGTCCGTCTCGACGTTCGAGGAGGTCACGAAGACCGAGCCGGAGAAGAGCCTGCTCGCTCCGCTCACGAAGAAGGGCGGCCGCAACGTCAACGGCCGGATCACGACGCGCCACCAGGGCGGCGGCCACAAGCGCCGCTACCGCCTCATCGACTTCAAGCGCGTCAAGGACGGCGTGCCCGCCACCGTGGCCGCGATCGAGTACGACCCGAACCGTTCGGCGCGCATCGCGCTGCTCCACTACGCCGACGGCGCGAAGGCGTACATCATCGCGCCCTCGCAGCTGAAGGTCGGCGCGACGGTCGAGTCCGGGCCCGAGGCCGACATCAAGGTCGGGAACGCGCTCCCGCTCGAGAACATCCCGACGGGAACCCTCGTCCACAACATCGAGCTCAAGCCGGGCCAGGGCGCAAAGATGGCCCGCTCCGCCGGCGCCGGCGTCCAGCTCGTCGCGAAGGACGCCGGTTTCGCCGTCCTCCGCCTCCCGTCCGGCGAGATGCGCCGCGTGCCGCTCACGTGCCGCGCGACGGTCGGGCAGGTCGGGAACGTCGACCACCAGAACATCACCGGCGGCAAGGCCGGGCGTAGCCGCTGGCGCGGCAAGCGTCCGTCCGTGCGCGGCTCGGCGATGAACCCCGTCGACCATCCGCACGGCGGCGGCGAGGGCAAGTCGAAGGGCGGCCGTCATCCGGTCACCCCGTGGGGCGTGCCGACGCTCGGCAAGCGCACGCGCCGCAAGCACAAGGAGTCCGACAAGCTGATCGTCCGCGGCCGTCGCCGCGGCAAGGAGGGACGGCGCTAAATGAGCCGCAGTTCGAAGAAGGGGCCTTTCGTGGAGGAGCGGCTGATGAGCCGCATCGAGGCGATGAACACGTCTGGCTCCAAGAACATGATCAAGACCTGGTCGCGCTCGTCGACGATCTTCCCGGAGATGGTCGGACACACGATCGCCGTCCACGACGGCCGTAAGCACGTGCCCGTGTTCGTCTCCGAGCAGATGGTCGGCCACAAGCTCGGCGAGTTCGCGCCGACGCGGACGTTCCGCGGCCACGCCGGCGATCGCGCAGCAAAGGTGAAGCGCTAGTGGCAGTCGTCGAGCAGGAGCGGCAGACCGTGCGCGCGCAGGCGCGCTGGGTGCACTCGAGCGCGCGCAAGGCGCGGCTCGTCACCGACCTCATCCGCGGGCGCAGCGTGCCCGAGGCGCGGACGATCCTCGCGTTCTCGAATCGCGCCGTCGCGAAGGACGTCGAGAAGGTGCTGCGCTCGGCCGTCGCGAACGCCGAGTCCCGCCCCGACCTCCACTGGAGCGGCGACTCGCTCGTCGTCGTCACCGCCTACGCGGACGAGGGCCCGACGCTGAAGCGCTGGCGCGCCCGCGCGCGTGGCCGCGTCAACAGGATTCGCAAGCGCACGTGCCACATCACGATCGAGCTCGCGCAGAGCCCCGCTGCAGTCGTGGCTGCCGCGGAGGCTGCAGCCGCGCCGAAGAAGCGCGCGCCGCGCAAGAAGGCCGAGCCGGTCGAGACCGAGGCTCTGCAACAGGAGACCGTGGTCGAGGAGAAGGCGTTCGAAGACCTCACGACGGAAGACGTCGAGGCGATGGAGACCGAGACAGAGACAGACGAGGTCTTGACCGAGGAGACCACCGAGGAGACCGAGAGCTAATGGGACAGAAGATTCATCCTGGGGGACTCCGCGTGGGCGTCATCCACGACTGGAAGTCCAACTGGTACACCGGCAAGAAGGAGTTCGCGGGCTACATCCTCGAGGACGTCAAGATCCGCGAGCACATCTACGGGAAGCTCGCGCACGCGGGGCTGTCCGACATCCTCATCCGCAAGGACAAGCAGCGGATCACGGTCGACATCTACACCGCGCGCCCGGGCATCGTGATCGGCAAGTCGGGCGTTGAGGTCGACGCGCTGCGCAAAGAGCTGCATGCGCTCACCCAGAAGAACGTCCACATCAACATCAACGAGATCAAGCGCCCCGAGCTCGACGCGAAGCTCGTCGCGCAGTCGATCGCGGAGCAGCTCTCCAACCGCGTCGCCTTCCGGCGCGCGATGAAGCGCGCGCTCGCCTCGGCCATCCGCTCAGGTGCCGCCGGCGTGAAGATCCGGTGCGGAGGACGGCTCGGCGGCGGCGAGATGAGCCGCAGCGAGACGTACAGCGAGGGCCGCGTCCCGCTCCACACCATTCGCGCCGACATCGACTACGGCTTCGTCGAGGCGAAGACCTCCGCCGGCCGCATCGGCGTCAAGGTCTGGATCAACAAGGGCGAGATCATGCCGGAGGGCTTCGGCGAGGCCGACAACCGGCTTGGCGACCAGGACACGCGCCGCCGTCGCGGCGGTGCGCTCGAGGGACTCGGCGCGTCGCGCGAGAGCAGCCGCACCCGTGGTCAGGATCGCGAGGGCCTCGGCCCGGTGCGCCAGCGCCGGCGCGGCCCCGGTGGCGGTCCCGGCGGCCAGGGCGGCTCCGGTCGTCCCGGCCAGCGCCGCGGGCCCGGTTCGTCTGGCGCACGCCCTTCGGGCGGCGCGGGTGGGCCCGGCGGACGCCCTGCGGGCGGCGGACGCGGTCCGCGCCGCGACCAACCCGTCGAGCAGCCGCGCACGGAGGAGACGCCGGTGACCGATCCGGTCGTCGAGACTCCGGCCCCGGAGCAGGTCGTCGAGACGCCGGCGGTCGAAGCCGTCGAAGCGGCTCCCGTGACCGAGGCTTCCGCGCCCGAGGCTCCCGCAGAGGAGAAGCCGAAGCGGGCGCCGCGCAAGAAGGCCGAGCCGAAGGCCGAGGCGGAGCCGACGCCCGACGCGGAGTCGAAGGACGGTGATGCCTGATGTTGATGCCGAAGAAGACGAAGTTCCGGAAGGTCCATCGCGGCCGCCGGCGTGGCGCATCCACCGGGCAGACCGTCGTCCAGTACGGCGACTACGGCCTCAAGGCCATGGACGCCGGCTGGATCACGAACCGCCAGATCGAGGCGGCTCGTATCGCGATGACGCGCAAGATCAAGCGCGGCGGCAAGGTCTGGATCAACGTCTTCCCCGACAAGAGCTTCACGAAGAAGCCGGCCGAGACGCGCATGGGCTCCGGCAAGGGCTCGCCCGAAGGCTGGGTGGCCGTGATCAAGCCGGGCCGTGTGATGTTCGAGCTTGCGGGCGTCCCTGAGCCGCTCGCCAAGGAGGCGCTCCGGCTCGCGGGCCAGAAGCTGTCGATCAAGACGAAGATCGTGAAGCGGGAGGCTGAGCTCTTTTGACCAGGGCATCTGAACTGCGTGCGATGACGGACGAGGAGCTCGATCACCGGCTCTCCGAGCGGCGGCAGGAGCTGTTCAACCTCCGCTTCCAGTCGGTGACGGGTGCGCTCGAGAACTCGGCGCGTCTGAAGCTCGCGAAGCGCGAGATCGCCCGCATCCTCACCGTTGTGACCGAGCGAGAAGCGGAGAAGGCAGGAGCATGAGCGAGAACGAAGAGACAACTGACGAGACCCCGGTGGAGATGACGCCTGAGGGTGTCGAGGAGCCGTCCGAGGAGACCTCGGAAGCTCCGGCTGCGCCGGAGCCGGTGGAAGAGCCTGAGGCAGAGGCCGAAGCGCCTGCCGACGAGCCGGTCGCCGAAGCCGAAGTCGAGGAGCCCGCGGTCGAAGAGCCGGCGGCGGAGCCCGAGGCTGCCGTCGAGGAGGCGCCCGCCGAGGAAACCCCGGCTGAGGAGACTGCCGCCGAAGAGCCCGCTGCCGACGAGCCTGCAGCCGAAGCCGAGACGGCGCCTGCCGCTGAGGCAGAAGCGGCTCCGGCTGCTCCTCAACCTCAGTCCGAGCCGAAGAAGAAGGGCAAGCGCCTCCCGCGCCGGCTGCGCCCGGAGAAGACCCGCCCGACCCGTCCGGCCGCGACGGCCGAGCGCAAGCCCGTCGTCCGCCTGCCGAAGCCCGACCACGACCGTGGCCGCCGGCAGGAGCGCCGGGGCGTCGTCGTCTCGAACGCGATGGACAAGACGATCGTCGTCAAGGTCGACGTGATCACCTCGCACCAGAGGTACAAGAAAGTCATCCGCCGCAGCGTGAAGTTCCACGCCCACGACGAGCAGAACGCGGCGAACGTCGGCGACGTCGTCCGCATCGTCGAGACGCGGCCGCTCTCGAAGACGAAGCACTGGCGGCTCGCCGAGATCGTCGAGGCAGCGAAATGATCCAGCAGGAGTCCCGCCTCAAGGTGGCCGACAACACGGGCGCCCGCGAGATCCTGTGCATCCGCGTCAAGGGCGGCCATCACCGCCGTTACGCGCGCGTCGGCGACATCATCGTCGGCACCGTCAAGACCGCGACGCCGCAGGGCGCGGTCAAGAAGGGCGAGGTCGTCACGGCCGTCGTCGTGCGGACGAAGAAGCCGTTCGGCCGCGACGACGGGACGACGATCGCCTTCGACGAGAACGCCGCCGTGATCATCGACAACCAGCGCAACCCGCGTGGCACCCGCATCTTCGGACCGGTCGCGCGCGAGCTGCGCGAGAAGAACTTCATGAAGATCGTCTCGCTCGCCCCGGAGGTGCTCTAGCCGTGTCCCAGACGATGAAGATCAAGAAGGGCGACAGGGTGCACGTCCTCCGCGGCAAGGACGCCGGCAAGGAAGGCCGCGTCGTCGAGGCCCTGCCGAAGGACGGCAAGGTCGTCGTCGAGAACATCAACGTGATCAAGAAGCACCGCCGGCCGCGCGTGATCCAGAACGCGACCGCGGGCATGGGCGGCGGCATGGTGCCGGGCGGGATCATCGACCTCCCTGCGCCGCTGCCGGTCGCGAACGTGATGCTCGTCTGCCCGACGTGCGGCAAGCCGACCCGCGTCGGCACCGTGGAGAAGACCATCGCCGGCAAGCAAGTCCGCCTTCGCGTCTGCAAGAAGTGCGGCGAGGAGATCGACAAATGAGCCCCACCGCGACCAAGACATACACGCCGCGCCTCAAGGACCTCTACGAGGCGGAGATCCGCGAGCGCCTCAAGGACGAGCTCGGCCTCGACTCGATCATGCAGGTCCCGTACATCGAGAAGATCACGCTCAACATGGGCGTCGGCGAGGCGAAAACCGACTCGAAGGCGATGGACGCCGCGATCGAGGAGCTGTCGACGATCGCCGGCCAGCGCGCCCAGGTGCGCAAGGCGACCAAGTCGATCGCGCAGTTCAAGTTGCGCGAGGGGATGGCCGTCGGCGCGCGGGTCACGCTGCGCGGCCCCCGCATGTACGAGTTCCTCGACCGGCTCGTGTCGATCGCGCTGCCCCGCATCCGCGACTTCCGCGGCCTCAACCCGCGCTCGTTCGACGGACGCGGCAACTTCTCGATGGGCGTGCGCGAGCAGCTCATCTTCCCGGAGCTCAACTACGACGACATTCAGGACGTCCGCGGCCTCGACGTGACGATCACGACGAGCGCGCAGTCGGACGAGCATGCGCTCGCGCTGCTGCTGGCCCTCGGCCTGCCGTTCGCGAACGCCGACGGCGAAGGAAGGAACATCTAATGGCGAAAACCTCTCTCGTCGTGAAGCAGCGGCGACCCCAGAAGTTCAAGGTGCGGAACTACACGCGCTGCAACCGGTGCGGCCGCCCGCGCGCGGTGTTCAAGAAGTTCGGCCTCTGCCGGATCTGCCTGCGCGAGCTCGCCCACCAGGGCGCCATCCCCGGCATGACGAAGTCCAGTTGGTAGGAGAAGCCACGTGCTGACAGATCCGATCGCAGACATGCTGACCCGCATCCGTAACGCCAACAAGGCGCTGCACGAGCACGCCGCCATGCCGAGCTCGCGGATGAAGGTCGAGATCGCCAAGCTCCTCAAGGACGAGGGCTACATCCGGGACTACCACGTAGAGAAGCCCGACGCGTGGAACGCGTCCCACCCAGAGGACAAACGGTCCTTCGATACCCTGGTCGTCGACCTCAAGTTCGGTCGCGATCGCGAGCGGGTCATCTCCGGCCTGAAGCGCGTGTCGAAGCCGGGCCGCAGGGTCTACGCGCGGAAGGATCGCCTGCCGCGCGTGCTGGGCGGGATGGGCGTCGCGATCCTGTCCACATCGTCGGGTCTCGTCACGAGCCGCACCGCACAGGAGCGGGGGATCGGCGGCGAGGTCGTCGCTTTCATCTGGTAACCGCATGAGTCGCATCGGAAAAGCCCCCATTGAGATCCCGGACGGTGTCACCGTCACGATCGAGCCTGCCCGCGTTGCGGTGGCGGGCCCGCTCGGCGCGCTGCAGCAGCAGGTGCCGGCGCGGATGAAGATCGAACAGTCCGACGGCGTCGTCACCGTGACGCGCCCGACCGAGCGCGGCGAGGACCGCTCGCTGCACGGCCTGACGCGGACGCTCGTCGCGAACATGGTCGAGGGCGTGACGAAGGGCTTCGAGAAGAAGCTCGAGATCCAGGGCGTCGGCTACCGCGCCCAGCTCAAGGGCTCCGACCTCGAGCTCAGCGTCGGCTACTCGCATCCGGTGACGATCAAGCCGCGCACCGGCATCACATTCGAGGTGCCGACGCCGACGGAGATCGTCGTCAAGGGGACGGACAAGCAGATGGTCGGCCAGACGGCCGCCGAGATCCGCAAGGTGCGCAAGCCGGAGCCGTACAAGGGCAAGGGCATCCGCTACGAGGGCGAGTACGTGCGCAGGAAAGTAGGCAAGCGTGCCTGAGACTCCTGGTCGCGCATCGCTCCAGGGCGGCGAAGCCGCCCTCCGCGATGCGCTGTCGCCGCTCGCTGCGCGCGACTGCGCTCGCTCCCCGCGGCCGTACTATTCGTACTGTCCGCGGCTCGCTCGCTTGCCGCACTTGCCAGCGACGACCCAGGAGCCTCAGGATGCCTAGCCTGACCGTCAGGGAGGGTCGCCTCCGCCGGCATCGCCGCGTCCGCGCGAAGGTCATCGGCACCGCCGAGAAGCCGCGTCTCGTCGTCTTCCGCTCGAACCGCGGCATCGAGGCGCAGCTCGTCGACGACGCGTCCGGCACGACGCTCGCGTCGGCGTCGCATCTCGGGCTCGCGAAGTCTTTCAAGGGCGACAAGTCGAAGCAGGCGGAGGCGGTCGGGAAGGCCCTCGCGGCGGCGGCGACGAAGGCCGGTGTCGAGGCGTGCGTCTTCGACCGCGGCGGCTACCTCTACCACGGACGTGTGAAGGCGCTCGCCGACGGCGCCCGCGAAGGAGGCCTGAAGTTTTGAGTGGGATCGAATACACCGAGACGCGCGAGCTGAAGGAGCGCGTCGTCGAGATCAACCGTGTCGCCAAGGTCGTCAAGGGCGGCCGGCGCTTCTCCTTCACGGCGCTCGTCGTCGTGGGGGACGAGGTCGACCGCGTCGGCCTCGGCTACGGCAAGGCGCGCGAGGTCCCGCTCGCGATCACGAAGGCCGTCGAGGACGCGAAGAAGAACATGTTCACGATCCCGAAGCACGGCTCGACGATCACGCACGAGGTGCTCGGCCGCTTCGACGCGGCTCGCGTCATGCTGCGGCCCGCCTCGGAGGGAACCGGCGTCATCGCCGGCGGCGGCGTGCGCGCGGTGCTCGAGCTCGGCGGCGTTCGTAACGTCCTCGCGAAGAGCCTCGGCACGACGAACCCGATCAACATGGCGAAGGCGACCGTCGCGGCTCTTCAGGATCTGCGCCGTCCGGAGGACGTCGCGAAGATGCGCGGCAAGCGCATCTCGGAGGTGCTGCCGTTTGTCACCGCAGTTCCGGCCGAGGACGAGGTCGCCGAGGCGCCGGTCGCCGAGGCTCCGGCCGCGGAGGCCGCACCAGAAGTGTCCGCTCTCCAAGCACCCGAGGAGGGAGGCGAGGTCTTGAGTGAGTCCGGCCGCTCGTCGGCGGATTCGCCGCCGACGATTGCAGCCACAGAGCCGGTCGCCGAGGCCGAGACTGCTCCGGCCGAGGAAAGAGGCGAGGTCTCGACTGAGCCCGGCCGCTCGCCGGCGGCTTCGCCGACGGCGGATGCAGCCTCAGCCAAGAAGCGGCTCTCTCTCCGTCGCAAGAAGGATGACGCCTAAATGGCGAAGGTCAAGATCACGCAGGTCAAGTCCCAGATCGGGCAGTCCGAGCGGCATCGCGGTACCCTGCGCGCGCTCGGCCTCGGCAAGATCGGCCGCACCGCCGAGCAGGAGGAGTCGCCGGTGCTCGCCGGCATGCTCCGCAAAGTCCGCCACCTCGTGAAGGTCGAGAGCGCGTAATGCCCGAGAAGCAACTCAACCTCTCGAACCTCTCGCCGGCCCAGCCGCGCGAGGACCGCAAGCGCGTCGGCCGCGGGCTCGGCTCCGGCAAGGGCCGCTACGCCGGCCGCGGCATCAAGGGCCAGAAGTCGCGCGCGGGCTCGCACAAGATGGCTGCCGGCTTCGAGGGCGGCCAAACGAAGCTCTTCATGCGGATCGGCAAGCTGCGCGGCAACACGTCTGCCGACGCGATGCCGATCGGCCCGTTCCGCACGTACACGCAGCCGGTCAACCTCCGCGACCTCGAGCGCTTCGAAGCGGGCGCCGAGGTGACGCCCGAGACGCTCGTCGAGAAGGGCCTGCTCAAGAACACGAAGATCGACGTCAAGCTGCTCGGCGACGGCGAGCTCACGAAGAAGCTCACCGTCCGCGTCCACGCCATCTCTGCCTCCGCGCGCGAGAAGGTCGAGGCCGCCGGCGGAACCGTCGAGCTGCTGCGCGAGCCGAAGGTCAAGAAGGTGCGCCACCACAAGGCGAAGCCGGTGGCGGCAACAGAGCCGACGGAGGAGGAGTCGACCTCAGAGGCTCAGGAAAGTGGTGAGGTTTCGGAAGAGCCCGGCCGGGATCCGGCGGCTTCGCCGGCGGATCTTCCAGCCACCGAGGCGGAGGAGTAAGGCATGTTCGCGTGGCTCGCGAACGCCTGGCGCGTCCCCGAGCTGCGCCGGCGCGTCATTTTCACCGCCGGTGTTCTCGCCGTCTACAAGTTCGGTTCCTGGCTGCCTGCGCCGGATCTCTCAGCGAACGCGGTCAACAACTCAGGCTCGGGCACGGGTCTCTCGAGTCTCCTCAACCTCCTGTCGGCCGGCGGCTTCTCGCGTGGGGCGATCTTCTCGGTCGGCATCCAGGCATACGTCACGGCCTCGATCATCCTGCAGCTCCTGACGACTGCGATTCCCTCGCTCGAACGGCTGCAGAAGGAGGGCGAGGCCGGTCAGATCAGGATCAACCAGTACTCCCGCTACCTCACGGTGGCGCTGGCCGCCTTCACGTCGACCGGGTACGCGTTCCTGTTCAGGAAGGACAACGAGCTTGCGAGCGGGGACGCCGGCCACATGCTCCTTCTCATCCTGACGCTCACCGCCGGGGCGGCATTGCTGATGTGGCTCGGCGAGCAGATCACGAAGCGCGGTGTCGGCAATGGGATCTCGATCATCATCGTCGCCTCGATCCTCAGCTCCGCCCCGGCCGCGATCAGCGGTTGGCTCAACAGCGACGCGACCGCGCGACTGTTCATGCCGATCGTGATCCTCGCCGTCGTCGTGGCCGTCGTCTTCGTCATGGAGGGACAGCGACGGATCCCGGTCCAGTACGCGCGACGCCAGCTCGGCGGCCGCGAGTCGGTCGTCAGCACGTCCACGTACATGCCTCTCAGCGTCAACATGGCAGGCGTCATTCCTGTGATCTTCGCGCTCGCGCCGCTCTCGATCGCGCAGACGATCGGAGGCTTCAAGCCGTCCTGGAACAACTGGATCACAGTGAACTTCGGCTTCACGGACTGGAAGTACCTGCTCACCGAAGTCGTCCTGATCTTCACGTTCACGTTCTTCTACACGTCGGTCGTCTTCAACCCCGTCGAGCAGGCCGACAACCTCCGGAAGTCCAACGGCTACATCCCGGGGATCCGGCCCGGCCCGCCGACCGCGGCATATCTCGACCGCGTCCTCACCCGTCTGACGTTCTTCGGCGCCCTGTTCCTCGCCGCCGTCGCCGTCGCACCGTCGATCTTCGAATCGCAGTTCCACTTCCCGCAGGTCGCGACACGATTCCTCGGCGGCACCTCGGTGCTGATCGTGGTCGGCGTGGCGCTGACGACGATGCGGCAGATGGAGTCGCAGATGGCGATGCGCCACTACGAAGGCTTCTTGCGCTAGATGAACATCCTCGTGCTGGGTCCGCAGGGCTCCGGCAAAGGCACGCAGGCGAAGCGGGTCAAGGCGACCTACGGGATCCCGCACATCGCGACGGGGGACATGCTCCGCGAGATGCGGGGTATCGACAACGACCTCGGCCGCGAGCTCAGCGAGATCATGGACCGCGGCGACCTCGTGAACGACGAGATGATGGTCCGCATCATCCGCAGCCGTCTTTCGCGCGGCGACACGCTCGGCGGCTTCGTCCTCGACGGCTTCCCGCGCACGATGGCGCAGGCGGTGGCGCTCGACGAGCTCCTGCGCGAGCTCGACCGTGAGCTCGACGTCGTCTTCGATTTCCAGGTACCCGACCGCGAGGTGCTGCTGCAGCGGATGCTCCAGCGCGCCGCAGAGGAGGGCCGGACCGACGACACGCCGGAGGCGATCGAGCGGCGGCTCGAGCTGTACGAGCGCGAGACGGCTCCGCTCATCGACTACTACCGGACGCACCAGGCGAACGTCGTCGGCATCCACGCCGATCGGAGCGTCGACGAGGTCTTCGAGGAGATCCGGCGCGCGCTCGACTCGGTCGAGGGTCGCGCGGCGTGATCATCCGGAAGTCCGCCGCCGAGATCGATGGGATCGCGCGCGCCGGCAGGCTCCTCGCCGGGACCCTCGCGCTCGTCGGAGAGCACCTCGAGCCCGGGGTGACGATGCGCGAGCTCGACCGGATCGCCGACGAGCACCTCGTCGCGAACGGGGCGACGCCGACGTCGAAGGGCTACAAGGGCTTCCCTGCAGCGCTGTGCATCTCGCCGAACTCGATGGTCGTGCACGGGATCCCGGACGACTACGCCGCGCGCGAGGGCGATCTCATCTCGCTCGACCTCGGCGTGACGCTCGACGGCCTCGTCGCCGACAGCGCCGTCACGCTTCCGGTCGGGGAGATCTCACCGGAGGCGCAGCAGCTGCTCGACGTGTGCCAGGAGGCGCTCGCCGCCGGCATCGACCAGGCGCGCGCGGGCAACCATCTCACCGATATCTCGCACGCCGTCCAGGTCGTCGTCGAGGACGCCGGCTTCTCGGTCGTCCGCAGCCTCGTCGGCCACGGCGTCGGACGCTCGTACCACGAAGACCCGCAGATCCCGAACTACGGCGCTCCGGGCCGCGGCCCCGTGCTCCAGGAGGGGATGACGCTCGCGATCGAGCCGATGATCACCGCCGGGGAGCCGGATGTCTACGTGCATGCCGACGAGTGGTCGATCTCGTCCGTCGACGAGTCGCTCGCGGCCCATTTCGAGCACACGGTGGCCATCACGGCCGACGGCCCGCGGATTCTGACGGCCGGAAAAGCCCCTTTGCTACGATGACCCTCTTCCGCGCACGGCTCAGCCGTGCGCGTGTTTACGTCTCAACTCCGCTCCACTGAAGGGAATTTGCCTACCAAGGAAGAGAAGATCGAGGTCGAAGGCGAGGTCGTCGAAGCGCTCCCGAGCACGATGTTCCGGGTGCAGCTCGACGGGGGGCATGCCGTGCTCGCGACCATCTCCGGAAAGATGCGGAAGCACTACATTCGCATCCTTCCGGGGGACAAGGTCAAGGTCGAGCTCAGCCCCTACGACCTCAGCCGCGGTCGAATCACCTACAGGCACAGGTAACCACTGATGAAAGTCCGTCCTTCCGTCAAGCCCATGTGCGAGCGCTGCCGCGTCATCAAGCGGCACGGCACGACCATGGTCATCTGCAGCAATCCCCGTCATAAGCAGAGGCAGGGCTAAATGGCACGCATCGCCGGAGTCAACCTCCCGAACCAGAAGCGGCTCGAGATCGGGCTCACGTACATCTACGGGATCGGCCAGCCGACGGCGCGCAAGGTCGCGATCGCGCTCGGCCTCGATCCCGACACGAAGATCAAGGATCTCACCGACGACGAGGTCACGAAGCTCCGCAACTACATCGACACCGAGCTCGAGGTCGAGGGCGACCTCCGGCGCGACCGGCAGCAGGCGATCAAGCGCCTCTCCGAGATCGGCGCCTACCGCGGGATCCGCCATCGTCGCGGCTTGCCCGTCAACGGACAGCGCACGAAGACGAACGCGCGCAGCCGCAAGGGCGCGAAGAAGACCGTCGGCCGCGGGAAGAAGGCGAGCTAGATGGCGCCACCCCGTAGAGCAGCGGCCACAAAGGGCCGTACGCGCCGCCGCGTCCGGAAGAACATCGCGATCGGCCAGGCGCACATCAAGACGAGCTTCAACAACACCATCGTCGCCCTCACCGACCGCGAGGGGAACGTCATCGCGTGGGAGTCCGCCGGTTCCGCCGGCTTCAAGGGCTCGCGCAAGTCGACGCCGTTCGCCGCGCAGGTGACGGCCGACGCCGCCGCCCGCAAGGGGATGGAGCACGGCCTCCAGAAGGTCGAGGTCTTCGTCAAGGGGCCCGGCAGCGGTCGTGAAACCGCGATTCGCTCGCTGCAGGCCGCGGGTCTCGAGATCCTGTCCGTCAAGGACGTCACGCCGCAGGCGCACAACGGCGTGCGGCCCCGGAAGCGGAGGCGCGTCTAGTGGCCCGCGATCTGGGACCGAAGTGCCGCATCTGCCGCCGCGAGGGGATGAAGCTCTTCCTCAAGGGCGAGCGCTGCCTGACGGAGAAGTGCGCGATCGAGCGCCGCTCGTATCCGCCGGGTGAACACGGCCGCGGCCGCATCAAGCAGAGCGAGTACCTCCTGCAGCTGCGCGAGAAGCAGAAGGCGCGCCGCTACTACGGCCTGCTCGAGAAGCAGTTCCGCACGTACTACGAAAAGGCCGCGAAGGGCACCGGCGTGACCGGCGAGGAGCTCCTGCGGATGCTCGAGACCCGGCTCGACAACGTCGTCTACCGGCTCGGCTTCGCCGCCTCCCGGGCGCAGGCTCGTCAGCTCGTCCGCCACGGCCACTTCCACGTCAACGGCCGCCGGGTCAACATCCCGAGCTACCAGGTGCGGCCGAACGACATCGTCACCGTGCCGCCGAACTCGTCCGCGCAGCAGGTGATTCGCGACGCAACCGATCTCGTCTCGACGGTGGCTCCCTGGCTTCAGGCCGATCACGACGGGCTAACGGGCAAGGTGCTGAAGCAGCCCGAGCGCGCCGAGATCGACACGCCTGTCCAGGAGCAGCTCATCGTCGAGCTCTACTCGAAGTAACGGAAAGAGGGAGTTTTTTGGCAACTAGAGAGATGAACTTCCAGATCCCCAAGATCGTCCACGAGGATGTCGACGATCACCGCGGGGTCTTCGCAATCGAGCCGCTCGACCGCGGCTTCGGCTACACGTTCGGCAACTCGCTCCGGCGCGTGCTCCTCTCGTCGCTCGAGGGCGCAGCGGTCACCTCGGTCAAGGTCGAGGGGACGGCGCACGAGTTCACGACGCTGCCGGGCGTCCGCGAGGACGTGACCGACATCATCCTCAACCTCAAGAACCTCATCGCGCGGCTCCATGGCGAGTCGCCCGAGATCGAGGTGCACATCGCAAAGAAGGGCCCGGGCGTCGTCACGGCCGCCGACATCGAGGCGCCGGCGGATCTCGAGATCCTCAACCCCGAGCTCGAGATCGCGAACCTGTCCGACAAGGGCCGGCTCGAGATCACGCTGACGATCGGTCGCGGCCGCGGCTACGCGCCGGCGGACATGAACCGCGGCTCGCAGCACACGATCGGCGTCATTCCGATGGATTCGATCTTCTCGCCGGTGCGCCGCGTCGCGTACCAGGTCGAGGCGGCCCGCGTCGGCCAGCGCACCGACTACGACAAGCTGACGATCGACATCACGACCGACGGCTCGGTCGATCCGAAGGACGCGCTCGGCGAGGCGGCCGAGATCCTCATCCGCCAGCTCGCGATCTTCACCGACCTCGATCGCATCGAGGGCTTCGGCGAGGCCGCCCCGGTCGACGGCGGCGCGACGCCCGAGACCGCGCTCGCGCACGGGATGGAGAACTTCCCGATCGAGGAACTCGAGCTCGGGGTCCGCTCGTACAACTGCCTCAAGCGGGTCGGGATCGAGACGATCGGCGACCTCGTGATGAAGAGCGAGCAGGAGCTGGCCGCGATCCCGAACTTCGGCAAGAAGTCGATCGAGGAGGTGCGCGACACGCTCGCGCAGCACGGCCTCCACCTGCGCGGCGAGAACGGCTCCGGCGGGTTCGCGGAGTAAGGAAGACCGAATGCGTCACGCAAGAACAGGCAAGAAGCTCGGCCGCGACTCGTCGCACCGGAAGGCGCTGTACTCGAACCTGACGTGCTCGCTCATCGAGCACGGCCGGATCCGCACCACCGAGGCGAAGGCGAAGGCCGTCAAGCCGTTCGCCGAGCAGATGATCACGCTCGGCCGGCGCGGCGACCTCCACGCGCGCCGTCAGGCGCTCGCCGAGCTCCGGTCCCAGGAGGTCGTCCACAAGCTGTTCGCCGACGTCGGCCCGCGGATGGCCGACCGTCCGGGCGGCTACTCGCGCATCGTCAAGCTCGGCCACCGCCAGGGCGACGCAGCCGAGATGGTCTTCCTCGAGCTCGTCGACTTCGAGCCGTAGGACCTGTCCTGGCGGGACACGTCCGGTGTCTGACACCGGACGTGTCGGATACGGACATGTCCGAACGCCTGCAATCGCCCGAGAACGGCTGTTCCACGCGGAAAGACATGTCCAATCTGGACCTGTCCGGTGTCAGACAACGGACGTGTCCGTTGCGGCCATGGTCGCGGGTCGTTTCTCAGCCGCCGGGCGTGCCGAGCAGCGAGCCGAGGCCGGCGCTGATCCCGGCGATGATCATTCCGGCGAACGTGACGATGCCGAGGGCGCGGACGAACGTGTCGGAGAAGAACTTCCACCGCAGGTAGGCGAGCGTCAGGAGCTCGACTCCGACGATCGCGATGGCGAAGGACAGGGCGAGGTGGTAGTTCGAGATGAGAAATGGCAGCGAGTGGAGGATGCCGCCGAGGAACGTGCCGCCGCCCGTGATCGAGCCTCGGACCCACGGGTTGCCGCGTCCGGTGAGCTCGCCCGTGTCGGAAAGCGCCTCGGAGAAGCCCATGCTCACGGCTGCACCCATCGACGTTGCGAGGCCGGCGATGAAGGCGTACCGCGTGTCGTGCGAGGCGAGCACGACTGCAAAGATCGGGGCGAGCGTGGAGAGCGACCCGTCGATGAGCCCGACCATCGCCGGCTGCACGCGCTGGAGCAGAAAGCGATGCTCGTGATGGGGTTCAGTCATCGACGTAGAGTGTATCAAGCGAGATGCAAGTTGTTAGAGCATAAGGAAGTCCTGACAAACTCAGTCAGGGCTGCCTGACGTGCGCCTCATCCTGACGCTCGAGTACGACGGTACGCCCTTCAACGGCTGGGCGGCGCAGCCCGGGCTCCCGACGGTCGAGGCGGCGCTGCGGCAGGCGCTCGCAGAGACGTTCTCCTCGGTGGAGAACCTCGCCGTTGCCGGGCGGACGGACTCCGGCGTCCATGCGCTCGGCCAGGTCGTCTCCGTCGAAGTCGAAGGCGGTCCGCCTCCGGAGCGCGCCGCGAGTGCGCTCAACCCGCGCCTCCCCGAAGAGATCAGCGTGACGAGCGCGGCCGAGACGACACAGGACTTCCACGCGCGCCACTCCGCGCGCTCGCGCAGCTACCGCTACCGCCTGTTCACGCGGGCGACGCCCAGCCCGTTCGAGACGCGCCGGAGCTGGTGGGTGCCGCGCCCGCTCGACGAGACCGCGCTTCGTGCCGCGGCTGCTGCGCTCGTCGGCAAGCACGACTTTCGGGCCTTCACGCCGACGCAGACGAAGCACGAGGTCTTCGTCCGGATCGTCGAGCGGGCGGAATGGATCCGGCGCGGCGACCACCTCGACTTCGAGATCACGGCGAACAGCTACCTCCGCCACATGGTGCGGAGCCTCGTCGGGACGATGCTCGAGGCTCCGGAGACGGTCGCGGGCCTGCTCGACGGGAGGCCGCGCTCCGAGGCCGGCGCGACGGCGCCGCCGTGGGGGCTCTACCTCGTCTCAGTCGCCTACGAGTAGAAACGTCGCGATCTCGCCCGGCGCCAGCTCGAGCCCGCCGTCCACGCTCTCCTCCTCGTCCAGCCGGATCCGGCGTGCGGGGACGCTCGGCGTCACGGTCTCGGGCTGCGGGTTCGGGTTGAAGACGCGCAAGACCACGCCGTGCCCGTCCTCGGCCTGCTTCAGACACGAGAAGACGACGTCGCCCTCGATCTCGAGCGGAGCCTCGACCGGATCGCCCCGGAGGAAGTCCGTTCGATAATCCTGGCTCGCACGGACGAGGGCTGCGTTCGACAACTCGTAGCCGTCGAAGCGGAGCGCATACTCGAGGATGTGGCGGCCACGGCACTGGCCGTCGGGGGTCGCGATGTCAGGCCCGGCCGCGCGTGGCCGCGTCTGCATGCCCGCCGGCCGCGAGATCGTGCCGACGCAGCGGAGCAGGGTCAGCCGCAGACCTTCCGCAGACGCCTCGTACTCCGGCAGCCCCTTCGTCAGTAGGACGAGCTGCCCGAGCGCGACGGCCCCGAGCGTGTGTGCCGTCGGCACCGGCGGCTCGACCCAGTCTGCGCGCGGAGGCGGCGGCGCGAGCGGACGGCGGACGACGGCGAACTGACTTTCGGCACGCACTGCGTCTGCGCCGTCTTCCGACCGGATGAAGACGCGGAGCCGGTGGTCGTCCGCCTCGTTCTCGACCACGGTTGTCAGCTCGATGCGGTCCGTTCCCGGGACGGCTCGGATCGTCGTCTCGATCCGAACTCCGGGCAGCTCGTGCTCGAGCACGACTGCGCCTCCCACGTTCCACGAGGAGACGAGCTCGGCCGTTCGCACGGTCCCGCCCGGGCAGAACGTGTAGAGATCACCGACGTCGGGCTCGTCTTCGAACGCGAGCAGCTCGGCAATCGGAGCGGGCGGCACGAGCGGTTTCCCCCCGGTCAGGGGCTCGGGCCGCCGGGCGGAGAAGCCCTCCAGCTCGACGATCTCGCCGTCGGCCTCCCGACGTCGCCGGTACGGAAGCGTGTTCACGAAGGCGCCTCCGACTCCGAGCGCCTCGCGCTCCACGTACTCGAGTGCACGGTCGAGCTGCTCGTACCGGACGAGCATGTCCCGGTGCACCTCGTCGCACGAGCAGCCGCAGATCGAGTCGTGCGGGTGGTTGCGGAGCAGGTCGCGCCAGGCGAGACGCAGGTCGGCCGCCGGATACGCGTCTCCGTCACGCAGTGTCCGCAGTGCGGCCGCCGTCTCGATCGCGAGCAGCCGCCGCTCCGCCCGCTCGTTCGCCTGTTTGAGGTAGATCCGCGCGGAGTTGACGCCGCGCAGGACGTTCTGGAGCCGGCTGCCGACGAGCTCCCCTTCGTGCACGGGGAGCCCGGCCGCCGGCGCCGCGTAGTCGTCGTAGCGGCCGATCCGGATCGACGCGTCGAGGCTCTCCGCGAGACCTGCGACGATCTCGGGCAGCTCCGGCTCGATCGGCAGGTGGTCGGAGCCGTTCGCGAGCACGATCGTGTCCTGGCCGGCGCCGCGCAGCACCTCGCCGAACGCCTCGACGATCGCTCGTACGCGCTCCTCCGCGTCGTGATACCACGTCAGGCGCGCGAAGTTGTCGTAGTGCGGGAGCATCTGGCATGCAACGACCTCGGCCGGCCCGGCGCGCCAGCGGAAGACGACGCCGACGTCGTCGACCTCGTCGCCCATGCCGCGGGAGAAGAGGAGGGTGCGGATGCCGAAACCGGCGAGGACCTGCGGGAGCTGCGCGGGATGGCCGAAGCTGTCGGGCATGTAGCCGGCCCCGCTCGGTCCGACGCCGAAGCGGCGGCAGACCCGTCGTCCGAGCAGGAGGTTGCGAACGAGCGACTCGCCGCCGACGAGGATCTCGTCGGGCAGGACGTACGACGGGCCTGCCTCGAGACGTCCCGCCGCCAGCAGCGATCGCAGCCGCGCCTCGTTCTCCGGCCGCACCTCGAGGTAGTCCTCGAGCACGATCGCCTGGCCGTCGAGCGTGAACGAGGTGAACGACGCGTCGCGCTCGAGCGTTTCGAGGACGCCGTCGACGACCGCGCCGAGCCGTAGCCGGAACTGCTCGAAGGGCAGATACCACTCGCGGTCCCAGTGCGTGTGCGGGACGACGAGGTACCGGAAGTCCGACGCCGCAGCCACCACCCGAGACCCTACTGGCACGTGGTTACGATCGAGCCGTGCGCTTTCCGACCGTCCTTTTCGATCTCGACGGCACGGTCGTCGACTCCGGCGCGATCATCCTCGCCTCGATGCGGCACGCGACGCGCGAGGTGCTCGGCCGTGACTACTCCGACGAGGAGCTCATGCAGGCGGTCGGCGGCCCCGGTCTCGAGGCGCAGATGCACGCACTCGCGCCCGAGCACGTCGAGCGGCTCGTCGACGTCTACCGCGCGCACAACATCCCGCTCCACGACGAGCTCGAGGCCTGTCTCGGGATGGAGGACGTCCTCGTGCGGCTGCATGAGGAGGGGCGCCGGCTCGGGGTCGTCACGGCCAAGCGGCGCGACACGGCTCAGCTCGCGTTCGACCGCGTCGGGCTGGGCCACTTCTTCGAGGCGGTCGTCGGCGGAGACGAGACCGAGCGTCACAAGCCCGATCCCGAGCCGCTGCTCCTCGGTGCCGAGCGCCTCGACGCGGATCCTGCGACGACCGCATACGTCGGCGACTCCCCGTTCGACGTGCGCGCCGCGAAGGCGGCGGGGATGTTCGCCGTCGCGGTGACGTGGGGCCGCATCCACGACCGCGCGCGTCTCGAGGCCGAGGAGCCGGACGCGATCGTCGACACCGCGGAGGAGCTGCTTGCCGTCCTCCATTGAGGCCCGCGCCGCCGAGTTGCGCGAGATCCTCGGCCGTGCCCTCGTCGCGTACCACGTCGAGGACGCCCCGATCATGGAGGACGCGGCGTACGACGCGCTCTACGACGAGCTCGTCGCCCTCGAGGAGGAACATCCCGAGCTCGTCACCCCCGACTCGCCGACCCACCGCGTCGGCGGGTTGTCGGACCGCTTCGAGAAGGTTCGGCATCTCGAGCCGATGGGTTCGCTCGAGAAGGTGACGACCGACGAGGCGCTGCGGAAGTGGGACGCCGACGTCCGCAAGCGGCTCGGCACCGACGAGCCCGTCGCCTACCTCCTCGAGCCGAAGATCGACGGGCTCGCGGTGAACCTGACGTACGAGAACGGTGTGCTCGTGCGGGGAGCGACGCGCGGCGACGGCGTCCAGGGGGAAGACGTCACGCGCAACATCCGCACGATCAAGGCGATCCCCCTGCGCCTCGACGGCGACGCCCCGGCCGTGATCGAGGTGCGCGGCGAGGTCTATCTCCCGCTCAGCGGCTTCCGGAAGCTGAACGAGCGCCTCGCCGGGACGACGCAGAAGCTCGCGCCGAACCCGCGCAACGCCGCCGCGGGAAGCCTGCGCCAGAAGAACGCGGCGATCACGGCCGACCGCCCGCTCTCGATCTGGGTCTACGGCGCCGGGCATCGCGACAACGTCGAGTTCGAGACGCAGTCGCAGATGCTCACGTGGCTGCGCGAGCGCGGTCTGCGCACGAACCCGTTCGTCGAGCGGTTCGAGTCGATCGACGACCTCGCAGCCGCGTGCGTCGAGTGGGAGAAACGCCGGTTGGAGCTCGACTACGAGATCGACGGCGTCGTGATCAAGGTCGACTCGCTCGACCAGCAGCGCCGGCTCGGAGTCCTCCACCAGCGGCCGCGCTGGGCGCGCGCGTACAAGTGGGCGCCGATGACCGCCGTGACGCGGCTGCTCGAGATCCGCATCCGCGTCGGCCGCACGGGCGCGCTCAACCCCTGGGCGATCATGGAGCCGGTGCAGGTCGGCGGCGTCACGGTCACGCGGGCGACACTCCACAACGAGGAGGACATCAACCGCAAGGGCATTCGCGCGGGCGACGACGTCATCGTCCAGCGCGCCGGCGACGTCATCCCGCAGATCGTCGGGCCGGCGGGGCAGCATCGCCGGGGGACGAAGGAGTTCCGGATGCCGACGGACTGCCCGTTGTGCGGCACGGAGGTCATCAAGCCCGAGGGCGAGGCGATGCACCGCTGCCCGAACCGCGCGTGCCCGTCCCGCGGCCTCGAGACGCTCATCAACTGGACGGGCGTCGCCGACATCGA
>Ga0307373_10001102_pt1 | contig 50934 bp, 50 predicted proteins | sample OX2MG_FD_202534 | JGI IMG/M metagenome (GOLD analysis project Ga0307373, IMG submission 202534) | Soil microbial communities from Risofladan, Vaasa, Finland - OX-2 | ecosystem: Environmental > Terrestrial > Soil > Coastal area > Acid sulfate soil | place: Finland: Risofladan, Vaasa | collected...
AGTTGAATTCGTTGTCAAAGCGAATCCCAACCAAAGCGGGCTATTCTGTGGCAGATCGTGCGCCCTCAAATTTTCTCGAACTAAGATTCGAACATTCGAGCAACGCCAAGCCGACCACGCCGCCATGCTAGCCGGGATTCGGGAGCGGCAAGAACGTGATCGTGTTGACGCGGCCCAGCGCCATGAAGCCGAACTTGCTGAACAACGCCGTAAATCGAATGAGGAATTCGCTCGTTGGAAAATTCGAGAAGCGGAAATTGTGCGTGAGTTAGCCGATGAAGGACGCAGACAAGCGGAATCTGACCGTTTGGCGGCGGCGAGAGACATCGAGTCAACAGTGTCGCCGTTCCTTGAGGATGAGTTGAATCAGGAAATGTTTCGCCAGCACCAAGTTTCCCAAAGTGAAAAGTCTCCCCGCGTTTCAAGCCCCGTTATGCGCCCTTCGACATCCAAGGGAATTTTCATCAAGCCTCGTCAATAAATTCACTCGCAAGTAATCCCTCGGAACTAGCAAGTCCTAGCAAGTTTTTCCCCAAGCACGAATGAACTTGACCCCCACTACGGGACGTGCTTGGTCGTGGCACGTTTGCGGGGGAGACGTTTCGGGCCTGCAACGGAAAGCAGAAGGCGGCTTGAGACACAGCCTTCGGGTGTTGGAGTACAATTACGGCACTATGTTTAGATGGGTGAAGCAACGGTGGTGGCTGTGTATTGTTATCGGGGCAACCGTCCTGATAATAGGGTGGCAAAAGAAACGCTGCGACGCCCAAGAACAGAAGTGCAGGGCCGACTATGCGGCGCAAGAAGCCCGCCTTTACGGGTTCAGTGTAGATGGCGACGCAGCCGAACAAGAAGCCATAAATCAAGCATGCGAACCGAGTGGTGAATTCTGCCGCGCTTTTTCTGGCGCAAACCTTCCAACTTGGCTCTTGGTTCTCGTTGGAATCGGCGGTGTTTTGGCCGCGTTGCGCACTATCGGAACGCTAGAGAAGCAAGCCAATGCTGCCATGTTGAATGCTCAAGCGGTCATCAATGCAGAACGTCCGTGGTTTGTTGTCAGCCTCACACTTGACGAAAGTGGCAGGAGATTTTCCCTATCTTGTCTCAATCAGGGGAATACGCCAGGGAAAATTATATCGATGTCGGCTGATTATTGCTTTGTCGATAAACCAGAAGACCTGCCTATCCCTCCCGTTTACTCCTCCGCCGCAGTGATGCCAGACCTGAGTCTCATCGTACATCGAGACAGTTTTCCAATCGGGAAAGGAATCGACCCCGAGCATGTTATTGGACAAAACGACAGAAGGGAGTCCGTCTATGAACGTATAGAGTTTCTCGCCTACTACGGCAACGTGGTCTATAGGGATACCCTGTACCCTGAGTCTTCTGAGGAAGGAAACCATGAAAGTCGTTGGTGTTTTATCTATGAGCCGAGCGGCCTGCCTAAACTTACCAAGGCCGCCCTCGCCGTCTTGAATCCAGTAGGAACCTTTGCACGCAGTGGGCCAGTCGAGTACAACGGATACACATAGAAGAATCCAAATTAGGACACTACCTGCCTGTTACGAGACTTGCTACCATCCCTCGTAAGTGTTATGTTGTGATCCACAACCAACGCGGCACTGTGGCTACCTCACTGGAGACTCAGTTCAAGACCGCACGCTGTAAATAAGCTATCTCTGGCGTCGCAGGCCCCAACGAGAGTTGGGAACCCGCCCAGCGATTCCAGCTTCAGGCTCCGGCACTGAACGATAGGCAAGGTCAATTCCAGAACATAGAAACAGGTGTGCTATGTCTCTGGACAGTCCTTTGTTCATCAACCCGGCAGAATTGCCGTCACCATTCAATTCCCGTCCGCTCTCCCTGTTTATTGACCCCAGCGATATAATGCTTCGCGGGAAGCCGTTTCGACAGAAAAGAGGACGCAACATGTCGAGACGGTTTGGACAAGCAGGCCAAGTATTTTTGCGTTGTGGCAAATGGGTCGGGCGCTATTACGAAGATATTTCCGGCCAGCGAACGAGAAAGAGACGGGCTGTCGTATTGGGACTCAAATCCGAAATAGGTCGATCCGAAGCGAGAAGAAAGTTGATGAACCTTCTATACGTCGCGGGCGTCAATTCCGATGCGACGTTAGAACGTGCGTCTCATTCTCCGCGAACATTTACAGGCATCACAGCCGAGTGGGAAGCCAAACGATTGCCGTTGTTGAAGCCTTCCACTCAATACACGGCTCCGTTGCAAATCAAATCGCATCTGATTCCCTTTTTCGGCAAACTCCCGCTCACCGACATCAAGACGGGAACGATCAACGAATGGCTTGCGACTCTGACGGCAAAAGGCTTGGAGCCGAAAACCGTTCACAACCTCTGGAAACTGTTTCGCTCAATGATGAACTGGCACGCTCAACAGAACGACGAAGCGCCCCGGAAATGGTATCCGACGCTGCCCGTCGTTCCGATCCGAGAGCCACGCTGGTTCACTTCGGGGGAGATGCAGAGAGTAGAGCAAGCGGCAACGGGACAATATCGAATCCTATTCCGGCTGGCCGGGGCGAGTGGACTCCGAGCCGGTGAACTTCTCGCGCTTCACGTCGAGGACATCGACTTGGGTCGCGGGATCGTTCACGTTCGACGGTCGGTGTATCGAGGCCAGGAAGTGACGCCCAAGACTCCCCGTAGCTATCGTGACGTATGGATTGACTCACAAACCGTCGCTCTGTTGCGGGAACATTTGGGCGACAGGCAAACTGGCCGGGTGTTTTCGACAAAGAACGGAACGCCATTGGAAGCGAATAATGTGGTGCGCCAAGTGCTTCATCCGATCTGTGAACGATTGGGAATCCGTATTGGAGGCTTACATAGCTTTCGACACGGAAGGGTCAGCCATTTGCAAGCGATGAACGTCCCGCCCGAATTTACCAAGTCCCAAGTGGGCCATTCCAGCTTGCGAATAACCAGCGGCTACACTCACTTCTCCGACGAATTTTCGCGCGAGACAGTCGAGCGGGCCGCTCCTAATTGGACTCACTGAAGCATGTGGACTCACTTCGAGGCGAGGTAAGTGATTGAGAGCGTGACAAATCTAGCGGGATGGGCGAAAATATCCATCGGGCGGTTAGCTCAGCGGTTAGAGCATCCCGCTTACACCGGGAAGGTCGTGCGTTCAAATCGCACATCGCCCACCAGTGTTGCATCGCCTTTCATTTGTGACGTATTTGCGGGGACGTAGTTCAGCCGGCTAGAACGCTGCCCTGTCACGGCAGAGGTCGCGGGTTCGAGTCCCGTCGTCCCCGCCATTTCTTTCCAGCACGACGGTTAGGTATAAAGACCATCATGAAGAAGCTGATACTCATCCTCCTCGCGCTCGTGCTCGCGATCTACGCTCCGGCGCGGGCTCAGGTCCAGGCCGCGTCCCCGGACGTGGCGCGGTGGGAAAGCGAGGCTAGGCACGTCACGATCATCCGCGACAAGTGGGGCATCGCGCATGTGTACGGGAAGACGGACGCGGACGCCGTTTTCGGAATGGAATACGCGCAGGCCGAAGACGATTTCAACCGCGTGGAGATGAACTACATCGACGCGACGGGCCGCCTGGCCGAGGCCGAGGGCAAGTCCGCGATATACCGGGATCTGCGCATGAAGCTGTTCGTCAACCCCGCCGTGCTGAAAACCAAATACGCGGCAAGCCCAGAGTGGCTGAAGAAACTGATGGACGCCTTCGCGGACGGCCTAAACTTCTATCTCTATAAGCATCCGGAGGTGAAGCCGCGGGTCATTACGCACTTCGAGCCGTGGATGGCGCTCGCATTCACGGAAGGAAGCATCGGCGGGGACATCTACCAGGTGAATGTCGATCGCCTCGCTGCGTTCTACGGCCAAGTGCCGCAGCCGACAGAGGGAGTGTCAAGAGAACGATCGCTGCCCGAGCCTTCCGGCTCAAATGGCATTGCTATTGCGCCGTCGAACACGCTCGACCATCACGCGCTGCTATGGATCAATCCGCACGTATCGTTTTATTTTCGGTCCGAGCTGCAAATGGTCAGTGAACAAGGTCTGGACGCCTACGGCGCAACGACCTGGGGTCAGTTCTTTATCTACCAGGGATTCAACGCCACTGCGGGCTGGATGCACACTTCGAGCGGGGTGGAGAACGTCGAAGAATTTCTCGAGACGGTGACGAAGAAGGACGGCCGTTATTACTACCGTTACGGAGACAAGGAACTGCCGGTAACGACGCGCACAATCACAGTGCCGTACAAGACCGACGCCGGGATGGCCAGCAAGACCTTCACGGCGTATTACACGCAGCACGGGCCTGTTATCGGAAAGATTGGCGACCGATGGGTGAGCATCAGCCTGATGCAGAGGCCAGTGAGGGCTTTGATCCAGGACTTCACGCGCATGAAGGCCAAGGATTACGCCGCGTTTCGCAAAACCATGCAGTTGCACACCAACTCGTCCAATAACACGATCTTCGCCGACGCGGAAGGCCACATCGCCTACTGGCATTCCGACTATATTCCCCAGCGCGACGATGCATTCGACTGGACCAAACCGGTCGATGGCAGCAACCCAGCGACGGCGTACAAGGGGCTCCTGACGCTCGCAAACACACCGCACTTGCTGAATCCGGCGAGCGGGTGGCTCTATAACTCCAATAACTGGCCCTGGTCGGCGGCGGGCCCGTCCAGCCCGAAGCGAAGCGATTTTCCGAAGTATGTAGACAGGGGAAGCGAGGAAAGCCCGCGGGGCTATCACGCGCTGAGATTGCTCACGGGCCATAAAGACTGGACAATGGCATCCCTCGCGGCAGCGGGGTTCGATAGCTACTTGCCCGCGTTCGCCAAAATGATTCCGCGGTTGGTGAGCGCGTACGATGGGACGCCGGCATCGAATCCCGTGAGGGCCAAGCTGGCCACGCAGATCACGGTGTTGCGGCAGTGGAATTACCGGTGGGGGATCAATTCGGTGGCGACGTCACTCGCCTCGTTTTGGGGCACGGATATTTTCCTGCGGGTGGGGACAGACGCCCGAGCAGCCGGGATTTCGCCGGAGGACTATGTGATGCAGCGAGCCAGCCCGGAGGATCTCTTGCAGTCGCTGGCGGCGGCTTCGGACAAGCTGACGGCCGATTTCGGGACCTGGCAGACCCCGTGGGGCAGAATCAATCGGTTCCAGCGGCTCGACGACAGCATCTATCATCCGCATTTTGACGATTCGAAGCCGAGCATTCCGGTGCCCTTCACCTCCTCCACCTGGGGATCGCTTGCGGCCTACGGCAGCCGCCCTTACCCGAACACCAAAAGCTGGTACGCGGCCTTTGGCAATAGCTTCGTTTGCGTCGTCGATTTCGGGCCGCGCGTCCGCGCGTGGGCCGTCAGCACCGGCGGCGAGAGCGGCCATCCGGATTCGCCGAATTTCGATGACCAAGCGGTGCGGTACGTCACGGGCAATCTGCGGGTGGTGTACTTCTACAAATCGCAGCTCCAGGGTCACATCCAAAAGGAATATCATCCCGGAAATTGAACCGCGTCAGGTCAGCGAGTTTTTTTGAGGAAATGATCGGCAACGATGCTGGGTTGTTCCACGATTTTCTTTTCCTCGGAGCAAACGACCAGGCGGATAAACTGCGCCATGCTCCATGCGAGCGGCGTCGCGCTTCCCGTGCCCGAGCCGAAGCTAAATCGTGATGCAGTCGGTTCGGCACGATCCCACACTTGCTCCGGAATCATCCCGCCGGCATTCGCAAAATGCATCATCGCATTGATATAGACAGTGGCATCGTGGCCGCGAGCAATTTCATATTCGCCGCGCTCTCCGGTGAAAATCGGCCACAGGCGCCCAATTCCCTGTCCTTCCCAAGGGCCGCCGAAATAGGATTCGCCGTATCCGTCGTGATTGTAACGGTGAAATGCAGGGCCGTTCGGAGTCTCGACGCGGATCGTCGAATCAATGATTTTAATTGAATTTTCAATTATAGGATTATCGGCGGGCCGAATGCCGAGCCGGACCAACTCGAGAAAGCCGGCGTCCACAACGTCGCGTTCGTCGAAGGCGCCGCCGCCATTGCGCACATCGAGCTTGTCGCCGTCGTTGGGATTCGTATTGTCATCAATGCGTATGTAATAGCCACGGGAAGCGAGCGCGCCGCCGAGGTGGCCCGTGGTCGTCACCATCCAATCTTCCACATGGGAGGCCCAATCGTCCGCGACGCGCGTGTAATGCCGCGCATCATCGCTCGCACCATTTTTTCGGGCGATGTCCGCGGCGCAGATCAATCCTGCAATTTCCGCGGCAATCGTGGACGGCGAATATCCCGGCACTTCCTCCCAGCGTTCTTCCTGCGTCATCGGGCCGTGCGCAACGACGTATTCAGCCTCGGGCCGGACGTGCTTTTTCCACGTTTCCCGGTCCGTCTTGCCGAGCTGCCAGGCAAGAATCATGGGATAGGAATCTTCATCCATTTGCTCCGCGGTCCCATAAGGACGTCCGTCGAGCCAGGTATTTTGAGGAAAGCTGCCATCCGGTTTCTGCTGAACCGTGAATAAATAATTCAATGCGCGACTGGCCGCGTTGCGGTCCCCGGCGGCGATAAGTGCCGTCGCCATTTCATAGAGATCGCGAGCCCAAACAAGGTGATAGCCGCCGACATTCGGCGTGGCGGATTGCGCGGCGAATCCCCACGGAATGCTCATGGAGGCGATCATCGCGCCGCGATATGTTTTGTCCTCATGGGCCTTGAGGACCATGGCGGCAAGCCGAAATTCGTTCTCATAGCGATTATCGACGCGACGCAACGTGCTCGCGTACTTGCTCCAGCCGCTCACGTACGCGGCGCTGACGTTTGAGAAGCCCGCTCGCAGGCTGGCGCGTGCATTCGCGATCGCAACCGCCGGCGTAGTGCCAAATCCGAGCGCCAGAGTGAAATGACTCGCGCGAACAAGCTTCGCCGCCTGAATCACGTTGCCATTTTCAGCGCGGGTGTACGTCCAATCGAGACGATGATGGAGCAGCAAATCGGTGTAGCCGTCAGTGGCGCCGGCAAAACCGCTCGAGGTGCGCGCGAAGCCCGTGGTGCTCACGAGCGCCGAAGCCGCGTCCGATTTCTCGGCAACGAGAGCGCCTTGCGACGTGTAACCAGTGTCTCCGTATCCGGAATTGTTCAGCGCCGCATTGTAGAGAACGTATAGAGAATCCGTGGCGGGGCCGCGGAAGGTCACGTCGATCAGCAAAGTGTCTCGCCGCGGATCGGTTACGTAAGTTTTTGTGATTGTGAACTTGCTCTTCGGGTCGCGGCTCGTTTGCCGATACAGAAGCGCATCGTGATTGATCCATTGAATCGAATGAATCAAATCCTTCGATTCGATCCACACTCGTTTCCCATCGTTGACGGCGAATTCGAGTGTGCGCACGTCGGCGGTATCGAGCCGCGGATAATACACTTCGGTGAGAATGCCGCCCTGCAACGTGAACCAGACGCGCGAATCGACCGATGTTGCCGTGCCTACTGCATCTTTGCTTCCGGCGGTCCATGTGGGGATTGTGCCGGGCGCGCCCGGAGCGTTCCGCGCGCGAATCTGCGACGGAAGAATCAAAGCCGCCATGGTGAAAGCTGATAACAGTAGTCTTCTTCCGGCCATTCATTCCCCTTTCGACGGCAGGTTATTTCGCCGAGTAAATCTGAAACTCGTGCGCGGCGACCGTTACGCCAACTCTGTCGTTCTGAATCTGCTCGTTGCGTCCCCCGAGAAGCGCGGAAATTCTGGATGCGCCCTTGAGTGGTGTACCTGAAAAAGAAAGGTGCAGCGTCTTCACGGAATTGCTGCTATTGAATACAATGAAGAGCTGTTCGGCGGGCGCGACTCGGGCGAAGACGTAGGAAGATGCGTCCCACTCAATGTTCCACAAACGGCCGCGCCGCAGCGCGGGATGCTCCCGGCGGAGTTGCAGAAGTTTTTTTACGTGCGAGAAAATCTCCTGCTGTTCGGGCGTGCGGCCTGACGCGAGAAAGGCATTCTGCTTATCGCCCGGAAACCCGCCGGGAAAATCGTGCCGATTGTCGGGGTCTTCTCCTCCCGTCATTCCGATTTCGTCGCCGTAGAAAAGCTCGGGAATGCCGCGCATCGTCAGCAGAATGGAAAACGCGAGCGTCACTTTTTCGACCGACGATCCCTTTGCGCTGGCAATCCGGCGCAAATCGCGGTTGCCGACGAAAGGAACGAGCAATTCCAGGTGTGGGTACAGCCGGTCTTCGGCAAGCACATCCACGAGTTTCTGGACCGGATCACCGTCGAGGACGACACCGCGGAGCGCGAAGTATAGCGGATAATCGAAGAGCGTTGTGACGCCCGAATCGATCCCGTCGTATTGCGCGCGACCGCCGGCAAAGAACGACGTGACCGCGGGGCGAACGCCGAGCGCTCGGCGAATCTCGTGCGGAAGCGTAATTTGCCCTTTGCTGGTAATCCGTGCCTGCTTCTTCACGGCCAACCCTCCGATTCCTTCTTTAGCACACTGCTCCTTACCTAGGGAAGCGCGAGAACTTCAAAGCTGCCTCCCCGCAGACGCGCAGTCCGCCGAAATGGAAGGCTGAGTGTCAGGGAAGTTTGACTGTGTGTGCGCACAAGTGTGAGGCTTTCACGGTTTCTTGTTTCGCCATCGGCAGGACCGCTGTTCTGTGAGATTATGCAGCCGGCGCCGGGAGCCTTGTGTCGGCGCGAGTGAAGAGGCCTCCGCAGATGTCTGACGCTGTGGTGAATGCGAGTGTGATCGAGAAGCCGGCGCCGTCGCGTCGCTCGCGCTGGTTGATTCTCCTAGTGATCGGCATCGCCTCCTACGGCGGCTACTACGCATTCGACTACATCGCGCCCCTCGCGCCGCTGCTCAATCGGCAACTGCATTTCTCGAATACCGACATTGGGCTCCTGCAGGCCGTCTACAGCCTTCCCAATATCGTTGGGATGCTCGTCTGCGGCGTGATGATCGACCGGTTGGGAACGCGGAAGTCGCTCTCGATTTTCGGCGTGCTCGTCTTCATCGGGTTGGTCATCACCGCGCTCAGCCCGCGGCTGGGCATCATGGCCGCCGGCCGCCTTTTGGTCGGCTCCGGAGGCGAAGCGCTGCAACTCGCCGCCAACGTCGGCGTGGCTCGCTGGTTCTGGCACGATGGACTCAGCCTGGCGTTCGGTCTTCGTGCATCGGCGGCACGGCTCGGCTCGTTCAGCGCTGAAGTCTCGCCTGCATGGGCGCACGCTGCGTACACCTACTGGCGCTGGCCTCTTCTGCTCGGCGTCGGCTTCGGCGCGCTGTGCTTGCTTGGCGCCGCGCTCTACTGGAAACTGGACGCGCGTGGCGAGCGGCAATTCACTCTGGGACATACCGCGCGAACCACGAAGATCCCGCTCGGCGAGGTGTTCCGGTTCAACCGATCGTTCTGGCTGATTGCGGCGCTATGCGTCACTTTCTACGGCTGCATCTTCCCGTTCGAGACATTCGGACAGAAATTCCTGATCGAGGCGCGCCACGTCACACCGCAGACCGCATCGCTGCTGGTGGGCATGGAGCCATTTTTTTCTCTCGTCGGCATGCCAATCTTCGGCCTGCTCGTCGATCGCTACGCTCACCGGTCGCTGCTGATGATGTTTGGCTCACTGCTCATCGTGCCAGTGTTTCCCATGCTGGGCTTCACCAACATCCAGCCGGCGATCCCGATGGCCATGATGGGCGTGGCGTTCGCGTTGGTCCCGGCGGTGATGTGGCCGGCGCTCGTCTATGTGGTGGACAAGTCGCGACTCGGCTTGGCCAACGGCATGTTGGACTCGGTGCAGCAGTTGGGGCTCGTCGTCATCAATCTGCTGGTCGGTTGGGCAAACGACCACTGGCTGGCGAGCGCAACCAACGCGGCCGGCTACCATGCCGGCTTGTGGATGTTCACGGGGATCGCGGTGCTCGCCGTGCTATGCGCGTTTGCGTTGTGGCGGGTGGAAACGGGTCCATCCGCGCACGGCCTGGAAACCATAACGACCCGCCTGTGACTTTCGTCGCGTGACGCTTCCGCCTCGTCGAAATTTTGGCGTACCGCACCAACCTTGACGAAGACGTTCCGCGTGGCTTAGAGTTTCCGGACAACACAAATGAAAATCGCGGACATGAACTGGATGCAGGTGGAGCAAAAGCTGCAGCAGGACGGTCGCGCCGTCGTGCCGATGGGGAGCACCGAGCAGCACGGCTACCTGAGGCTGACCGTTGACGCTATACTAGCCGAGCGCGTCGCCTGCGAGGCTGCGGAGCCGCTCGGCGTGCCGGTGTTTCCCGTTCTCAGCTACGGCATCACGCCCTACTTCCGCGCTTACCCCGGCAGCATCAGTCTTCGTCTCGATACTTACCAGCGTATTGTCGCGGATGTCCTCGAAAGTCTCGCGTGCACTGGGTTCACGCGCGTCCTGTTCGTGAACGCTCACGGCGGCAACATTCCGGGCGGTTCTATCCTGCAGGAGTGGATGAACGATCACCCGGGGATAACCGTAAAGTGGCACAACTGGTGGAACGCACCAAGGACCGCAGCAGCGGTGGCAGCCATCGATTCCGTTGCGTCGCACGCGTCGTGGATGGAGAACTTTCCGTGGACTCGCATAGCGGGTGTGAAACTGCCGGACGGCCAGAAGCCGATGATCGACATCGCGCGCATGCGCATGATGGACGCTGCTGGCGTGCGGGCATACCTGGGCGACGGCAATTTCGGCGGCGCGTACCAGAAGCCCGACGATCAGATGATGAAAGTGTGGCGCGCGGGCGTCGAGGAGACGCGCGAGGCGCTCGAGGGTCCGTGGCCGTAACCGGCTCCGGCCCGCAGGATCGGATTCTGCTCTGGGGCGCGGGCACCTCGGCAGCAATCATCCAGAACGCTGGGGCACTCTATGCAAATCCGCTTTGACGGTCGAACGGCAATCGTAACCGGCGCCGCCCATGGCTTCGGCCGCACCATCGCGTTAAATTTTGCGAACCTCGGAGCGCACGTGGTGGCCTGCGATTTGCTCAAGGCCGAACTCGCAGAAACGGCGGCACTGGCGAAACAACAGGGAACGGTGCTCGAGGTTCGCGTCCTCGACGTGAGCGATCGCCAGGCGGTGCACGCCATGGTTGCGCAAACGCTCGAGGCCAGCGGCCGCATTGACATCCTGGTGAACGACGCGGGCGGCGTGATGGGCCAAGTCGGCCGGCCGCTTGAGGAAGTGTCCGGCGCCGACTGGCGCGCCATCTTCGCTGTAAACCTCGACGGCGCGTTTTACTGCAGCCAGGCCGTCGCCCCAGCGATGAAGGCGGCGGGCTACGGTCGAATCATTAATATTTCGAGCGGCGCGGGCCTTGGCATCAGTCTTACTGGCATTCAGGCATACGCCTCGGCCAAGGCGGGGCAGATCGGCCTGACGCGGCAGCTTGCGCACGAACTCGGGCCGTGGGGCATCACCGTAAACAACGTGGCTCCCGGCTTCGTTCGCTCCAATCCCTCCACCGAGAAGCAGTGGGAGGCATACGGCGAAAACGGACAGCGTCAGCTCATCGAGAACATTGCTTTGAAGCGGCTCGGTTCGCCGCAGGACATCGCGAGCGGCGTCTTGTTTTTTGCGAGCGAGCACGCCGGCTGGATCACCGGTCAGACGCTGGCCATCGACGGAGGGCGGTAAGCCCGAGCAACATAAGGAGCACGGTCATGTCGAATCAGGTGCTCGAAGTCGGTACGCTCTCGGCCGGACGCGGAGAGAAGCGTTATGGCGTGAACGAGTTTCCGGTGCAGGGCCAGCCTTACCGGCTCCCGATGTGGCTTGTCAACGGCAACGCAAACGGGAGCAACGCAGGCGGGGGCAACGCGGACGGGCCAACCCTTGTTGTGACCGGCGGCGTGCACGCCGCCGAGTACGCGAGCATCGCGGCGGCGCTCGAATTGGGCCGCTCCCTTGATCCGAGAACCCTGCGCGGCCGGGTTATCGTGGTGCCGGTGATGAACATGCCCTCCTTCACTGCCCGCTCCATCTACGTTTGTCCGCTTGACGGCCGGAATCTTAACCGCGTGTTTCCCGGTGATGCGCACGGCACCGCTTCCGAGCAGATTGCCGACTGGGTGTTTCGCAACGTCATCTCGCAGGCCGAATACTACGTGGACTTGCACGGCGGCGATTTAATCGAGGCGCTCGTTCCTTTCACGATTTTCTTCCGGTCCGGCAACGACCGTGTCGACCGGATGTCGCTCGAAATGGCCAAGGTCTTCGGAATTCATTTTCTGGTGTCGAGCGAGACACCCGGTTCGACGTTTTGCGCCGCCTCGCGCGCCGGCATTCCGTCCATCCTGGCCGAGTCGGGAGGGCAAGGGATTTGGACGGCCGAGGACGTCGCGCTGCAGACGAACGGTCTCTACCGCTTGATGCGCCACCTCGGCATGATTCCCGGCGGTGCCCCGGAGCCTGTGCCGTTCACGCTGCTCGAACGCTTTCTCTGGCTGCGCAGCGAGCATGCAGGCTTCTGGTATCCAGCGGTTGCCGTGAACGAAGCGGTGAGGGCCGGCCAGAACCTGGGATGCGTGAAGGACTGCGAAGGGCGCGTGCTGCAGACCGCCGTCAGCCCCGCCGATGGCATCGTCCTCTTCATCGTCTCGTCGTTAGCGATCAACGAGACCGATCCTCTCTTGGCCGTGGGTGCGTGAGCCATAGCCTGTTGCGAAATCAGCCCATCTTCAAAGCCGAAGCAGCATCTCGCTCTTACCCTGGCTAGAAGCGGGCAAATTCAGGTCCGCCATGGTGTACCGGAGAAACGTTTCAAGCCGCGTCGAGCTGGTTCTCTATCTGCTCCAGCAGAAACAGCGGTCTTGAGCTTACGCAGAGCGCCTGACGGAATTGTCCGTTGGGAACTTTCCGCGATTTCAGGTTCCTAATGAGACGTCACGTCAACTTGGATCTCGGCGGCAGGAGTGCTGAACGCGAGCGGAAGTCGCGATTTGTTGCCGCCTTCATACGGTCTCAACATCGCTTCGACTGGCATCGAGGCCTTCCACCAGCTCTTCGAGCACATGTTCCCTTGGGCCAAGGACGAGGCGCGCACTGCCAGTTCAAATGTCTTTCGGGTGTATTCCCATGGACAAGGCCGCATTTCCCGCGAGAGTCTGCACGGTTAGCAACCAACATGGGCTGGCTGCGATTTTAGGAAGTTCACGTTCTTTTGCGGTATCGAAGTTTTCCTCCAATGCGCTTAATTCTCTAGCTTAATTCTCTAGCTTGACTTATCTGCTATTTCGGCTTACAAAGCGCCGTGCACTACATATAAGGGCCGTGCAATTCGCGACACGCAGTTTCGCGCCGGGCTGGACCTTGTTTCCGGCGCATATCTGCAGCGTACGCGGCGAATATCGTCAGCCTGTCTTACCCCCCAGCCCAAGTACCTAGCATTCTGTTGTTTCGGAGACGCGATACGGCTCTTCGGACTCCGACAAGGAGTCGATTTGAACGTGCCGGGGCACTGTCCCACGTCTGTTCTTAAGGCCAGTATTCACTGAGGATTGGGGACCCTAAAATGGGTCACGCAATGGATACGAGTCTAACACCGACGATCGCGCCTTTGGCTATCCGCCCTGGCACTGTCAACCGGCTCGCCTTGATCATCGTGGCGGGGATTGTCATAGCCTCCGGATTGTCTGGATGTTCGGGCCTTACGAGCGCATCTTCGCCGAATCCGAAGCCTGCCGTGGGAGCGCTTTCCGCCAATCCATCGAGCGTGGGGTTCGGCAGCGTCCCCGTGGGATCGAGCGCGAGCCAAAGTTTCACGCTTACAAACTCCGGATCGGTGAGCGTTATCGTGTCTCAAGTGAGCGTTTCAAACGGCAGTTTCAGTATCGTCGGTCTGAGCTTGCCGACGACGATTGCAGTCAGTCAAAGCGTCACCATCCAACTCCAGTTTGCTCCCCAGGCTGCTGGAAGCGCGACGGGAACCGCGTCTGTTACAAGTAACACTTCGAATTCACCGATCTCGGTGTCTCTGACTGGAACGGGAATTCAGCCGCAGATTTCCTCGACGCCGTCGACGGTAAGTTTCGGGAGCGTGGCCATTGGCAGCAACAGCACGCAAACTATTAGCTTGAACAATCCGGGCACTGCAAATCTCACGATCAGTCAGGCGAGTGTGTCCGGTACTGGATTTAGTATGACTGGACTGAGCGTGCCGATTACGATAACTCCCGGCACGAGCAAGACCTTCAGTGCGGAATTTGCGCCGAATTCAACCGGCAGCGCGAGCGGCAGTATCAGCCTAACAAGCAATGCACCCACCTCTCCGACGACCATTCCGCTGAGCGGCACGGGTGCAACCGCGACGTTCGTTTTGACCGCTGCTCCCACGAGTTTGAGCTTTGGGAACGTGGCAGTAGGGAGCACGAGCTCGCAGAACGCGACGCTGACGAATACGGGGAATTCGAGCGTGACGATCTCGCAGGTCACCGTTTCTGGATCTGGATACAGCGTTAGCGGAGTGGCGTCGAATACAACCTTGACGGCGGGGCAATCGGTGACGTTGACGGTAAGTTTGACGCCGACATCGACTGGAAACGCGACGGGAAGCGTGACGATCACGAGCAATGCAAGCAATTCACCGACGACGATAACGTTGACCGGAGGATCGCATTTAGTCGACCTCTCCTGGACGGCCAGTACGTCCGTGGTTGTGGGGTACAACGTTTACCGCGGCACGACGAACAGCGGGCCTTATACCCTAAAGCTCAACCCAAGCCTCGTTTCTGGAGTTACGTTTACGGACACGAATGTGCAATCGGGCCAGACCTACTACTACGTGGTCACTGCGGTGGACTCAAATGGAGTGGAGAGCGTCTATTCGAATCAAGCGTCCGCCACAATTCCGTAATGGACCGGTTCCAAGAGTCCACTCCCGCCGCAAAGATTGCAAAAATACCGACGAGCGCTCTCCGCTTCATGGCGGATGTCCCGAAAGCTGTAGAAAAGGGAATAGCGCATTTTCTCTGAGTAGCCATGCTGGAATTCCCCTTGGAAAGAGTAAAGGTCCGACGATGGTGCTAAACAGCACCTATTTCGTCCAACTGTTGAGCCCGCCCGATGCGGCCAGTCCCGAAGCGGCGCCGAAGGTCATTGGGGTTGCAGCGACTTCATAGCTGCGGCTCGCGGGTCTTCAGCGCCCATGCGTTTTGCCGGGGCATGTTGCGCAGAACGTGATGAGGTTCCCATCGGCACCGGCTCCCATCCGACCCCGCGATTGGATGTGATGCATCTTGAGATTCTCGGGGGATCCGCTGTTCTGGCATTTCCAGCCGTCTCACTCGAGGACTTGTTTTCGAAGTTCGTCACAAGCCTCCCGATCCAGTCAAAAACGCGGGTTTGGGAAGTCCGGCTAGCATTCCTTGACACGTGTGGTATGATCTGTGTGTGAGGAATGTCATACAGGAGTAAGATTATGCCTCGCGTGCGTAGAACTACCAAGGGAAAAGAGCGAATCACTGTATCGCTGTCGCGGAAATCTGCAAAGTTCTTGAGAACAATTCGCGCAGAGGTTCGATCGCCATCCATGAGTGCCTTATTTGAGAAGATCGTTGCCGATCTGCAAGGCAAGACTGAAATGGAACAACTGGACGCAAAGATCAGAGCTTACTACGACACGTTGCCGGAGTCGGATATCAAGGAAGAATCCGCCTGGGGAGCGGTTGGCGAAGCTGCCCTTGCGCTGGAAGAGGAAGACGTACAGCGGCCGGGAATGGCCGTTGCAGAGAGCTAAATGGCCGCGAACCCTCCGGTACTTCCTCAGCCGCGGCGCGGTCAGATATGGTCTGTAGCGTTCCCAAGCGACCCACCAGGAAAATTTTCTCGCCCCGTGCTGATCGTTTCTGCGGATGGGCGGAACGCGCATCCCCGCGCGAGCACCGTCTTAGTGGTGCCCTTCTCTACAACACTGACTGACGTTCCCACGCACATCAGGCTACAACCTGGTGAAACGGGGTTAGGCCATCCCGGCGAACTTCAGCCCGAGAATATATCCACGATTAGAAAAGAAACTCTTAGGCCCAGGCCCGGGACCCGAACGGTGAGCGACAGTATCATTCGGACTCTTGCGCGGAATGTGGTTTTGTCCCTGGGAATACAACCGAAAGACATTTGAACTGGCAGTGCGCGCCTCATCTTTGGGCCCAAGGGAACACGTGCTCGAAGCGCTGGTGCAAGAGCTCGATGTCTGTCGAAACGATGTGGAGACCGTATGAAGGCGGCAACAAATCTTAACTTCCGCTCGCGTTCATCACTCCTGCCGCCGAGATCCAAGTCGACGTGACGGCTCATTAGGAACCTGAAATCGCGGAAAGTTCCCAGCGGACAATTCCGTCAGGCGCTCTGCATAAGTTAAGACGCCTGTTTCTGCTTGAGCAGATAGAGAACCAGCTCGACGCGGCTCGAGACGCCCAGTTTGTTGTAGATCCGGAAGAGGTAGTTGCTCACGGTATGCTCGCTAAGTTTCAGCTTGTGGGCGATTTGTTTGTTCGGCAGGCCATCGGCAAGCAAGAACGCAACTTCCTGTTCGCGCTTGGTGAGCAAGGGTCTGCCGGAGAAGTCAACGACACGCGCAGGCTTGGTTTGTACGAGCGCTTCGAGAAGATAGTGAAGCTGATGGCTGTTGGCCCACACCTGCCCTTTATGAACAGATTGGATGCACTTGCAGAGCGCTTCAAACGATTCTGTCCGGCAAAAAACACCCTTGGCCCCGCCACGAAAAGCATCCACGACCAAATCATACGATGCAGTTTTCAGCAGGAGAACGGCGCGTGTTTGAGGAAAAGACTCGCGGAGCTCGTTGAGTAACTCAAAGCCAACCAATTGGCCGTCCTGCAGGCTCTGATTGATCAATGCAATGTCGACGTGTCTTGCTCTGAGAGATGCGAGGATCTCAGTGCGGCTAACGGCGCTGCCCACGATCTCAAACCGAAAACGGGCACGGCAAAGAGCGTGTTCGAGAAGTTGACAGCCCATTCGGCTGTCGTCCGCAATGAGAATACTTACCTTCGAATTGTGAAACTGAGATGCAAGCTCGCCAAGCTGGGCGGACGATGCTGCCATCGGTGAGGTCCTTTCATGTCCCCCGGGCTCTCGGCCCAAGAGAAAGAATCTATTCTTAGGTTCGCCATGGCAGGTGTCCCATGCTCTCAGTCGCGACCCAAAATTCTAATTTGGTTAAAGGGGCCTAGGAAACATTGCTAACGGAACTGTCCAATAGTGCACAGTTTTTTACAGTCGGTCAAGACAAAAATCTGTTAATTGTCGGTAATTATTTCTGCAGGAGTCCTATAACGACCTGTTACCTCATTGAATAATACTGCTATCTAGAGAGATCCGCTCGTTGCTGTAAAGGTAATGGTGCGAATAGGTTGCGATGCGGGCCATATCAAAATCGACAAGAAAAAGCGGTACTGAGACTACGAAATCCTGGCCTTCTTTGATCCGGGACAATCCAGGTGCTCAGGGCGGGTGATCGCTCAATCCCGAGACGTTTTTCGGGTGTCCAATACCCTGGACAAACGGTCTGGACCACCCTGCGAAAGGAAACGGTCGCTCGTAGGCCTCCGATAGGGAGTTTCTCCTCCATCTAAAACTCCCCTTCACTGGGATAAGCAGGGTGTAAATGTCCCTGGGGTTTTCCCTGTATCGCGCATCAAAAGTTTAGACAGGTTTCGCTTCTTGCGGTCACAGATGATTCAGATTATTTTCTGAATCACGAATAGATGCTCGAAAGTTTTTCGAGTCCTGAATCTTGGTGGCGAATCGCTTGAGAGTGGAACAGAGGCGCACAACAGATTTCAATTTCGTATCCATGGACCGACGAATACACACGCGCTTTGATTTGACCGCTCCAGTGAGCTACACCTGGACCGAACTTGACGGTATTTGCCGAACCGGGCGCGGTTCGACGCGCGATGTTTCCGAGTGCGGGCTCTTTGTGTTGACGGATTCATTTCCGCCGGTCGGGACCGTCATTCAATTTGAAGTGGCGTTTTCCTTCCGCGACGAGTCGCAAATACGAATGAAATCGGAAGGGAAAGTGGTCCGAGTAGACGCCGACGGAGAGGAAGCTCACGGTTTCGCGGCTGACACTCAGGTTCTATGGCTGCAGAAACAGGTGCCCGGCTCGGTCGGGGAAATGAATACTGAATATGACCCGAGAAACTGAATCAGAAATTTCGTGTGCGTCCGGTACAAAACCGGGCAATCGGATAAAGCGATGTCAGACAATATTCTGATTCCTAAGGAAATGACAATGGCAACCGCTACGGCTTCGTTCCGTGAAGTATGCGATTCAGGCTTTGAGCTTCCCCCGGATGAGATCCTGTTCGGAGGCTCGCAGGGAATGCGTGCGATTCGACAGAGCCTCGCGCGGATGGCAGGGACAAACGTGTCCATCCTGCTGCAAGGGCAAAGCGGGACTGGCAAGGAAGTCCTGGCTCGATACATTCACGAGCAATCACCAGCGGGAACAGGGGCATTCGTAAAAGTGAATTGTCCGGCGATCCCGGGCACGCTGTTTGAGAGCGAATTGTTCGGCTATCAACGGGGGGCCTTCACCGGGGCCTATACGTCGAAACCCGGCCGCGTAGAAATGGCGCACGGCGGCACCCTTTTCCTCGACGAAATTGCGGAGCTTGAGCCTGGAATGCAAGCCAAGCTCCTGCAAGTTCTGCAAGATGGACAGTTCAGCCGCATCGGCGGTCAAGAAGAGCGGCAGGTCAATGTCCGTGTCATATGCGCCACCAATCGGCGTCTGGAGCAGGAAATCCGCGCGGGGAATTTCCGCCAGGACTTGTTTTTTCGGATCAATGTAGTGAGCGTGGAATTACCCGCGCTGAAAGATCGCAGGGAAGACATTCCTGTGCTCGTCGAATACCTTTTGGACAGGTACACGAGGATGTTCCGGCGATCCGCGTCGTATCCCTCGAGCCGATTGATGAAGTTGTTCCACGAACACCACTGGCCAGGAAACATCCGCGAGCTCGAGAACCTGGTCAAGCGTTACGTGATTCTGGGCTCGGAAGACGCGATCTGCAAAGCCATCCAGATTGGAGAGGCTTCGGACGATCCGGAAATCGGAATCCCGAATGGGCCGGTCTCGCTCAAGGAACTGACCAGGCAAGCGGTCAGGCAGGTGGAAAAGAGGGTGATCCTGGGCGCGCTGGAAGCGAATCATTGGAACCGGCGCGTGGTTTCTCGCGCACTGGGCATTAGCTATGCCGCTCTTCTTTACAAGATGCGAGAAGCGGGAGTACCTCCTAGACAGGCCCGCAAAGGCTGGGAAGCGATTGCAGCGAGTGCCACGCCGGCAGCTTCGGCCAGGGGCGTCCAATACGAGGGCGCAAAGTGAATACAAAATTGGCGAATTATAGACAAGGTTTGTCATTTCGTTTTTGTTCGCTGCGCCGGGTGGGCTTTCTGTCGGTAGCTAACCCATTGGATTGCGGCGGTTTAACGGCAGGCCTGTCGAGCAAATACTTGGCACTCTGCTTGCGTTAAGAGTTTCCGTATCTAGAGCAGTATGGGAGTCGAATGGCGGTAGCTTGTCCAGATTGTCCGTAGGCTGGGGCTCACGAGATGAAAGAAGAAGCACTTCAGGAACTAAACGTAGAGAGCGTGGCGGCCGGGAGTCCATGGTTCGCGCTGAGCGTGAAGTCTCGCTACGAGAAAACCGTTGCGAGCTTTCTTGAAAGCAAGGGTTATGAATCGTTTTTGCCTTTATACAAGTCGCGCCGGCAATGGTCGGATCGAATCAAAGAAACCGAAGTGCCGCTTTTTCCCGGGTACCTGTTCTGTCGCTTCGACATCCACAATCGCCTGCCCATTCTGATGATACCTGGAGTTCAGCACGTCGTCGGGGGAGCGCAGCTCCCGACGCCAATTGACGAGAGCGAGATGAACGCGCTTCAAACCGTGATTCATACAGGATTGTCGCGCCAGCCGTGGCCGTTTCTCCAGATCGGCGATCGCGTGAAGATTGAACGCGGGTCCCTGGCTGGCGTCGAGGGCATCTTGCTCCAAATCAAAGGCCGGCACCGGCTGGTTCTTTCTGTTTCTCTGCTGCAACGCTCCGTCGCAGTGGATATGGACTCTGCCTCCGTGATGCCAGTTCGAACATCTCAGCGCCTTATTTTCGGCAATAACCACGGATCTCAGCGTCAATTGCAGCCCGTCTGATTTCGAACTTTTTTTGACGTCTGTTATCTCATCTGAACTAAAAATCTCCCTGTGTCAGACACGCTATGTCTAACCTCCGTGGAAGAGTTGATTGGTACATGCGTCGCGAAGCATCTTTATCAGATCGATCCACTCAGAGACTGTCGTTGGGCAGGCTTTTTAGAGAGACATCCGCGGGCGTCGGTCTTCCACACGAAGGCGTGGCTTGAATCGCTCCGGCGTACATATGGCTACAAACCCATTGCCTACACAACTTCTGCTCCGAGCCAAGACTTGGATAACGCCGTCGTTTTTTGCAGCGTTGATAGCTGGCTGACCGGCCGCCGTCTGGTTTCGCTGCCTTTTTCTGATCACTGTGAGCCACTGCTCGATGGAGCCGAAGACCTGCGGCTGTTCGGCGAATTCCTTCAACACGAAATCGGGAAAAATGTGGTGCGCTATATCGAAATGCGGCCGTTAGAATCGCTGAACATTGCAACAGGGCTCCACCAGTCAACGCTGACCTATACTTTTCATCGACTCGATCTGGCATCTGACCTTGGGACGCTCTTTCGCAACTTTCACAAGGGTTCTACACAGAGAAAAATTCGCCGGGCTGCGCGTGAACATCTTGAGTATAGAGAAGGATCGTCGGAACCACTCGTCGACGAGTTCTACCGCCTATTTTGTCTTACGCGCCGACGTCACAGCATACCCCCTCAGCCCAAGCGATGGTTTCGCAACCTCATGAATTGTTTCGGCGAGGCTTTGAAGATTCGGGTCGCTAGGAAGCACGGCCGGATTTTAGCCGCGATGATAACGATCTCCCATAAGGACACTCTAGTTTACAAGTATGGTTGCTCCGATCCCCGGTTCAACAATCTTGGAGGGATGCATCTGCTTTTCTGGAAATCCATACAGGAAGCTAAGAATTCCGGCTTGCGGTTTCTTGATCTTGGTCGCACTGATGCCGGGCAGACTGGGCTATCCACATTTAAGAGTCGCTGGGGTGCCAGCTCTTCGGTCTTAACGTACCGGCGGTACGCAGCCTTGGGAACCGCCAAGCACATTTTCGATCCGCCCGTCACAGACTGGAAGTCTAGGATTGCAAAGCAGGTCTTCGCTCACTCTCATCCCCGAGTTCTGTCGGTAATGGGAAACCTTCTCTACAAGCATGTTGGGTGAACACTCACGCCGCATTTTGGAAACACAGGGTACAACTTATGACACCAAATGAAATGGCAGCAGTTCTGAAGCGCGAGCCCGCTCGCCAGCGCGAAGCCAGGTTCATGCGCGTCATCTCGGGCCCCTTACTTTATCCATCCGATTTGACGCAACGGATATTGCCGGAGAATTTGTTTCTGGGAATCCTGTGCCTCGAGAGAAAACGCGCAGAGCGATCGAACAAGAAGCTCCTTCTTCTCGTTATCGATGCCGAAGAGGCGGTAAAGACGCGTTCGTCTGCCGAAGTTTTGCGGGGGATGATCAGGTCTGCAAATGCCGCTCGGAGGGAAACGGATCTCGCTGGCTGGTACAAGCACGGCTCAGTTCTGGCAATCCTCTTTACCGAATTTGGATCTCTCGAAGATGCGACGACAGTGGATGCGCTCTTGGACCGAGTCCGTCGCGAACTCGCGGCTCAGTTATCTCCGGAAGCCTTCCGGCAAGTGCACGTCTCAGTGCACATTTTTGCCGACAGGACGAAGGGACAAAACTCGAACGGCTCAGAGAATCCGGCTTTCTATCCCGACCTGCTCAGATCGGACGACTCGAAAAAGGCGGCCATTGTACTCAAGAGGATGATGGACGTTGCTGGCAGTGCCACGGCAATCGGGCTTCTGCTGCCATTGTTCGCTGTGATTGCGATCGTGATTAAGCTGACTTCGGAAGGGCCTGTTTTTTTTAAGCAGGACCGTGTGGGACTGTTTGGCAAGCCTTTCGGCTTCTTGAAATTCCGCTCGATGTACGCCAAGAACGATCCGAAGATTCACCAAGACTTCATGAAGCGCATGATCGGCGGCGAACACAATGGGGCGGTCCAGGGAAATCAAAAACCGGTTTACAAGATGACGGACGACCCACGCGTCACGCGCATTGGCCGGATTCTTCGGCGCACGAGCTTGGACGAACTGCCGCAATTCATCAATGTTCTAAGGGGCGAGATGTCTCTCGTGGGCCCGCGGCCTCCAATTCCTTACGAGTATCAAGAATACGATCTGTGGCATCGTCGGCGCGTTCTCGAGATCAAGCCGGGAATCACCGGTTTGTGGCAGGTTAAAGGACGCAGCCGCGTATGCTTCGACGACATGGTACGTCTCGACTTGCAGTACGCGCGGAGCTGGTCACTGTGGCTTGATATTCGCATACTTGTGCGGACGCCCCTCGCAGTCTTGATGGGCGACGGCGCTTATTAGCCGGTACCGACCACAACCCCTTAACTATATGTCTTGCCGCACTGAGCCAAGGATGCCCATAAGCCTGCAACAGAACCGGAAAAGGCTATTGGCCGTAGCGTCCGGAGGAGGCCACTGGATTCAGCTCCTGCGGCTTCTCCCGGCCTTCGTCGATTGTGAGGTAGTATTCGCAACAGTCCACAAGGCATACTGCGCAGACGTTCACGGATACAAATTCTACTCTGTCCCTGATGCCACGCGCCGGACGAAGATCCGATTGATTCGAGCCGCACTGAAACTTTTTTGCATAATTTGCAAGGAGAGGCCTGACGTGGTCATTTCCACGGGAGCCGCTCCGGGCTATATTGCGATTCGCATAGCAAAGCTAATCGGAGCAAAAACGATCTGGCTGGACAGCATTGCAAACGCGGAGCAATTATCGATGTCAGGGACAATGGCAGGCCGGCACACTGACCTGTGGCTAACGCAATGGGCGGACCTTGCCAGGGAGAGCGGGCCTCATTTTCGAGGAGCAGTGCTGTGATATTTGTCACCGTGGGCAGCGCGGATCCTTTCGATAGGATGATCCGTGCGGTTGACGCATGGGCTGGTGCGCGCGGAAGAACGGACGTATTTGCGCAAATCGGCCAGTCGCACTTTGACCCCCGGTACATCGAGGCCGTCCCGTTTCTTAGCCCGTCGGAATTTCGACAGCGCGTTAGCTCCGCACACCTCTTAGTCGCGCACGCCGGCATGGGATCGATTATCACTGCTTTGGAGGCGAGGAAGCCGATTATCGTGATGCCGAAATTGGCGCACTTGGGAGAGCATCGCAATGATCACCAGATGGCGACCGCGAAACGGTTCGGGCAAAAGCAGGGCATTATCGTCGCATGGGACGAGAAAGACTTAATCGTGAAGCTGGAGCGCGAAGGGGCAGTTTGCTCGCCGACGACGATTACGCGAGAGGCCTCAGCGGAACTGCTGGCGACTATTCGGGAATTCGTTGCAAGTAGCGGGTAGCTTGTCCGGATGATGGCGAGGCGACCTCGTGTCCAGTGTCTTGCAAATCCTGCGGGATTTCCTGGGGCACGACTGGACTGTTAGTACAGGCTACTGTTGATCTTAGGCCCGCCCAAAACCTGGCATTGAGGACAGTTGATCAGGGACAAAGCGGGGTGCTACCGTTGGGTATGGCCAAGCGGATATGGTGCTGGCAGTGCGTAGCCATCAGACCCAGAGCGTCGCACAGGAGACTTCCGGAACGCGTCAGGTCACTGAAATCGCTCCCCAACCGACGGTTTCTTCGGGTTATGCTGCTCCTTGCCGCTACGGTGACGATGAGTGTTCTGAGCGCTCCTGTGTCCCAGGCTCAAGCGAAGAATGTTTATTTGGCACAGAGCGCAGCGGGTGCGGGAAACGGAGCGGACTGCGCCGATGCCTACGCTTATATCTTCTTTAATGCCGCCGCGAACTGGGGAACTGGGGCGACACAGATCGGCCCCGGAACTACGGTGCATATTTGCGGGACGATCAGGGGTACGGCAGGACAGACCCTTCTTACGTTTCAAGGCAGCGGGACAAGCGGAAATCCGATTACGCTGCTTTTTGAGTCAGGCGCGGATTTGACCGCACCGTATTGGGGCAGCGGCGCTGTCGGTGCCATCAACGTAAACGGCCACTCTTATATTACGATAAATGGCGGGTCGAACGGAGTTATTCAGAATACCGAAGACGGAACAGGACTGACCTACCAAGTGAGTTCGACTGGAATTTATTTGAGCAATGTTTCCAACATCACCATCGAGAATTTGTCTCTGATAAATCTCTGCCAAGTTACTTCTCCTAGTGATACAGCCTCGTGCGGTAGCCAGAACACGGGGATTTTCATCACCGGAGGAGCGAGCAACGTACTGGTCACGCGAAACACGATTCACGATGTAGGGATTGGCATGTTCTACGGCGCGACCCCGGGAGATAGCGGAGACGTGTACTCCTACAACACGTCCTATCGCGTGGCCAACTCCATCCAGCAGTATTGGAGCGGCGGCACTGGGACAGTGGCCGGGTTTTCGGTTATCGGGAACGATATGTATTGCGTGATAGGCGGAAACTGCAACTGGGCAGACACGAAATGCGTGCGCCATTTGGAATTGATGCATGTGTTTATAAATACGAGTGGAGACATATACAGCGGGATGGTGATTGCCGATAACTACTTCCACGACCTCGGCACTGCCTGCGCCAGCGGCCTTATAAATCTTGAAGCGAGCGGCGGAGCGATTACAAACTTCCAAATCTACAACAATGTTTTCGTTCCTCAGTTTAACTACGCAATTACGAGCGGAACATCCGGTTCTGAGATAGTCAACAACACCATCGTGGGAATTTCAAACACGAGCGGATTATCTGGCGGCTCATCATCGCTGAAATTTGAAAACAACATCGTAAACGGCGCGACCGTCACCGATGCTTTCTTGACTGGAGCTACCGGAGCTTCCGTAAATTTCAATAGTTATTTCAACTGGAATGTCAACAACGGCTGGGAAATAGGTGCTGTTTTCTCCGGAACGCTTGCCTTGTGGCAGTCGAACTCAACGGGGCTTTGCTCCGGCGGTTGCGACCTGAACGCCATCACATCAAATCCGAACCTGTCTGCTTCTTATGTGCCGAATGTCGGTAGCCCCGTCATTGCGGCGGGAACGAATCTAACAAGTCTCAACATCGCCGGACTTGACCAAGGCGCTCCGCAATTCTTCGGCGTGAATGAAGCGTGCGGCAACGGCTGCACGCCACGGCCTTCTACGGGTGCATGGGATATGGGTGCATATCCAGATCCGCCGGTAATGGGAGCCCTGCCGAATCCTCCGACAGGTTTGAAGGCGGCGGTCCACTAGCAGATTCTCAACGATGTCGATACGTATTCAAATTGTCTGAGCTGAATGAAAGTTTGATGTCCTGCTCTCGAAAACAGAAACTCTCTCCCGGTTGTTCCATCTAGCTTCAAAACACCAAGAGCATTGTATGAATCGGCCCCTCAGGGTTTTATATAGCTTTCCGCTTAAGCTTGGCGCTGACCGGGTTTGTTACACCGCGTGGCAACAGGTGAACGGCCTGGCGCAGGCCGGGGCGGAGGTTCTCGCCTGCGTTGGAGTCCTGCACAGACCAGTGGCTCGAAACGTTCGAGTCCGTACTACGCTTGCATGGGGCAAGCTGCGCATTCCTTACAAGGCGCTCGGCAGCGTGCGGGCCTTTGCGCTGCACGACTACATCGTGTCCCGCAGAATCGAAAAGCTGGCGGGCCAAATTGACATCATCCACACCTGGCCGGTGGGCGCGTTGCGGACGCTCAAGGCCGCCAAGAAATTGGGGATTCCCACTGTGCTCGAGAGATGCAACGCGAACACGCGTTTTGCCTATGAAGTGGTGCAAAAGGAATGCGATCGCCTCGGAGTTGCCTTGCCGCCCAACCATGAACACGCCTACAAGGCCGATGTGCTGCGAATTGAGGAAGAGGAGTATCAGTTAGCGGATCGTCTGCTTTGCCCCTCTGATTTCGTGGTTCAGACGTTCCTCGACAAAGGATATCCGCGGGAAAAATTGGTGCGGCATATCTATGGGTTTGACGAGAAACGATTTTATCCAGACACCAAGCCGCGCGAGCCGAAGCGAGGGTTGACGGTGTTGTTTGCCGGTGTTTGCGCCGTGAGGAAAGGCGTGCACTACGCCTTAGAGGCGTGGCTGAAATCTTCGGCCCATCGGGATGGCGTTTTTCTGATCGCAGGCAAATTCGTACACCGGTACGAGCAGAAACTGGCGCATATGCTTGCGGATCCGAGTGTGCGTGTCCTCGGGCATCGCAGCGACCTTCCGGAACTCATGCGCGGCAGCGACGTCCTAGTCCTCCCCACGATCGAGGAAGGGAGCGCATTGGTCACTGCAGAGGCACGAGGCAGCGGCTGTGTCCTTGTCGTTTCCGACGCTTCGGGTGCGAACTGCAGACATCTCGAAAACGCGCTTGTGCATCGAGCCGGAGATGTGGAAACTCTTACGGCGCACTTCACCATGCTTCATGAAAACCGCGACCTCCTCGAAGAATTGCGGGCTGCATCGCTGAGCACAATACACGAGATCACTTGGGAAGCTGCAGGAAATCGACTTGTAAATGTTTACCGCGACGTTGTCTCGGCGAGGCAGGCGAATAAGACGCCCGTCACGATTGTAACCGCTTAAGTACGTTTGATGCAGCTTAATACTTATGAGCATTCGTGATGGCCTGAAAAACTATTATGGCAGCCTTGGCTTTCGCGGTGTTTTGGCAATATCCGCATACCGTGTCGTGGGGCTACCAAAGGAAATTACGGCACATCCGTTGGGCATTCTGCATCCGCTAAATCTTCGTTTGCGAAGCACGGACCCGTCCATTTATTCCGAGGTTTTATTGAGGGGAGAGTACTCGTTTGATTTACCATTCTCGCCAAAGGTTATCGTGGATGCGGGGGCAAACATCGGTATGGCATCGATTTACTTCGCGCATAAATATCCGGAGGCCAAGGTCATTGCCATAGAGCCGGAGGCATCGAACTTCGGACTCCTCGCAAGGAATGTGCGGCCTTATCCCGCGATAATCCCCATTCACGCAGCACTTTGGAATCGTGATGGAGAGATCAGCGTCCGTGAGCCCGATCTGAGCACCGGCTCCCACGGCGAGTGGGGGTTCGTTACTCACGAAGGTCCCGGCATGAAGGTCCGGGCAATCAGGATGCGAACGCTAATGGCTGAGATGAAGATCAGTTCTGTTGACGTGCTGAAAGTTGACATTGAAGGCGCCGAAAAAGAACTGTTTGAGGCCTGCGACTGGATGCAGAGCGTTCGTTGCTTGATGATCGAGTTGCACGATCGGTTCAGGCCAGGGTGCAGCAGGGCGGTTAACTCTGTAACTCAAGATTTCTCGAGATCGCAACGGGGCGAAACTACATTATATGTCCGAGCGGAAACCAACGGGCAGGACAGGTCATGATTGCGACCCGGGACTAGTCCTTCTACGTAACTCGAATACTTACATGTCTCCCCTGAAAACGTTCATGAAAAAATCTCTCACTGTTCACAGCATCTATAGGTTAGTGCGGGATGCACGCGATGTTCCTACGAGGAAATGGTTGCAGCCAGAGCAAGTGAGCACGGTTTTCAAGGTTCTTCCGAAAACGATGTTGCCCATGCCGCGCCTGTTCGATGCGTTTGAAGCCATCACTGCGATAAATCAAGAGGGCCTGGAGGGTGACATTGTGGAATGTGGTGTTTGGAACGGTGGGTGCGTGGGTCTGATGGCGATCGCCAACTCGAAAACCGGGGGGCCGCGACGGAAATTCCACCTCTTTGACTCCTTTGAGGGCCTGCCGCAGCCTTCGCAGCATGACATAGATGTGATATCGGATTTCAAACTCCGGCATCCCGGAGTTGTCTTGGACGGAGAATCGCAAACTAATCCGTTCGCCATTGGGGCGTGTGTTGGGGACTCCCAACCGGCGGTTGAGGAGTTTCTAGTAGAGCGTCTGAGAATATCCGGAGATGATCTGATTTTCCATAAGGGATGGTTTCAGGACACCATGCCGAATTGTGGCAGCTCGATTGGGAAAATAGCCGTGTTACGCATTGACGGCGATTGGTATGACTCGACAAGAGTCTGTCTCGAGGGTCTCTTTGACAAGGTTGTCAGAAATGGATTCGTCATAATTGACGATTACGGAAAGTTTTCTGGCTGCAGGAAGGCGACCGACGAATACTTTCGGAGGAAAAATATCCAACCGAAGTTCGACTGGTCAGATGCTATTTGCGTCTTTTTCAGAAAGCAACAATGCTACTAGCCTCGGGGTAGGGAACGCCGGTTCCTTAGCCAAACGCTAACATCGCTACGCTCAATTTCGCGTTGAACAAGCTCAAGCCCGGCGGATGGTTCGTTGTAGAAGCTATTGCTCCGGTTGGGGTTCAGCAGCGCAGAGATCGCGAAATCTTCGCTTAGAAACGACCGCCGCCCAGGCGGTCGCAAGTGGCCCTGTGCAGATCGGCCCTTGTCGCGGAGGCCGGCAGGTGAGCATTTTGGCGACGCCAACAACGCCGGTTTTCTTATCATTCTGGGGCTGCTTCTAAAAGGACAACATGCTTAGTCGCGCGCGATCGAGGGTTGAGAATTCAGCACGTACTATTTTTCTTGGCAGTCGTCTATTCATGCCATTGCGCGAGGGCTATCAGCTATGCTTCAATCGTGAAAAGCTTGCTTTTCGCAGAAAGATGCGCGCTTTCTACTCGGCCTTCGTCCACTCTGGAGACCTGGTTTTTGATATTGGCGCAAATGTCGGCGCTTACTCTGAAGTATTCTGTGCGCTCGGCGCTCAGGTAGTTGCCGTGGAGCCGAATCCCAAGGGCCAAAGAGTACTCGAACTCCTCGCGCGTACTCGAAGAATTCACATTCAACGATGCGCGGCGGGAGAAATCCCGGGAAGGATGCCGCTGCACCTTTGCGAAGAACATGGATTGAGCACGGTCTCGGATGAGTGGCGAGAGACCGTTCGCAATTCCCCACTCCACTGCGATGCCAAGTGGGCCGGTGATATCGAGACAGAGGTTCTAACGCTTGATCAGTTAGTGGTCAAGTATGGCGTGCCGTCTTTCGTAAAAATTGACGTCGAGGGATTCGACGACCGAGTGCTTAGAGGAATGTCATTCCGCCCAAATGCGGTCAGCTTCGAATTTAACAAGAATATGCCAGATGTGAGTCTTCGCTGCTTAAAAGCACCTGCTCTGTCTAAAGGATACCAGTTTAATTTCGTTCGAGGATTTGAGATGCAATTCGCATCAGCTGTTTGGATGAGTAAAGAGGAACTAAGCGAAAAGCTTTCCGTGCTAGCCGGCGATGAGGAGTATGGAGATGTGGTCGCCAGGCGAGAAGGAGCTGCTGGTGGCAGTTGAGTGCTTCGTGGATTTAAGCCTTACATTATTTCTATGCGAGGAGCAATCGCCTTTGCAGTGAAAAGAAGGTGTATCTACTAGGCTGCAAGAGCCTCGAATGGAACCTTTTCGGCTTTCCCCTTTTCCCAATGATGCCTGACATATCCGGACCCGAAGCGGTGCAGATTGCACCCAGCATCGAGCCGTTGGAGATTGAGCTGGCTGCAATCCGACTGGCCGGGCGCATACCGGGGCTTGGTGGGCTGTCGGCATCGCGCAGGGTTCTGACAGCTCTACGAGGAACTACGTGGACGGTTGCCGGCTACGGCACAAGCCAAGTATTCAAGCTGCTATCGGCGGTAGTTCTGGCGCGAATGGTGGCTCCCCAAGCTTTTGGCTTAGTGGCTTTGGTGACAGTATTCCTCTCCGGACTGGAGATGCTCTCCGACCTCGGAATCGGAGTATCCGTAATCCAAAGCCCGCATGGCGACGATCGAGCCTTCATTAACACAGGCTTTATCATACAGATGGTGCGGGGGACCATCCTGTGTGGAGTGGCCTGCGGACTGGCCTTTCCATTCGCCATTTTTTATAAGCAGCCAGCCGTTTTGGCACTGGCCATAGTGGGTTCTCTTTCCACGCTCATCCGGGGTTTTGGCAGTGGCTCCATCTGGACGCTGAATCGGCAGGTCAAAATCAAGGAGTTGACCCTCCTGAACACCGGGAGCGACTTTTTCGGACTACTCGTATCAGTTGTATGGGCCGTGATTTCTCCAACGGCGTGGGCAATTGTGGCTGGTCGCGTCGCTGCGAGCATAGCTCTAGTTATCGCAAGCCACGTGATCGCGGAACATCCAATATCCCTAACTTGGGACTCAAGGGCGGCGCGAGAAATTCTTACCTTCGGCTTTGGCATGTTTCTCTCGTCGTCAACATATTTTCTGGCGGGAGAGGCCGAGCGCTTGGTGGTTGGAAAGTTCGTGAATCTGGTCGAGCTGGCCTGCTTTTCCTTGGCGCTATCGATTAGCTCGGCGGCATCGAGAGGATTTGGGCAGGTTCTCAGCCGAGTGTTTTTTCCGATGATGTCATCCTCGGTCCGCGAAGACTTGGACGGCGCCTACCGGCATTTCAAGAAGACAAGGCGCTTGACCGTGGTTCTGAGCGTCTGCATGTCTGTAGGATTCATCACTTGTGGCAAGGAATTGGTGCATATCTTGCTGGGACCCAAGTACGCCGCGGCAGGGTGGATGCTTCAGCTATTGGGGGTCAGGGCGGCTATGGACTTCTTCGCCGTTCTTGCCGCGACGATGCTCTTTGCCGTAGGCACTTCGCGTTTCGCGGCGATCGCGAATGTTTCCAAGCTGATTTTTCTTGGCGTTGGCCTCTCCATTGCATTTGGGCGATTTGGGTTCCATGGGGCGATGTGGGTGCTAACGCTAGCGCCGCTGGCGAATTACGCTGTTGTCCTCGTGGGACTGCGGCGCCGCTGCGCGCCCGTGTTCCGCACGGAGATAGCGAGTTTTGCTGGATTTGCAGCCGTGACCGCCTTAGTGATGGTGTTTTGCGGGGTGAGTTGATGACGAACACATGCAGGCAACAGCAGTTGGTCAGTGTGATTATTCCTACCTACAATCGCGCCGGAATCATCGGGGAGACGATTGAAAATATTTTCCAGCAGACCTATCTCAATATTGAAGTCATCGTCGTCGACGACGGCTCAACGGACGATACGGCATCGGTCCTGCGTTCTTTCGGAAGCAGGATTCGATGGATCGCTCGGGAAAATGCCGGGCCGGCGGCGGCGCGGAATCGCGGCCTCGCCATGGCGAAGGGAGAGATCATAGCGTTTCAAGATTCCGATGATGCATGGCATCCGACCAAGATCGAGCGACAGGTGTCGCTGCTAGAACGCGCAGGCAGTTCGGTTCCTTGCTGTCTTTGCAACGTAGCTTTCCACTCAGAGAATGGGCGAGGGATGACCTCCTTTGACAATGCTCCGATCACGCCGCCTTATGAAGAGGGACTCTGGATGAATGTTGCCGAAGTGCTAACGACGAGATTCATTTTGTTCAATCAGGCTTCAGCGATCCGAAGATCTGTTGTCGAAAAACTCGGCGGTTTTGACGAAAGACTGAAATACTTGGAAGATTACGAATTCTCGCTCCGCCTCGCTGTGGAGGGCCCGTGGGCATTTATTCGCACTCCGCTCGTGAATTACCGGCAGGATTCGGTCAATAGCTTGGCCCGCAAGGCTCTCGATGAACCGATACTCACTAGCGAGTGTGATGTGATCCTGCGAAACGGCATTCTGCAAAGGTTCTCGGAGCGCGGCGGCGACCCTAAGCTCCGAACTCTGATGGAAAGTTACTTGAAGCGAGCCCAGCGCGTACTCAGACACACTAAAATGAAAAAAAGCAGTTCGCGAGGGGCGCAATTTCTGGGGAATTGTTACTTACAGGTCGAGCGATTCCGGAGCGCCATTGACAGGAGGCTATCCAGCTATCCGCAGATGAAGGTTCGACCCATAACGGACTCTCCTGCGGCGGAAATTTTAGCCTCAAAGTTTGGTGAACGGACAGCCTTAGCGTTGAGACACTTGGATGATGCGGAGCGGGAGGCCTAAGTCTTGGGACCGAACAGTGTGAACTATGGTCACGGCGCAGCCGAGACCATCGTCAACCCTGTTGTACTGGCGCTGGTGCTGATGGCAGGCATTGCGATATGGCTGCTGCCGCGACGGAAAGCCATCATTCCGTTTCTGGCGATGGGTATTTTAATCCCTATCAACCAGATTATTGTAGTGGCCGGGCTGCATTTTCCAATGCTGAGAGTGCTGGTACTTTTTGGGTTTATCCGATTGCTCGGGGCAAAGCTTTCGGGAAAGGACAAAATCTTCAGCGGGGGAATGAATGGAATCGACACGGCACTGATCGTTCTTGCTGTTTTTACTGCCGTCGATGGCGTTCTGTTGTGGCGCGTATGGGGCGAAGTGATCTTTCAATTGGGCAATCTTTACACGGCATTCGGCGTCTATTTCCTGTTGCGATACCTGATCCGAGACGAAGAGGATGTGACCCGCGCACTACGCGTGCTGGCGTGCGTGACGGTCGTGGTGGCCGGATTTATGACGTATGAGCATTTCACCGGTCGGAACCTATTTTACGCCATTCTGGGAGGGGCCCGTGCCGCGGCTCTATCCTCGGCGACTGAACGTGCAGAGGCATTTCGCGCGATGGGCTGTTTTGCTCATCCCATCATAGCGGGAACGTTTGGAGGATTTATGGCGCCTCTTTTCATCGGATGGTGGAGGAGAGATCGGCGAGATCGCACGTTTGCCAGCCTTGGGGCAGCAGCCTCAGCTGTGATCCCGTTTGCGGTAGGTTCGAGTACGGCACTTTTTGCGCTGGTTGCCGGAGTCTCCGTCCTGTGCGTATGGCCGCTGCGCCGGCGAATGCAAATGATTCGGTGGGGTATTGCCGGAATGATTGTTTCGCTCAATATCGTCATGAAGGCACCGGTATGGCAGTTGATCGGCCGTGTCGGCCTGGTGGGTGGCTCGTCCTCGTGGCACCGGTATGAACTCATCAACCAATGTATTCTTCATTTCTGGAATTGGGCACTGATGGGAACGAAGAATTTCGGGTCGTGGGGCTGGGAAATGTGGGATCTCGCGAATCAATACGTAGCCACTGCGGATACGGCAGGCTTGGTTCCCTTGATTGCATTCGTTGCGCTTATAGTGTTTGGATTCAAGTACGTGGGAAAGGCCCGTCAGTACTACGAAGGCGACAGGCAACGAGAGTTCTTTATGTGGGCTATTGGGTCCTCTCTGTTTGCTAATGTTGTGGCGTTTTTTGGAATCGGTTATTGGGATCAGATTATCGTTCCTTGGTACGGTCTTCTGGCCATGATCTCAGCGGTCAGTCTAGCGGCGAGAACGCCGCAACTGGAGCCTGAGGAGGCGGCAATACCAAACTCGAAGTCGGGCCTCCATTCTTGGTCGGGGACAGCTCCGGTGAGAGGCCATATTTCGATCTGGCTCGGTCACGGAGACCCGCGCGATCCAAAGGGCCGGAGTATCCGACCGGTACCGGGGACACAAGAAGGCTTTAGAGAAAAACGTGCGTATCCAGGAACTCTGTCGCGTCCGCGCTCGGGCGAAGGAGCCTGAAAGATGACTCACTCTCCTGACGTATCCATACTCATCGTCAACTGGAATTCGATGGAATTCCTGCGGAAATGCTTGGCCAGCATTCATCGTGGGACGCGTGGGCTGGAGTTCGAGGTAATCGTGATTGACAACGCCTCTTTTGATGGGGCTGGGGCGATGGTAGCGGCCGAATTTCCTGATGTGCATTTTATCCAAAGTGAAACGAACCTCGGCTTCGCGAGAGCAAACAATCTGGCTTTTGAGCACAGCTCCGGTAGGGTTGTGCTCCTTCTGAACCCCGATACCGAAATAATCGACGATGCCATTTCCACGATGTTTGCTGCACTGAGCAAACTTAAAGACGCAGGGATCGTCGGCTGCAGGTTGTTGAACAGCGACTTTTCGGTCCAAACGCAATGCATCAAACGTTTCCCCACGATCCTCGCGGATGTTCTCGGCATAGAATGGCTTCGATTGAAATGGCCGCACAGCAAGCTCTGGTCCATACATCCGCTGTTCTCGCATTCACCTGATCCTGTCCTAGTAGATGCAGTTTGTGGTGCCTGTCAGATGATGCCGCGGCATGTCTATCACTCACTGGGTGGCCTGAACACCGAATACTTCATGTACGTTGAAGACATCGAAGTCAGCGCTGCCGCACTCCTGAAGGGATGGAAAACGTACTACGTCGGAAACGCGAAGATTGTTCATCACGGAGGAAAAAGCAGCCAAGGCAGTGATCGCGGGGAATGCTGGGTCTCGATCATGCAGAGACAATCAATCTGGCAATTCTACCGAAAGTGGCGGGGGACGAACTATGCGGCTCTCTATCGTGCAGTAATCGGCGTAGTGAGCCTGCTGTGGCTGTTTGGTGCGACGATCTCGTCCCCGGTGTTCATTCTTCTTCGCAGACCTAACACTGTCCGGAGGATATGGCATAAGTGGAGTGGAGCCCTTCAGTGGTCCGTGGCCTTTGAAAGAGTCACCCCTAAGTTCAGAGGGCAAGTCGCTAGGCAGTCTCTTCTAACTGATCATATGGTTTCGACGGCTAACATTTGTCCAGAGGGGGATTCTGGCACAGCGGCCGGGAGTTTACCGCGAGACCGTATGCAAAGTTGGGGAGCAGTACGGACGGCGCGATCAGCACAAACCGGCGCGCAACGCTGCAAGTTCGGACATCGCATAAACAAGTCCGCATCTCAAGTAGGACATCGCTGCACGACGGCCAGTTATGTTCTTATGACTGCCGCTTACAACGAGGAGACACACATCGCGAAAACAATCGACTCCGTGCTGTCCCAAACGAAAACGCCAAAAAGATGGGTCATTGTCAGTGATGGATCTCTCGATAGGACCGACGACATTATTCGGCCGTACGCAAGCAAGTACGATTTTATTAAGTTCCTACGAATCGAGAGATCGCCGGGTCGCAATTTCCGATCGAAAGTTATTGCGTTGCGAAACGCGAGCAAGCTCTTTGGTGATGATACGTTCGATTTCATAGGCAACTTGGACGCGGACATCTCGGTTGGCTCGTCCTACTTTGAAGACTTGCTTGCGCGTTTTGACATGAAACCCGACCTTGGTTTAGCAGCTGGATTCGTGTGTGAACGGAAAGGCGAGGGCTACGAGAGTGCCAGAGACAATAGAGTGTATTCCGTAGCTCATGGGGCGCAGCTGATTCGGCGAGAGTGTTACGAAGCAATTGGGGGGTACGCAGTACTGGAATTCGGCGGTGAGGACTGGCACGCGGAGATCTCTGCGAGGATGAGAGGATGGACGGCGGAAGCATTTCCTGACCTACGAATATTTCATCACAGGCCTAGAGGAGGGGCCGACAATCTCTTGCGAGATCGGTTTCGTCAGGGAAGGATGGATCATTCACTAGGCAGTGACCCCTTATTTGAAGGCTTCAAATGTTTGCAGCGGGTACCGGAACAACCGTTCTTCATCGGGGCAGTTGCAAGGTTGACAGGGTTCACTTGGTCCTGTCTAGGTCGAGACCCAAGGCCCGTGAATGATCAATTTATTACCTTTCTGAGAGGCGATCAGAGAGATAGGCTAAAATCGCTTTTTCTTTGGAAGTCTTTATTTTCAATTCGAAACGCACAGTCCAAATCGCATTGAACTGGAGTTCAAATTGGAAAGCCCCAAAAGAGTGGTGAAGTTTGTAATTTCGTGCGGCTTTTATGCCCTTTACTGGATGGGGATTGCCCTGCAACGTTTGTGTGGCAAGAGAGATCTGGGAACCTGTGTCGTTCTTACGTACCATGACATCGCTTCAGAAGAACGCGTTCGGTTTGCTCGGCAGATGGACACTCTATTGCGCTATGTACGACCGGTACGTGCGGATTTTGGAATCCCTCTGCCCAATGGCGAACGCTGTGCGGCTGTAACATTTGATGACGGACTGGTCAATTTCGCCGAACACGTGTTGCCCGAGCTCGAAAAGAGAAGCATCCCCGCAACCCTCTTTATTGTTGCCGGGAAACTCGGGGAGCAGGCTGACTGGGCGCACGATTCGTACGCCCTGAATGCGGTTATGACCTCTACTCAGCTTCGGGAGATTGCGGACAAAGTGCTGATTGGTTCACATACTGTTACTCATCCGGTGCTGACGCTGCTCGGCAGAACTGACGCGAAAAGGGAACTCAAAGAATCGCGGCTAACCCTCGAGCGGATGCTGGGCAGGAACGTCACGCTCTTCAGCTTTCCATACGGCAATTATAACGAGGATTTACTGGAGTGGTGCTCCGAGGCTGGTTACAGGCGAGTTTTTACAATGCTCCCGCAGATAGCTCGTTCCAACACAACTAAGTTCGTTGTCGGCCGGGTTCGCGCGGATCCAACAGATTGGCCTCTGGAATTCCGGTTGAAATTGTTAGGGGCATATCAATGGCTCCCGGTTGTATTTGCCGCTAAACGCTGGATCCTGGTCCGGCTCAATGGAGCTAATGGGCGTACTTGGTGTGTGTGATCGACTGCTGCACACCGGAGATCGTGGGATAGAGTAGGCAGCCGCAGTTCACTTCTGCGCGCTTCTTGGAGACGTTGGGGCCGCCCTGCCTCACCGATCGGCGGACGGCATATCGTTACCCAGGCAAAAGCTACATGGAACGATTCCACCGCAGTTCGAAAAAGGAAGAAGTGCCGACGGCGGAGTTATAGGAGCTTGGAAGAGGCGCGAACATCCATCGTTCGCGGAGTCCAAAATCGCACTCCGCACGAGGCCCTCCTGACTTTCTCACAGTTCTAGTAAGAAACGCGATGCTGCTGGTCTAAATTCGCGGGGAGTACGACAAATGTGTGGCATCTGCGGAATTTTTGATAATGACGGTGGGCCGATCGATCGCGAACTGCTGAACAGGATGAACATGCTCATCCGGCACCGCGGCCCCGATGGCAAGGGTATGTACTTCGGCACCGGCATCGGCCTGGCAAACCGCCGTCTCAGCATCATCGATCTTGAAGGGGGTTCGCAGCCCATTTCGAATGAAGATCAGACCGTCCATGTGGTTTATAACGGCGAAATATATAACTATATCGAGCTGCGCGATGAGCTAAAGAAGAAAGGCCATGTCTTTCGGACTCAGTCAGATACGGAAGTGATTGTACACGGATATGAGGAGTGGGGAAGTCAATGCGTGAATCGATTCAACGGAATCTTTGCATTCGCGTTGTGGGACTGCAGACGGCGTACACTGCTCCTCGCTAGGGATCATCTTGGTGTAAAGCCGCTTTATTATACCTTCCTTGGCGGGCGGCTTCTCTTCGCGTCGGAGATCAAATCTCTCCTAGCAGATCCCCAATGTCCCAGGGAAGTCGATCTTCGGTCCCTTAATCATTTTTTTACGCTTCGGTACGTTCCATCACCCTATACCATTTTCCGGGGCATTTACAAGTTACCCCCGGCACATCGGATGATTGTTCGATCCGGTGTAGTTCACACCGAGCGATATTGGAATTCGACACCACGCGTGAGACCAGAGGTAAATCCATCACATTTGATCGAGGAATATCGGGCGTTGGTCGAAGATGCGGTGCGCTTGCAGATGAGGAGCGATGTGCCCGTAGGCCTCTTTCTGAGCGGTGGTGTCGACTCCGGCTGTTTGCTCGCGCTTATGAGCAAGGTGACCGATCGGCCAGTTCTCACGTTCACCGTGGGATTTGAAGATGGCGACGACTCCAATGAGACAAACGAGGCTCGCGATCTCGCGAACATTTTCGGTTCCCGCCATTCCGAGATGATCATTGGCCCCAAGGACTACGAAAAGTATTTCGAGCGATATCTGTGGGATTTGGAAGAACCAGTTGGAAATGAAACGGCAGCGGCCTTTTACTTTGTGAGCCACATGGCGAGCCAAAAAGTCAAGGTGGCTTTGACAGGACAGGGCGTTGACGAACCGTGGGCAGGATATGAACGATATGTCGGTGTGAAGTTATCTGACCTATACTCGCGTCTCCCCCAACCCCTAACGAGGGGCTTGCTCAGGCGAGTCGGTGAGCATTGGGTTAAGCAAGAACGATGGAAGCGGGGTCTCGCATCTCTCTACGAGAAGGATATTCTGTCACGCTTGGTCAATGTCTATTCTTTTTTTACGGCGGCAATGAAGGATCGGCTTTTCCAACCGTGGGTAAAAGAGCAGATCTCTACAAATGGACTTGAAGCCATGCAAGTTCTACGTCGACTGCAGTCTGAAGTGCAGAATCTAGACCCCCTCACCCAGATTCTTTATATAGATACGCGCACGAATCTCCCGGACGATCTCCTCATGGTCGGAGACAAGACCTCTATGGCCAATTCGCTCGAGCTAAGGGTGCCATTCCTAGATCACCGGTTGGTAGAATTCGTGGAAACGTTGCCGCCCAACCTAAGACTCAGATGGCTTCGAGGCAAGTACCTGCACAAAAAGGCGATTGAGAAATGGCTGCCCAAAGAAATCGTCTACCGGCGGAAGAAAGGTTTTGCAAATCCGCTTGATAAGTGGTTAAAGACTTCCATGCGCTCGTTCGTGAATGACTGCTTACTCAGTGAGAGCGCCGCCGTCAATCAGTACTTTAATCGAGATTTCATTCGCGAGACGATTGAGCATCATGAACAAAACCGACAAGAAAATTTGAGACACATCTACCTTTTGCTCTCTTTCGAATTGTGGCATCAACAATTCATATCAACTTGTCCGTCGACTGCTTTGATGCGGGCTTGCGCGGAATGACCACCCTCCCCGTTTCCAGTTACACCTATGGGTCGACGCATTTCGAGCCGGCCGATGGGTAGTCCTCGCGGGTAATATGAAGACCGGAAGCGTTGAAATGGATGGTCGTGGCCGATCTGGATCAGCAGTTCGATGAGAGTCTGTTTTCTTGAAGTAAAGCACAAACAGTCGGCGCGCCCGTCCGCTCGTTCTGTGCGCAGACGCGTCATGCCCTGCTGCTCGGCTAGAGTTTCAATCTCTATGGACTGGCGCATCGGTGCTTTTCCTGAGGATGATCAACGGAGCCGGATGCTCTCTAATGTCTCCGGAAGTGTACAGGGTCCAATGAAAATGAGGTCTGTCGAGCAGAACGCTATCGATGCGGTACTGAACAAAATCCGCGCACGGCGGGAGATTTCCGCCATCATTCAGAACCGGGCCTATCTTGAAGGGCCGAGTGCGGTACGACCGCCTCAGCTACGGAAAGCACAATTCTCAGATTTCGAGGCGGTGACTGATCTCAAGCGCCGCTGGGGCATCGTTGTAGACCAACTGGAGAACTGGGAGCGCCTGTGGCGGCGCAATCCGGCTCTCGCCCGAATCGAATCTTGGCCCGCGATGGGATGGGTTTTAGAGTCGAAGGGAAAGATAGTCGGATATCTGGGGAATATTCCTTTACTGTATTGCTATGGCGGTAGGACGTTGACGGCTACTGCGGGCAGCGGGCTCGTCGTCGAACCAGCTTACCGTCTGTTCGCTATGCGGTTGATGGCGGCGTTTTTTGGCCAGCCTGGCGTTGATCTGTACGTCGCAACGACTGCGATTGATGCCGTCGGAAAGATTGCCAGGGCTTTCGGCTCCGATCCTTTGCCGCAGCCTGGATACGGAACCGTGCTCTTCTGGATTTTACGAGGGGCTCCGTTCGCTCGAGCGGTCGCAAGAAAAATGGGACTCAGGAAACCGATCTCTTACGTCGGTAACATACTTGCCTCGCTTGCAGTGGGAACGGATGGAATTCTTCGCAGGCGACGACCGAAAGCGGTTTTGAGGCATTTGGCGGTGAGCGAAATACGCGTTGATGAGATCGGAGATGATTTCCAGACAATCTGGTTGGAAAAGCTGAGTGAAGGCGCTCGGTTGTACGCTGATCGAAGTGCAAATACGTTGCGGTGGCACTTCGATGTACCGGGCTTTAGAGGAACCACGCGTGTGCTGTGCTGCTGTAAAAACCGAGAGCTTGTCGGGTATGCCGTGATTCGCAACAACCCCCGCCAGGAAGACGGCTTGCGGCGATCCATTGTCGCGGATATCTTGGCGAAGCGAGATGACCCGGAGGTCCTAAGCGCTCTATTTGTTGCCGCCTACGATCACGCGCAGCGAGTGGGGAGCCATGTTCTCGAGGCTAGAAGCCTCCCGCCGGAGATTCAGCAGCTGTGCCGTGATTGGAAGCCGTACGTCAGAAAGCATCCGGCGTGCCCCTTCTATTACAAAGCTAACGATCCGGTGCTTCATCGAATGCTCGCCAGTAGTGCGGCTTGGTACGCATCCCCATTTGATGGCGATGCAACCCTAATGCCGTAGGCGGCATAAGAACGGAATCTTAGGACAAAGAGCGACGGCCCATTCCACAAAACAGGAGTTCCCATCGCATAGTGGGATCCCTGAGCGGCCCTCCCCAGCGGTTACCTCAGGCGTTACGCACTGAAGCAATCGTTTTTTCCTAGACACAGGACAGAAGATCTTCATGCCTACGGAACAGAAAAGAAAAGCACCAGCTCATTATCGGATGACCGGAATCGAAAATCGAGTTGTAACAGCGATCTTGGCGCGGGTTCGAAAGCGCAGAAACGCAGCCGCTGAGCAGGAGGGCCATTTACGTGTCCACTCATCAGACGCGGTGGCACCGGTTAAGCTTCGGGAGGCGCGCTTTTCGGATTTCGATGCTGTTCGAGAACTCAAACGACGGTGGGGCCTGAGAACTGATTCATTCGCCAATTGGGAACACCTGTGGCGCAATAACCCAGCCTTGGCTGACACAAGTCCTGAGCGCCCTATTGGCTGGGTTTTAGAGGCAGAAGGCCAAACCGTCGGATACTTGGGCAATATATCTCTGCTCTACCACAATGGAGGGCGAAAGCTTAGGGCCGTCGCAGGTACCGGATTCGTCGCTGCGCCCGGATACCGTATAGCCAGCTTTCGTTTACTATCTGCTTTCTATAGCCAGAACTCTGTTGATCTCTTTTTGGCTACCACGGCGACTGAAGTATCCGGGAAGATGCTCAAGCTATTCAAGGTTGATCCTCTCCCCCAAAGAGACTACGAAACAGTTCTCTTCTGGATCCTGTCGCCGCACGCTTTCGTTCAATCAGTCATGAAGAAGGTCGAGCTAAGTCCGGTATTGTCACGAATTACCACTCCGCTCGCTTCCCTCGCCGTTAGAACTGACAAAATTCTTCATCGACGGTGGGCGAGGCGCTCTTCTCACGCCTTCGAGATCAATGAAATCAACGTGAGTGATATTGGAGGGGCCTTTGAAAGCCTTTGGACTGAGAAATCGAAGGAAGGACCCCAACTGCTGGCCGATCGCAGTCCTGCCTTCCTGCGATGGCACTTTGACATTCCTGGATACCACGGGCTCACGCGAATTCTTGGATGTTTCGAGAATGGAGAACTGCTCGGTTATGCAGCTGTTCGCACCGATACAAATGTAGCGAACGGACTGCGACGATCCGTCGTTGCAGATATGTTAATCAGGCACGACAACCAAGAGGTTATTGAGGCTCTGCTGTTTCGAGCCTATCAGCATTCAAAAAGCATCGGAAGTCATTCTTTGGAAATATTGGGTTTTCCACAAAGCGTCCGGCGAGTATGTTCTCAATGGAGACCGTACTCGAGAAAGTATCCAATCTGTCCTTTTTATTATAAGGCGGCGGATCCAGTGCTACACAAAACACTTTCGGACGGTGCGCTCTGGTTCGCGTCCCCATTCGATGGCGATACGATACTTGTACCCTAGCGTGACTTTCGTGTGCGCGTGAAGCGGCGCTGCTCCACAGGACCTTCCTTCAGTGGGAGTGTGCCGAGCCTTAAGTATCTTTGCTAGGGACCAAACAATTTTCGGAAGCATCAGGCGACATCCCGGGTCAGTCTGGTTATGTTAACGGTAAAGAACGAACGCTGAGTTTAGGGCGCTCGAAAACGACTGATCCAGGTTTAACGGCAGCGGGAAAATACTTTCGTCAAGGAAAAAGGGAGATTCCGTTATGGAAGAGATGTTGGGAAAAGTGCAGGAAGCCTTTAAGTCCGCCTTCGGTGTCGATCGTCAGGCCGTTACCATTGATACCACACCTAGCGACATTGCCGCATGGGATTCCATGGGGCATATGGAGCTGGCCATCAGCCTCGAGAGAGTTTTTGGACTTAGTTTCGACGTAGATGACATGATGGAAATGGAGGATGTAAAGCAGATCGTCGGCGTCATTGAGCGCAAACTTGGGCAGGCCCAGCGTGAACAAGTCTAAAGATTGGAACTTTGCGGGTCGGCTGGTCGGGCGTCTGGGCGCGAATTCCCATCTGATTGATGCCGCGACTGGGCAAACGCTTCAGGGTAAAGACGTCGCTGACTCGATCGTCGGCTTTGCCGCTGGTTTTTTGTCTGCCGGTTTGCAGGCAGGCGACCGACTGCTGATCAGCTGCAGTCTCAATCCCGGAAGCGCGCTTGCGTATTTGGGCGCCATGTATGGTGGCCTCGTCCCGATCCCTGTGGAGCATGGAGTGCTGCACAGTCTGGGGGAGCGGCTGATCGCGAGGGCGCAAGCAAAAGCCGTATGGACGGAAAAAGCAGTGCGCTGCGATTGGGCAAGTACGTGTGGCGTTCTCCAGCTCGAAGGCAGCTTGGATACTCGGCCAGCCCAATCATTCGAGCCAGCGCAGTGCGCAGAAGATGACCTCGCAGCATTGATGCCGACATCGGGCTCTACAGGCGGCCCGCAACTCGTGAAGGTCAGTCATCGAAATCTGATTGCCAACACGGAAGCAATCATTCGAAGCCAGAATCTGAGACCGGACGAAACAGCCATGCTCATCCTGCCCATAAGCTACTGTTTTGGCGCGAGCGTGATGCACACTCACCTCTATCAAGGAGGCGGAGTTGTGTTCGACTCGCGCTTCATGTTCCCCGATAAAGTACTCCGCGCGATTAACGAGTACGGATGCACCACGTTCGCGGGTGTTCCCACGGTTTTCAATGTTCTGCTCCGACGATCAAATCTTAAGTCCATTCCGTTGCCGAGCCTCAGACGCTTCCTCCAGGCGGGTGGCACTCTTGCTCCTGAAAGAATTGAGGAAATGTGCCAGATTGCGCCGCAGGCTAAGTTCCATGTCATGTATGGCCAGACCGAGGCTACAGCCCGCATTTCTTGCCTGCCTGCCGATCGCTTGGGTGAAAAGCTCGGCAGCGTCGGCCTGCCTTTGGAAAATCTGGTGGTCCGCATCATGGATGACGAAGGGCGGGAGCTTCCAGACGGGTGCACCGGCGAGATCCAGGTGCAGGGGCCCTCGGTTTGCTCCGGCTATTTCGGCGACGCTGATGCCACGCAGCGTAAGTTTCGCGATGGCTGGCTCAAGACCGGGGATTTTGGTTGTCGCGATGAAGACGGCTATCTCTGGATCAAGGGGCGCAGGAATGAGTTCATAAAGATTCGCGGTCTGCGTGTGGGCTTTGCTGAAGTGGAAGCAAAGATCGCGACTGTCCCCGGCATATACGAGTGTGCTGCCATGTCCGTAGAGCATCCTGAGGCAGGCGAAGCGCTTGCGCTCTTCGTCGTTGCCGACAGCGGAGCGAAGGGCATCGCTGAGAAAGTCCGCCGTGCGCTTCCGCCGGAGTGGACATGCGCCTCGGTGAATGTGGTGGCTGAATTGCCGAAAACGGCAAACGGCAAAATCGCTCGGTTCGAGTTACAGGCATTGTCATGAGCCTATTGGCGGAGATCGAAGACGGAATCGCGAGCCTGCTGACAGCGACAATTTACGGGCTCGCTCCTGACGAGCGGCACTCGACCTTGCTCGCGCTACTGAAGAAAGAACTCGCTTACGCTTGCGACCGAAATCCGCAGTTCCGGAATTACGTTGAGCATTGGCCTGTCGATTTTCGTGCAGCTGACAGAATTGCCGATCTGCCGTACCTGCCGGCCGGCGTCTTCAAGGCGAATCCGCCGCTGGCTTTGGTTGATGGTGCCGAGGTCAAACGCACTCTCACCTCCAGTGCAACTACTGGACAGACACCGAGCCGTGTAGTTCTGGATGCCGTGACTGCCCGAAGGATGACAAAAGGCGTCGTCACAATCATCCGGGATTTTATCGGACCGGCGCGCAGGCCTTATCTGGTCATCGATATCCCGGAAAACCTGACCGCACAGGCTGAGCTCGGAGCACGCGGCGCGGCCATTCAGGCTTTGGGATCTTTCGCGACGGAAATTGTGTGCTGCTTGCGCCGGAATCCTGAGGGGGAATCAAGTCTTGACCTGGAGAAACTTCTAAATTGTGCTGCAAAATGGAAAGACGTCGAGGTCCTGGTTTATGGATTTACTTATGTGATCTGGACCCACCTTGTTCAGCCGCTTGAACGTCAAGGCATCAGGCTCACGCTGCCCAACGTGCGTGTGCTGCACAGCGGCGGCTGGAAGCGCTTGACGGAGCAAGCGGTCACGAAAAGTGCGTTCATCCGTGGTGTCGCATCAGTCTTTGGCTGTTCCCCCGAACGCGTCACAGATTATTACGGCATGGTCGAGAACGTCGGCGTCGTCTATCCGGATTGTGAGCGGGGTAACAAGCACGTGCCCGCCTTCGCAGAAGTCATTGTAAGGAATCCGTTGACGCTTGCCCCAGTTGAGCGCGGGCAGCAGGGCTTAGTGCAGGTCTCAAGTGTGTTGCCGACAAGTTTTCCCGGGTTTCTGGTGCTGACCGAGGACATGGGGGAGATCATAGGCTACGACGGGTGCTCCTGCGGAAGACGCGGCACGTATTTTCGCTTTGTGCGAAGGGTGCCAAAGGCGGAGGTTCGCGGCTGTGGAAACCTGGAAACGGCCAGCCGCAAAAACGTGCCGGAGATTCAGGCTGCATGAGTGACTTGATACAGGCAGTGGATTCTCCCGAAGAAATCATTTCGGCGGCTGGGCGGCTACGAGAGATCGCACGGCAAACCGAGTTCTCGCCAGAAGCAGTCTTCGAGGTTTTTGAGCGGTGGGCTCTAGCGCTCGATGGACCAGGATTGCGCGAAGTTCCTGGCGTGGCCTTTCTTCGCCTGTGGCTTAGGCGCAGCACTCTAGAGCCGATACTGCTCCGCGAGCTTGGACCGGATTCGCTTAAGGGCGGTTGGCGGGAAGACGGTCGCGCAAGACTCCGCCCATTCCCTCTAGGAATAATAGGTCATTGGCCCGCGGGGAACATTGAGATTCAACCGATGCTATCTATGACCTGCGCACTGCTCGGAGGCAATTGCTGTTTCGTACGGGTTCCTTCGGGCTTGGTCGAGATGACAGAGCAGATCATGGAAAAGCTCGCAGAGGTCGATCGAACTGGCGAGTTGATGCTCCGCATTTTGATGGTGACCTTCGATCATTCGCGCGCGGATCTGCACGAAGCTATGGCCAAGAGCGTCGACGGTGCCATGATCTGGGGCGGCGCGGAGGCAGTCTCCGAGGTCCGTGCCTTGCCCTTTCCTCACTGGGCGCGTGTTGTTGTCTTTGGCCCTCGACTATCCGTCGCGGCGATGGACGCAGGCGCGTGGACTGATCCAACGGAGCGGTCGTCCTGGTGTCGCCGCATAGCACGCGACGTGTGGCAGTTTGATCAGCAAGCCTGTTCGTCACCTCAGACGCTATTTCTCGAATCCGACGGCGGAAGTGATCCCCGTGAATTCGCGGAGGATCTGAAACGAGCTTTTGAGGAGGAGAACCTTTCACACCCGCGGCGACATCTCGATCCGGCCTCAACTTCGGCGATTTGTCTCGCCCGCGCGTCGTGGCTACTGGAAGATGCTCGGAACCAAGCCTGGTTTCCCGCTTCGCCGGATTGGACCATCCTTTTGGGACGAGGCGCGGAAATGCCCAAGCCGACGCAGTGGCGAACGCTCAGTGTGCTACTTGTGGATGACCTCATGGATGTGATCTCGAGGTTTGACGGAACAGTGCAGACTCTGGGGTTGGGGATTTGTGATGCCCACAGAGAAGAAAAGCTCGCCCGGGCCGCAGGGCGCCGAGGGGTCGACAGGATCGTGAAGCTGGGCTCGATGCACGCGTTCAGCTCTCCGTGGGACGGGACGGATTTGATCCGCCCGACGGTGCGACTCGTTCGTCACGTCTCTTCGCAAGGTTGAAAGAAATAGAGGGTCTGGATCGATGAGCTACGGGGAACTGTTTTTGGAGGCCTTGGAATCTAAGGCCAAGCTGTTAGCGCCGGCTGCCCGCGCGACGTTCGAGGCAAACAGGGAATTGTGCGCGTGGCTGCTTGATCCTCTGGCGGGTTGGGCTGAAGCAGCCTACGGTAAGAAAGCATTCGACGATGCGGCGCTCGGCTATGCGAAGTACTGCCTCGGCGTCGCGCGGGCTCAACGAGTTTACGAGCGCGCCGGCGGCTACACACCGGAAGGTATGCCAGAGATCATGTCAGGAGTGTATGAAGATGAAAGTTACATGGTGCCTTATATGTGGGCTGCCATTCTCATCTACGTGTTCTGGCCTTCCATGCTCAATCATCTCGCCATGTTTCGGAATGAGTTCTTGAGAAAGCTGCCCCCGAACGCGACTATACTTGAACTGGCGGCTGGACATGGCGTGCTTAGCCTTCTGGCCGCAGAAGAAAGGCCGGACATCGAGGTTGAAGGTGTGGATATCAGCCCCCCAGCTGTGGCTGTAGCCAATCGTCTGCTCGCCGTATCAGGGCACGTTGGTCGCGTAAAGTTTGCAGTCACCGATGTTCTAAAAACTGATAATTCCGATGGTGCAGGAAAATACCAAGGAGTAATATCCGCCATGCTTGCCGAGCACTTGCCTAATCCTGAGCCCCTCTTTCGGGCAATTCCGCAGCGGCTTTCGCCGGACGGCCTGGTGTTCTTCAGCACGGCCATCGAATCTGCGCAACGAGACCATGTTTTTGAATACAATCAAGAAAGCCAGCCTCTCCAAATGGCTGAAGAAGTCGGCCTGCGGGTGACCCGGCTTGTCTCCGACGCCAGTACTGTACCGGTTGGTTCGCGGTTCTTGCCGCGCGCCACCGCCATGATTCTGCGACACCGACGAGGCGGACCCACTGCAATATTTGCCCAGTGATAGCCCCCCAAATTGAAGTCCTAGTTGATTCGCGAGATCACGTCGCACGCGGCAGAGAAATGTCCGGCAGGCAAACGGGCTCTGCTCGTCAACCAGTTTTGCCCGGCAAACATTTCGAGAAATGACCATCCCTCTGATGACATTTGAGGAAGTGCGGGCAGCTCTTAAGCAACGCTTTCCCATGATCATGGTCGATAGCGTGATCTCGCTCGAACCGGGTCGGAGCATCCGCACAACCAAGAATGTGAGTGGCAACGAGATCCAGTTTCTTGGGCATTTCCCAGAGCACGCCGTAATGCCTGGAACCTTGATTGTTGAAGCCATCGGTCAATCAGCTTCCATTCTCTTCGCCAAGACGACCGGAACTGGAACTCGGGCAGGAGAGTTCTTAGCACTCGGCTCCATTAATGACATGAGATTCCTCGTCCCAGTGGCTCCCGGAGATCGAATGGAAATCAGCGTGGAAGTCCTCAAGTTTATAAAAGACTCCGCACTGGTGGAAGGTGTGGTCACCGTAGACAGCACGGTAGTGGCCAGGGGTAAATTGGGCTTTGCTAGACGCGATTTCGGAGCTCCGCATCCAGCTTAACTGGGGCCAACGGCTGGCAGTCTACATTTTGGAGATTCGTGCTATGAGCATCGAGAAGCGTCAGGCAAGCGATGAAAAGGCTGATACATGTGTGTCTGCCCAATCGCATCCTCCCTCTGCGTCCACCCAGGATGATCCCATTAAGCGACTCACTCAGATTTGGCAGGAGTTGTTGGGCATTCGATCGATTGAGCCCGATCAAAGCTACTTCGATCTAGGAGGAGATTCAATCTTCGCCGTTCAATTGCTCACCCAGATCGAGCACGAATTTGGAGTCCGGTTGCCTTTGGCGTCATTTTTCGACGCTCCCACAATCCGCGAGCTTGCTCAGGTTCTGTCGCGAGCAAAGTCTGCGTCCCCAGTAGTCGACTAGTGGTGATCCGAACGACAAACTACGCGGCTTCATTCCTCCCATGGATCCGTACGTTCGGATTGGGCGAGTTGAGCATGCCTTCGCACTGGCTCAGGGCTCATCCCCTCCATCAAGCGGTACAGGATACACAACAACCCAGACGCCAAATGGGATCGATTGGCACAATGGGGACAAAACCTGTCATTTTGCGTGTCTATCCTGCAGGTATGGTTGTCGAGCCGTCCGTCAACACTTGGCTGGCGCGCTAACGAGAACCAATTGACGCCGCGATGCGCGATGCGGGGTCGCCAAGCCCCTTAAGGAGTTCGCTCACGCATGATCGGCGAACCATTGGAAATGGTTGAGAGCGTTGCCCGAGAGAGAGGCACTAGCGCGACGATCGACGCACTTACGCCGATTTGGCAGCGCGTGCTTGAACGTTCATCAATCGGTCCCGAAGACAATTTTTTTGATCTCGGCGGCGACCCTGCGTGCGCTACGAAATTATTCACCGAAATCGCGGATGTGTGTGGCCGGGAACTGCTGCCTGTGACGATTTACCGCGCGCCAACGATCGCGACTCTAGCCGACGTGCTGGATCAGCCCGCACCACCGCCATTTTCGCCCCTCGTACTGCTGAAAGCTGGTGCTGAGCAGCCGCCGATTTTCATCGCACACGGCCTCGGCAGCAGCGTGATGGAATTCTTCGACCTCGTAAAGCACATTCGAACATCTCGCCCGATTTACGGACTCCAGGCCAATGGCAGCGATGGTGCGGCCCCGCCATTTGCGCGCATCGAAGACATGGCTCAATTCCATCTCGATGCAATTAGGAACGTGCAACCGCGCGGTCCTTACGCTCTAATCGGTTATTCGCTCGGCGGTGTTGTCGCATTTGAAATGGCACGACGCATCTCCGCGAGTGGAGAAGATGTGGCGTTGCTGGCCATGGTCGACTCGTACACGCACACTGAACCGCTGGCATTCTGGAAACGCAGCCACCTTGCTGCTGCTCAGCTGCGGTATCGCGTTTCAGATCTCGTGCGATCGTCCAGCAATCGGACTGTTCGTGTGCCGCTCAGTCTTGTTAAGGAGCGGGAGCGTTTCAGCGATTTTCTGGCGTGGATTCGATACCGGCCTGGCTTTTACCGGGGCAAAATCAATTTCGTGCGAGCCGAGAGCTCCCATTATCCTGATCCTCTAGCAATCTGGCCCCGCCTAGCATCTGGCTTCGAGATCGAGACCGTCCGCGGCAGTCATCACGGAATTCTCAGGATGCACTCCAAAATCCTCGCTTCTGCGCTTTCTCGTTACTTGTGACGAGCATTCTGTTCGGAATGAGATCCGTAAGGAAATGTGACAACGCTGTTCCGCGGATTCTCGGCCGAGAGGCTCTTGAGGCCGTGAACAGATGAACGGCGCAGAAAGTTTAGTTCGCACGCTCGCCGCCAGCGGGATTGACGCCTGCTTCACGAATCCTGGGACGTCGGAACTCCATATCGTGGCTGCGCTCGACCGCGCCACCGAAATACGTTGTGTGCTTGGTCTCTTCGAAGGCGTTGTTACAGGCGCGGCAGATGGTTACGCACGCATGGCGGGGAAGCCGGCGTGCACGCTGCTTCATCTCGGCCCCGGTCTCGCCAACGGCCTCGCCAATCTGCACAATGCCAGCCGCGCACAGGTTCCGATTGTTAACCTCGTTGGCCAGCATGCGACTTACCACCTGCCACACGACACACCGCTCACGTCCGACATTGAAGCTATCGCGCGGCCCTATTCCAGGTGGCTTCGCACATCGTTTGCTACCGCTGATATCGGCCGGGATGCGGCGGCGGCGATCGTTGCTGCGCGTACGGCGCCAGGCCAGATTGCCACTCTGATCGTTCCCGCCGACGTTGCCTGGGCCGAGGGCGGCTCCGTTGCTGCGATCTCCAACTTACCTCAGGCGCCCATGCCAGCCAACAAGGCCGTCGGGCGCGCGGCAACCATGCTACGGTCGGGCTTGCGATCCGGCCTGGTGCTTGCCGGAAGTACACTTCACGGCAAAGGATTAGCGGCAGCCGGACGCATCGCGGCTTCCACGAATGCGAAGCTACTTTCGCCCTATCCCTTCGCGCGCATGGAACGTGGCGCCGGTACGCCCTCAGTAGAGCGCATTCCCTACGTCCGCGAGCAAGCCGTCGAGCTGCTCAAGGAATTTCGCCAGCTAATCCTGGTCGGCGCATCGGCTCCCGTCGCATACTTCGCCCAACCCGGCAAGGACAGCGTGCTCACATCGCCGGAATGCGAGATCCATACGCTCGCGATTCCCGGCGAAGATTATGCCGGCGCGCTCGACGCTCTGGCCGCGGCTTTGTCAGCAAGCACAACGCAGCCGTTGACCGAAAAGACAACGCAGCCGGCAGTGCCAACGGGCGATATCACTCTTGCCGGTCTCGCGGCTGCAGTTGCGGCGCTTCTGCCTGAAAATGCCATCGTGGTTGACGAATCCATGACTTCGGGTCGAGGCATGATGGCGGCCACAAAAGGATCTCCGCCCCATGACTGGCTCGCGAATACGGGCGGCTCGATTGGGATTGCCATGCCACTTGCTGTCGGTGCCGCAGTCGCGTGTCCTGCTCGCCGTGTGCTGTGCCTGACTGCCGATGGCAGCGGTATGTACACTTCCCAATCGCTCTGGAGCATGGCGCGCGAGGGCCTGAATGTCACAACGGTTGTTTTCGCTAACCGGGATTACGCTGTTCTTAAACGCGAGTTTGCCAATCTCGGTG
>Ga0307373_10001104_pt1 | contig 50887 bp, 45 predicted proteins | sample OX2MG_FD_202534 | JGI IMG/M metagenome (GOLD analysis project Ga0307373, IMG submission 202534) | Soil microbial communities from Risofladan, Vaasa, Finland - OX-2 | ecosystem: Environmental > Terrestrial > Soil > Coastal area > Acid sulfate soil | place: Finland: Risofladan, Vaasa | collected...
CATGCCCTCGCCCCTTTTAGGGGGAGAGGGTAGGGTGAGGGGGTCGTTGGCAACGGCAATGAGTTTCGGCACGGCGAGGTCCCGGGTGAAACAATGAGACGGTCGTGCGCAGCGGTTCTCCTTGCCGGTTGGTATTTGATCGCCCCGCCGATGTACGAAAACTACAACTCCAAGCACAAGCTTCTTTCGACGCGCGCCTACGTCAACGCGCCGCTCCCGGCGTGGACCAACTTCGGCACGTACGCGACGCGCGAGAAGTGCGAAGCGCAGCGGCACAACGACTTCGACGACGCGGTCAAGGCGGGTCCGGGCAACACCGCCCGGGACAAGGCACTGTGGGAAAGCTCTCGCAACGCGATGTGCGTGTCCACTGACGACCCGCGCATGAAGCAATAAGCCGCGAGTATGGGTCGCCCTACTTCGTTCGCGACGGCAGGCGCACGGTGCCCTTCGACCGCACCGACAGTTCGCCGTCCTGGTTGGTCGCGGTCTGTGCTATCTCGGCGTAATGCGCGCCATCTTCCGCGAAAATCCGCGTCACCTCGCCGTTGATGTAGAGCGTGTCGCCGACCGGGTTGTGGCGGCGGATCTCGACCGACAGATGGCGGAGAAATCCGGCGTCGCCCATCCAGTTGGTAAGCTGATGCGACATCCAGGAGCATCGCTCCGGCCCGTAGTCATACGCCGCCGGCGTTCCGACCAGCGTTGCGAGGTCGTCCTCCCAGTGCACGCGCTCGGGGACGTCGGGAATGCCGAACTTGTTGGGGATGCCCACTCCGGGATGCTTGCGCAGTTGTTTCCACGCGAGCTTGTTGGCGCGGATATATAGCCCGCCCCATCCCTGCGCGAAGGCGATGAAGCCAGTGACCGTCATCGGCCCCTTCGCCATCGTCTGCAGCTTGTCGCCGACCTTCACGTCTTCGATGTAGCGCGGGTTGGCGCCGCGAATTTCCTCGGCCTCGTAAAGCGCGAAAATCTTCGCCAGGTCGTCGCGCGAATAATGGACCGGCTCTTTCTTTTTGACCTCGTCGTACTTGGTGCCGCGCTCGCGCGCGGTGTCGCGCTCGGTGCGAAAGCACCAGCTATCACCCTCGGCGACCATCTCGCCGCGCTGATTGTAAAACTCGCAGCGATAGATCTGCTGAATCGAGCGGCCGGCGAAGCGGGTTTGATGCTCGACCAACTCCTTCAGCCAGGCCTTGGTCGTGAACTGGTCGCCGAGCAGCATCGGGCGATGCCACACCGCGTCGATGCCGGCGAACATCGCATGCACGCCCGGCAGTCCTCCCACGTAGCCGCTGAACGAGCGGTTGAGCGCGAAGATGAACGAGGGCGGTGCGGCGACGCGTCCGTGCGCCTTCGCCGCGTACTCGGGCTCGCACCACAGCGGATTGTCGTCGCCGATCCCGTGCGCCCAGTGGCGGATGTTGTCGCGCGTCGCTTCATAGCACCACGGCTCGAGCGAGTCCTCGATCGGCACGCCGAGCAGTTTGCGCAGGTCGGCGAGGCTCTTGTCGGTGATTAACGAAAAACGCTGCTGCGGTTCCGCCATGATAACGACTCACTCCTCTTTTCGCTCCGTTCCGCTTCGCACATCTTGGCCGATCTGCGCCCGCTCGCTCAAACGGCTCGGCGCATCCGTCCGCAAATCGCGCTGGTTGCCTCGATCGCACGGCCGGCGATAACATCCGCCCTCTGCCGAGCAAGGAGGTGGCGCCATGGCCAAGGAGCCGTTTACCGTTGCGATCCCGGACGAGACGCTGCGCGATCTGAAGGAGCGGCTCAAGCGCACGCGCTTCGCCGCCGACTTCGCCAATGACGGATGGCAATACGGCACCAACCTCGAATACTTGAAGCGCCTGGTCGAGTATTGGATCGACGGCTACGACTGGCGCCGCGCCGAGCGCGAGATAAACTCCTTCCATCACTACACCACGCGCGTCGAGGGCATCCCGATTCATTTCATCCACGAGCCAGGCAAGGGGCCGCGCCCGATGCCGATCATCATGAGCCACGGATGGCCGTGGACGTTCTACGACTTTCACAAGGTGATCCGACCGCTCGCCGATCCGGCCGCCTTCGGCGGCGACCCGGCCGATGCGTTCGATGTCGTCGTGCCGTCGCTGCCCGGCTACGGATTTTCGACGCCGCTTACGACCACCGGAATCAACTACTGGCGCACGGCGGATTTGTGGGTCGCCCTGATGCGCGACGTGCTGGGCTACAAAAAGTTCGCCGCGCAGGGCGGCGACTGGGGCGCGCTGGTCTCGGCGCAACTCGGACACAAGTATGCCGAGCTGCTGTACGGCATCCATATCCATCTGCCGGTGCCGCTGACCGCATTCTTGGGCGGGATGCCGGATCGTTCGCTATACGGACCGGGCGAGGAAGGATGGCATCAGCGGACGGCCACGTTTTTCACCGACGGCAGCGGTTACTCGGCGATCCAGCTCACGCGTCCGCAGACGATCGCGTTCGGACTCAACGACTCGCCGGCGGGCCTGTGTTCGTGGCTGCTCGAGAAGCGGCGCGCGTGGAGCGATTGCGGCGGCGACGTCGAGAGCCGCTTCACCCGCGACGAGCTGCTCACCACGATGACGCTGTACTGGGCAACCCAGAGTTATGGGACCTCGGCGCGCTACTACTACGAAGCGATTCACAATCCGTGGCAGCCCTCGCACAATCGTCAGCCGGTGATCGAGGCGCCCACCGCCGCGGCGGTGTTCCTCAAGGAGATCATCCTGATGCCGCGGCGCTGGGCCGAGAGCTACTACAATCTCAAGCGCTGGACGGTGTTCGAGTCGGGCGGCCACTTTGCCCCGATGGAAGAGCCCGCTAAGCTGGTCGAGGACATCCGCGCGTTTTTTCGTCCGCTGCGCTAGACGCGCGCGTTTGCGAGTTGACCAGTTCAAATCCGCCGCCGCGCTCTCGTATACGCCGCGCCACGGCGCATCCGGGAGCACCGCGTAGTCACAAGCCGCTCGGCGATGGCCGTCCGCTTCATCTAATCTTCGACGCCGACGACACGTTGTGGGACTCCAACATCCATTTCCTCGAAGCCGAGGCGCACTTCGTCGCCGAACTGGTTGCGGCACGGGCGGGAGCGATTGAGGCGGTGCGCGCGGCGATACGCCGGCGCGAACTGGAAATTATCCGGAGCCATGGCTATGGGCGCGAGCCGTTTGTGATCCTGATGCGGAGGGTCGCGGCGGAACTCGCACCCCACGGCGCGCGCGAGGCGCTCGCCACCGCGGTCGAGCGCATCGCCGCGCATTTCCTCGAGCGCGACTGCGCGTTGCTGCCCGACGTCGAACCGACGCTCAGCGAACTCGCCGCACGCCATCACCTGACGTTGTTTACCAAGGGGCAGCCGCGGGAGCAGTTGCGCAAGCTCGAACGCTCGGGCCTGCGGCGCCATTTCAGCCACGTCGAAGTGCCGCCCGAGAAGGACGAGGCGGCGTATCGGCGGCTGGTCGAGGCGGCTGCGCTCGACCGCAGCCGCGCTTTCATGATCGGCAACAGTCCCCGCTCGGATATCAACCCGGCGCTGCGTGCGGGGCTGCGCGCGGTCTTCATCCCGCATCCCCATACCTGGGAACTCGAGCATGAAGAGGTCGACTTGGCCGACGAACGTGTCACAGTGATTGCCAAGTTTCGCACTCTGCGTGAAATATTCTAGAATGAGTGTTGTGATGGCGAATGATTCTGCCGCGAGCGTATTGGAAGTGGAGCCTGCCAAAGAGCCGCCGCGGTGCGCGCGCCGTCCAAAGCCGCCGATCGCGCTCCGTCCGCTCCATCGCATATGGCGCCGCACGCTCGATGAAATCGACGTCACGCGAATTCGCCTTCCAGTGCGCGGCCTGCCCTCGGCGCTGGAGGGCATGGTCGCCTGCCAGTTGAGCGACCTGCACGTCGATCGCGACGAGGACCTCGAGCGCCTGGTGCTGGCGGTCGGCGCGGTCAATGCGCAGCGGCCCGACCTGGTATTCCTGACCGGAGACTATTTCACCGGACCGCAGACGATGCGCCGCTACCTTGCCGGATTTCGTGAAGCGGTAAGGGCGCTCGAGCCGCGCCTGGGCGTTTTCGCGGTCGCCGGCAATCACGACCATTGGTCTTCGGTGGAGCGGATCACCGAAGCGCTCGACCAGGCCGGGGTGCGCGTGCTCGCCAACGATAGCTATCGCCTGCGCCTCCGTGGCGAATCGCTGGTGATAGTCGGAATCGACGACCTGTGGTCGCGGCGCGCCGAGCCGTCACGCGCCTTCGCGGAAGTGCGCCCGGGCGAATGCACGATGGTGCTGGCGCACAACCCGGATACCGCGCTCTACACGCGCCATCTCAATCCGGGGGTGATGCTCTCCGGGCATACGCATGGCGGCGTGGTGCGGCTGCCGTTCTACGGGTCGCCGCTCAAGCTGCTCCGGATTGGCAAACAATTTTACGCAGGGCTCAATCGCTACCGCGACTTCTACATCTACACCAACCGCGGGTTGGGCACGTATTGGCTGAGAATCAGGATCAACTGCCGCCCCGAGGTTTCGCGCTTTCACCTGACGCAGCTTGGCGATGCCGTTCGCGACGCTTCCGACGCGCCGGCCCAATCCTCCGGCGCGGCCCAGGCGCACGCGCCGGCGGCGTCGCGGCCGCGGCGGCGCCGGGTTCGCCGCCGGCGGGCATAGAGTTCGCTCTTCGCGGCGCACGCGCCGGACGCACGGGACAGGCTTTGTGCGCATCAAGACGGCGAGCCTCGAAGTGAACGTCAACGTGAGCATCTGAACCATCCATACCAGCGGGAGCATCTGAACCATCAGGAGCGTCTGAAGATGGACCGCATCACCGTCGCGATCGCGGGCGGCTCGGGCTTTATCGGCCGGGCGATCGTGCGGCGGCTGGGCGATACGGCCCACGTCCGCGTGCTGACGCGTAATCCCGACGCGGTGCGCGCGCGCCTGGCCGGCACCGGCGCCGAGTTCGTCCGCGCCGACGTGACCGACGCGGCCTCGCTGGAGACCGCGATGGCCGGGGCGCAGGTCGCAATCAACGCGGCGCAGTTCGACGGCTATCCGATCGAGAATTCGCGCCGCGGCCTGACCTTCGAGCGCGTCGACTACGGTGGCACGGTCGCGATGATCGCGGCGGCGCGCAAGGCCGGCGTCGGGCGCATCATCTATATAAGCGGCGCGGCGGCCGACGAGCAGAGCTGCCAGCCCGGCTTTCGCGCCAAGGGACGCGCCGAGCGCGCGATCCGCGAATCGGGGTTAGACTTCACCATTTTCCGCCCTTCGCTGGTCTACGGCGCCGACGATCGGGTGACCAACCTGCTCGCGCGCGCGATCAGGTACGCGCCGGTTTTCGCGATCCCGGGCACCGGCAAGCAGATAGTGCAGCCGGTCGCCGTCGACGACCTGGCCGCGTGCGTAGCGATGGCGGTTGGTGGGCGCGGGCGCAACGCCACGTTCGCGATTGGCGGGCCGGAGCCGTTGAACTTCGATGAGTTGATCCAACTGATGATGGAACTGAGCGGCCATCGCCGGCCCATCTTGCACGTGCCCGAGCCGCTGATGCGCCTGGCCGGGATGTTGGGTGAGATGCTGCCGCGGCCGGTCTTCTCGCGCGACGCGGTCGATTTCCTGACCGCCGACAATCCGTGCGACAACGGTCCGCTGATTGCCGAGTTCGGAATTCGCCTTACGCCGGCGCGCGCCGGGATGTCTTACCTCAAACCGAAAGCGTGAGCACCCAGACGCTCGTGTTGCCGCACCCTACTCGGCGCGGCGCCAGCCGGTGCCTTCGTGGCCGAATTGGAACAGCTCCGGATGGAGTATCTCGGCAAGGATTTCCAGTGACTCGGCGATCCGCGGGCCCGGCCGGTTGAAATACTGGCTGCCCTCGGCGACGAACACCTGGCCCTCGCGCACCGCGCGCATCGAGGTCCATCCGGGACGCGCGCCCAGCGCCGGCAGTTCCGCCATCGTGTGCCGCATGTTGAAGCCGCACGGCGCGACCAGTACCACGTCGGGGTTGGCGCCGAGCAGCGCGTCAAATTCAAGCTGTCCCGAGTGCTCGCCGGCGCGCCCGAACAGGTTGTGGCCCCCCGCCATCTCGACCATCTCGGGCATCCAGTTTCCCGCCGACATCAGCGGGTCAAGCCACTCGATGCAGGCGAGCGTGGGACGCGAGGCCGCCCGGCGCGCGCGCGCCGCGACCGCGTCCATCCGCGCCATCAGCCGTCCGACCAACTCGGCGCCGCGTGCCGGTTCGCCCAGGGCGCGCGCGACGCGCTCGATATCGGCGAAGATGTCCGCGAGACCGTAGGGCGCGAGCGAGACTATCCGCGGGCGCGCGCCGAGCCAGTTTCCGACCGCATCCTCGACGTCGCGCTCGCTGACCGCGCATACCTCGCACTGCGACTGGGTGACGATGACATCGGGGGCGAGATCGCGGAGCTTTTGCGCGTCGACGCGGTAGACCGAGAGTGCCTCGCCGACGATGCGGCGCACCTCGCGGTCGACCTCGGCGCTGGGGCGATCGGGGTTGAACTTGGGCTCGGTGAGGGCCGGCAGGCGCGTGACCGCGGCTGGATAGTCGCACTCGTGCGAGCGGCCGATTAGTTGCGACTCGAAGCCCAGCGCGCAGACGATTTCGGTCGCGCTGGGAAGAAGGCTGACGATTCGATGCACGCGGGGCTCCTTGCCTGTGAGCGATAGGGTCAGACTACTGCGCGCGGCGGCGGCTGTCATCACGGCGCGGGGCGTCCGCGCTCCATTGGCGTAATCCGCGGATGCTGCGCTATACAACGGACACAGGATCGGAAAAAAGCGGCGCGCGCGCAAACGGGAGGATCGAACAATGCTCCACGTCCACTATTTCATCACGCGCAAAGCCTCGATGGGCGATGCGGAGTTCCATCGCTACTGGCGCGAGACTCACGGGCCAATCGCGGCCAGAATTCCGCAGCTTCATCGCTACGTCCAAAGCCATCGCATCAGCGCCTACGGCGCCAACTCGCCCTACGACGGCGAGGCCGAGGTGCTGATCGACGATTTCAACGCGATGGCCGCGCTCAGGCGCAGTCCCGAATACCTGGAGGGCGCGCTGGCCGACGAGCGCAACTTCATCGACCTCACGCGCGTCGAGTGGATGGCGACGCGCGACCACGTGGTACTCGACGGGCCGACCGGCGACAAGCTGGTCAAGGGCGTATGGCAACTGGTGATCAAGCCGGGGATGGCGCTCGGGGACTTCCGCAAGTACTGGCTCGAGGTGCACGGGCCGATGGCGCTCAAGCTGCCGGGGCTGCGCCGCTACGTGCAGTCGCATCTCGTCGACGAAGCGTACCTCTACGGTACGCCGCGCTCCGATGGCGTCGCGCAACTGTGGTTCGACAGTCCCGCGGCGTTCGCCACGGCCTTCGCGTCGCCGGCCGGCAAGGACTTGATGGAGGACGGTGGCAAGTTTATCGACGGCCCGAAAATGACGTTTTTCATGGCGCAGGAGCATATCCAGATCGCGTCGCGCTGAATTCGGCGCGCGCTCAAGCTGAATTTCCGGAGGTACTCAAGATGGCAGGGCTATTGGAAGGCAAAGTAGCATTGATAACCGGCGCCGCGAATGGCATCGGGCGCGCCACGGCGCTCGCCGCCGCGCGCGAGGGCGCAAAAGTGCTGGTGGTCGACGCGGTCGCGGCCGGTGAAGATACGGCCAAGGCGATTAAGCAGGCGGGCGGCGAGGCCGCTTTTCACAAGTGCGACGTGACGCGCGCCGCCGAAGTCGAGGCCACGGTCGCGGCCGCGATAAAAACCTTCGGGCGCCTGGATTGCGCGCACAACAACGCCGGCATCATCGGCAAAACGCTGCGCACCGCCGACGACACCGAAGAGAATTTCGACCGCATCATCGCCGTCGACCTCAAGGGCGTGTGGCTCTGCATGAAGTACGAAATCCTGCAGATGCTCAAGCAGGGCGCGCGCGGCGCGATCGTCAACACCGCCTCGGCCGCCGGGCTGGTCGGCTCGCATGGACAGCCGGCCTACACCGCCGCCAAGCATGGCGTGGTCGGATTGACCAAGGTGGCGGCGCTCGAGTACGCGCGCCACGATATCCGCGTCAACGCGGTCTGCCCCGGAGTGATCGATACCGCGATGGTGGCCGAAATGGTGACGGGCCATCCGCGCCTGCGCGACCGCCTGATCTCGGTCGAGCCGATCAGAAGGATGGGTAAGCCGGAGGAGATCGGCGAGGCGGTGGTGTGGCTGATGTCGGACCACGCGTCATTCGTGACCGGCGCGTCGCTGCCGGTCGATGGCGCCATGACTGCGCAATAGACATGACTGCGCAATAGATAAGCGACGTGACCTGGCGACGCTCCCGAGGATGAATGATGCGCAATGACAACCGTTTCATCGACGCCGACGCGCACGTAATAGAACCGGGTGACCTGTTCGAGAAATATCTCGAGCCGAAGTTTCGTCCGTGGATTCCCGAGGCGTGGGCGAACTACGCCGGCAAGCCGCTCGGTTTCGGATTCAAAATCGTGATCGCGACGCCCAATGGCGTCGAACAGGTGATGCCTTTCGGCAACGATCCGATGAGCGACGAGGCGCTGGAGCGCTGCGGCGGCGTGGCCTTCGATCCGGGCGCCCGAGTCGCCTTGCCCGGCCATGACGAAGCCTACGCGGAATTCGCGCGCGAAGATTTTCCGCCGCGCCTGTATCCGCGGGCGATGGACCGCGCGGGCATCGACTACATGGTAGTCTATCCGACGGTCGGACTGCTGAGCACGGCGGCGCCTGAACTCGCGCCCGACGCGGCGGCCGCGATTCGCCGCGCCTACAACAACTGGTTGCACGATTTCTGCTCGCAGACCGGCGGACGGGTGTTCGGCGCGGCCTCCGTGGATCTGCGCGATGCCGAGGAGGCCGCGCGCGAGGCGCGGCGCTGCGTCAAGGAGTTTGACTTCAAGGCGGTGCACGTCAATCCGGTGCCGGTAGGAAAGCATCGGCTGTACGACAGCTTTTACGCGCCGCTGTGGAATGCGCTGGAAGACCTCGACGTTCCGCTCGCCGTGCATACCGGCGCCGGCGTGGGAGCCGACCAGATGCTCTACCACTACCTGCCGGGACTGCGCACCGCGCAGGTCACGGTGGCTTTTACGATCGGCAACCTGCTCGCCAGCACCGCGCTGATCATGGGCGGCGTGCTCGAACGGCATCCGCGCCTGCGCGTGGTCCACCTGGAGTGTGGCGCGGGATGGGTCCCGTTCTGGATGGACCGGCTGGCCGCGAGCGTGCAAGGCGGCTTCCGCGGGCTGAACATTCCCGGCCTCAAGCTAAGTCCCATCGACTACTTCCGCCGCCAGTGTTTCGTCTCGGCCGATCCCGACGATCCTTTCGTCAAGCAGGCGATCGAGATGATCGGCGATGGAAATATCGTTAGCGCCACGGATTTTGCGCATCCGGAGGGCCGGCGCTACGAATCGGCGGTGAAGGAAATTCTCGAACTTCCGCAGGTGTCGCTCGAGAGCAAGCGCAAGATCATGTGGGACAACGCGCTCAAACTTTATCCGATCGATCCGACCTAGACTCGCGCGATACTGAACTCACTCGTTATAATCGCGTCGCCACGATGGCGGCGATCGACGATGGCAATCGAGCAAGGAGTGCATAATGGACCGGCTCAAAGGCAAGAATACGATTATCACCGGGGCGGCGGGCGGCCAGGGACGCGTCGCCTGCCGGATGTTCGCCGCAGAGGGCGCGCGAATTCTGGCCAGCGACATGAACCCCGGCGTCGCGCAGGAAATCGAGGCGCTCGCGCCCGGTGCGATTACCTACGTCGCGGCCGACGTGACCAGCGCGGACGGAATCCGGACGATTGTCGACGGCGCGATGAAAGCGTTTGGCGGGCGAATCGACGTGCTCTACAACAACCACGGCGTGATCCTGGGCAAGCCGTTTCTCGAAACCACGCCCGAGGATTGGGACCGGGTGCACGACGTCGATCTGAAGTCGGTCTATTTCCTGAGCCAGCGGGTGGTGCCGGCGATGCGCGCGGGCGCCTCGATCATCAACATCTCGTCGGTCGGCGGGCTGGTCGCGATGCAAAACATGTCGGCCTACTCGGCGGCCAAGGGCGGCGTGGCGATGCTGACCAAGGGGATGGCGCTCGATCTGAGCCCGCGCGGAATCCGGGTCAACGCGATCGCGCCGGGAGCGATCGACACGCCGATGCCGCACAACTTCCTGAAGGACCTTCCCGACAAGGAGGGGACCTGGGCGGCGATCGAAGAGCGCCACATGATGAAACGCTTCGGGCAGCCGCACGAGGTTGTCGCGCTGGCATTGTTTCTGGCCAGCGACGAATCGAGCTTCATGACCGGGAGCGTGGTGACGCTCGACGGCGGCTGGAGCGCGTTCTAGCGGGGCAAAGCGCTCAGCCCGCGAGCGAAAAGCCGTAGACCCGAGCGCAGTTCTCGCGCACCAGCTTTCGCCGGTCGGCTTCCGGGAGCGCCCCGAAGTCGCGCGCCAGCACTTCCATCGTATGGGGCCAGGTGGCGGCCTGATGCGGATAGTCGGTCGACCACATGAAATTATCCGCGCCCAGGTAGTTATAGATTTTGAGCCCCAGCGGATCGTCGATGAAGGTGGCGAACACCTGGCGGCGGAAATACTCACTGGGCTTGAGCGACAGCAAAGTCCCGTAGCCCTGCTTGAAGCGGCGGTAATACTTGTCGGCGCGCTCGAGCAAGTGCGGCACCCAGGCGATGTCGTTTTCGGCCGAGACGATCTTCAGTTCCGGAAAGCGCTCGAACACTCCGCCGAAGATCATCGAGCACAGCGAATGCTGCGCCTCCTGCGTGCGGATGACCATCCGCGCGTATAGCTCGCCGATATCCGACTCGTCCTGCTGCGAGGTCTTGGTCCGCCCGGTCAGCGTGTGCAGCGAAAGCGGCATCCCGAGTTCCTGCGCGGTGGCCCAGAACGGATCGTAGGCGCGCTGAGTATAAGGGCGATCCTCGGGCGGCGCGGCCCAGATGAGCGCGCCCTTAAGCCCCATCTTCGCGCATCGCTCGAGTTCGCGGCGCGCGCGATCGACGTCGAAGAGCGAGATCATCGCGAGGCCGGCGAACTTGCCCGGCGCGTAGCTGCAGAATTCCGCCAGCCAATCGTTGTAGACGCGGAAACAGTCTTCCTGAAATTCGGCGTCTTCGATCCAGAACAGAACGAACCCCATCGTGGTGTAAAGCACCGACGCTTCCACCCCGTCGAGTTCCATGTCCTTAAGCCGCGCCGCCGGATCCCATCCGCCCGCCGGCGCACTGTCGAGCCCGGCCTCGAGGAATTTTTTGTCGAACGTCTGGCCCGCGGCGAAGGCGCCCGAGATGCGTAGCGGCGGCAACTCCTCACAGACGAAGAACAGGCCCTTGCGCCCGCCGGGGTCCTTGGTGATTCGCGGCGCGCGATCGCGAAAGCGCTGGTCGAGTCCTTCGGTCCACAGGCCCGGCGGCTCGAGCATGTGCGCGTCGGCGTCGATTATCTTGAGCATGTCCATCGGTAAGTCTTCGCGATGACAGTTGGCGGTTCGAGGTTTCGCGCTGAATTATTCGCGCCGACCGCGCGAGCTAGAGTTCCAGCTCGATCACGCGGCGGTCGCGTTTCTTGAGGTCGAGGAATTCGATATACGGACGCGCGCCGGGCGCCTTTTCGGTGCCGACTTCCGTCTCGAGGTCGGTGGTGCCTTCGCCGGGATTTTTGCGTGTGACGTTGATGAACTGGCATTCCGCGCCGAGCGCCACCACGTTGTGCCAGGTGCCTTTGTCGATGAATGCGGCCTGGCCCGGCTCGACGATGAAAGCCGCTAGCTTCTCGTACGCCACCTCGAAGCGTTCGTGGCCGTCTGCGCGGTTGCGCGGCGCCGGCGCCACAATCAAGGCCATCGATCCGCGCACCGGGATGAAGGTCTGGTTGTACGAAAAATGCACCGCCATCTGCGATAGCCGGCGCGGATTCACCGGCCGCTTGAGCGTCAACAGTTCGATCGCAACCCGCCCTTCGCCGGGGTCGACTTCGGGATAGACCGGCTCCTTGTTTTCGAGCAACCGGCCGAACGGCCGAAACGCCTCGACCGTGATCGGTTCAACCTTTACCTTGATCGTTTCTTCCATCGGGGGCTGCCCTCCGCGACCGGTGCGCCGCGCGGCATCGGAAGCAAATCATTCGGCCAGTATGTCGCCCTGATGTCTAGCAACTCCAAATTGGTTTGACAACGAACGCTGCGCGGGCGCATACGTCGGAACTAATGACCTCCAGCAATCCGATCGCCGCCAGCCCCAACCGCCTCAAGCTCGGAGTGTTCGGACTCAACGTGAGTGGAGGGTGCGCGATGACCAGCGCGCCCGACACGCTGCAAATCGAGTGGGAGGAATCGGTCAGGATCGCCCGCGCCGCCGAGGCGGCAAGGATCGAGGCGCTGGTGCCGGTTGCGCGATGGCGCGGGTTTGGCGGAGCGACCAACTTCAACCATCGCAGCTTCGAGACGCTGACCTGGGCGGCGGGCCTGGCCGCGGCGACCGAGCGCATCGGGATTTTTGCTACGGTGCACACGCCGACCGTGCATCCGGTGCGCGCGGCCAAGGAAATCGCGACCATCGACCACATCTCGCGCGGACGCTTCGCGCTGAACATCGTGGCCGGATGGAACGAACCCGAGATTCGGATGTTCGGCGTGTCGCAGCGCGAGCACGACCAGCGCTACGCGTTCGCCGACGAATTCACGACGCTGCTCAAGCGGCTGTGGACCGAGAACGAATTCGATTTCTCGGGAGATTTCTTTACCGTGCCCGGCGCCTATTCCGAGCCCAAACCGGTCCAGCGGCCGTGGCCGCTGATCATGAGCGCGGGCAACAGTCCGGCCGGCCGCGATTTCGCCGCGCGCCATGCCGATCTGAATTTTGCCCTGGGTCCCGACCTGCCGACGCTTGCCGCCACTTGCGCCGACATCAAGCGCCTCGCGCGCGAACGCTATGGGCGCGAGATCAGCGTGTTCACGATGGGCTACGTGGTCTGCCGCGAAACCAAACGCGAGGCGCTCCGGTATCGCGACTACTACGTCAAGGAAAGAGGCGACTTCGCCGCCGCGCACAATCTTCTCGAGACCCTGATTCCCAATTCACAGAGCGCGCTCGGCGATCAGTACAAAGCGATGATCGAAAACTTCATCGCCGGCTACTCCGCCATGCCGCTGGTCGGAACGCCCGAACAGGTGGTCGAAGGGATGAACGAGATGGCGCGCGCCGGGTTCGACGGCCTCACGCTGAGTTGGGTCGACTACGACGAGGGAATCGCGCAATATCGCGATCAGCTTCGGCCGCTGCTCATTCAGGCCGGTCTGCGCATTGAGTGAAATCCACAATAACCTCTCCCGCAACTCGCGATGCTCGCGGCGACCTCTCCTGGGACAAGCAGAGGTGAAGAATCCCGCCACGCCAGTTACGCAAAGCTCTCCGTGAGCCTGACGCTCTAGGTGAACATCGCCGCGAGGCCCTTGGGACGTACCAGCTTGCCTGCCGGCTTAAGCTTGGTCGCCAACTGCTCGAGGCGTTTCTTGAAGGCCTTGAGTTCGTCCGCCTGCCGGCGCTCGAACTCGGCGCGTTCAAGCTTAACCTCGCGCTTAAGCCCGCCGTTAAGCGTGGCGCGCTCGAAAGCCTCGCGGGCGCGCTTGCGTGAGCCCCAGAAGCTCTCGAACACCTGCCGCATCTCCTTGGCGATAGTGGTGTTGGGGACCCATGAGCCCTGGCATAGCGGGCAATGGAAGACCACACCGGCGAGGAAATTGCGGTAGGGCACGACGAAGGGCTTGTCGCAGTCTTTGCAAATGATCGGGACGTCCCATCCGAGCGGATCGAATTCGTCGATTGGCTGCGGCTTGGGCGGTGGTGGCGGCGGCGCGGCCGCCGCTTTGGCGGCGGCGGGCGCGCCAACCGCCGCAACCGGTTTCGCCGCTGGGGGCGACGCGGCCGCGAAAGCGGCCGCGTCGCCCCCAGCGGCGGGCTGCGCGGCACCAGCAGCGGCGGCGGGTTTCACTGCCGCAGCCGGCGTGTCGGCGCCTGGCGCGTCAGTGGAGGCATCTCGCGAGGCGTCGTGCTTGTGCTGTGGATCTTCGGGCGTCATCGATGATGCGTTTTGCGCGCGAGAGCGACTTCCTGCCGGGCAATTTATCAATGGTCTGACTGTTCGGCAATTGCGCCAGCAATTGCGAGGGCAATTGCCTCTGCCATCGTGCGCCGCACCGGGACTCGCGCGCTTTCGGGTTTCAACCGCGCGCCGCTTTTGACTATGCTTGAGCGAGCGCCTGTTCGGGAGGTTGGACCGCCCGCCGATGGATCTCGAATTCACGCCAGACGAGCAGCAATTCCGCCACAAGCTCCGGCAGTGGCTGGAGGAGAACGTGCCGCTGAGCGGCTTGCGTGGCGCCGATCCCAACGCCACGCGCGACAGATCCGCGATCGAAAAGGCCAGGGCGTGGCAGCGCCGCCTCTACGACGCTGGTTACGTCGCGCTCGCCTGGCCGCGCGAGTACGGTGGCCAGGAACTCGATCCGGTGCGCCAGTCGATCGTCAACGAAGAGATGGTGCGGGCGCGCGCGCCGGGACTCGTCGGTGGGATGGGAATCTCGATGCTCGGTCCCACGCTGATCAGTTGGGGCAGCGACGAACAGAAGCGGCGCTATCTGCCGAAAATTCTCACCGCCGAGGAGATCTGGTGCCAGGGTTACTCGGAGCCTGGCTCGGGCTCGGACCTTGCGGCGCTGCGCACGCGCGCCGGGATCGTCGGCGACGAGTTCGTGATCAACGGACAGAAAGTATGGACCTCGGGCGCGCACTACGCCGACATGATGTTTTGCCTGGTGCGTACGGATCCCGAAGCGCCGAAGCATCGCGGCATCTCCTACGTCCTCATCGACATGCGCTCGCCCGGCATCACCGTGCGTCCGCTGATCCAGATGACCGGCGCGCACAGTTTCAACGAGGTATTCTTCGATAGCGTGCGCGTGCCGCGCAAAAACCTGGTTGGCAAGTTGAACGAGGGATGGCTGGTCGCCAACGCGACGCTCTTCCACGAGCGCAACATGCTCGGGGCGACCACCACCAGCCAGCAGTCGATGGCGCGGCTGGTTGCGCTCGCCCGCTCGGTCCATCGTAACGGCCGCCCGCTTACCGGCGACCCGGTCTTCCGCCAGCGCCTGGCCGATCTCGAGATCCGGGTCGAGGCGATGAAGTACCATATGCTGCGCCAGCTTACCGACCAGGTGCGCGGCCGCAATCCGGGAATCGAGGCGATGATCAACAAGCTCGCCGGCACCGAGCTCAACCACGACATCGCGACCGCCGCGATGGAAGCGATGGGCGACCACGCGATGCTCGCGCGCGGCGAGGAAGAGGCGATGGACCGCGCGTTCTGGCCCTACGAATGGATGTTCTCGCTGGGCCTGGTGATCGGCGGCGGCACCTCGCACATCCAGAAAAATATCATCGCCGAGCGCGGGCTCAAGATGCCCAAGTCGCGCTAGTAAAGCGGGAATTTTGAGATGGATTTCGGACTCAGCGACGAGCAGCGCCAGTTGCGCGACAGCGCCCGCGAATTTCTGACCCACGAATGTTCGCCCGCATACGTCCGCAAGACGATGGCCGACGAGGCGGGTGCCGCGCGCGAGCTGTACGCGGCGATCGCCGGCCTGGGATGGAACGGGCTGATCGTGCCCGAGCGCTACGGCGGCGCCGGCCTGGGCGTGCTCGACATGGCGGTGCTGCTGGCCGAGACCGGCTATGCCGCGATGCCCGGTCCGTTTTTGTTTTCCTCCGCGCTCGCGGCCAGCGCGCTGGTGCATGGCGGGTCGGACGAAATCAAAGAGCGATGGCTCGGCGCGCTCGCCGCCGGCACGGTCATCGGAACGGTCGCAATCACTGAGCGCAACGACTCGCTCAACCCGGCCGAGATGGCCACGAGCGCGCGGCGCGAGGGCGCGGGATGGGTGCTCAACGGGCCCAAGATTTTCGTGCCCTACGCGCACGCCGCCGCTTTCATCGTGGTGGTGGCGCGCACCGGATCGTCGCCTGATGACCTCGGCCTGTTCGTGGTGGAAACGGGTGCGCCCGGCGTGCGCATCCGGATCCTCAAGAGCCTCGATCTCACGCGCCGCGTTTGCACGCTCGACCTCGACGCGGTGATCGTTGCGCCTGGCATGGAACTAAGCGGCGGTACGGCGCTTTACGCGCGGTTGCTCGATATCGGTGCGGTCGCGATCGCCGCGGATTCGCTCGGCGGGATGGATCGCGCGCTGGCGATGGCGGTCGAATACTCCAAGGTGCGCGAGCAGTTCGGCAAGCCGATCGGGTCGTTCCAGGCGCTCAAGCACGCGGCGGCCGAAATCGTCACCGAGCTGGAGCCGGCGCGCGCGCTGCTGTGGTACGCGGCCTATGCGCAGGACGCCGGGACCCAGGACGCGCCGCGGGCCGCCGCGATGGCCAAGGCGCTGCTCTGCCCCATCTATACCCGCGGCACCGACCGCGCGGTGCTGATGCATGGCGGGATCGGCTTCACCTGGGACCACGACATCCATCTCTGGTTCAAACGCGCACGTTTCAACGAATCGTTCCTCGGCTCGCCGGCCTACCATCGCGAACGCGTGGCGGCGCTGGGTGGATACTGAACCTCGGGTGCCTCGAGTGAAATTCGACCTCTTCTACCAGTTGCCGTCGGCGGACTCGCAAAGCCCGGCCGTGCGCTACCGCGAGTTGGTGGCCGAAGCGGTCGAGGCCGACCGGCTCGGCTTCGACACGCTGTGGCTGGCCGAGGTCCATTTCACGCCGCGCTTCTCGGTGATGCCGGCGCCGTTGCTCCAGCTCGCCGCGATCGCCGAGCGCACGACGCGGCTGCGCCTGGGAATAGCGGTCAACCTGCTGCCGCTGCATCATCCGGTGCGCCTGGCCGAGGAGATCGCGACGCTCGACGTGCTTTCCGGCGGACGGGTCAACTTCGGCGCCGGCCGCGGCGCGTTTCCCAGCAACTACCACGGCTACGGCGTCGACATGGCGACGAGCCGCGAGCGCTTCCAGGAGATGCTCACATTTATCAGGCGCGCGTGGACCGAGGATCGGCTGGACTTTCGCGGACGGTTTTACGAAGTCGACGGCGTCGAAGTGATTCCCAAGCCGGTGCAGCGTCCGCATCCGCCGTTTCGCCTCGCCGCCAACAGCCCCGACACCTTCGGCTTCGCCGGCGCCAACGCCTATCCGATTTTCGCCGGCGGAGCGGTGAATCCGATTAACGTGCTGCCGGAGCGCCTCGCGGTGTACCACAACGCGCTCGAGGCGGCGGGCAAAAAGCTCCCGGAGGACTGGCTGGCGGCGATGTTCCTGACTTTCGTCGGCAAAGACCAGGCCGCGGTGCGCGCGACCATCGAACCGAGCCTCGAAAACTACTTCCATACCATCACGGAAACCATCCGCCCCGAGAGCATTGCGCAGCCCGACGAATTCCAGCGCGTGGTGGAGCGGATGCGCACGATCAAGTATGAGAACGTGGACTCGCTGATGGGCGTGTTCGGTGAGCCGCAACGCTGCGTCGACCGGATCGCCGCGCTGAAAGAGAAATTCGGATTCACCCGGATGGTGTGTTGGTTCGAGATCGGCGGCCTGAGTGGCCATCGCAACCTGATCGACGCGATGCGCCTGTTCGCCGAGCGCGTGATGCCGCATTTCAATTGAAAGCAATTCGAGGGAGGAAGCGCGATGTTGACCAGGAGCTGGACCAAAAACGCCGACCAGATAAAGAAAATCGAGGAGACGCTGCACGCGCCGATTTTCGCCGACGCGCGATGGCTGGCCGTGCAGTACCTGACCCGGCCCGAAATCGTGCGCGAAGTCCTGCCGCCGCCGCTGGAACCCGCGGGCGAGCCGCTGGTGACCGTCGGCATCGGCACGCTGGGACGCTCCAACTGCGTGGGCCCGTTCGATGGCGGAATGCTGTGCGTGCGGGCGCGCTACCAGGACGTCGAGGGCGATTTCTGTTTGGCGATGCCGATGTCGACTGACGTGGCGATAATCTTCGGGCGCGAGCTTTACGGCGAGCCCAAAAAACACGCGCGAGTGCAGCTCAAAAGCGACGGCGACGTGGTGCGCGCGAGCGTCGAGCGCTTCGGCATCGCCTACATGTCGTTGGAGGCGCGCCTGACCGAGAACGTACCGATCACGGGGCCGACCTACGCCGACCGCTTCCATTTCAAGTTCATGCACGCGGCCAACGGGCACGGGCTGGAGTTCGACCCGATTCTGGTCCACGCGCACTTTACCCAGCACGTGCGGGTGCATCGGCGCGGCCCCGGCAAGGTTATCTTCAAGCCGTCGCATCACGACCCGCTGGGCGAGATCGAGGTGGTCGAGGTGCGCGGCGCGACCTACTTCGAAGGCGACATCCATGCCGATGCGCGACGCCTGGCGACGGTGGACGCCGCGCGCTTCATGCCGTACGCGTTTCAGAATATCGACGACTACACCGCGGTCGAGTGAGCGGAGGAGCGAGCGGCGGGGCAGGGACGCCGAGCGGGAGGCTCGGCGTCCCTGCCCCGCCTGGCTTAGCCGCGAACTAGCTGTGGTCGCCGGCGCCGCGGCGGGCGCGTTCGTGCGCGCCGCCGCCGTTGGCGCCGTTACCCAGCGAGCGCAGGATGTCGGTCTTGGTGACGATCCCCTCCAGCGTGCCGTCGAGTGATTCCGCGAGCGCTTCCGCCGCCGAGGTCACCAGCAGAATCTGTGGCGCGTTTTCGCGCACGAGCAGGCGCAACGCTTCGTCGAGGTCGGTGTCCGGCGCGATCCGGCTCACGTTGGGGTCGGCGATATCTCCCACCCGGGTCTGCTCCCAGCGCTCCACCGGCACTTTGCTCAAGGCCCACACCGGTATCGTGCCGACGGTGCGCGCGCCATCATAGACGGGAAAGATCGTGTAGCGATGCTGGGCCGCGACGCTGTCGGCAAATGCGCGCAGCGTCGAGGAAGCCTGCACTCCCACCACGTGGCGCTGCATTACGTCGGCGACCTTCATCCCGCTGAGCTCGCTGACGCGCGCCGTCTGATGAAGCTGTTGGTCGCCAGAGGCCGAGGCCTCGCCGGAGACCGCGTAGGCGATCGCCGCGCCGATGAGCGTCGGGATGATGTAGGAATGGCTGCCGCTGGTCTCGGCCACGAACACCACCGCCGCCAGCGGGGTCTTGTAGCCGGCCGCGATGAACGACGCCATCCCGACCGCCGCGAACAGATCGCCGCGGGTGGAACCCACCACCGACTGGGCGAAGGCTTTGCCCATTGCGCCGCCGGTCAGAAACAGCGGCACGAACATCGCGCTCACCCCGCCGCAGCCGAGTGAGAACAAGGTTGCGAAAAGCTTCACTATCGCGAATGTCACCAGCTCGCCGGAGGCGCGCGGCTGATTGAGGATCATATCTACCGCTTCGTAATTGGGACCCAGCGGGATTAGTTTGCCGGGATAGAGCGTAATGTAAACGAGACCGCAAATTCCCGTGAGCAGGCCGCCAATCAGCAGCTTGACCGTATGCGGTGTGCGCAGGTTGACGAAAAAGTTGCGCGTGCGGCGGAAGCCATTGGTAAAGTTCATCGCGATGAACCCGCAGATCACTCCCAGCAGCGCCGACCAGAGCAGGTCGCGGTCCGAGAATGGTGCGCTGCCGCCGAAGGCGAACAGCGGCGCGGTGCCCATGAAGGCGACCAGTACCGCGTAGGAAACCACCGAGGCAATCAGCGACGGCAACAACGCCTCGTGCGCGAGGTCATCCTTATACGGCATCTCGAGCGCGAAGATGAGTCCGGTCAGCGGCGCGCGAAACACCGCCGCCATCCCGGCCGCCGCGCCGCTGATCAGCATGATACGCCGGTCGCGTGGCTCGAGCTCCAACCCGAGGCGTTTGAGTCTGGTCCACAGCCACGAGCCGATCGCTCCGCCGCCGTAGATGCTCGGCCCCTCCAGCGCCGCGCTGCCGCCGAAACCCACCGTGGTGACCGCAGCCAGCAACTTGTACCAGAACGGATGCATGTCGATGTCGCCCTGGTGCTCGTGGTACGATTGGATGATTTCCTCGGTGGAATGGCGATCCGGATCGCGCGTCAGAAATTGCATGATCAGCCCGGTGAGCAGAAAGCCGCCGAGCGTCACCGGAATGATCGCCTCGTGATGGGCGAGAAGGAACGGAAGTATCGTGGCCCAGATGCCGCTCAGGATCAGCAGCGCGATGCCGGTGATCACCAGCCCCGACGCCACCCCGATAAGCGGTGCGACCAGCAGCCATTTCTGGATGTCGCGCGAGTAAGTCGCCGACAGATCCTCGCTGACCAGCGCCGAACATTTGCGGATAAGCCGGTTGTCGAACCATCGCGAATTCCTTATCCACGCCAAAAAGCCCACTCCGAAAACCTCCTCACTTGAGAGCCGCCGCGCCCGTCCCCGCGCTTGAGAGTCCGGCCAAAACCGCACTGATGTGCAACAGTTGTAGCGATAACGACCTGCGGCCGTCTCGTTGTCGACCTGGGAGTTCCGCTTCGCGCATTCGTGTCCGAAGCGACCGTCTGACTATGGTTGTCCTTTGTAGCTTGCCAAAAGGGGCTAATAGCTAACTATATCGACGATTTCGCCAGGCGCTGTTCTTGCGGCGAATACTATCGGGCCGCGTGAAAATAGACGTAGATGCGTCAAGCGAACGACTATAGTCGCATCGCTATGGCACGGCAATTGTATTAAGAATCTCTGTGACGTGGACCTGGTCCGCGGCGTCGTGGCCCGCAATGGCGTCACTTCGACCGCGATTAATGTATAGTGCTGGATGCGAGGCCGTATGGATATGGATACCAATGAACAACCACCACCGGAGTTTGGCGTCCGAGTCTTTCTAGTCGAAGACAATCCCGAACACTCCTTCATCGCGGTAACTGTAATTCGCCAGGTGCTGGGAGAGGCGTGTGAAGTTATCGTGGCCGAAAATGCCGACGAGGCGGTAGAGTTGATTCAGCAGTTCACCGACACCGATCGGCCCGACCTGATGCTGGTTGACTTGCGCCTCCCTGACAACGGAGGCTTCGCTGTGCTGTCGGCGGCGCGCGCGCACGACCCGTGTTCGCACGTGCCGATGTTCGTGATCACCAGTTCACTGTACGACCTCGACATCGCGCAGAGTTACGAGCTGGGCGCTTCGGCGGTTCTCTGCAAACCGCTCTCGCGCGCGATTCTCAAAGAGGAACTCGCGCGCATCGGCGTGATTCCCGGCAAGCCGCCGGGCTCAGCGCCGGCTTCGTCCTGAGGTTTTCCAGCTAGTCGGTCCGTCGCGTCGCTTGCCGGCGCGCCGCTCGTCGACGCCCCGGCGTGACGCCGCCGCGTTGTTTATTACCGTGGCGGCGCGCCCTCACAGTTGCGGCCAGCCCTGGTCCCACGGCCGCATCTCGTCGTCGGCCAAAGTACAAGGTTGAGAGCGCCTTCAAAGGCGCTTGACAGGAACTCGCACTCATAGTAGTTAACCATCAGGTTATTTAACCGTATGGTTCATCAAGCAAACTCCGCCGACCGCTTGAACGCCACCTTCGCCGCCCTCTCGGATCCCACCCGGCGCGCGATCCTGGCGCGGCTCGCCGCGGGCGAGAGCTCGGTCACCGAACTGGCCGCGCCGTTCGAGATGAGCCTTCCTGCGATTTCCAAGCACCTAAAGGTGCTGGAACGCGCCGGTCTGATCGCGCGCGGTCGCGAGGCGCAGTGGCGGCCATGCCGGCTCGAGGCGGGTCCGCTCAAGGACGCGGCCGACTTTCTGGAACGCTATCGCCGTTTCTGGGAGCAGAGTTTCGATCGTCTGGCGGAGTACCTGCGCGATCTGCAGACGCGCGAATTGAAAATCAAGGAGAAGAAGAAAGATGGCCGCAGAAAGTAGCGCCGCCGTACAGCCTGAAGAGCGTGTCCTCGTCATCACGCGCATTTTCGATGCGCCGCGCGAGTTGGTGTGGAAAGCCTGGACCGAACCCGAGCGGATGGTCCGCTGGCTGGGTCCTCGGGGTTTCATCAGCACCATCCTTGAAGCGGACTTCCGTCCGGGCGGCGCATATCGCTTCCACATGCGCTCGTCCGAGGGCACCGATCACTGGCAGCAAGGGATCTATCGCGAGATCGTGAAGCCGCAGCGGCTCGTCTCCACCTTTGTCTGGGCGGATGCGGAGGGCAAACCCACCCGCCCGGAAACCCTCCTAACCGTGAGCTTCGCCGAACACGGCGGGAAGACGAACCTGACCCTGCATCAGGCGGTTTTCGAGTCGGTCACGGCGCGCGATCTGCACAACGGGGGATGGACCGACAGCCTGGACCGTCTCGCCGAATACCTGGCGAAGGCCTGATGGGTCAACGCGAAGCATAGAACGCAAGGAACGGCATCATGGAAAATCCGCGGGAATACTACCGGCACTGCGGGCCGATGACCTCGGTGGGCGCGCATAGGGCGGAGTTCGGCACGCTGCCCGGAAACGTCGCGGCGCTGTGCGAAGTAATACAAGGTGTGTTGATCGATCGCGACATGGCGGAATTCGCCTATGGCGTGAGCTTCTCCGTCGAGCGCAAAAATGACGCGCATATTCGTCCGCTCGAGGACATGCTCGCGCGCATTCGTGCGCTCGACGATCGTCCGCTGACCGTCGCGCGCGAGCCGGGCCATCGGATGGCCGGCGTCTGTCGTCATTTTTCGGTGATGCTATGCGCAATCCTTCGCGCACAGGGCGTTGCGGCCCGTGCGCGATGCGGCTTTGGCGCGTACTTCACGCCGGGCAAGTTCGAGGACCATTGGGTATGCGAGTACTGGAACGCCGGCCAGGCGCGCTGGATATTGGCGGACGCGCAACTCGACACGGTGCAGCGAAAGCTTCTCCAGCCCGATTTCGATTCGCTCGACGTCCCGCGCGATCGCTTCATCATAGCCGGCGACGCATGGCGGATGTGCCGGGCCGGCCGCGCCCAGGCGGACCGCTTCGGTCTATCCCACATGCCCGGGTTGAGCGGGATGTGGTTCATCGCCGGCAACGTGCTGCGCGACCTCGCCGCGCTCAATCGAATGGAATTGCTGCCATGGGACGTCTGGGGATTGATGCAGATGGGCGACACGGGACTGATTGACGGAGAGAAGGGCGCGCTGCTCGATCGGGTCGCCGCTCTGACCCTAACGGAAGACGCCGCGTTGCCCGAGGTCCGCGCTATCTACCGGGACGATCGCTTGCGCGTGCCGCCGGTGGTGTTCAACGCGTTGCGCAACGCGCCTGAAACGATCGAGGCTGCGCTCTCATAGAGAGACTCGCGAGGATGACACATGCACAGTCGTAGAGACTATCTGGGCACGGGCTTCGCGGTGTGGACGGGTGAACTGACCTGGTTTTGGCGCGTCTTTAATTCGCATCACAGCGGCGGCGCCGTTGGAGCGGCCGCGAGCGAGGCGGACGCGATACGCGAGGCCTGTATCGCGATTGAAGAGATGTCCGCGTCGAGCAGCGCAGACGCGCCGTCCTTGCGTTCCACCATCAACCCATCTTTCGATTCGGTCATCGCACGCCAAGCGTGGCGCGAGGGCTGGAGCCGTCGCCTGGACCGCGTCGCCGAATACCTGGCGAGCGTCTGAGCGATTCATTTCGGGGTTTCCATCAGCAATCAACTAACCAGAGGAGCACGCTATGCAACTGAATCCCTATCTTCTTTTCAATGGCCAATGCGAGGCGGCATTTAAGTTCTATGAAAAGATTCTTGGCGGCAAAATCGTTGCGATGATGCCTCACGAGGGTACGCCAGCCGCCGGGCAGGTGTCGCCCGAGTGGCGTAAGAAAATCCTTCACGCCCGCCTGTCCGTGGGTGACGAGGTCCTGATGGGCTCCGACGCGCCGCCGGATCGCTACGAACCGATGAAGGGATTTTCCGTGACGCTTGGTATCGACGACCCTAAGGAGGCCGAGCGCATATTTCACGCGCTTGCGGAAAACGGAGCCGTGCGGATGCCGATCGAGAAGACCTTCTGGGCCGAGCGATTTGGCATGCTCGTAGATAAATTCGGGACGCCGTGGATGATTAACTGCGAGCGCGCCGGCTGATACCAGCGCGCCTCATCGAATAGCCGGCGAGGGCCCGGCGGTATTCAAGGCCGCGCAATGGAGATAGACCCATGAAGCCGAATCGAGTTGTTTCAGACCAAGAGCGGCTGGCCGCAGGCGCCGATGCCGCGCCGGAACCGGCGGAGCAGGTGCTCGTCATCGAGCGCACCTTCGATGCGCCGCGCAGTCTGGTCTTCAAGGTTTGGACCGAGCCACAGCACCTGGTCCATTGGTATGGTCCGCGCGGCTTCACCCTGCCCTCGTGCAAGTTGGATCTGCGGCCGGGCGGGGCCTGGCGCAACTGCATGCTTTCGCCTGAGGGTCGCGAGTATTGGGTACAGGGAGTTTTTCGGGAAATCGTTGAGCCGGAGCGGCTGGTCTTCACCTGGGCGCATGAAAATGAGGACGGCACGCGCGGCCACGAAACGCTGATGACGGTGACCTTCGCGGACCAGGGCGGGAAGACCAAGCTCACGCTGCGTCAGGCGGTTTTCGAATCGGTCAAGGAACGCGATTCGCATCGCGGCGGCTGGAACAGCTCGATGGATCGCCTGGCGGAATACCTGGCCAAAGCCTGACTTCGGGAGGCAGCGATGACCACTAACGCGAAGCTCTCACCCGCGGCCGGCGACCTCCTGTTGCTGGTCGGGACGGTCAAGGGCGCGTTCATTTTTCTGAGCGACCGCCGGCGTGGCGACTTCAGGATGTCCGGCCCCCATTTTCCCGGACAATCGGTCTGGTCGGCCACTTTCATCGGCGGCGGCGCGCCGCGAATCGTCGCCGGCAACAAGAGCAATCACTGGGGCGCGATGGTCAGTTGGTCCGACGACTTCGGCGCCACATGGAATGAACCCGCCGAGGGCAATATCAAATTTCCCAGGGGCAGCGGCGCGACGCTCAACGCGGTCTGGGCGCTCGAGGCTGCGACCGCCCTCGGGCCCGACGTGGTGCTGGCCGGAGTCGATCCGGCGGCGCTGTTCCGCTCGGACGACCGCGGCGAGACGTTCCGGCTGAACGAGGCGCTGTTCAACCATCCCGACCGTCCGAAATGGAACCCCGGCTTCGGCGGACTGTGCCTGCACTCGATCCTCGTGCATCCGCGGGAGCCCAAGCGGATGTACGCCGCGATCTCGTCGGGCGGGATTTATCGCACCGACGACGGCGGCGATTCCTGGAGCCCGTGCGTCAACGGCCTGCGGGTGCATCCCGACGTTCCCGGCGCGACGCTCTGTCCGCACAAGCTGCGGTTCGACGCGGAAAATCCGTCGCGCATGTATCTGCAAAATCATCCGGGCGTCTATCGCACCGACAACGAAGCGCGTTCGTGGCTCACGATCGAAAGCGGGCTGCCGTCGGATTTCGGCTTTCCGATGGTCGCGCATCCGCGGCGGGGCGGAACGATCTATACCTTTCCGCTGGCCTCGGACGAATTTCGGGTGCCGCGCGAAGGAGCGCCGCGAGTATGGCGCTCGCGCGACGCGGGCACGTCGTGGGAGCCGCTCGGCAAGGGGCTGCCCGACAAGGACGGATTTTTCACGGTGCTGCGCGACGCGTTTTCGGCCGACACGCTCGATCCGGTGGGCCTCTACTTCGGCACCCGTGGCGGACAGCTCTATGGGTCGGACGACGAAGGCGAGAGCTGGCGCGCGATTGCGGAATTTCTGCCGCCGATCCTGTGCGTCAAGACCGCGACGGTGGGTTAACCATGCGCGTGCATATTCCGTCGGCGCTGCGCAGATGGACCGGCGGCCGCGATGTGATTGAGCTGCCGCTCGCGGCGGACGCGCGCATGACCGCGGCCGAAGTTATCCAAACGCTCGCGCGCGAGCATCCGGGCATTCGCGATCGGGTGCTTGACGAACAGGGCGAGCTTCGCCGCCACGTCAACATTTTCATCGACGGCGAAAATGCGCGCTTTGCGGGTGGGCTTGGCGCCCGAGTCGGCGCGGAGTCGGAGATGTGGATTCATCCCGCGCTGTCCGGGGGCGCCTACGGTCGAGCGACGCGGCTTTCAAATCGTTGCCAATACTACGACGCCTTTTCCTTCAGCCGAACGGTGCCGGTGGTTAGAAAATCGCCACCGGATTCACCGGTGACGCGGTGCCGCGCTCCAGGATGAGCGGCAGCATCGTGAACATGAATTCGTAACGCGCGTTGCGTGCGCAGGCGGCGCCCAGCGCGTCGAGGTCGGCGTTGTCGATCAGATGCACGCCCATCGCCACCAGCATCCCGACGTGGATCGGGAAAATCAGCTCGGTGCCATAGCCGGTCGGCAGCACGTCGCTCACCCCGTCGCATCCCAGCACCGCGATGCGCCGCTCGTGGAGCCACGGCAGGCAACTCGGATCGAGACCCGCCATCCCGTCGTTGCGGCTGTCCCACGCGCCGAGTTTTTTCCGCCGCGCCATCCGCCCGGTCCGGACCAGCAGCACGTCGCCTTCCTCGACGCGCACGCGATGCGCGCGTTCGGCGGCGTCGAGGTCCTCGGGGAAGACGCGCTCGCCCAACTCCATCCATTCGACGCGCTTGAGGTGTGCGATGTCGAGCAGCACGCCGCGGCCGACGATGCCGTCGCGGGCCACGTCGATCCCGCATTTGCGCGTGCCCCAGCGACCGACCTCGTTGGAACTGAAGCCGTTGTACATTTTGCGCTCCCAGAACACGTGGCAGAGCGCGTCGAGATGGGTGAAGGCCATCCCGTGCGGCGCGATTGCGAAGTAATCCAGCGCGGCGGCGAGGCCGGGGCCGGAGTGGAGCATCACGTGGGTGACCGGCGTCGGATTGTCGGGCCCCGACGCGGTCGCGAGCGGCAGCGCCATCGAGACCGTCTCGCCGCTTTGCACCAGGCGGCCGGCGGCGGCGCGCTTTTGCGGCGTGATGAAGTTGAGCGCGCCGCGCTCGTCGTCCTTGCCCCAGCGGCCCCAGTTGCTGAGCTTGTCGAACAGGCCCTTCACTTCGGCGGCGCTGAGCCTGGGTGTGGTGGTGCCCATCATCCTCTCCCGGTGCGGTTGGCTTAGGCCAGTCCAATAGCATGCGCCGGTTGAAACCGGCTAGCCGATGCGCGAGGTGACACGCGAGCCAATATGTTAGATACGTGAGTCAGAGGCTGCACGCCGGTAGGAGCGCGGGGGGTTTCAGCGAAGTGGGCAATCGGGATATCGAAGAGGCGCGGACCTATCACGCGACGACCAAACATTCGTACACCAGTGTGCGGACGGACGCGCATTACCTCGACTGGGACAACCGCCCGATGCCGTACAAGCTCTATCCCGAGGTGTCGGGGCTCGCGTTACCGCGCGACTTGAATCTTGCGCGAGTCCCGGCGCTGGAGGTTATCGCGGGCGGGGACGCGCCGCGCGCGAGCGGCGAGTTTACGCTTGACGCGCTGACGCGAATCCTGTTCTGCGCCGACGGGCTCACGCGGCGCGCCAGCGTTGGCGGCGAGGACTATCATTTTCGCGCCGCGCCGTCGGCGGGCGCGCTCTATCCGGTCGAGATTTACGCCGCCCTGGCCGAGACCGGCGAAGTGGAGCAGGGGCTTTATCATTTCTCGCCCGCCGACTTGCGCCTGCGCGGGCTGCGCCGTGGCGACTGGCGCGGATTGATCGCGCGTGCGGCGGCCGGCCGCCCCGCGCTGCTCCAGGCGCGCGCGGTGCTCGTGCTGAGCGCAATTTTCTGGCGCAGCGCATGGAAGTATCGCGCGCGGGCCTATCGTTACTGCTTCTGGGACGCCGGCACCATGCTCGCCAACCTGCTCGCCGCCGCGGCGGCCGAGGGACTCTCGACAGAACTGGTCACCGCCTTCGCCGACCCGGAAATCGAGGCGCTACTCGGGATCGACGGCGAGCGCGAGGGCGCGCTATGCCTGGTCGCGCTCGGTAGCGGCCCCGCCGCGCCAGGCGCCGCGCCGGAACTGCGGCCGCTCGGCCTGGAGACGATTCCGCTCTCCCGCGAGGAGGTGAGCTATCCGGACCTGGTGCGAATGCATCAGGCGTCCCGGCTGCTCGGGCCCGATGAGGTGGCGGCCGTCGCCGACGCACACGTCGATTCGTTGCTGCCGCCGCGGACGGCATACGTGGTGAAGCCCAGGTCCCTCGAGGCGAGCGCGGGACTGAGTCTGGGCGAGACGATTTTAAGGCGCGGATCGACGCGGGTATTCGCGCAAAAGCCGATCGCGGTCGAGGATCTGGCGACAATCATGGCCGCCTCGAACCGCCATCCGCGAGCCGACTTCCCTCCGCTCAGCGATACTTATCTAATCGTGAACGCGGCCGACGGGATGGATCCGGGAGCGTACTACTACCGGCGCGAAAGCGGCGAATTCGAGCTGCTGAAGGCCGGCAATTTTCGTCGCGAAGCCGGCTATCTCTGTTTGGAGCAGCCGCTCGGCGCCGATTGTTCGGCGCTGGTCTGCTACATGGCCGACCTCGAGCGCGCCCTCGGCGCGTTCGGCAATCGCGCCTACCGCGACGTGCATCTGGAAGCCGGATTCCACGGCGGCCAGGCCTACTTGGCGGCCTACGCGCTGGGGCGCGGGGCGAGCGGACTTACCTTTTATGACGACGAGACCACGAAATTCTTCGCGCCGCACGCCGCCGGCAAAAGCCCCCTTCTGATGGTGGCGATCGGTGTGCGGCGCTCGTCCAGCGACGAAAGCTGACCCGAGCCGTTTTTATTTGCATTTCACTCCCGCGCTCGCCCGCCTACTGACTAATTGCTGAGCGGATGCTCATCGCGTGGGCATCATCGGTCACTCTTTATGGCCGAAGAGTCGTATCTTACATAGCACTAAAGTTGCATTTTGCATGGCACCTTTCTTGCCCTTGGCCTCCCAGATACCAACAGAACGATTCCGGCCCGAGCGTCCTAATCGACGCCGCAGACCGGTTATGCACAAGGAGGACAGAATGGCCGGAGCACCAAAGGAAAAACCAACCATGAAGGCCACGCTGGGGCTTACCGGCGTGACCGTCAACGCGATGGCGTTGATTGCCCCAGGCGCGTTTCTATGGATCACCTTCGTCGTGCAGGCGGGCTACGCGTACCCATCAGGGGTAACGATGTGGGCCGGAATTTTCGCCGCAATCATACTCGCATACGCCACGGCGGTCTCGTACTCGGAACTGTCGAAGATGTATCCGGGAGCCGGTAGTTCCTATCTGTTTGCGGAACGGGCCTTCCTCAACACGACCCACGCTTACAAGTTTGCGCGAATCGCCAAATTCGTCACCGGGTGGGCCTCGCATCTTTACTACTGGGTTTACCCGGGAGTGATGGTTGCGACTATGGGAGTCATGATCGGCTACATTCTCGGCACGATCGTGCCGGGTGCGATGAACGCGGGCGTGCCCGGTCCGGTGTTTATGGCTTTGGTAGCGGTCATATTTTCTTTTGCTGTCGCCTACATCGCGTTCCAGGGCGTCAACGGATCGACCATGGTCAATCTCGGCATCAACATAATCCAGATCGTAGCGCTGCTGTTTTTCTCGGCGCTCGCGATCGCTTACCGGTTTGGCCATCCGGAGGGTTCGAAGGGTCTCGCGCTTGACGGGACGAGCAAGGTGCTGCATTACGCCCTCGGTGGCGACGCTCCGGCGCATGCGAGTGCCCTATCCGTAATCATGCCTCACGGCTTCAACCCCGTGATGCTCCAAATGACGATCGCGATCTTGTTGCTGGTGGGATTCGAATCCGTCACCTCACTCGGAGAAGAGGCGAAGAATCCCCAGAAAGACATTCCTCGCGGGGTGTTGCTCTCGCTCACGATCCAGTGCTTGTTCATGTATCTCATCGAGTACTTCGCCGCGAACTACTTCCTGAACAGCGCTTACAGCCTCGCCGACGCGAAGGGTTCGGCCGCACCGATCGGCGACATGATGGTAATAGTCGGTAACGCGCTGCTCGGTGGTCATGGCCAGGCGTTCATGCTGCTGGAAGCGGTGACCGTGTTCCTCGCGCTGATCGGGACCACGCTAAGCTGCATCAATACTGGCGCACGAGTGACTTACGCGATGGGCCGTGACGAAGAGGTGCCTGAGCACTTTGGTCTCCTGCACGGCGAAAACCTGACGCCACATCGCGCCATCTGGGTCCTGGCGACCCTCTCGGCGGTGATTGGTGCGTACGCTGCGCTCTACTTCTTCGCTGGCGCGGCCGCGCCCGATGACAAGACCATCGCGACTTTGCCGCACAATGTCTGGTACTCGATCGGTATGAGTTCGAATGCGTCGCTGTCATCGCTGCCCAACGGTCTCCAGTTGGTCACGCTGGTCTCTAACTTCGGCACCTTCATGCTCTATGGACTCACCAATATCATCGCTATCGTGGCCTTCCGTGAGCATCACGAGTTCAACGGATTCAAGCACATGGTCGTGCCTGTGTTCGGGGCGGTGGCGAACTTCGCTTGCATGGCGTTCTACATCATCGGCCCTCTGGAAGGCCTCGGCAGCGCGAAGGAACCGCTGATCGCGGTCGCGATCGCGGCGATTTGGGGCGTGTACGGCGCAATCTACTTCAGTCGCAACTCGCGCCGGCGCGGCAAGGAGACAGTGCTGGTGGCCAAGCCCATATAGGGAGTTATTTCCGAGTAAGACGACCGTTTTGAAATAGCGCCGGGCCGCGCGACGCGCGGCCCGGCGCCCCTCTCTGTCGTCGCGCCGCACGGCCAGCGCGCTTCGCGCTTAGCCGTGCGGCGCGGCCTTTTTCGCCCCACGATGCTCGTCACCACGCGGCGACAAGCATCGGAGCGGGCGGAGGAAGCAGACCGGCGCCCAAGGCGTAGCCTCGGGGCCGCCGATCTGCCATTCGCACCGCGTCTTGCATCTGCCCGCACTGCATATTGCTGACCAGCGGGGCGGCAGATGCCGCTCCGCTGGTCAGTATCGTGACCAACGATTGCGCCTATGGCCCGGAATTCCGGGATATCGCACGGCTGGCCGAGTGCCTCAGACGGCATGGAACTTGAGTAGAGGGCTGCACATGCGTCGCATAGGGCACCAGATTGCCCGATTATCCAGCCGACGCAACGGAGGGGAGAAGAGGTTGAAAATGGGACATAGCGCACGACGTTTGATCTTGGGAAGCCTGATATGGGCGCTACTACTGGCTTTGGTGATGGCTAACGGACCCAACGCATGGGCAGATGGATCCGCTCCGGCAGGGGCCGCGCCGGCGGCTGCCGCTCCAGCGGCTGCCGCTCCAGCGGCTAAGCCCGCTGCCTCCGCGGCTCCGACTCCGGTGCCGCCGCTTTCATCGCCCGCGATGACGGGGCCGTTACAAATGGCTTCGCCCAACGAAATAAACATTCCGAAGTATGCGCCCTTTCTCTCGGGCCTTCCCGCTCCAGTCGCGAATCTTCTCGACTTCGATGTCAATGGCGTCGTGAGCGGGATCGGCATCTTTCAGAACCATGCCGTCGTCGGCGATTTCTACAACCGGGTGGACGTCAGCAACGCCGAGGCCATCATCCAGAAGGCTGATGGCGTGATTCAATACTATCTGCAAGTGGGAGGTTATAGTATTCCCGCGCTGGGCACTCCGTATGTCAATATGGCACACGCGGTAAACGCCCTGTATGGGCCTCTGCCGGCTGCCTATCTCAAGATTGCCCCCACCGACAGCTTTTCCGTCATGGCCGGTAATCTGCCGACGCTTATCGGCGCCGAGTACACTTTCACTTTCGAAAACATGAATATCGAGCGCGGGCTGCTGTGGAATCAGGAGAACGCGATCAATCGCGGGGTCCAGCTCAACTATAGCCATGGACCGCTGGCCGCATCGGTGAGCTGGAACAACGGCTTCTACTCCCACAGCTACACCTGGGTTACGGGGTCGTTGGCATGGACAATAAATCCCGCAAATAGTTTGAGTATCGTCGGTGGCGGTAACGCCGGCTTTGCGAAATCCACGAATTTTGCGACACCGCTCCTCAACAACAACGGCCAGATCTACAACGTGATCTACACATTCAATTCTGCGCCCTTTGTCATTACGCCCTATTTCCAGGAGACCAATATCCCATATAACCCGGATATCGGTGTCAATAAATCAACCCAGACCTTAAGTGGAGCAATTCTCGCGAGTTACGCCATCACCGATAAGATCTCAGTGGCCGGACGCGCCGAATATATTGGAAGCACCGGGAATGAGAATTCGCCCGAGGGCAGCGCCGCGAACCTGCTGTATGGAGTCGGCAGCGACGCCTGGTCTCTGACGCTGACGCCGACTTTCCAGTGGAACCAGTTCTTCTTCCGTGGTGAGGTTTCATACGTGCAAGCGAACAGCTACGCGCCCGGCGCTGTGTTCGGCAAGGAAGGCATGAATAACTCTCAGGTTCGGGGCCTGATCGAAACCGGCGTCATATTCTGAGATGGCCCGGAACGGGCGAACTGCGAAGATTTTGCAGCAGGGTTCGAGATTGATGGCCGGCAAAAGGCTTCTTCTCCGGCCCGCGGAGGAAGCTGAACGCGCGGGACGTGATCGGTTCTTTACGCGTCGCACCGCTTGATACGACGGCCGGGGACCGCTTTCCCTGCGGTCCCCGGCCAATTCAATTATACACGGCGCGTATTTCAACAGCCGTCCCGCCTCCGGCTGGGAACGGATGACCGTGCTTTGAAATGATCGTGCTTTGAAATGATCGTGCTTTGAAATGATCGGCCGGCGACTCCCCCTTGGCCTCGCGCCAGGTACAAGGTATTCGTTAACGGGAACGTCTCTCTCAAGGAGGTTTTTTGAAAGAGATGGCTACGGGAAGAAAGGGGAATGGGACGACGGGGCGGCGGCGGACGAAGAGCGCGGCCAGGCAGGCTGCGGACACAGAGCATGAATCCAACGGTAGGCCGGTACACAACGGTGCGGCCGAGGCTGCGACTGGTAGCGAAGTGAATATCGAAACCATACGCGCGCGCGCCTACGAGCTTTTCCTCGCGCGTGGCGCCGATCACGGTAACGACCTCGCCGACTGGCTCAGCGCTGAGAGGGAATTGCGTGGCGCACAAAAATCATGATCCCGCGATACTGAAATCCGCCTCCTGGACTCGCATGTGGGGTTTGGTGGGTGCGCACGAGCGGACGGCGCTGAACGGCGAGCCGGTGCGGTCGCCGGACTGAAAGCTGCATGGCCGAATCGACCGGCTCGGGCGCCGCGCAAGCGGACTTCGATGTCGCCGTGCTTTCCGACGCCGGTACCGAGCGGCCCGACAACGAGGACGCCTGCGGTTACTTCATCGAGAGCCCGCAGGCAGCGTTATTCATGGTCGCCGACGGGATCGGCGGCTATGAGGGCGGTGAGATCGCGAGCCGAATGGCGGTCGATCTCACGATCGAGGCGTACCGCGAGAGCCCGCCCGCATGGGGCGCGGCCAAGCGGCTGCAGCGCGCCGTGCAGCGCGCCAATATCGAAATTCACAACCGCGCGATCGTGGTGCCGGAGTTGCGCCGGATGGGCACCACGTTGATCGCGGCGGTAGTCGAGGGCGGTAGGCTGAGCGCGGCGCACGTGGGCGATAGCCGACTGTACCTGGCCCGCGGCGGATGCCTCTCGCAGATCACCAAGGACCACACGGCGGTCGCCGAGCGGGTGCGAATGGGCCTGATGAGCGCGGCACGCGCGCGCAATCATCCGGAGCGCTCGATGCTCAGCCGCTCGCTTGGCCGAGAGCTGATCGTGTCGGTGGATCGGCTCTCGATGCCGCTGGTGCAGGGCGACCGTGTGCTGCTGTGCAGCGATGGGCTCTACAACGTGCTCGAGGACGGCGAGATCGAGCATCTACTGCGGCCGGGCGACGCGGCCGCAATCTGCAAGGCGCTGATCGAAACGGCCAACGCGCGCGGCAGCGGCGATAACCTGACGGTTGCGGTCTTCATCATGCACGGCGCGACGCCGTTTGCCGCCGACGTTGCCGGCACGGGATGGCGCGAGTGGTTGGGCAGGATCTTTGGACGAAGGCGCTGAGCGCGCACCGTGCCAGAGGCCCACGCCGCACGGCGCAGATCGGGCGCTAGCGCGCGTTGCGGTCGCGGGTCACGCAGTGTTAACGTCCGCGCCCATGCGGCGCAAGGGCACGTTCCGGCCATGATGCGTGAGCTCAATGTCGGCGACAAGCTCGACCAGTACCAGCTCACCGAACTCATTGCGCGCAGCGGCATGGCGTCAATCTTCAAGGCCATCGATCGGCTGAACGACGCGACGGTCGCGATCAAGATTCCCTATTTGCAGTTCGAGAGCGACGTGGTTTTCTACGGCCGCTTCAAGCGCGAAGAGGACGTCGGCCGCCGCCTCGAACATCCCAACATCATCAGGGTGCTGACGCCCCGGCATCGCAGCCGAATGTACATCGCGATGGAGTACGTCGACGGGATATCGCTGCGCGCGATCATGCGCGACGAGCGGCCGCTGCGCACCGAGCGCGCGCTGGACTTCGCCCGCCAGGTCTGCGACGCGATGGTCTACATGCACAGCCAAGGCGTCGTCCATCGCGACCTCAAGCCCGAGAATTTGCTGATCACCGCCGACGGCAAGGTCAAGCTGATGGACTTCGGGATCGCGCTTGACGAGTCGGCGCGCAGGCTTACCTGGACGGGGCTCTCGACCACCATCGGCACGCCCGATTACATGGCGCCCGAGCAGATAAGCGGCCGCCACGGCGACGCGCGCACCGACATCTACGCGCTCGGCACGCTGCTGTTCGAGATGCTGACCGGTAACCTGCCGTTTGCAGGGAGCAATGTCTACGCGATGATGCGCGCGAAGGCCAACGAGGATCCGCAACCGCCCAGCCACTTTGTACCCGAGATCGATCCACATCTCGAAGAAATTATCCTGCACGCGATCGAGCGCTTGCCGCGCAATCGCTACCAGAGCGCCGCCGAGATGCTGGCGGACTTGAAGGCCCCCGAACAGGTCGCGGCGACCGGCCGCGCGCAACGGCTGCATCCGCGAAGCCTCCGCGCGCTACGCATCCGGCGGGCGTTGATGATGGTGCTGTTCTTCGGATCGCTGGCGGGCATCTTTGTGGCGCTCATCTGGCTCGCCAATCGCTACCCGGCCGCGCAGCCGCGGGCCGGCCAGTCATTCCGCGGGAGGTTGAAATGATGGCGCGTGCAAGGCGTGCTCGTGCGCTTGGCTTAGCGCTTCGCGCCGTGGCGCTGACGGCCGCCGCGGCGCCGCTGATGTCCGTGGTAGCGGCCGCTCAGGCCCCGTTCTCGATTTCATCGACCGATTCCCATCAGGCCGCGCTCACGGCGTCGCTCAACCTGGCCTGGGTGCTGGTCGGTGGGTTCCTCGTGATGTTCATGCAGGTGGGCTTCGCGATGCTCGAGACCGGGTTCACGCGGTCCAAAAACGCGGTCAACACGATGGCGATGAACCTGATGATCTATCCGGTCGGCGTCATCGGATTCTGGCTTACCGGCTACGCCCTGATGATGGGCGGAGTGGCGCAATGGCCCTCGCTCGGCGCGGTCGGCATTTCCAGTCACGAGTTGAGCCTTCATCTTGGCGGTCACACATTCGGAGTGCTGGGCGCGCGCAAGTTCGCGCTGCTGAGCGTCAGTCACGACTCGGCGAGCCTGGCGATGTTCCTGTTCGCGGTGGTTTTCATGGATACGGCGGCGACGATTCCGACCGGTGCGATGGCGGAGCGCTGGAAGTTTTCGGCGTTTTTCATCTACGGCCTGTTTATGTCGATGTTTCTCTATCCGCTGTATGGCAACTGGGTTTGGGGCGGAGGATTCCTCGCGCAGATGGGCGTGAACTTCGCGCTGGGCCATGGCCACGTCGACTTCGCCGGATCCTCTGTGGTCCATATGACCGGCGGCGTCACGGCGCTGGCCGGCGCGATGGTGCTGGGACCGCGGATCGGCAAGTTTCGCCGTGAGGGAGCGATCGGCCTGCTGCCGGGGCATAACCTGCCGATGGCGATCATCGGCACGCTTATCCTCGCCTTCGGCTGGTTCGGCTTCAACGCGGGATCGACGCTGGCCGCCTCCGACCCGCGCATCGGGCTGATCGCCGCCAATACGATGCTGGCTTCGGCGGCGGGAGCGGTCACCGCACTGCTCTACCTGTGGCATCGCTATAACAAGCCGGACATCGCGATGGCCTGCAACGGGCTGTTGGGTGGACTGGTCGCGATCACCGCATCGTGCGCCTTCGTCACGCCGGCGGCGGCCGTGCTCATCGGCGCAATCGCGGGTTTGTTGGTGGTTGCGGCGGTGCTCGCGCTGGAGCGGCGCTTTCGTATCGACGATCCGGTGGGCGCGATCGCGGTGCACGGCGTATGCGGCACGTGGGGCGCGCTGGCGCTGGGGCTGTTCGCCGACGGCAGCTATGGCGATGGATGGAACGGGGTCGGTGGGCCGGTGCGCGGCCTGCTGTTCGGCGACGCGAGTCAGTTCGTCGCGCAGCTAATCGGCGTCACAGTCAATCTGGTGGTGGTGTTCGGCCTGGCGCTGGCGTTCTTTGTGATCGTCGAGCGCACCGTCGGCAATCGGGTTCCCGCGGAAGTCGAATTTACCGGGCTCGACGCGCTCGAGATGGGCAGCGACGCATATCCCAACGTCTGAACAGCGGTTGCTAAAGGCCGGCCGGAGCAGCCGCATCGGCAGCGGGGCGAGCGTCGCTTCGCGCCGCGAGGATAACGGCGAGCAGGCGGTAGACCTCGCGGTTGACCGCCATGCTGGCATGGCCGCCGGCGACTTCGTGATTGTCGCCCTCGGCGGTGATGCAGGCGCGCCAATCGACAACTTCGTCCGTACGCGTGTAGAGCGAGCTGAGCTTCACCCCGCGCGGAAAGGGCGAGTTGACCGCTTCGCCGAAGCGGCACGCGCACTGATCCGTCCCGCATTGCGACGGCCGATTATTGAAAGCCTGCCATAGCGCCTGGAAGCCGCGTATCGCCGGCCGGTAGCGCGCCTGTACCGCGCTCCAGGTGATTCGCGCCGGAGACCCCAGCGTCACCACGTGGCGCACGCGCGCCGGATACTTCACCGCGAGCGCGCGCGCCAGCACGCCGCCCAGACTATGGCCCAGCACCACCGCCGGCATCCCGCACTCATCGGTGATATGCGCCAGACGCCATCCCAGCCGCTCCGACTTCTCGTCGGGGCATCCGACATTCCAGTCGATCCCCGACAAATAAGGGCGGTAGCCGACGCGCGATAGCCATCGCGCCAGGGTCGCGAGCGACCAGTCGCCGGCAAAGAACCCCGGGATCAACAGAACCGGGCTGCCATCGCCCTTGGGTACGTTTGTGCCATAAAAGATCGGATCGCAAAGCAGACGGGACAGGTTTTGAGCGAAATCGATGCAGGACTCGGCCATAGACGATTGGAGTAACTTGACGCTACTCTCCCCCGGTTCCGGTCAGGCGCCCGAATTCAAGAAGCGCGGCGTTGGGTTCATCCTGGTGCATGGTTGTGGCCCTTCTACCTGAAACTTCACACATTCGCAAAGTATAGCGCGAAAGTTTGTCGTACCGGACCGGCTCTCTTGTTGATAACAAGCATCACTCGTACCGCTCCTCTAATAATTGGACGTAATGAGACGGTCATTCAGTTCAACCTGCCTCTTTTGGGTTGTTCTTCCGTCAGACAGGTATAATCGAAGTCCAGCGAGCCTATTCGACCGGGAATTTAAGGAACACGCTCTTTCATCCTTCGGAAACGCGATCAAGTTACGGCTCTAACCTAATAAACCCTTGACATGATTGGATAGTCTGATAAGTTCAGCAGCTCGCAGCGAGGGTTTTCCTTATGAAATTAGGCGGGGAAGCTCCTGAATTGGACGCTATCGACCTTCAAATCCTGTCGATTCTGCAGGAACACGGCAGGATCGCGCACGTCAAGCTCGGCGAGCAGGTGGGGTTGTCAGCGCCGTCAGTCATCGAGCGGGTCAAGAAACTCGAAGACAGCGGCATCATCGTGGGCTACCACGCGGCGGTCGACGCCAAGCGGTTAGGAAAGGACGTGACCGCCTTTATCGGCGTTTCCATCGCCCATCCGAAGACGGTCAGCCTGTTCGAGCAGACCATCGAGCTGGTCGACGACGTGCTCGAATGCCATCACGTTACCGGCGAGCACACGGTGCTGCTCAAGGTTAAGACCGTAAATACCTCGACGCTCGAGGAGCTCATCCGCACCATCCGCCTCATCGAGGGCGTGACCCGGACGGAAACGATGGTGGTGCTGTCGACGCATACGGAACGCACGCAGATAACGGTTCCGGGGGAAGAGCCGGGCGAGCCGGGAAACGGCCGGCGCCATCGCCATGGCGCGGTAAAAAACGGGCTGGGAGAATCCAAAAGGACATAGCAATGCATCAACTGCGCAGCATCCCCCCGCGCCAGGGCCTCTACGATCCAGCGCACGAGCACGACGCCTGTGGGGTCGGCTTCGTAGTCAACATCAAGGGCGTGCGCTCGCACGACATCCTGCAGAAGGGGCTCCAGGTGCTCGACAACCTGACCCATCGCGGGGCCTGCGGATGTGACCCGCGCACCGGTGACGGGGCCGGCGTGCTGATGCAGATTCCGCACGAATTTTTCGTTCGCGAAGCAGACCTGCTCGGCTTCGCGCTGCCGGCCCCGGGTGAGTACGGCGTCGGACAGGTTTTTCTGCCGCTCGATCCCAAGCGGCGCGCGGCGGCCGAGGCGGTGGTGGAGCACGTGGTGCGCGAGGAGGGGCAGCGGCTGCTCGGATGGCGCACGGTGCCGGTGGTGGAGAGCGCCTGCGGTGACATCGCGCGGCGTGGACTGCCGGCGGTGCGGCAGGTGTTTATCGGGCGCGGCGCCGGAATCACGGATGCCGAGGCGCTGGAGCGCAAGCTCTACGTCATCCGCAAACACATCACCGGCGCGGGCGCGTCGCTCGGTCTTGAAGACGGCGAGCTGTTTTACTTTTGCAGTCTCTCGGCCGCGACCGTCATTTACAAAGGTCAACTCATCTCGAACCAGATCCCGCAGTTCTACCCCGACCTCGGCGATCCCGAGATCAAGACCGCGCTCGCGATGGTGCATCAGCGGTTTTCGACCAACACCTTTCCGAGCTGGGACCGCGCGCATCCGTACCGCTTTCTATGCCACAACGGCGAGATCAACACGCTGCGCGGCAATATCAACTGGATGGCCGCGCGGCAGGGACAGTTCGCCTCGCCGTTGTTCGGCGACGACATGGATAAGCTGTTGCCGATCATCGAACCGGCCGGCAGCGACTCGGCGATGTTCGACAATTGCCTGGAGCTGCTGGTGCGCACCGGGCGCTCGCTGCCGCATGCCGTGATGATGATGATCCCGGAGGCGTGGCAGAACGACGAGATGATGAGCGCGGGCAAGCGCGCGTTCTACGAATACCACTCCAGCCTGATGGAGCCGTGGGACGGCCCGGCCTCGATCGCGTTCACCGACGGCCGCCGCATCGGCGCCGTGCTCGACCGCAACGGGCTGCGCCCCTCGCGCTACCTGGTGACCAAGGACGGGATGGTCGTGATGGCTTCCGAAGCCGGCGTGCTCGATATCCCGCCCGAGCAGGTCGAGCGCAAGGGCCGCCTGCAACCGGGCCGGATGTTTTTCATCGACACGGTCGAGGGCCGCATCGTCGAGGACGAGGAGATCAAGGCTTCGATGGCGGGGCACAAGCCGTACCGGCAGTGGCTCGACGAAAACCTGGCCGATCTCGATCGGCTTCCCGAGCCGCCGAACGCGCCGCCGATCTCCGGCTTCGAGGCCGAGGATTTGCCCAGGCAGCAGCAGGCCTTCGGCTACACGATCGAAGAGCTGAAGATGATCCTGGCGCCGATGGCGGTTAACGGGCAGGAGCCGGTGGGCTCGATGGGCACCGACACGCCGCTGGCGGTGCTGTCGGACAAGTCGCCGCCGCTGTTCAACTACTTCAAGCAGCTCTTCGCCCAGGTCACCAATCCGCCGATCGATCCGATTCGCGAGGAGATGGTGACCTCCGCGATCACCACCATCGGCTCCGAGCAAAACCTGTTCGAGGAAACGCCGGCGCATTGCCGCCAGCTCAAACTGTGGCGTCCGGTGCTGACCAACGTGGAGCTGGAGAAAATCAAGCGGCTCAACGCGCCGGGCTTGCGCACGGTCACGCTCTCGACGCTGTACCGCGCCGCCGACGGCGAGACCGGGCTGCGCACCGCGCTGGAGCGCCTGTGCCAGAGCGCCTCCGAGGCGATCGCCGAGGGCGCGACGATTCTCGTGCTCTCCGACCGCGGCGTGGACCGGGAGCACGCGCCGATTCCCTGCCTGCTCGCAACCGGCGCCGTGCATCATCATTTAATCCGCGAGGGCAACCGCACGCGCGCGGGCCTGGTGGTCGAGTCGGGCGAGCCGCGCGAGGCGCAGCACTTCTGCCTGCTGGTCGGCTATGGCGCGGGCGCGGTCAACCCGTACCTCGCGTATGCCACGATGGCCGGGATGATCGACGAGGGCATCCTCAAGGACGTTGACGAGGAGAGCGCGGTCGAGCACTTCAACAAATCGGTGGTCAAGAGCCTGATCAAGGTCGCCTCCAAGATGGGCATCTCGACCGTACAGAGCTATCGCGGGGCGCAGATTTTCGAGGCCATCGGGCTTAACCAGGAAGTGATCGATCGCTACTTCACCTGGACCGCGTCGCGGGTGGGCGGCGTGGGACTCGACGCGATCGCGCGCGAGACCGCCAACCGCCATCGGCGCGCCTTCGAGATCATGCCCAACCTCGATCACGAACTCGAGGTTGGCGGCCAGTACCAATGGCGCCGCCGCGGCGAGCATCACATGTACAACCCCAACACCATCGCCAAGCTCCAGCACGCGGTGCGCGCGGGCAACTACAAGATGTTCAAGGAGTACACGCGGCTGGTCGACGATCACAGCCGCAACCTCGCCACCCTGCGCAGCCTCTTGAAGTTCAAGTTCGACCGGCCGCCGGTTTCGATCGAGGAAGTCGAGCCGGCCGCCGAGATCGTCAAGCGCTTCAAGACCGGCGCGATGTCGTTCGGATCGATCGGCAAGGAAGCGCACGAGAACCTGGCGATTGCGATGAACCGGATCGGCGGCAAGTCCAACACCGGCGAGGGCGGCGAGGATCCGGCGCGCTTCGTGCGCGATCCGAACGGCGATTGGCGGCGGAGCGCGATCAAGCAGGTCGCCTCGGCGCGCTTCGGCGTGACCAGTTGGTACCTGGTCAATGCCGACGAGCTGCAAATCAAGATGGCGCAGGGCGCCAAGCCCGGCGAAGGCGGCCAGCTTCCCGGCCACAAGGTCGACGACTTCATCGCGAAGATTCGCTACTCGACTCCGGGCGTCGGACTGATTTCGCCGCCGCCCCATCACGACATCTATTCGATCGAGGACCTCGCGCAGCTAATCCACGATCTCAAGAACTCCAACCGGCGCGCGCGGGTCAGCGTCAAGCTGGTGGCCGAGGTCGGCGTCGGCACCATCGCGGCCGGCGTGGCCAAGGCCAAGGCCGACGTGGTGCTGATCAGCGGACATGACGGCGGCACCGGCGCTTCGCCGCTGACTTCGATCAAGCACGCCGGCGTGCCGTGGGAGCTGGGCCTCGCCGAGACCCAGCAGATCCTGGTGATGAACGGGCTGCGCGGCCGCATCCACGTCGAGACCGACGGTCAGCTCAAGACCGGGCGCGACGTGACGATCGCGGCGCTGCTCGGCGCCGAGGAGTACGGCTTCGCCAGCGCGGCGCTGGTGGCCTCGGGATGCATCATGATGCGCGTGTGCCATCTCAACACCTGCCCGGTCGGGGTCGCCACGCAGGATCCCGAGCTGCGCAAGAAGTTCGAGGGCAAGCCCGAGCACGTGGTCAACCTGATGATGTTCATCGCGGAGGAGATGCGCGAGTACATGGCGCAGCTGGGCTTCCGCAGCGTGGCCGAGATGGTCGGGCACGTCGAGTGCCTTGACGGTAACGCGGCGATCCAGCACTGGAAGGCGCGCAACATCGATTTGAGCCGCATCCTGCATCGCCCGCCGGTCGGTCCTGACGAGCCGCTGCATTGTGTCGAGAAGCAGGACCACGGCATCGAGCACGCGCTCGATCAGCAGCTCCTGGAGCTGTGCTCCGACGCGCTCGAGCATCGCAAGCCGGTCGAGATCAATCTGCCGATCCGCAACGTCAACCGCACCGTCGGCACGATTCTCTCCTCCGAGGTCTCGCGCCGCTTCGGCGAGGACGGACTGCCGCCCTACACCATCCGGATCAACCTCAAGGGGTCGGCCGGACAGAGCCTGGGCGCGTGGCTGGCCTCGGGCGTGGCGCTTTACCTGGAGGGCGAGGCCAACGACTACTGCGGCAAAGGGCTCTCGGGCGGCTTCATCACGGTGCGGCCGCCGCGCGAGGCGACCTTCAAGGCCGAGCGGAACATCATCATCGGCAACGTCGCATTGTACGGCGCAACCGGCGGCGAAGCGTTTTTCTCGGGCGTGGCCGGGGAGCGTTTCGCGGTGCGCAACAGCGGCGCGACGGCGGTCGTCGAGGGTGTCGGCGACCACGGCTGCGAGTACATGACGCGCGGCACGGTGATCGTGCTGGGCCGCACCGGGCGCAACTTCGCCGCCGGGATGAGCGGCGGAATCGCCTACGTGTTCGACGATGACGGCACTTTCAACACGCGCTGCAACACCGGGATGGTCGAGCTGGGGCCGCTTGGCAGCGACGAAGAGACGAAGCGCGTCCACGCGCTGATCGTGCGCCATCATCAGTACACCGGGAGCAAGCTCGCCGAGCGCATCCTTGCCGACTGGGACAGCGCTGCCGCCAGATTCGTCAGGGTGATGCCGACCGAGTACCGTGCGGTGCTCGAACGTCAGCATCTCGGCACGAATAACGACATGGCGCGTCTGGCCGCGGTGTAAACGGACGATTGGCGAAGGATCTTTGCGAGGTGCTCGATACGGCGAAACCCGCAGCCGCGAAGTATGAGTGGCGGGGATATGTATTGATGAAAAAAGCGGCGGAGCGGTGTGTCATTGAAAAAAACGGCAGGGCGATGTGGTTGGTGAAGGCGATGCGCGACTGGGTGAGAACGGAGCCGCGAGGAACGAGCGGCGGGGCAGTGTGTCGGTGAAAAGATGGGGAAGATAACGGGATTCATGGAGATCAAGCGCGAGACGCCGGCACGCCGTCCGGTGGCCGAACGCTTGCACGACTGGCGCGAGTACGATCTCAAGATGCCCGAGGACAAGTTGCGGGCGCAGGGGGCGCGATGCATGGACTGCGGCATCCCCTTCTGCCACAAGGGCTGCCCGCTCGGCAACATCATCCCCGACTGGAACGATCTGATTTACCGCGGACGCTGGGAAGAGGCGATCGAGCGTCTGCATTCGACCAACAATTTTCCCGAGTTCACCGGCCGCGTATGTCCGGCGCCGTGCGAAGAGGCCTGCGTCCTCAACATCAACAACGACCCGGTCACGATCAAACTTATCGAGAAGAACATCATCGACCACGCGTGGGACGCCGGATGGGTTACGCCGCTGCCGCCCACGCGTAAAACCGGCAAGCGGGTCGCGGTGGTCGGATCGGGACCCTCGGGGCTGGCCTGTGCGCAACAACTCGCGCGTGCCGGCCATGACGTGACGCTCTACGAACGCTCCGACCGCGTCGGCGGACTGCTGATGTACGGGATTCCGGATTTCAAGCTGGAGAAACGCTACGTCAATCGGCGGGTCGAACAGATGCAGGCCGAGGGCGTGAACATCGTCACCGGTTGCCGAGTCGGATTCGATATCCACGGCGACGAGATGCGCGCGAAGTACGACGCGATCGCGCTGACGATGGGAGCGACCAAGCCGCGCGACCTGCCGATCCCGGGCCGGGAACTCAAGGGCGTGCATTTCGCGATGGAGTTTCTGCCGCAGCAGAATCGGCGCAACGCCGGCGACACGATCGATCCGGCGGTCTCGATCAGCGCCAAGGACAAGAAGGTGGTGATCCTGGGCGGCGGCGACACCGGTTCGGATTGCCTCGGCACTTCGAATCGCCAGGGCGCGAGCGCGGTCTACCAGTATGAGCTGCTGCCGATGCCGCCCGAGCGGCGCACGGTGGCGATGCCCTGGCCGGACTGGCCGATGATCCTGCGCACTTCGACCTCGCACGAAGAAGGCGTGGTGCGCGACTGGAGCATCAACACCAAGCGCTTCATCGGCGAGGATGGCGCGCTCAAGGCGCTCGAAGGCATCAAGCTTGCGTGGAAGCAGGACAACGGCCGGATGGTGATGGAGGAAGTGCCGGGCAGCAACTTCATCATCGAGTGCGAACTGGTGCTGCTCGCGCTGGGTTTCCTCGGGCCGGAGCCCGACGGGATCATCTCGCAACTGGGGCTGAAGCTCGACCCGCGCAGCAACGTGCTGTGCGAGAACTACATGTCGAGCGTGCCGGGCGTGTTCGCGGCGGGCGACACGCGGCGCGGACAGTCGCTCGTGGTGTGGGCGATCTGGGAGGGGCGGGAATGCGCCCGCGCGGTTGACGCCTGGCTGATGGGCGAGAGCTTTCTGCAAGCGAGCCCCGAGTTGTAGGCGGGGGCGAGGGCGCGTCGCGATGATCGCCTATCTCGCCACCAGCGCCTTCGGCCATCTCTACCGCAAGATCGATTGTACGGCGGCAGACATCGGCGCGCTGCGCAAGGCGATTTACAGCCGCACGGTTTCGATTCCGCTCGGGATGCACAATCTCGAAGAGATCGTCTTTGCCCGGCGAGCCTCCCCGCAGGCGATGGCCGCGCAGCTCCGTCTGCTGCTCTCGATCAGCAGTTGGCGCGCGCTGCTGAAACCCTGCGGCCAGTTGCTCGCCGATGACCTTCGCGCATTTGCCGCGGGCGCGGAGCCGCCGCGTCCGTTTCTGCGCGGCGCGATGCAAAACGCGGTAACCACGGGAATCTCCGAGCTGCTCGAAAGTGATGGCGAGGAACTGAACGAGGACTTCGCCCTGGCGCTGGACGAAGTGAGACGCGAGCGGGAAGCGTTCGTCGCGGGGCTCGGCGAATTCCTCGCCGAATGCGGTACGCGTTTCACGCCGCCGCCCAACGCCGGCGCCTTCGAGGAGTATTTCGCGCGCAACGCGCCGGATGCGGCGGCGGGGCTCGCCGAGCGGGCGGGCATCGGCGCGCAATGCGGGGGACGCGGCGCCGAGGCGCTACTCGCGCTGAAGAGCGCCAGGATGTGGGTGGGCGCGGCGTTGTCGCTCGCTTGCGCGCAAAGTGTCGAAGGACGGCCGTCGCGCGCCGAGGAGATCAACGAGGTCATGCACGCGGTCACCGGCGCCGCGGCGGCGGAAACCTTCGTCACCACCGACGCGCGCGCGCTGTCGTTCCTTGGCCGCGTGGCGATCGACGGATTGCGAACGACGGACCTCAAGGGGTTCCTGATGCAGACCGCGCAATCGCTGCAAGGATGATCGGAATAGCCCGCAACAGTGATCGGTCGGCGACTGAGAATACATAAAGAAGGGCCGTTCACGAACGGCCCGCTTCAGCGGCGCAGGCCCAGCGCGTCCAATTTTTTGATCAGCCACGGCATCCGGTCATAGCCCCAGAAAACCTCGCCGTCGGCCACGAATGTCGGCACGCCGAAGACATGGTCCGCGGCCGCCTCGGCGAAGCCTCGCTTGAGCCGCGGCTTGGCCTCGGTCTCTTCATCTTCGATCCAGCGGCAGAAGGTCGCGGTGTCGGCGCCGACTTCCTCGAGGATCGCGGCCAGCGCTTCGGGATTTTCGACTTCGAGCTCGTTTTTCCAGAAGCGCTGGTAGACGCGATCCGAGTAGGGCCGGAACAGGCCCTGGTCCTCGGCGCAGAAACCGCCATAGAAGGCGCGCCGCGCGCTGAAAATCCGCTTCGGGGGATAGATCACCACGCCGCGCTCGCGCGCCATCCGCCGCGCGTCGAAATATAGATAGCGCAGCTTTCGCCGGTCGCGCTCGCCGCGCGTGGGCACGTCGCCATAGACGCGCCGGATGTCCACACCGTAGGGGATGTAGCGCAGGCTTACGTCATGCGAGCGCTCGAGCGCGTAGGCGGGGTCCTTGGCGAGATAGGAAACCGGGCTGGTGTACGCGAAGTAGAATTTTACTTCCAGCGGGTCTTTCATCAAACCTCCCGACCTGGCCTCGATGAACTCGTCTGGCGCGCTCGCTGCTCAGCCCAGAAGTGGCCGGCGGCCGGTCCGACAAAGGGGAGCGCGTTCAAAACCCGTCGGTTTATGATCCATCGATATCGTGCGAAAGATTGCTTGCCAGCGCACGTTAGCATAAATGGCACGCGAGCCGATGAATCGCATCTATATCCGGGATTGCCGAGAGGGAGCGCAGGCATGTTCAAATTCATCAGCGCCGTGTCTTTCGCTTTGACTTTAGCCCTCGCCCTGGCTTCTGAAGCCCGCGCGACCGTCGTTGTCTTCAGGATAGAGCCCGGCAGGGTTGACCTCTCGGCGGGGCAAACAACTCAATTCCGCGCGTTGTTCATCGAAGAGGGAAAGAGCGGACCGCCTGGGGTTTTGAAGCTTGCCTCCGCGGCCAAGGTTTTTCGCGCCACGGTTGGTGGGACGTCGCGGGCTCCTCGGTTGGTGCACGATGCACCGGCTGGAGTGGCTCTGACGTGGGAGGTCAACGGCGTGGTTGGCGGAAACTCCTCAGTCGGCACGATAACAAGCAACGGCCTCTATACCGCCCCGAGCACCGCCAACGCGCAGGTCGTTGCGATCAAGGCCACCGGCGCTCAAATGTCGGGTATCGCCACAGTTGGAATAGTCATTCCCGGGACTCCGGCTCTCACCGGCAATCCGCTGGTAGCGGCGCTGGGCCTGAGCTCACCCAGCGATGCGATGGTGAGTGTCCGCTTCGGAACCGACACCAGCTATTCGCTTGGAACCTGGCCGGAGCCGACTCCCGCGGGTGGAGGCCACGTCAACGTGCTGGTCGCGGGTATGAGGGCGAGCACGGTATACCATATGCAACTGGTGGCCGATTTTCCCGATGGGACTGAGTATATTGGGCAGGACCAGACCGTAGCGAGCGCCGCGGTGGCGCCTGCGCTGGTGCCGCAAGTGTCGGTATCGCCCGGAAGCGGGCCAGCGCCGTATGAGCACGGAGTAGAGCTTCTTTCGCTGGATGATTACGTACTTGGCGCCGGCAGCACCCAGGCACAGGCCGCAGTGGTCGATCTGCAGGGAAATCTCATCTGGTATTTCGACGACCACTCCGATCCTGAGTTGCAAGGAAAGATTCTGGACCCGGCCAAATTACTCGCCGACGGCGATATCCTGTTCAACTTCAGCAGCGGTTTTTCAGACGGCGCGGCCTCTGTCCTGCGCGAAATCGATCTGGCCGGCAACACCGTATGGGAATTGACCGCCAGCCAGTTGCAGGCGGAACTGACGGCCGCCGGCGATTTTCCGGGAGCGACGGTAGTAGGGACGCATCATGACTTTCTGGAGTTGCCAGACGGAGACATTATCGTCCTGGTAAGTCTCCAGGAGCAGGTCAGCAATCTGACCGGTTTTGGCGGAACCGTGACCGTAACCGGAGACGGGCTGGTCGAACTCGACCACAATCATAATCCGGCCTGGACCTGGTCCGCGTTCGACCATCTGGATGTGAACCGGCATCCCTATATGTTTCCGGATTGGACGCATGCCAATGCCATTATCTACTCGCCCGACGACCATAACCTCATAGTTTCGAGCCGCCATCAGAGCTGGATTATCAAGATCGATTACAACGGCGGTCATGGCACGGGCAATGTAATCTGGAGGCTGGGCTATCAGGGCGACTTCGCGTTGCAAGACGGGACGGACCCTGTCGATTGGTTCTATGCGCAGCACGGGCCGTGGATTTTGAGCCCCAGCAGCACCGGCGTGTTTACCTTGGGCGTGATGGACAACGGCAACGACAGGGTGGTCGACAATGCCGGCGACCTGTGCGGAACGACAGGCCAGATTAGCTGCACCAGCCGTGCCGTCATCCTTCAGATCGATGAAACCAAAATGACCGCCACGCTGGCCTGGCAGGATAACCTGCAGGACGAGTCAATCTTCGGCGGCGATGTCCGCAACCTCCCCAACGGCGACATCGAGATTAGTCAGTGTGCCTCGCTGAGCAGCTCCGATGGTTACGTTTTTGAGGTAACGCCGGACGCCAGCCCGCAACTGGCCCAGAAGATGACCGTCGTGGCGCAGCATACCTACCGGGCGGAACGGCTCCCGAGCCTCTATCCCGGCGTCCAATGGTAGCCGTCGCGCGGCCGCATGACGCGAGGCGGAAGTAAATTGCACGGGCGCAAATTCACCGCGGCCGCGTCAGCGGGCCTGCGCCTTGCGCGAGAACCGACAAGCAAGAGGCGGCCCTCGGTCGAGCAGCCGCCCGCACTATAGCAAGGCTCGGGACCTACTTTTTCTGAGCCGCACCTGCGGCAGCCTGGTTGGTGCTGTCTATCGCGAGCACCTGCAGCGCCGTGCCGAGATCGAGTTCGGAGTATTTGCGATTGGCGTACAGCGTGTCGAGACGCTTTACCGCTTCCCCCGGCGTCAGCTCCGACATCGCCAGCTCATGCGACAACTGATGGATGATCCTGTCGGCGCCCTTCCAATGGAACAGATCGGCGGCGGTCGTCAGAACATTGAGCTTGCCGACGCTGACCTCCATCGCATCGCTGTAACCGTTAACGTAGCCGCTCTTGGCTGACGCGTTAAGCTGGTTCCAGTACGAACCGTTGTGATCGAAACTGGGCGCGGCGAATACTCCCGCGCAGCTCAGCACGAAGCCTACTACCACACCCGCAATGAATTTTTTCATCTAAGTCCCGTAATCCCGTCTGAAGCACCCCACCACCACACAACCCCACATCTTATTAACAAATTGCAAGCCGGGATTGAATACCGCCGCTTCGAGATGCCATCATTTGCCCTGATTTGCATGCTGCCTCGTGCCGCCCTAACCGCATGACGATTTACGACGAGGTTCTCGCTTTTATCCAGACACCCGAGCCAGCGCGCTTTGAGTCGCTTGCGCTCGAAGTTTTTCGCCATCAGTTCGATACGATCGCCCCTTACCATCAGTACTGTCTGACCCGAGGGGTGCGCCCTTGCGACGCACACTCTCTCGACGACGTTCCCGCGCTGAGCACCGCCGCGTTCAAGTACGCTGAACTGGGCGATATGGTTACACCCCCCTCACAGCCCGGATCGGCACGCGTCTTCATGACCAGCGGCACGACCGCGGGGCGCGACGAACGCGGCCGCCATCGCGTTCCCCGCCTGGACATCTACCGCGCTTCGGCTCTGGGCCATCTGCGAAAGATGCTGTTTCCCGACGCAGCCAGGATGCGGATGCTTAGCCTTCATCCGACCGCCGATCGGATGCCTGAGTCGTCGCTTGGACAGATGATAAGCTGGATGATCGAAGAATTTGGCGCCGGTGACGCGCTCTGCGTGGCCGATCGCAGAGGAGTGGAAATCGCGGCAGCGTTGGAGTTTTTGCGCTCGGCTGAGCGCCGCGGCGAGGCGGCTTGTGTTATTGGCACTACGGCGGCATTCGGAGCGCTGTTCGACGAATTGCGTACGCTGCGTTTGCGGCTTTCGCTCGCGCGCGGGTCGCGTCTGATGGATACGGGAGGCGCAAAGGGGCAAAGCATCCCGCTTCGCCCCGGCCAGGTCGTCGAACAGGCGCAGGCCCTTCTCGGACTCGACCCGGCGTTGGTGATAAACGAATACGGGATGACCGAGATGTGCTCGCAAATGTACGATGCGACGTCGTTCAACTCTTGCAACTCTTGCAACTCCGGCAACTCTCCTCGAAGCGCTCCGCTTGACGAGCGTTTCGAGGAGCGCAGCAAGCTCGGGCCGCCCTGGCTCAGCGTTGCCGCGGTCGACCCGGCCAGCCTCCAGCGCGTCGCGGATGGCCATCCGGGCCTGCTGCGATTTTTCGACCTGGCCAACGTCGGCTCAGTATCGGCGATTCTTACCGGAGACCTGGGCGTTATACGGGACGGGGCCGTCAGGGTGCTCGGCCGTGTCGAAGACGGCGAGGCCCGCGGTTGCGCGCTCGGAATCGAGCAGTTTACTTCGAGAGAAAATTGACCAAAGCGGCGGCCCAAATCCGGCCAAGATGAATCGCACCACAACAGCGGGTACGGCCCTGGCGGGCTCGCTTGCCAGTGAGCGGCACGACGCCGAATCCGCGGCGCTGCCTACCACCACAAATGCGATAGCGCAGGCCGCCGGGAGCGTGCTGAACGCCGAGCGATGCAACGCCGAGCGGGTAGCGGTGGCGCTTGGCCATACCGTCAAACGCTGGCGCGAGCCGAAGTTCGCGCCGCGCCGCGCGACCGTCGCAGGACTCGCGTCAGCTCTAGGCATGTCAGCGGCGTTGCTCGACGAATCGCTCGACGCCCTGCTCGAACCCGTTACCGCAATGTCGCTGGAGGCGCTCGCAGTGAAGCTTCCTGTTGCGAATCGCCTCGTCGGTTTCGTGATGCCGGGCAACGTGCCGGGAGCCGGCATTCATGAAGTGTGCGCGGCGCTGCTCGCCGGCGCTGGGCTGATAGTCAAGACCGCGAGTGGCGAGCCGCTGTTTTTCGTCAATTTCATGCGCACGCTCGCCGAGGTTGATGCGGCAGTGGGCGCACGCGTGGCAGTGGTGAATTTCGGCCGCAGTGAGGCGACCGCGATGCGCGAGTTGTGGGCCCGCTGCGATGGAGGCGTCGTCGCCTACGGCGAC
>Ga0307373_10001105_pt1 | contig 50864 bp, 48 predicted proteins | sample OX2MG_FD_202534 | JGI IMG/M metagenome (GOLD analysis project Ga0307373, IMG submission 202534) | Soil microbial communities from Risofladan, Vaasa, Finland - OX-2 | ecosystem: Environmental > Terrestrial > Soil > Coastal area > Acid sulfate soil | place: Finland: Risofladan, Vaasa | collected...
AAGTGTCGCCGACGGAGGAAGTGATTTATTACCCGCTGCCGGAGCAGCGGCTGCCGAAAGTGCTGCCCCATATTGTGCCGCCCGGGCCGGGGGGGAGTCCCATGAGGGGAGTGATCACGGACCGTCCCTCTGCTCCCGGGAATACCGCCGGGCAGGACGTGCTGACGATCATTTCCAAGCCGGCGCATCCGGACAACAACCATCAGACGATCATCCAACCGTCTACGCCCCCGGATTTGCGGATAACAAACGACATCAAATTGCCGAATGTGATCTTGGGCAAGCCCATGGCTGCTCCGAAAGCGCCGCTGCTATTTAATGCCAATGACGCAAAGCCGACGCCCGCGAATAAACAGGCAACGGCGGACCAAGCCCCCGCGCCCGCGCCAGCCAGCCCACAAGCGCCTGCGGCCGCTTTCCTCACGCCTTCTACCTTCAAACCGGCTATGCCCGTCGGCGCGAGTAAAGGAACCGTGGAGCGCCGCAGCAGCAAAAACGAAAGTATGGAGGCGCCAAACGTGGGCGCTGCAACGACATCCACTGCCTTTGTCACGCCCGCTAATAACTTCACTCCGACCATGCCAGTAGGGGCAAGCCGGGGAACGGCACAGCGCAGAAGCAGCACCAGTGGCACTGAGCCCGGTGATGCGCCCAACGTAAACGTCACAGCGACGCCTACACCATTCGCCACAGCGTCCAATAACTTCACGCCGCGCATGCCGGTAGGAGCGAGCCAGGGGACCGCGCAGCCCAGAAGGAACAGCGGCAGCGGTGCGGGAAACGTCGAAGCGCCCAATGTGAGCGCCGAGACAACGTCAACTGGCTTCGTCGCAGCCTCCAACAACTTCACGCCGCGCATGCCGGTAGGGGCGAGCCAAGGGACCGCGCAGCCCAGGAGCAGAACCGGCGGCAACGTTGCAGGAAACGTCGAAGCGCCCAATGTAAGCGCAGAGGCGACATCAACCGGCTTCGTCGCACCCTCCAACAACTTCACACCGGCCATGCCGGGAGGGGCAGGCACGGGAACCGCGCAACCCAGAAGGGCAGGCGGCAGCGGTACAGGAAACGTCGAAGCGCCCAATGTGAACGCAGAGGCGACGTCCGGCGATTCTCTAAAGCTAGCAGCGCTTAGCGCCGATCCGGGTGCACCGGCATCCGTGATCAAATTGCCTCCGGGCAATCGCATGGGGGAGTTTGCGGTGTCGGAAGGAGCGGGAGCCGGATCGCCAGGCGGGTCTGCTGGGGGTGTTGTTTCCGGAGGCTCCGGTGCGGGGAAAATCGACAAAGGCGGAAACGGAAGCACCGGAATAGGCCCCGAGACGCATGGCGGCGGTGGCGCGACGCTCTCGGAAGCGCCTGTGGCGATCTATGGAACGCGAGCGAGCGACGTAGCCTCGGGAATGCTTGGAGTCGCTTTGGCGCGCGGCATTGTTTACCCGGTGCCGATGGCGTTCAATCTCCGCAAAAACTCGATCATCGTATCGGCCGGACCGATTGGCGGCGGCGCGCTCGACGCCTACGGGGCATTGCAATGCGGAAAGGTGTATAGCATCTTTCTCCCCATGCCCGGCAAGAATTGGACGATGCAGTATTGCCCGCAAAATGCACCTGCCGGGAAAACAGCGGCCGACCCGCCCACGGTTGCGCATTTCGGCGAGGGGATCGTGCCCCCGCAGGCCAATACAAAGTTCGATTTTCGGCGCCTGCCGGTTTCTCAAGACAAGGTTCGCAAAATGATTATCCTGAAAGGCATCCTTCGCAGCGACGGAATCGTTGACCAGCTTGAGGTGTATCGGGGCGTCCTGCCGGAGATGGATGACGATGCCCGCCTGGCCTTCAGTCAGTGGAAGTTTCAGCCGGCCTTACGGGAGGGCAAGCCCATTCCTGTGCAAATCCTGGTGGGAATTCCGGCGCAATTGCCATCCGCGCAGCCCGCACAATAGCTTCCCCGCGATTTCCGGACGCAATGTGTGCCTAAATGGACACGGTCAGAATAGGTGACACAGTCTACTGGGAAACATTATTCCTCTAAATGTGAAGATAAATGCCTCACATCTCGAGGGAGGGTGTCTCCTTTCGGAGACGCTCGCGACATTTCCTGTCACAAATCGCTGATAAATCATCAGTTGCTCCATAAGTCTCCTTTTGATTGCATTTGGCATGTGGCTTGCCGTCTCCACGAGTGAACGGTTGTCTATCTGTCGGCAACGCCAACTCAAACGCAGGACGTTGGATGAACGGCCCTTTTCAAGGGTTAAGCATAAACGTACCAACCTTTTTAGGGAGGCTGTGCTTGTCTGACAGGCATTTCCGAGCCAGCAGGAGAGCAAAAAACATTGAACGATCAGACGATTCACGTTTGTTTCGTAAGTGAGGATTCAGGCTTGGCGGGCGCGATCGCCCGGGCCTTGGGTGCGGAGTTCGTGATGCGCACGAATGAGTGCCAACCGAACCGGCTGAGCGACGTGCGGGAGTGGAGCGACGTGGTGCTGGTGGACCTGCGCGCGGCGAGCGCCAAAGGAAACCTTGCGGCGGCATTCCGGACGATGGATGCGATCAATCAAATGGCTTCCCATCCTCCCCTGGTGGTGCTTTGCGACAGCGAGAACCGTCAACTGCCTGCTGGAGTGGCGGAGCGGGGAGCGTACGACAGCGTCGGCAATCCGCCGAACATCATGGAATTGCGTCTCATTCTGAGACGCGCTTACAAGTTTTATGCGGCGGAGAAGGAACTCGAACAACTGCGATCGACGGCGAGCGGAGCGGGGCGGCTGCACGAACTGCTCGGCACCTCGACCGCTATGCAGGAGCTATTCGCGCTCGCGCAAAAAATCGCTCCGTGCGACGTGAACGTCCTGATTACCGGGGAAACGGGCACCGGAAAAGAATTGCTGGCGCGGGCGATTCATCGGATGAGCGGGCGCAGCACACGTCCGCTGGTTGCGTTCTCGTGCGTGAACTTGCCGGAGACGCTGATCGAAGACGAACTCTTCGGCCACGAACGAGGCGCGTTCACCGGAGCGATGGCGAGCCGGCGCGGAAGGCTGGAAAGCGCCGATCAGGGAACGCTGTTTCTCGATGAGATCGGAGACCTGGGCATCGGCCTGCAGCCGAAATTGTTGCGCGTGCTGCAAGAGCGCAGCTTCGAACGGCTGGGCAGCAGCACGCCGGTGAGCCTGAACATCCGGCTGATCTGCGCCACCAATCGGAATCTGGGCGAAATGGTGCAAAAAGGAACGTTCCGGGAGGATCTTTACTATCGCCTGAACGTTGTTCAAATGCACCTTCCCGCCTTGCGGGAGCGGCGCGACGATATCCCTCTGCTGGCGCAGCATTTTCTGCAAATCTCCGCGGCCCAATTCGGAAAAAACGCGAAGAGATTCTCGCAGTCGGCTCTGCGCGCGCTGGAAGAATACGGCTGGCCCGGAAACGTCCGGGAGCTCGAAAATGCCGTGCAGCGAGCGGCGGTGCTTTGCGAGGGACCGGCGGTTGAATTGTGGCATCTGCCTCCTTCGCTCAACAGGAGCGCGGAAGACGCCTCGTTCAACGGCTTGTACGAAGAGGAAGTCCGCCAATTCAAGAGGCGGCTTCTGGCGCGAACGCTGCGCGAGTGCGGCTGGCGAAAGGCGGAAAGCGCGCGCGTGCTCGGTGTGGCCCGCGGCTATTTGCATCGCCTCATCAACCAGCTCGATATCCGCGAACCCGAAGAAGAGCTTCCGGAAGCGGAAGTGCGGGAGAGCTATCCACCCATGAGGCAGGCGGTATAGGACGCTGAGCTTCGCCGAGGCAGAGCCTCGCCGCGTTCGCGAGAGGCGAAAAGAAGGCTTCCGCAAATCGCACCTTTGCCGGCAACGACTGCGACCCGAATAAAAATGCCATGAGCAAATCCGATCTGACGATGCAAGTGAATACGGAAGCGGACACCTGGCAACTGCCCGCGGGAGACGCGGCTGGGGCGGCGCGAACGCGCGGAGCCGTCGAATGGGATTCGCGCAGCGCGGCGACGAGGCTCCTGCGGTGGGCATTCTCCTTCCCCGCAATGCTGGCCAGCTTGCTGGTGGGCGCCGTATTCGCAGCGGGACGAACATTTCACGTGGATCCCGATCTCTGGTGGCACATTAAGGCGGGAGAGACGATCCTCGCAACGCATCACTGGCCCACGACGGATCCGTACTCGTTCACGGTGGCGGGCCAGCCCTGGCTGGCCTATGAATGGCTAGGCGAGGTGCTGCTGGGCGCGGTTTCTCGCGTGGGGGGAGTTCTCGGGCTTGACCTTTTACTAATTGTCCTGGGAAGCGCCATCGTGCTGGCGCTCTACGCGTTCGCCACCTTGCGCACGGGAAACTCGAAAGCAGGTTTTGTGGCGTCGGCCCTCCTGCTTGTACTGGCCACCGCCTCATTCACGTTGCGCCCGCAGATGCTGGGTTATTTGTTCCTGATTCTCACGCTCATTGCGCTGGAGCGCTTCCGCCAGGGAAAACACGGGGCGATATGGTTTCTGCCAGTGCTCATGCTCGCCTGGGTGAACACCCACGGCTCGTGGATCATTGGGATGGGAACGATCTTCGTTTACTGGATGAGCGGCCTCGCCGAGTTTCAGATTGGCGGGATCGAAGCCAAAAAGTGGACTCCCGCCGAGCGTCGCAGTATTTCGTGCGTGTTTCTTCTGTCATTACTGGCGCTTCCCATCACTCCTTACGGCGCACGGATTGCGGCGTCGCCATTCGAGTTTGCATTCTCGCTGCCGCTCAACGTGAAGTACATCGAGGAATGGCAATCCATGTCGTTCTCCCTACTGGGGGGCCAGATATTTCTCGCATTGCTCCTGGGCATTATTCTGGCTCAAGTGATGTTCCGTTTTACATGGCGCGTGGAGGAATTCGCGCTGTTCCTATTCGGCACGATGATGGCGTGCATGCACGTGCGTTTCCTGCTGATCTTCGTGCCCTTCTTCGCGCCACTTTTGGCGTCGATCGTTTCCCGCTGGATGCCGGCATATAACCGCGCCAAGGACAAGTTCGCGCTCAATGCGGCGATCATGGCGTGCGTCGCCGTGGCCCTGATTCACTATTTCCCGTCCCACACGGAACTCCAACAGAGCGTTGCAAAGCAATTCCCCGTAGCGGCCGTGCAATATCTGAACAGCCACGCAGTTCCCGAGCCGATGTTCAACAACTATGGCTTCGGCGGTTATCTCGTATGGACCCGCGGACCTGAGCACAAGGTTTTCATCGATGGCCGTGGGGATGTGTACGAGCGTGGCGGCGTGCTTTCCGACTACCTCCATATATCTCATTTGAAGCCAGGCGCCCTGGATGTGCTCCGCGGTTATGGAGTTCAATCCTGCCTGATTGAACGTGACGAACCGCTGGCAACACTGCTTTCCGCATCTCCAGATTGGAAGCGCATTCACGCCGACGATGTAAGCGCACTCTTCGTCCGCAGAAAACCGTGAACACAATTCCGCCAAATATAAGAAGCGGGCACTGGCGGCGGTTACTGCCTTGGCTCGCTTTGCTGTGTATTTTGGCCTCATTTGTCGTTGCCGTCGCTCGACTTCATCCGGCAAACTTCTTTGGATATACGGAAGACGATTCCATTTATTTCAGCTCCGCCAAGGCAATCGCCGAGGGAAAAGGGTATGTGCTCGCGAGTTTCCCAGGGACACCGGCAGCGACAAAGTATCCTGTCTTCTACCCGTGGATTCTGTCTTGGGTGTGGCGCTGGAATCCTTCCTTTCCCGCGAACCTAACCGATGCTATCGCAATCAGTGTTACGTTCGGGCTTGTGTACCTCACAGCCGCCTTCCTTTTTCTGCGGCGTCTAAGAGACATCAGCGAGGCGGAGGCATTCCTTCTCACGGCTTTCTGCGCGCTCCATCCACTGATTATCTTTTACAGTGGCAGCGTGCTTTCGGAAATTCCGTTTGCCGCGCTGGCCCTCACAGCCATGCTCATCGCGGAAGGGGCCACGCAACGGCAGACCGGCGTCGCTACGGTTGTGTGCTGTGGCCTCCTTACTGGACTGGCCATGCTGACTCGCGTGCTGGGACTTCCCATCGCGGCCGGCATTGTGGTGGCTTTCGTCATGCGACGGGCCTGGCGGCAACTGCTTGTATTCAGCGGGGCTGTAGCTCCCTTTTTCGGCGTACTCGCCTGGCGAGCGATTTTCCCTCGATTGCCGACCCCGCCGGTCTCCGGGGCGGCCGCGTCAAGCCTGGGTTGGATTCATACGTGGACCTATTACACGAGCTACCTGAATGTCTGGAAAGAGGGCGTTCCAAACACGTCTGTTTTCGCGGCTATGTTGAGGAACAATGTAATCTCGCTTCTCCGTGCTCCGGCGGATTACTTTATCTCGCCATCGCTCGCGCCGAGCAAGCTTGCGGGATTCATCGTAGCCGTGGTTGTCACCGCAACGATGGCTGCAGGTATTCTCCGAGAGGCACGCAATCGCGGACCGAGACCGATTCACTTCGTCCTGCCGTTTTATGTATCCGCGATGCTCATGTGGAATTACCCGGCTGGCAATCGGTTCTTGATACCCTTTTTACCGTTGTTCGCCGCCGGGATATGGATTGAGGGGAAAAATATCCTAAGGGCCGTGCGCTCCGCCATCTTCGGCGGTCCCATCGCGGAAAAGATTCTCGCGGGTGTGTTTGCCGTCATCATATCGATAATTGTTCTTCCCTCGGCGCTTAATTACGCCGTTGGCAGCCGCAGGGTATGGGCGCAGGAAAGCAAACGCCGCGCCGCTATTTTGCAAGAGAAGCGGGAGGCCTACGACTGGCTGTCTCGCTTCACAGCACCCAGCGCACGTGTGATCGCTTACGAGGATGCCGATGTCTATCTTTATAATCACCGGCTAGCAGTGCGACCGATCGTATTCACGACAGCCGATTTCTACGAATCGGCACGGCTCACGAAGACGTTGGAGCATGTGACCGATGTCGCACGAGCGATCAATGCCGACTATTGGATTTCCGCAAACGACGACTACGACTTCGAATGGCCGGATGCCTATGCAAAATGGCATGCTCGGATGAGAGAGATGGAGCGGGTCCTTCCTCTGGTGTATAGCAGTCGTCATGACCGAGTGCGGATATACTCGTTAGAATGCGTCAAGCACCCGGAGAGTTCCACGTGCGACTCAGCCAGAAGCGTGCTGTTCCCCATAAATCGGCGGACCGCAATGCTCGGCACCAGTCTCCGATAAACTTGCCCCTTAAGCCTGTGCCATCACTAGTACTCGGAGCATCGAGCCATCCCTTGTAAGACATCCTCACTTATTACTTATTGCGTCCCCCTGTTCATTCTTGATGTCACCTAATCAGGCGGGGGGTGGGAATGAGACTGTCCCCAAGTGGTGACTACTTTACCGCCGCAAGCCATGCGTGGACGCGGGCCAGAGCGAGAAAGCCAATAACATGCTAAAAACATTTAACTTAGCAAAACAATCGACAGATACCGAGAGTGGCACACCATCTGCTTATCAAGGATTCGGGCAACTATCGCCACCCAGCTACGATTTTGAGAGGAAACATGAAAAGCTTTCTGTTGCGTCTTTGGAAGGAAGAGGAAGGTCAAGACCTAGTGGAATACGGGCTTCTCCTAGTTCTGATAGTCCTCCTGTCCGTAACGTTTATCTCTAGTATCGGACAGTCGTTGTCGAAGATCTTTATGAATGCCAATACCGCCCTGACCAGCGCTGCCGGCGGCTGAACTGGAGCGCCCCGAATCTTGAGGGGGGGGCCTGGGGACAGCTTGGCTGTCAGTGCACTTTACATGTCGAGGCGGCAGCGTGAGGGTGTGTCTCGTGGCCAAATTTGGTGAGCTAATTGACCTAAGCCATAGGAATACAGGGTGATACATCTGAACACCGGAGTTTGGGCACTGACCCTGGCGTTGACCTTGTCCGCAGGTTTGATTGATGCTTGGACGCACCGAATTCCCAATTGGCTCACGGTATCCGGGTTCCTTGCAGGCATCGCGGTGAATTCAGCTATCGGCGGACCTAAAGGTACCACCACGGCCCTTGAGGGCGCGGGCCTGGGCTTGCTTATTTTGCTGCCTCTAGTTTTTTTACGCGCACTGGGGGCAGGAGACTTGAAGCTAGTAGGCGCGCTAGGCGCTTTCCTTGGCCCATCGTTGCTTTGGCTCGTGCTACTCGCGAGCGTGCTAGTGGCAGGACTAATGGCCGCGGTGCTGGCGATCCGGGCCAAGCGAGTGCGCGAAACGCTGCGCAATATGGGCATGCTCATCACTGGTTTTTTGACGTTTGGACTTCGAGCTCCGTCCGATGTCTCGCTCGACAATCCCAGGCTGTTGAAGCTTCCTTTTGGCGTGGCCGTTGCGATCGGCACCCTGGTGTGTTTCGTCGCCGCGCGAAGGGGCTTATGAGGCCGAGGCAAAGGAGACTGGGTTCATGAATCGGAACCGCATGATGATCGGGCTGGGCTTGGCGCTGGTGGTCGCATTCCTGCTGAGCAGCTTCGTGTACCAGCAATTTCAGAAAGCGTCGAACCGAGTGGCGGCCGTTCCCACGCAGCAGGTGGTTGTCGCAGCCAGGGCGATCCCGCTGGGAACGCGGCTCGATGCGTCGATGCTGCGGACGATTTCATGGCCGGACGCCGATCCGATCGCGGGAATATGCACGCGGATTCGGGATTGCACGAACCGGGCGCTCATTACCTCGGTGGCCGAGAACGAGCCAATCATTGAAAGCAAACTGGCTGCCACGGGAGCCGGCGCCGGACTTGCGGCAACGATCCCGGAAGGGATGAGGGCCATGTCGGTGGCCGTCAACGACGTGGTCGGCGTGGCCGGTTTCGTGACGCCGGGAACCATGGTGGACGTGCTGGTGACTGGCGCGGTGGCCGGCCCCAGCACAGGCGGAGGGCAGAATATTACGCGAACGATTCTGGAAAATGTGCGAGTCCTCGCCGCGGGTCAAAAAATACAACAGGATCAGGGAGGCAAGCCGCAAACGGTTCCCGTGATCACGCTGCTCGTGACGCCGGAGGACGCCGGTAAGCTGGCGATGGCCAGCACCGAGGGAAAAATTCAACTCGCGCTTCGGAATACGGTCGATAAGGACGCGGCCGTGCCGGCGCCCGTGATGCAAGCAAGCCTGTTTGCTTCGGACGCGCCCGCACCGGCGCCAGTAGCCGTAAAACACACCATGGTGCGGAAAGAGGCTCCCCCGCCGGCCCCGGCTCCGTACCAGGTTGAAGTCATCATGGGAAGCAAACGCGAAACGAAGAACTTTTCGGATCAATGAGGATTCCAGGGAGAATGTGGATGGCCGAACATTGCAAGGCACGCAATCGGATGGGGACGACGGCGCTGGCAATCCTCACCGGGCTGCTGCTTTTCGTTGCGCCCCGGCTCGAAGCGGATTCGCGGAATCCTCAGACCGCGCCCCCGTCGGAGATGGCTCCGGTGCAGCCAAGCGCGAACGCCGCTCAAGCGGCAGTGCCGGTGGAAGCGGCGCCATCCGCCGCTTCTCCTACCGCGCAGGCCCCATCGCAAGAGGCGCAGGAAGGGCCGCAGATTCTGCACCTGATGGTCGGGCGATCCTTGGTGATCACATCGCCGAGGCGGATCCGGCGCGTGTCCGTGGCGGACCCGTCTATTATAGATGCCGTGGTCGTTACCCCGTACCAGGTGCTGGTCAACGGGAAGGCGCCGGGGGGAGTCTCGCTGCTATTGTGGGACGATTCGAACCAGAGCCAGGCGTTCGAGGTTTCGGTGGACATCGATATCCTGAGCCTGAGCGAGAAGATTCACCAGGTATTCCCGAACGAACAGGTTCAGATCGAGACGTCCAAAGATTCGGTAATCCTTTCCGGCCATGCATCGTCGGCGGCTGTAGCGGAAAAAATATACGAGGTGGTCAAAAACGCCACGCCCAAGGTCACAAGCCTCATCGAGACGCCCGCGGTGCAACCGGGAGAGATTCTCCTCGAAGTAAAATTCGCGGAAGTCGACCGCTCCGTGATCAACCAGTTCGGGGTGAATCTGCTCAGCTTGCCGGGCGCCCAGAACATCGGAACGGTCACGACGCAGCAGTTTAGCCCGCCCAGCATCACCGGCACGCTGGGTCCATCAAATACCACCGGATCGGGCGGCTTCACGCTGAACAGCCTGCTCAATATTTTTATCTGGCGTCCGGACATCAACCTGGCCGCGACGATCCAGGCTCTGGAGAACCAGAACATCCTGCAGATCCTGGCCGAGCCAAACCTGCTGACCGCCTCGGGCAAGGATGCATCGTTCCTGGCAGGCGGGCAATTTCCCTACCCCGTTCTGCAATCCACCGGCGGCGCCGGAGGCTATGCCGGAATCACGATCGAGTTCAAGGAATACGGTGTGCGGCTGAATTTCACGCCGACGATCATGCCGGACGGATTGATTCATTTGAAGGTTGCACCGGAAGTCAGCTCCCTCGATTTCACCAACGCACTGATTATTCAGGGCTTCACCATCCCGGCGCTGGCGACGCGCCGCGTGGAATCGGAGATGGACCTGCGAGACGGCCAGAGCTTCGCGATCGCGGGGCTCATCGACAATCAAGTGCAAACGCAATTAGAAAAAGTGCCGGGAATCGGCGATATTCCCATACTCGGGAAGCTTTTCCAGAGCTATTCGACGACCAAGAGCAAGGACGAGCTGCTGGTGATCGTGACGCCGCGGATCGTGCAGCCATTGACGCAAAGCCAGTTGCCGCCGGGACCGGCGTTTTCGATTCCGTTCCTTCCGCCGACAACCGCGGTCCGGCCGAATACAACAGGGACAAAATAAGGGGAGCGAGTTTGATTCGGACATCTCAAAAAAATCGGACGCTGGGCACATGCTGACCGCAGCGATTGTAAGCAGCGACCCGGCGAGCTCGGCACAACTGCTGGCCAGCTTGCAGCAGACCGGCCTTGTGAGCTCCGTCAAACAGTGGACGATTCCCGGAGAGACAGCGCCGGAGGCGGGCGAAGTGATTGCGGACATCGTCCTGCTGGACCTTACGCGCGATCCGGAACTCTTTTTTGCGTTTGGCACTCAAATCCGGCGGCTCCGGCCTTCTGTCCGATTGATTGCGTGCTCGGCAACCAACCCCCCGAATCCGCAGGTTTTGCTCGATGCAATGCGGAGCGGCGTGCAGGACTTTGTGGCGAGGCCGGTGACCCCGGACGCGCTCAAGGAGATTTTTTCGCGGTTCAGCCAAGAGAGCCCTGCGGCGTCGGGCCAGCGATCCAGCGAAAAGCTGATCGCCGTGATGGGATCCAAAGGCGGCGTGGGAACGACGACGGTGGCGGTCAATCTCGGGGTTCAGCTCAGCGCGCACATGCACAAGCGAACGGTCCTGCTCGATTTCGCCCGGCCGCTGGGAAACGCTCACCTGCTGCTCGATCTGCACCCGCGTTTCGGAGTTCGCGATGCGGTCGACAACCTGGACCGCCTGGACAGCCACTTTTTAGCCGGCATGCTCGAACGGCACAAGTCGAAACTGGAAATTCTGGGCGGGGTGATGCAGCCGGAGGCATGGCAGAATGTTCCCACCGCGCTGCTGAACCGCGTAGTCAATGTCGCCCAAGCCGGTTTCGATATGGTGCTGGCGGACATGGGCTCGCACTTCGCCTCCGATTTGGGCCCGATGCTGACAACGGCTCGGATGATTCTGATTGTTGTGGAAACGAACGTGCCGTCGCTGTGGACCCTGCAGCGCCGCCTGCTGGGCTTGACCGGCATGGGCGTGGACCCTGAACGCGTGCGAGTGATCGTCAACCGCTGGCACAAAGGAGATGAAGAGCCGCTCAAGGCGATTGAAAAAGACACTAAGCGCTCGGTGTTCGCATGCCTCCCCAACGATTTTCGAAAGGCCAGCACCGCGATGAATCAGGGCGCGCCGCTCATGGACAACCACAACAACGTCCTGACCGACCACTACCGGCAATTGGCCGAGCGGGTATCGGGAGGCGCGAAAGCGACGGCGGCAAAGCGCGGCAGCTTGGGCAACTTTTTTTCGTTTCCGGGAAAGAGATAGCGCGAGATGGCACAGATTCCAATCTCCACGACACGCACCGATTTCGGCATCGTAAAGACGGCGATTCACCGGCGGCTGATCCAGAAATTGAATTTGGACCGCCTCAGCGACGTCAAGCGCGACGACGTCCGCCGCGAAGTGGCGCAAATTCTGGAAGCGCTTGTGGTCGGCGAATCGACTCCCATGAACTTGCAGGAGCGGGAGCGATTGGCCCAGGAAGTTCTGGACGAAGTGTTCGGCCTGGGGCCGCTCGAACCCCTCCTCAACGATCCCACGATTTCGGACATTCTGGTGAACACGTACAAGAACGTGTACGTGGAGCGGAGCGGCATCCTGGAAACCACAGGGATACAGTTTCGCGACGATGCCCACTTGATGAGCATCATCGACCGAATCGTGTCCGCGATTGGCCGGCGCGTGGACGAGTCCTCTCCGATGGTGGATGCCCGCCTCGCGGACGGATCGCGCGTGAATGCGATTATTCCTCCCCTTTCGATCGACGGCCCGTGTCTCTCCATCCGGCGTTTCGGGCGGGATCCGCTGACGGCGGCCGATCTGCTCAGCAATCTCACTCTGACGCAGCCCATGCTGGAGCTGTTGCAGGGTTGCGTGAAGGCACGTCTGAATATTCTGATCTCCGGCGGAACGGGCGCGGGCAAGACGACGTTTCTCAACGTGCTGTCGTCTTACATCTCGAACCGCGAACGAATCATCACCATCGAAGATGCGGCGGAATTGCAAATGCACCAGGAACACGTGGTGCGTCTGGAAACCCGGCCGCCGAATATTGAGGGAAAAGGCGCCGTGCAGCAGCGGCAGCTATTGATCAACTCGCTTCGCATGCGCCCGGACCGAATCATCGTGGGTGAGGTGCGAAGCGATGAAGCCCTGGACATGCTGCAGGCCATGAACACGGGACACGACGGCTCGCTCACAACGATCCACGCCAATTCGCCGCGGGACGCACTGGGCCGGCTGGAAACCATGGTTGCGATGGCGAATTTGAGCATCCCGGACGCCGTGGCCCGGCGGCAGATTTCCTCGGCGCTCAATGTGGTGGTGCAAGTGAGTCGGCTGAGCGACGGAACGCGCAAGATCGCGAACATTACCGAGATTACCGGCATGGAAGGCGACGTCGTGGCGATGCAGGATATTTTCGTGTTTCAAAAGCGCGGCATCCGAGAAACCGGAGAAGTGATCGGCGAGTTCGTGGCCACGGGAATCCGGCCCAAATTCAGCGACCGGCTCACCGTCTCCGGCATTCACTTGCCGGCGTCGATGTTCGAACCTCCACGCGTACACTGAGTGGCCAAGATGACGAGAACATTTGTCCCAACGACGCCTGGGCTGGAAAGGAGGCCATCGTGGCATTACTGATTGCCTTGCTCACCTTCCTGATTGTCACGATTGTTTTCGCCGGATTCTGGCTGTTCTTCGGAACCACCACGAACCAGGAACTGGTTCGCAACCGGCTGGAGGCGGTCAGGAAAGCCGAAAAGGGAGGCGATGTTTCGCTGGACCTGGACCTGGTGCGCGACGAACTGCTCAGCAGCGTGCCCGCATTGAATCGGATCATGATGCGGCTGGCGTGGTCCAAGCGCCTGCAAGACCTAATCACCCAAGCCGGCATTGAGACCAAGCCCGGCACACTGTTGCTGGTCAGCGGCGTCACGGGCCTTGGCAGCTATGTGATCGTGGAAATGATCAAGCGTCAATTTTCCCTATCGTTCCTGGCCGCCGTCGTTGGGGCGATCATTCCGTTGACGGTCGTCTCGATCCAGCGCAGCCGTCGCTTAGGACGGTTTGAGCAGCGCTTCCCCGAGGCACTCGATTTATTGGGGCGAGCCGTTCGCGCAGGCCATTCGTTTACGGCGGGCTTGGAAATGGTGTCCAAGGAATCGCCGGAGCCGGTCGCGTCGGAGTTCCGGCTCACGTTCGAGGAGCAGAATTTCGGATTGCCCTTGCGAGACGCCCTGGAAAACATGGCTTCCCGCGTGCCCCTGGTCGACGTGCGGTTCTTCATCACCGCGCTGCTCATTCAGAAAGACACGGGCGGAAACCTGGCAGAACTTCTCGATGAATTAGCTCGCGTGATTCGAGAGCGGTTCCGCATTCATCGCGAAGTACGAGTGAAAACGGCGCAGGGACGGCTGACGGCCATGATTCTCATCGCGCTGCCGATCGGCATGCTGCTGTTGATGCGAGCCGCAAATCCGAGTTACGTCCGAGTGCTCTTTGACGACCCGCTGGGGCCAAAGATCCTGGCAGGCGCGGCCGCCTTGCAGGTGATCGGCTCGGCGATCATCTGGAAGATCGTGCACATTGAAGTGTGAATGAGGGAGACAGAGGAATGCTTTCTGCTGTTCCGGTCATCACGTTCTTGGCCACTGCGGTAATCCTGATGGCCTTGGTGTACGCGTTCACGCCCGGTGAATCCGGCGTTACCACGCGCCTGAAGCAGCTCATGAATGCCACGCCTCGCGCTCAAGAAGAAAAATTTGTGGCCAAGCAGAAGGAGCGGGCGCGCAATCTTCTGGCGCAGGTGGGAGGCCTTTTGCCCGCTTCCGCGGGAGCACGAGCAAACCGCGCGCAGCTCATGATGATTCGAGCCGGATACCGCAGCGCCGACGCGGTTCTTGCCATTCGTGGTATGAAAGTGCTCGCACCCGTCGTTCTGGTGGCTGTGGTCTTCTTCACCGGCGTGTACCGGTACAACCCGTTTTCCATTCTGCTGGTAGCGGTGATCCTCGGCTTGTTGCTTCCGGAGATGTGGCTGTCCTGGCGAGTGAGAGTCCGGCAGCGCCGCTTGCGCCTGTCCCTTGCGGACGGCCTGGACTTGCTGGTGATCTGCGTGGAAGTGGGGCTCGGTCTCGATCAATCGATCCTTCGGGTGGCCCAGGAGCTTCGGATCGTCCACCGCGAACTGAGCGAAGAACTGCAAATGGTGAATCTCGAAATGCGCGTCGGGAAGACGCGGCTGGACGCCCTTCGGGAGTTGGCGCGGCGCACCGGGCTCGATGAAATCAAGGCGCTCGTAGCCATGCTCATTCAGACGGAAAGATTCGGCACGAGCATATCGCAATCGTTGCGCATCCACTCGGATGAGCTGCGCACGAAGCGACGGCAGCAGGCGGAAGAAATGAGCGCCAAGACCACCGTCAAGATGGTGCCGCCTCTCGTGTTCTTTATTTTCCCTGCGTTGATGGTAGTGATACTGGGCCCTGCGGTGATCACTCTGCTGCGGCAGTTCGTGCTGCACTAGAGCGAGCGGCGCAAACGCGATGCCAGTTGCGCATTGTAAAAGGCAAGTTCGCGATTAAAGGAGCAAACGAATGGATGTAACAACGATCCGCATCATCGCCGGCATACTGGCAGTCGTCGTGCTAGTCATCATAATTTTGAGGCGGCGTGGAAAGGCAATCGAATAAAGGGTGTAGTCCAATTCGAGCCGGGGGAGCGCTGGACGCCATGATGGTCGAACAAGGGCGGGCCGTGTATGTGTACAACAAAACGCGCGAGACGTTTGTCGCCACCGAAGCGACTGTGGCGGATAGTTATGTGCGCCGGCTCGTTGGCTTATTGGGGAAAACGCCGCGCTGGGCCCAGCTTGGATCGGGCCTTTGGATCGTGCCTTCCCGCGGTGTGCATACCATCGGGATGTTGTTTCCAATCGACCTGATTTTCCTGAACAAAGAGAAAGAAGTGGTTCACCTCGAGGAATACATTCGTCCGTTTCGCATTTCGAGGGTTTCTCTGAAAGCAAGCAGCGTGCTCGAAGTGCCTCCTCATACGATCTACCGCTCCGGCACACAGGTGGGAGACTCCTTTGAGATTTCGGCTTTGAAGGCCCGCCAGGCGGATCGGGAAATCAGCAGAGCCCCTGCGGTGGCAGGAGATTGACCGGAGCCAACCGTCTCCCAGCTAAGTCCTTGGAAACATATCGCCTTGCTTGTGCTGTCCCCGCGCTGTAGAATTCCGCCCTCTAGCAGAACCATTTCCAAGGAGGCTGTATGAATCGTTTTGCAAGGAATATTCTCGCCATAGGGTTGGCTTGCGCAGGACTGCTGACCACGTTGGCCAGCCGGCCGGCAGCCGCAGCCGATGATCCGGTGGCTACGGCGGATAAGGCCGCGACAGCAGCGCTCGCCAAGGGCGACAAGGCCGCGGCCAACAAGTGGCTCGACGCGGATTTCAGCTGGATCGATTCCGAAGGAATCATGTGGGCCAAGACGGATGCGTTTCGCGACGAACTTAAACCGCTCGTGAGCGGAAGCGATGCCAAGATTATTGAGCACAAGTACGGGAAGAGCGTTGTGTGGATCCAATGGAACAGCGGGAAAAATTACTCCGCCCATTTCTGGGTGAAGCGGCCCAGGGGATGGAAGCTCTTGCACATGACCGAAATCGCCTCGGTGGCAAAACGCGATTACCAGACCGTCCCGCCCACGTACGACATTCCCTGCAACAATCCCTGCAAAGCTGTGCCCTACAAGCCCCTGACTGCGGGAGAGAGAGCCGCGCTGGATGAATGGCAAGAACAGGAGTCTAGCCACGCAAACTGGGAGAAGCACGTTGCCGACAACATGGACCAGCGAGTCGTAACTACCTATGGCGGTGCGTCCCCTTCCAAGGCGGACCGCATTGCGGGCATGAACAAGCGCCGCGAGACAAATCCCAATGCACCTAAGGTCGGATCGGCGCCGGCGTTGTGGATTCGAACGTGGGACTTCGGCGACGCGGTGGTGATGATTGCGTGCCAGCCGACCTACGGCGACAAGGCGTATTGGTCCAGCCGTGTGCTGGCCCCCAACGCCGACGGCCTGTGGCAAATGATGGAGAGCTATCACAATTACATTCAGGCCTCTCCGGTCATGACGGCCACGCCCAATCAGCCAGACCTGAAATAACGCGCAGCAAAAAAGCTGTATCGCGTATCACCAGACGGCGGAGGGGCATGCACGACGGTCTCTCCGCCGTTTTCGTTTTTAAGACCGCCTTCCGCGAACTTCAAAACGCCGGGACGTTCGTTTCATTGTGTTTAACTGTGCCGGATAGGAACGTCCTAGTACTCATGATGCTCGATTGATTCATTGAAAATCTATTAAACAAAGAATAGACTTCGGTCCCCCGCGCAGCACTATCGCAGGCTGACGATGAAAGGGAAACCGGATGCGAAAGTTCATTCTGATGTTCCATATTTGGCTCCTTGGAAGCGTGGCGGCCTTCGCGCAAGTCAGCATCACCACCGAAGCCTATGATAATAACCGCACAGCCTCCAACCTGAACGAAACGGTGCTGAACACTTCGAACGTCAATGTCGATCAATTCGGAAAGCTGTTTTCTCAGCCTGTGGATGGATCGGTTTACGCCCAGCCTTTATACGTTCCGAATGTGACGATACACGGCGCGGCGCATAACGTGGTTTACGTGGCCACGATGAACGACTCGGTGTACGCGTTTGACGCCGACAGCAACTCCGGAACGAACGTGTCTCCTCTCTGGAAGGTCAGCTTTACGAATCCGCCATCGGTAACCGCGCCTGTCTCGCAGGATGGAAACATTGATGGCGTCTTTGGAATCGAGAGTACTCCCGTAATCGATACCACGACCGGGACGATCTATGCGGTTGCGCTTACGGAGGAAAACTCGCAATTCGTTTACCGGCTGCACGCCCTGGATATTACGAACGGCACGGAGAAGTTCGGAGGGCCGGTCGTGATTAGCGGGTCGGTCTCCGGCGCCGGCCCCGGCAGTTTGGGGGGAACGCTCGCTTTCGATCCGAACCAACACCAGCAACGGCCGGCGCTGGCCTTGGCGAACGGAACCATATTTGTAGCCTTCGGGTCTTTTGGCGATGAAGGAACCTGGCATGGCTGGATCATGGGCTACAACGCTGGAAATCTATCGAAGACGGCGACCACATGCATCACGCCGAATGGTCGCGATGGTGCGATATGGATGTCGGGTCGTGGCCCGGTGATTGACTCCAGCAATAATGTTTACTACGTGACGGCCAACGGGGACTACGACGGAGTCGGCAATTTTGGCGACGCATTCGTCAAGTTCTCCACCACAAACGGCCAGCTGGCACTGACCGATTGGTTTGCACCCGATGATTTCCTGTTTCTTGCGCAGAACGACGACGATCTGGGAGCGTCTGGCCCGCTCATGATTCCGGGAACGAATGTGATCCTTGGTGGTGGAAAGACCGGCATCCTTTTCGTATTGAATGCGTCGTCTCTCGGACACGAATCGACCGGAAATCCACAGATCATTCAAGCGATCGATCTCGGATCGGGAGTCGGGATATTCAATGGTCCGGCGTTCTACAATCGAACAACGGGAGCCGGCCCATGGCTGTATATCTGGCCCGATGGGGGATTTTTAACCGCCTACCATTTCAACGGGTCTTCCTTTGACGCCACTCCAGTTTCTCAGAGCACATTCACGAGCCAGCCGGTGTCCTATTCCGCGTCCCTGGCTGTTTCCGCGAACGGAAATACGCCTGGAACGGGGATCGTGTGGGCGGCAATGCCAGCTACCCCCAATAATTTTGACGGCGGAACCAGTCCGGGGATTCTATACGCTTTTGACGCCAGTAACCTGGGCACGGTGTTGTGGAATAGCAGCACGATGGCGAACCGGGATAGTGCTGGAATATGGTCCAAATTTCGGTCTCCCGTGGTAGCCAATGGGAAAGTCTATTTGGGCTCCTTTCTGAATCCTTCCACCGGAGCGCCAGGTGCATTGAACGTTTATGGATTGCTTCCTATAGCGTCCGGAAGCCCAACAGCCACTGCGGCGTTTATCGCGACAGATTCCACGACGATTGGAAACTGGCAGGGAACGTATGGAGGGGACGGGTACATCCTTGCCGCATCTTCGCAGGCTCTTCCGTCGTACGGGGCGTTCAGCGTGAACGGAGGCTCTACCTGGACATGGGCTTCCAATACTACCGACCCGCGCGGCCTGCAAGTGCCTACAGGAGGAAGAATCGCGGCGGCCTGGTACAACACCACCACGCCATTTAATGTGACCGCCAATTTTACCGACGGACAAACCCACAAGCTTTCGCTGTATTTGGTGGACTGGGACAACCACGGAAGATCGGAAATCGTGCAAGTGCTGGATGCGGGAACGGGAATTCCGCTGGACACGGAAAATGTGACGAACTTTAGCGGCGGCGTGTACCTGTCGTGGAATATTTCGGGGAATGTGATCGTCACGTTCGCGGGTACGAGCGGTCCGAATTCGGTCTTAAGCGGAGTGTTTTTCGGCGGCGGCTCGCAAAGCGGCAGCGGAGGCTCGGGCGGTAGCGGAGGAACGAGTTCGGCTGCGTTTGTCAGGATGGATACCACGACCCAGGGGGCCTGGAAAGGAAGTTACGGTGCGACCGGCTACGATATCGTGGGCGCGCCGGTGGCTGTTCCATCCAACATCGCCTTCGCCGTTCAGAATGCGCTCACCTGGACTTGGGCCGGGAACACGACCGATCCACGAGCTCTTCGGCTCCCCGGCAATTCGGGGGGAACTGCCGCGGCATGGTACGGGTCGCCGTTCCAATTCTCTCTCAGCTTTAACGACGGGAATCCCCACCAATTCGCTCTGTACGCCGTGGATTGGGACACCCAAGGACGATCGGAAACGATCCAGATCACGGACAACACCGGGCATCCATTGGATACGAGGACCATAACCAGCTTTACGAATGGCGTTTACCTGCTGTGGAACATCACCGGTTCCGTGGTCATCAACGTGGTTGCGAATACCGGCCCCAATGCCGTGGTCAGCGGAGTTTTCTTCGATTCAGCTTCGACGGGCGCACCGGTGAATGGCCAGTGGTCCTGGCCGGCGCTGGCCGGCGCTTCGTCATATAACGTGTATCGGTCCACGGCCAGCGGCGGCCCTTGGACGCTTTTGCGCTCCGTCAGCACCCCGTCTTTCACCGATTCGACGGTCGTTTCCGGGCAAACCTATTATTACCGAGTCACGTCGGTAAGCGGTGGCGTCGAACAGAACTACGTAATGGCTTCCATCGTCGTTCCCTAGAGGCGGTTCCGCTCGGGTGAGCTACTGATTCAGCAGAGGAATACTCTTCGGCTGCGGAGGGGGCGGTATCGACTTGAGATACGCATAGATATCCGCCAATTCCGCATCCGGTAGGATCTTCGCGGTGTATGGCGGCATTGAGCCGGTAGGCTGATGAACGTACTTTGCGAATGCCTCGAACGGAAGCGGCGGTGGGCCGATGGTAGGAGCCGAGGTCTGTTGCGCTCCCTGCCCTTCAAACCCATGGCATTCATAGCAGCCGTCGCTGGTGAAGAGTTTCTTGCCGTTCTCCACATTCCCCGCGGGCGCCGCTTCCGGCGCGGCTTGCGGCGGGGCCGCCGACTTCAGAAACGCATACACATCGGCCAATTCCGAGTCCGAAATCGCCTCGCTATTGAACGGGGGCATCAATCCCACGGGCTGTCGAACGTAGCGGACGAACCCTGACAACGGCAGGGGAGGAGGAGAGATTCGAGGGCCAGTGGCGCCTTGCCCTTCGCTGCCGTGGCAGCCGCTGCATGCATGGCTCGCAAAAATCTTTTTGCCCTTCTCAACGTTTCCAGGGGGAGTGGCATCGGTTTTGGCTCCGGCTTTCGTGCCCTGGGCAGGCGCGTTTCCAGGCACAATCAACATCCAAGCCAGAACGAAGGCCAAAGCGCCGCCGCAGCGAATTCCGCTGCCGGGCCACGCAACGCGTGTGGGCTTGCGGCACTTTGATTGGGCCCTCTTCAGTTGGTCCGACTTCGGTTGGTCCGCTCCGGCCTGGCGGCCGCTGTGTTGAGCGAAGGTCTCCACTTGGCTCTCCTAGCGCGGCTGCGAAAGAACGTCGATAAGCGCCGGCTCTCCGTTTTTAACGATCTCCACCGCTCTCCGAATCGCCGGGCCCAGTTCCTTGGGATCGGAAATGGGGCCTTCCGCGTGCATCCCCAGGCTCTGCGCGAGCTTGGAGAAATCGATATTGGGGTCCGTCATGGTGGTGCCGATCCAGGCGCGATTCACTCCCCGGCTGTGCCGGTCTGCCATCACTTGCACTTGCATCACTTCCTGGTGATACGCGCGGTTATTGTGCATGACGGTGAGCAGAGGGATCTTGTGATGCGCCGCTGTCCACAACACTCCGGGGGCATACATCATGTCGCCGTCGTTCTGAATATTCACGGACAGCCGGCCATGCTTGCGATTTGCCAGCGCCGCACCCACCGAGGCAGGCATGCCGTAACCGACGCCGTAGCCTCCGGCCGCTCCGATGTACTGATAGTGTTTGTTGAAATCCCAAAGGCGCAGCGGCCAGCGGCTCACAAATGTCACCGCCGAAACCAGCGACCAATCTTCATGCTTGATCTGCCCCCACAGCTCCGCGCAAAGCCGCGCCGTGCTGATCGGGCTGGCATCCCAGGCGTAAGTCGCCAGCACGCGGTTGCGTTCCAGGGCCTCTTGATGAGCGGCCGCCAGTTTTTCGCCACGGGCGTCGAACACGCTTTTGCGATCGGGCGTGATCTGGCGCTTTACCGCCTCGTTCAGCGACGGGAGCGTCGCCTCGGCATCGGCCGCCATCGCCAAGTCCACGTCCGTGAAGCGCTGGAAATCCTGATAATTGGCCTTGCTGTAGAGGTCCCCCGAGTTAATGCTGATAAGTTTCACGCCCGGCCGCGTAATCGGCTGAGATGTGCGATACATCTGATCGCGATAGGAGTGCAGGCTGCCCCAGAAATCCGCCATTTCCAGGCCCAGAATCACGTCCGCCTCCCCAATCACCTCGCGGCTTCTCTCGGACTGATTGAGCGGGTGCCGGGTGGGAAAATTCATCCGCCCCGCGCGATCGATCACCGGGGCTTGCAACGCTTCTGCCAGTTCGATAAGGCCTTGCATTCCGGCCGCGGTGTGCGACATACGGTCGGCCATGAGAACGGGATTCTCCGCCCCCACCAGCATCCGCGCAGCTTCGGCCACCGATCCCGAATCTCCCTGCGGCGGCCTCTCCAAATAAAATTTCGGTATCTGCAATTTGGCATTCGCGTCCGGCGTTAGCGGATTCTCCTGGAGCTCGGCGTCGGCAACCAGCAGCACGGGCATCGTGGGCGGCGTGGTGGCGATTTTATAAGCGCGCACGGCGGATTCAGCGAAGCTCTGGAGGGACATGGGCAGATCGTCCCATTTGGTATAGCCGCGGACCATTGCCGCCGCGTCCTGAACGCTGTGATCCCATTCCACCGGAGGCATGCGCTTGGTTTCGTCCACGATGTTGCCGATGACCAAGTAAACCGGAACATGGTCGCAGTAAGCGTTGTAGATGGCCATGGACGCGTGCTGCAACCCGACCGTCCCATGCGCGAACACAGCCAGCGGTTTGCCCTCGATCTTGGCGTATCCGTGCGCCATGCCCACGGCGGACTCTTCATGGCAGCACGTCAGAAATTCCGGATTCTTGTTTCCGCCGTAATTGATGACCGACTCGTGCAAGCCGCGAAAGCTCGAGCCCGGATTCGAGCAGACATACTCGATGCCGAGCGACTTGATTACGTCCACCATGAAGTCGGAGCCGCTGCGATTTTCGGTGAGGACGTCGACTCGTACGGGTATGCCGGTCTCAGCTTCGGGTAACATCGGCGGCGGCACGGTGGGGCGCGTTTCCGCAGGCGACGCTGCGGTCAATCCAGGGCTGGCGGCCAGCACAGCGGCGCTGGCCGCGCCGGCGACAGCACCCTTCAGGAAGTTCCGTCGGTCCACCTTTGCCTTCGGGATTTTTTTCATGGTGTCCCTTCTCGTTCCGTGGCAGCTTGGGCCGTAGCGCTATCGCCGCCTGTCTTTACTTCCTCTTGGGAGGCCATTTTCTCTCTGTTGGCCGGAAATGTACACCTGTCTGCGGGGACAACAACGTTCCACCGGCTTTTCTCGTAGTGCGCGCGCTAGGTTTTTTGAAGCAAGGGCCGAAGCTCTCGAATATCCGCCAATTTCTCAAGCGCGAATATACGGTCGATCAGGCTCTGAGTGGAGGCTGTCCCGAGAACCGGTGCCATCAGGTCGCGGGCTTTCGCGCGCACTTCGTCACTGGTCATCGGATTGGCAACCGTGCCGCGCACCGAATCGACGTGCTCGCGAAGCTTGGTGCCGTCGGCGAGCGTGATCTCGACAGTGGCCTGCCGCCGCGGCATCAGGCGGCCGAGTTCTTCATCGGGAACGAGCTGCACCTTCGCGCGCTCGCGAAGAACGGCTGGATCCCGCATGCGCTCCTTGTCGTGTGCCGAGCGAAACGTAACCGTCCTATCGACCAGCATGAGCGCGACGATGTGCTGCAGGCTGATGTCCGGCGTCTCGCGATTGTCCACGATGGACGCCTCCTGAGGGGCCATTCGCACGCTGACGTGTGCGACGTCGGCCGCCTCGAAGGGATGCTGCTTTCGCAGGTCTACCAACGCGTCGAGCGGCGCCTGGATGGGCATCCCCACACTCCATTTCTTGATGTCGGTCCGCGCCACTTCGTAGCGTTCCCCAAGTTTGTCGACGAGACCCATGGGATCCGCGTCCGGCCCGAAGGCCAGAAAAAAATTGTTGGGGCCGGAAAAAACGTCGTCCACGCCGGTCCATCCCGAATGAACCACCAGGGCGCCCGTCAACCCGTTGCGCGCCGGGCCGCCCGCAAAATCGAAGGCCTTCTCGATGTGATCCGGGTCGCGGTTCCACAAAGCCAGCCCGGAGGATTGCTCGGCGGCATAGTTCAGCAGCCAGCGCATTTGCTGATTGCTCAGGTTCGCCGCACAGCCCGCAGCGGCTGAGGCGCCGAAGGTCGTGGCGATGCTGTGCGTGCTGCGATGGCTTGAATTCTCATAGGGCTCCGCACCCAGGGTCATCGTCACCCGCGTCCCAACGTCGTAGCCGAGAGTCACCGCGCGCAGAAAGTGCGTTCCGTCAATGCCAAACTGTTCGCCGGCGGCAAGCGCCGCCGGCACCACCGCGCAGCCCGGATGGGATTGCGACGGAGCGTGCGAGTCGTCCGTCTCATCGGAGTGAGCCAGCATTCCGTTCGTCATGGCGGCTTCGATCGAGCCGCAAACGATATTCGAGGCGGCCACGGTCGCCACCTCCTTGCCGCCATAGGCCCGGGCGAACTTCAGCGCCGCCTGTCCTGGAGGCAGCTCGGAGCCCGAGATCATGGCAGCCAGCGTATCGAGGACATGCTGCTTGGCCTTTTCCACCACTTCGCCAGGCAACTCATGCGCCCCGGCCTCGCTCATGTAGGCGCTCAGTTTGATCATTGCGGGGCTCACTCCACCGACAGGAGTATCGGCGGACACCGATGCCTCTGCGATCGCCCCCACAGGAGGGAGCGCCGACGCCGCGATAAGCAAGCCCGCTCGCTGCATAAGACTGCGGCGGCTCAGAAATGTATTCTCGTTCCCTGCCGGTGCGTCCTTCTCCGAATCATGTGCCATGTCGTTTTCTCCCGTCGGGCGCGCCATTCGGCCAGGACTCCTCGCACGCAGCGGTATCCTGAGCCGAGCGGGCCGCCATAATTGAAGCGTAGACCAGCATGAGAATCAAGAACCTCTTCTGGATGCGGTGTCCGCGTCGCGCCTGTCTTTCTCGCTGCCACGGTCGAAAATATTCACATTCGCACTGGGCGCGCATACTGGGCTAGCCTAAAAGTTCATCCGGGAGCGTACTGTACGCAAGCGGATGATTACCTTACAGCCGTGTCTTGCTATTTGAGGCCGCGTTTCGGACCAGGTCTAGGCTCATCAAGCGAGGCCATTCTCGATACTCTCAAGGAGGGGTATTTGTCCAGGAATTGATAGGCCATAAAATCGGCGGGAATGCATACCTATCCATGGCGCAATGGCGATGAAAGACATGCTCTGCTAAGCGCGGTTAACACACAATTCTGGAGCAGATCAGGATGAAGCGGGCCGTCCGAGCGTTTCTATGAGCCTCGGCTTGTGCGGCGGTCCGGCGGGGAGCTTGCACTCACCGGAGCAGCCGCGAAGCGACCTAACCAGATTCGCTACGTGCTCGCTCGGAAGCCCTTTAATGGATTGCGTGGCTGCGGCGCGGGGCAGGCGAAGAGGCTCCGTTCAGCAGCTCAATTCCTAGTACATCCCGCCCATTCCGCCGCCGTGGCCGCCCGCCTCGGCAGCGGCCATTTCTTCGTCTTCCTTGATATCAGCGATCAACACTTCGGTGGTCAGCATGAGTGCGACGACCGACGCGGCGTTCTGCAGCGCGAGGCGAGTGACCTTGGCTGGATCGATTACGCCAGCCTTGATCATGTCCCCGAATTCTCCGTTTTCTGCGTTGAATCCGAAGTTTTCTTCCTTCGAATCGCGCACGCGGCCAACGATAATCGCACCTTCGTGCCCGGCATTCTGGGCGATTTGGCGCATCGGTTCCTCGAGGGCTCGCTTCACAATGTTGACGCCCGTGGCCTCATCGTCCTGCAACTTGAGTTTTTCAAGCGCTGGGATGCAGCGAATCAGGGCCACGCCGCCTCCGGGAACGATGCCCTCCTCGACGGCAGCGCGAGTGGCGTGCATAGCGTCCTCAACGCGAGCCTTTTTCTCCTTGAGTTCTGTTTCCGTTGCCGCGCCAACCTTGATAACCGCTACGCCCCCAACCAGCTTGGCGAGGCGTTCTTGCAGCTTTTCCGTATCGTAATCGGAAGTCGAATCTTCGATCTGTGTGCGGAGCTGCTTGATGCGAGCCTCGATCTCCGCGGGCTTGCCGGCCCCCGCAATAATCGTGGTGTTGTCCTTGCCGATGGTCACCTTCTTCGCGCGGCCCAGTTCTTCGATCTTCACGTTTTCGAGCTTGATGCCGAGATCTTCGCTGATGGCCTTTCCGCCCGTCAGAATGGCAATGTCTTCCAGCATCGCTTTCCGGCGGTCGCCGAAGCCAGGAGCCTTCACCGCGACGCACTGCAAGGTTCCGCGAAGTTTGTTTACAACGAGCGTCGCGAGCGCTTCGCCCTCCACGTCTTCCGAGATGATCAACAGCGGCTTGCTCATCTTGGTCGTCTGTTCGAGCAACGGCAGCAATTCCCTCAACGACGTGATTTTCTTTTCGTGGATTAGAATGCAGACGTCTTCTAGAACGCACTCCATGCGCTCGGGAGCCGTGACGAAATAGGGAGAAAGATAGCCCCGGTCGAATTGCATCCCTTCCACCACTTCGAGCACCGTCTCCATCGTCTTCGATTCCTCAACGGTGATGACTCCGTCCTTGCCCACCTTTTTCATTGCCTCGGCGATGATCCCGCCGATGTGATTGTCGTTGTTGGCGCTGATTGTCCCCACCTGGACGATCATGTCGCCCTTCACGTCCTTGTGCAATTTCTTGATCTCCTCGACGGCGACTTCGACGGCCTTCTCAATGCCGCGCTTCAACGCCATTGGGTTCGCGCCGGCGGCGAGAATCCTCACGCCTTCGCGAAAGATGGCCTGCGCCAGCACCGTGGCTGTCGTGGTGCCGTCGCCGGCAACGTCGGAAGTCTTCGAAGCGACTTCCTTCACCATCTGCGCTCCCATGTTTTCGAGCGGATCCTGCAGCTCGATTTCCTTCGCGACCGTTACGCCGTCCTTGGTGATGATCGGCGCTCCGAATTTCTTCTCGATCACGGCGTTGCGCCCCTTCGGCCCCAGCGTGATCTTCACTGCGTCAGCCAGAATGTTGACGCCGCGCAAGATTGCCTGTCGTGAATCCGTGCCCGTTACAATTTGTTTTGCCATTGGACTTCGCCCTCCCGGGAGAATACAAATGTCGGTCTCGCCCACAACCTCGGGACAAGAGAATTATTTTTTGCCGCCTGCGGCTTTGGCCATCCCGCCCAATCTCGCCAGGATCTCTTCTTCCCGAAGGATCAGGTACTCCTGGCCGTCCACGTTGATATCGTTTCCGGTATATTTGCCGAACAAAACCCGGTCTCCCACTTTTACATCAATCGGTATCCGTTTACCCTTCTCGATTCTTCCGAGTCCGACGGCCACCACTTCACCCTCCTGCGGCTTCTCTTTGGCTGTGTCGGGAATGATGATTCCCGACTTGGCGACTTCTTTCGCTTCCAGCCTCTTTAATAGCACCCTGTCGTGCAGGGGAGTCACATGAACTGTCATTTTCTCAGCCTCCGTTCTCGATCAAACTCTCAAATTCCACAAAAAGCGCGCTGTGATGACTGCTGCTATGGACGAAAAGTTTCCCGATGGATCTGTCGCTCCGCTGCAAGACTATTGGCTTCATTTTTCTGGCGGGCGGCTTCCTTCTGGGGCGCTTCTTCCTTGTCCAACTTCACGGATTCGACGATGGCGGCCCCGGCCGCTGCGTCGAGCCGTTTTGAAAGCACGACGAGCCCGAAAGAGTCCAGGCCGTTGGCGCGGAAAAGGCTTACAGAATCCTCTGAGTCCTGCCACCGAGCGATAACCTTTTCTTCCGAGTTGTAGAAAGCCTTCGTTGGAAAATTGATCTCGGCCGCAGGCCTTGTGGCCGTCCCATACAGGGTCGATACGGCTCGTACCATGTCGTCGGCAGTCATGCCCGCGGTGGCCTGCTGATCGTAAGTCACTACCATCCTATAGAGCTCGCCGTTATAGAATCCGAATCGTATTTCCTGGACCGGCTCCGAAGGTTCAGGAGATTGATAAGATTGCACCGGCCACCACGTCAACTCCTGAATCAACGCCGGACGCTGATGGATCGCGCTGGCATCCGCCGGTTTTTCGTCAACTTGCTTGGCTAGTTGGATCAAATTCGTTCCCAGCGAAAAGTTCCTGTACTCGGAAAGATTCTGGGCGGAAATCAAAGTAGTGCAAAACAGTATGGCCACCAGGAGCGTCATCGTGCGTCGCATCGTTTTCATGGGAACGCCCTCAGGCAGTCACGTAATCAGGGTCTTTCACACCAGCTCCATTCGGCGGGCTTCCCGAAGGCAGCACCTTGCCGTCGCCGGCGAGTTCTTTGATTTGGGTGAGGCTGTCGCGCTTCGCTTTGTTAGGTCCTTGGAACAGGAACAGGCTTTCTTGGATATGCCTTGAGCGAGCGAAAACATTCGCGTAAGCCACGCCTAGAAATCGCTTCGACACCACTCGTGTGATTTCCAACGCATTGAATTTCCGCGCTTTCGGATTGGCCAGAATCTTTTCCACCGTCCTGCGAACCAATGCGTGTGCGTCTGCGCCGACAGCCGTCGCTCGTATGTCGCCAGCCGAGCAGAAGAATGTCCATCCTTCTTTTCGGATCTTTCGATCCAATCCGTATCCATCACAATTTTCGACAAGGTTCCAACCCGGAACGCATGATTTGGCTTCGATCCGCAGGGTTTCCGGCAAGCAAGTGCCTTCCTTGATAAGGATAGCGCCCGCCTGAATTGTGTCTCGCATTTGCTGTCTCCTCACTGGCGCTTGCTCGAAACCATTAAATTCGTGCCTTAGGGCTGATTCGCTTAAGACACACCCGATCCAGCCATCGAATCATTTTTCGAGAAGGCGCGCCGGGAACGATGGGATTGAACAACCACGAGCAACGCCGCAAGGGGAATCCCTTCATAATGTTAGTAATCATCGGCAGCTCAAAGAGTGGACATCTTGCAGAACAACCGCCGTCTCCACGTACAGATCATGATGGATGCCCCGAGTGAGAATAGCTGTTCCATTGCGCACACATTCACAATTGACGTTAGGGGCTCACTCCCTGAAGAAACTCACGCAGGTGTGCCACTGCTCGGGTCTCAAATGGCGCGGACTTCACATCATTTATTGGCGCAGGACTTGATGCATCCCTCATTTCACATGGGCACAAGTCAAGGAGCAGGTCATGCCGATCACTCCGACTCGGTCCCCTAACCTGCTGTCGATTCGTGATCTGCTAAGCGCCAATGTGGATTCGGGAGAGTGAATGCAAAAGACCAAAAACGTTCATGAGCCACAAAACCACGGCGATCACCACAACGGCATTCAGGATCGACTTGATCGATCCAGCCATCGGTATGAAACCGTTGACCAACCAAAGGAGAACACCCACTACAATCAGAACCAGCACTACATGAAGCAAAGGCATGGCCGCTTACCCCCTTTCTCGCGAGCACACACTCCAGGCCTGGGCCGAGGTGCTGTGGCGATGTTTCTATGTCCCTTTAATAGCCATTGTTCCTGTGGGCAAAGCGGTACGCATCCACTGAGGCTAGCTCAAAGATCTTTTTCGCCTCGGTCCCTTCGGACTTCCCCACAAAGCACACTTTAAGAGAAGTGATGGCCGATATCTGTCATCTTCTGGACACTCGCCTATTTTTTACGCGTTGGCGACGGGGTGTACGGCGACGTAATTGATCGTTGCGCATGCATGCTAAAAAGACGCCCAAGAAGGACTGCCCGGTGCAGATCGGTCGCTGTTCCAGGGTGTGTCAAACAGAACAGACGGGCTTTATTGGCTTGACTACAATCGACGGTCTGAGAGGACGGCCATGTCTGACTTCACACAAAAAACTCCGCCCGTAAATGGGGACTCGCCCATGTCTCAAAATGAGTCCTTACGCGAAGAGATTAGGCGTCGCGCATACCAGATCTATGCCGAGCGTGGAAGAGATCACGGGCATGATGTGACAGATTGGCTCACCGCGCGGCAAGAGGTTCTGTTGAAATATGCGCTGTTGGGCAGATGGCCGAGATCAAGATTACGCCTGAATTAGCCGGCGTTACGGATGTGTGCGCAAGAGGACAGAAATCGATGCTCTCAGGCTCTAGGATAAGCTTTGGTTGGCTCGGAGTTCCACATGATTCCCAGGGCTCAAATTGCATGTTCGATTTTTATTTATTTCGCGATGGCGGCGTGCGGTTCAGCTCAGACGCGGAGCACTGTTCCGACAAGCGAAGATATCATCGCTCAAATGGTGCAGGCCCAGGCGGATAATCACGCTCATTTTCGTCCATACGTTGTTACGCGAGATTACAAACTATTTGAGGGAAAAGATCATAACCAGGCCAAATCACGCGTTACCGCCGAGATCATTGTCGTTCCCCCGGAATCCAAACAATACATCATCGACGATACAGACGGTTCCAGCTGGGGAGAAAAAATCGTTCGCACAATGCTGGATGGCGAGGTGGCTTTCGCCAAGGAGTCCAGCCCGAGCGACATCACGCGTGACAATTATGATTTTCTGCTCGTCGGCGAGGATGAACTGAGTGGTCATCGCTGCTATGTGCTCGAACTGCTTCCCAGGCGCAAATCCAAGGACTTGCTCCGCGGTACCATTTGGGTGGACGCCCGCACTTATCTGCCTCAGCGCATCGAAGGCGAACCTGCGAAGAGTCCCTCGTGGTGGCTGAAGAACGTGCGCGTTGTTCTCCTCTATGGCTATGTCGGCTCAATGTGGCTGCAGACATCCTCGAAGGCTACGGCCAACGTTCGAGTACTCGGCCAGTCCACCATGGTTTGGCAGGACGTGAAATATCAAATCGGCGACCTCGCCTCTGGAGCCTCATTGGCACAGACAATGGTTTCCGTGGAAGAAATAGCTGATGACGAGGGGCAACGATGATATGGCGTCGGCTTGCCTGGTGCTCTGAAGCGGCGTCTCCATCGAACGACGTAACACCCGGGCCAGATCATCGGAACTTGAATCGAGGCGGAGGGAAAAACATGGAAATTGAAAAGCTGAAGGGCCGTGGACGGTTGGTGCCTACCCTGGCAACAGGCGTCGAATATCAGGTTGTCTATGAAATCTATTTTCCTATCTTGGACCGGGTACCCGGGAGACGCTTAACGCCTCATCATACCTGCCCCACAAAATGTCGCGTGCAGTCCGCCCATAATCATCTGATCCCGGATGGGCGCTATTTCCTTCATATAGATGTAGGCCAGATTCATCAATTAAAGTCGATTGACGGCAAATGGCACTACCTTGCAACGCGGTAACCAAGTCTTAGCCACACGATTCGCGTTTCCCAAATCTATCCTCTGATTAGGCCGCAGCATGTTCGATCTTTGACTACCGCACATCCGCTGAACGCCGCCCGTCGCTCCGCTGCGATGCCCATCCTCCGTATCGTTGCGAGCGAATCACAAATGGAAAATCATCGTCCGCCTGCGTGCTAGCGCGGTTGTATCGTCACTTCCACTCCCTCGCCAACCTCCCATTTGTGAATATTGGGAATTCGAAGCTCATCGTAAAGGAAATCGGCGCCGACGAGACAGATCTGAGCCTGCTGCGGTTCATCTATGAAGGACCGATCGATCAGCTTCTTTACTGTGCCTGCTAGCGTAATGATGCCTTGTGCCATGGGATTCTCCTGGGCGAAGAACTTTCAACCCAAAGATATTCTAGCGGCCGCTCAAAACAAAGTCTGTCTCAAAAAGAACGATCCTAAGAGATTCCACAGGTCGGGCAAATACACGGATGCTTCGCACTTTGCGATGGCTCTCGCCGCGCGAACGCAACAATTCGTTAATCCCATAGATATTGCGTGGAAGGATCAATGAAACTCAAAACGCCAAAGTGTTCACAACGGAACAGACGCTGGCCGTCCGTTCAACTAATCTGCTGCTAGTACAGGTTTCTTATGCGCGCGAAAAGGGCATCGGCCCAGTTCGGAAAAACGAAATCGCAGAGGTTCTCGCGCTCAGAAGCAAGGAGATGAAGACATGCTTGGAATACTCGCCGCAATTCTGATTGTTCTTTGGCTGCTTGGTTTTTTTGCATTTCACGTGACCACCGCCTTCATTCACATTGTTCTGGTGGTGGGCTTGATACTGCTTGTGCTGCATTTCATGAGACGCAGGCCAGCACGCGTGTAGAACGCCGGCATGCGATAGCAAGAGCTGTCGTCCCGGTGGCAGACCGATAAGGGGGCGTTGGCACGCAGCGAGAGGCAGCGACCGGGCATTCGGACGGACGCGGTTTGAAGTGGTTCGTGCACGCACGCGTCCTTATTGAAATGCAGTAAAACAGCCGTCTTCTGCTCTTATAATCCGCCTTGTCATCGCAAAAGACATGAAGCGGTGAAGCAAGTTCGGATATACAAGGCGAGATATATACCGAGCGGACAATTTCATTTCATGAGGAATGAAAATCACAGCTTGTTGAGTCCATCCAGCGCGGCTACTTTGTAGGCTTCCGCAAGCGTGGGATAATTGAAAACCGTGTCGCGAAAATATTCTATCGATCCCCCGTAGGAAAGCACGGCCTGGCCGATGTGAATAATTTCCGTGGCGCGCTGGCCGAGAGCATGCACCCCGAGCAGCTTGCGAGTATTGCGGTCAAACAGAAGCTTCAGCATGCCGGTCTCGTCACCCAGCATCATGCTCTTTGCAAGTTCTGCGTATTTTGCCACGCCCACTTCGTACGGCACTTTTGCAGCCGTGAGCTGTTCCTCCGTTTGTCCCACCATGGAGATTTCCGGGATTGTATAAATCCCATAGGGAAATAATTCCGGCATCGTTTCGCATGACAGTCCAAACATATTGCAACTCGCCAGTCGCCCCTGCTCCATGGAAGTGCTCGCGAGCGCGGGAAATCCGATCACGTCGCCCGATGCGTAAATGTGTGGAACCTCGGTTTGATAATAGCGGTTGACGTTCACTTTGCCGCGCGGGTCCGGCTTCAGGCCCGCAGCATCGAGCCGAAGCTGGTCGCCGTTAGCCTGGCGTCCCACGGCATACAGTAGTCCGTCCGCCAAGATTTTTTTGCCACTCTCGAGTTCCGCGAATACGCGATCGCGCTGCTCATCGATGCCGACGCGCGACACCTTTTCACCCAGACGGAACACCGCTCCGAGCTGCCTCAGGTGATAGGCGAGCGCTTCGACGATTTCCCGGTCGACAAAATCCAGGAGTGTGGGGCGCTGATCGATCAGCGTCACATCCACGCCCAGCGCCGCCAAAAACGATGCATATTCCAGGCCGACCACGCCCGCACCCACCACGATGAGCTCGCGTGGCAGCCGTCCGATCTTCGAAATCTGATCGGTGTCCAGAATGCGCCTGCCGTCGAAAGGGATTTCCGGATTGTGCGTGGGGCGCGTGCCGCACGCGATCAGGATGTTCTGGCCTCGGAGGGCAATCTTCGTGCCGTCGCCTTGCACTTCCACCGTGTGCGGATCCGCGAACTCCGCCGCCCCTTGAAAAATGGCGATGCGGTTTCGGTTGAGCTGCGCGCGAATCACTTCCGTCTCTCGCGCAATGACCGTCTGGACGCGAAACGCGAGATCCTGAACCGATATTTCGCGCGTGCCGCGATAATTGTTCCCGTAGAACGCCTTCACCGCGAGCCCGGTCAATTGAAAAATCGCTTCTCGCACGCTCTTGCTCGGGATCGTGCCGGTATGCACGCACACGCCGCCGATCATCATCGTGCGATCGATTACCGCCACCCGCTTCCGCATTTTCGCGGCGCAGATGGCGCCTTTTTGCCCCGCCGGGCCGCTGCCAATCACAATCAGATCGAACTGTGAGTCACTCATTTCGCCAATCCTCTGGTCCCATTCAGGCCGAGGACGATTTAGTTAAGGTGCTTACTTCCCTGCGAATCGTCGCCAACGGAAGTCTCGCCTGAAAGAAGACTAGGAAAGACGAAACGCAAAACCAACGTCCACGGGATATTTTACAGGAATATGACCTTCACGGAGAGATTACGGATACCGCTGGGGCGCAGGAGTTCTTCGCTCGGCGATCGGCACGCACGACATTACTGACGCATGGCTTCGGTGTCTCCGATTTGGCCAGTGTGCTTCACGCCAAGACGATTAGGTCGATCTCCACGCCGGCGTCGCGAGGAAGCCGCGCGACCTCCACCGTCGAACGTGCCGGCGGATTCTTCGAAAAGTAGCGCCCGTAGACTTCATTCATTGCGGCGAAATCATTCATGTCTTTCAGATAGACTGTGGCCTTGATGGTTTTCTCCAGCGACGACCCGGACGCTTCCACAATCGCCTTCAGATTTTCCAGCACCTGCGTTGTCTGAAGCGCGATATCGCCTTTGATCGGCTGCCCGGTCGCGGGATCGATTGGAATCTGGCCGGCGGTGTGAATGAATCCGTTGGCTTTAATGGCCTGCGAGTAGGGTCCAATGGCCTTGGGCCCCTTTTCCGTCGAGATAATTTCTTTCACCTGACCTCCTGAAAGACTTCCGTTTGCATGCTCGAACCTGGAATTGGGACAACTGGTTGATAAAGTCTGCCTGGAATGATCGACAGAACCGACACCGGAACAGGCAGCGTTCCTTCCTTATTATTTTGGCGTGTCGCTTCCCTGACCTTCATAGCGCGCCCGGAAATCGGCGGGAATTCCCTTCTCGTTAAGCCACGTACGGAACAGTGGCGCCAGATCTTTCCCGCTGGATTCATCGAGTGCGGAACGCAAAGCATCGTAGCTGGTTTCCTGGCCGCGCAGCAAGCTGACCATGCGCTTCAAACCGTTTCTCAAGGGCACTTCGCCGCAGGCATCTTCCAACGCAACGAAAAAAAGCGCCGCCTTTGCGAGCGCGATGCGCCGCAGTCCGGGCGGATCACTCATCATCGTGACTCCGAGCGGCTTTTCATTCGCCTGCTTTAATCCCTCGTCGTACTCCCGCAAATAGTCCTGGACTCTCTCGCGTCGGCCCGATTCTCCGTGCTGAGCTTCCTCGATCACCACGGTCGCGTATTCCGGCAGGCCCTCGCCCATGCCCAGGGCCGCGTCCGGAGAAAAGAACACCTCATCGCCGAACCAATTGTGCGCCAGCGCGTGCGTCACTCGTTCGAGAAAGTCGTCGCTGTCGACTCCCAACGTCAACGCCGCCGGATCCACAAGCGCCCCCCCTGGAAAAGCCAAGGCAGCCGGCCCCGGCCCTCCGGCAATATGCCCGCGCAGGCCGGTTGCCTCCACCACGTGCGGCTCGCGGATATTCTTGTCCAATGGACCGAAATCCGCTTGCAGCACGTTCCAAGCATCGGTGATTCGCTTGATGGCCGGTGCGGGATCTTGCCGGAGCGGATCGAACGTCCAGAAAATAGCTGAGGTTCCCTTGCGTTCCGGCGACGACGCAACGTAGCGTCCCGCCACCACAAACGGACTTAGAGTGTCCTTGCGAAGCTCGAAGCGGTACACGATTTCCGCTCCTACGCTCTTCCGGCCGGTCCTATTGCCCCTCGCCAGCACGAGGAAATCCGATGGAACGCGAATGGTATAGCTTGTGCGCGCCGGCCGGCGCGGATACGGGGCCAGAAGATGTCTAGGTGGCCTCGGCAGGGCAGCCCAGCCGCGTGAACCCAGATGAAAATTGTTTTTGCCAATTGTGATCCGGGCGCCGAAATCTTGCGGCGAGCGGAAGGTATATTCGATCGACAGCTCGCGCTTCTGCTTGCGCAGCCAGACCGGATCGAATGGAATGCGGAGAGCGTTCGGTTCGCCGGGTTGATATTCCTCAGGCAGGCGGGCCGGTGCCACGTCGCGCCCATCCACTTGCACGCGCAGGTCTCTTCGGCCATAAGCTTTTTCGTCCGGAAAGGTCACATCCGCGAATGTCAAATCCGTGGTGCCTGAATTTTCGAATGTGTACTCCAAGCGTACCTGCAGCTCGGGGGGCTGTCCGGGAACGAAGTGCACTTCGCGCGACTCTTTCAGGATTCGATAGCCAGGGGTGATGGGCACCATGCACGCTGCCGTGACTAGAATCAGGGAGATAGCAATTAAAGCGGCAAAAAGCGAACGCGGCGCCATGCGATCCAAGATAGGATGATTCTACCGGGCCAGCCGAGGGCAGGAAAGCTGAACTTGCCGAGCGTCATGCTACGAAGAACGGAGGCAGACTCAAGACCCTTGAAAGCGGCGCAGTATTTCGGCGTCGTTGGCGCCCCGGCCGCGCGATGCCAGGATCGCGCTCGTCTCGGAATCCCCGATGCCCCGGCGTGCCAGCTCTAGAAGCGTGGAATTCCGCAGGCCTGTATTCTTCATCTCCGCGAGAGAAGCTCCCGATAGCACGGTTTTGCCTTCGGCATGGTGACGAGCTACTTCTAAGATGATGTCGTCCGAAAGACTTGCCAGCCGCATGGCCAGCAGTTCCCCCGATCCCAAGTCCAACTGGTTCAACTTCGCAAGCTCCAGAACGGTACTCCCGCTCACTCCCGCTCGCATTAAGCCGGCTACAGTGTCTCCTGCGTTGAATGCCTTGCCTCGGGCGCGAAATATCTGGAGAATCTCGACGCAACCTTCATCGGATAGCCCGCTCTGGCGCACCTTGGCGAGTTCGGCGACTTCGGGGGCGGTGATCTTGAACGCTTTCACTTTCTGGATGCTGTCATAGCTCATTCCGGCGGCATCCAGCGGAGAAGTGTCAACAAGAGCAAGGCGGTAGTTGCAGCCCGAGCTGAGAAATACGCACGTGGCCAGGAGGAACGCCCAGGCAAGCTGCGCGTGCACTGCTCGCCCCGGCGCGCGGGAAAAACGGTTTGCCAGGATACCCTCCATCCATTTCATTGTACAAATTTCCATCAGGCCGGCGGCGCGGCGGCGGGGGGAATGTCGCGGAATGGTTACAGGGGTGGCTAGACTCAGACGTTATAAACGCGCGAGATATCGAAAACGCCTGGAATGCGTCTGATTCCGGCCAGAATACGCTCAAGCTGCTTCCGGTCCTGTACGTCCAGCGCCACTTCGATTCGCGCGCGGGTATTATCCTCGCCGCCACTTTCGAACGTCCGGATGTTGGCGCCGGTCCCGCTGATCACGCCGGTAATGCCAGCGAGCATGCCCGGACGGTCCTCGGTGAAAATGCGCAGGCGAACCGGAAACGTCGCGTGGCTCGACTCGGCCCATTCGACCGGTATGCGCCGCTCGGCTTCATACAGCAGGTTTTCGACGTTGGGACAATTCTTGCTATGAACGGCGATGCCGCGGCCACGCGTCACATAGCCGATGATGTCGTCACCGGGAATCGGGTTGCAGCATTTCGAGCGGTACACCATCAGGCCGTCATGCCCGCGCACGACGATCGCCGCATCGTCGACGCCCAGCATATGCTTGATCGTGGAGGTCAGCTTCGGCTGCTTTTCCTCCCCTCCGGCTTCCGGGAGCGGCTGGCCGGTTGCCTTAGCCAGCACCTGCCGCGCGGACCATTTGCCGTAACCGAGGTCGGCGTAAAGATCCTCCACCCGCGAACAACCGTATTCGGACGCGACCCGCTGCCAGTCTTCCTCCGAAATTTTCTTCAGTGCCAGCCCCGCGTTGCGCGCTTCTTTCTCGAGAAGTCGGCGTCCCACATCGGTCGCTTCGTGGCGTTCGTGGAGGTGGATCCACTGGCGAATCTTGCTGCGCGCGCGAGAGGTGTGGACGATCGAAAGCCAGTCTCGCGAGGGCGCATGGCCCTTCTGCACGACGATTTCCACCACGTCGCCATTGGCAAGCGCGTACCGCAGGGGCACCATTTCTCCGTTCACCTTCGCGCCGGCGCACTGGTGGCCGACCTCGGTATGAACGGCGTAAGCGAAATCGATGGGAGTGGCGCCCCGCGGCAGCACCACCACGCGTCCCTTCGGCGTGAATGTGTACACCTCTTCCGGATAGAGGTCCACGCGCAGCGTCGAGAGAAATTCGCTCGGCTCCTGCATCTCCTGTACCCATTCGATCAGGTGGCGCATCCAGGTGATGCGCTGATCGTCCGGCGACGACGTGTCGGCTCGTCCATCCTTGTATTTCCAGTGCGCGGCCACGCCCTGTTCGGCGATGCGGTGCATTTCCTGCGTCCGAATCTGCACCTCGAACGGTTGTCCCGAGTGAATCACCGCGGTGTGGAGCGACTGGTATAAGTTGGGCCGCGGCATGGCGATATAGTCCTTGAACCGTCCGGGAACGGGCCGCCAAATCTGATGGATCACGCCCAGCGCAGCGTAGCAGTTTTTGATCGTATCGGTGATTACGCGCACGGCCAGGAGGTCGTAGACTTGGTCAAGCGTCCGTTGCTGCTTCTGGATCTTCAGGTGCAGCGAATAGAGCCGCTTCACGCGCGCCTGCACTTCGGCTGGAATGCCGTTCTCGACCATTTTGCCGCGAATCATGTCCTGAACTTCCACCAGGAATTTGTCGAAGACCTTTTGCTTCGTGGCCACCTTTTTCTGTAGCTCGAAGAAGGCTTCGGGCTCCAGATAGCGAAAAGCCAGGTCTTCCAGCTCGCCGCGCATCAGCCCCATTCCCAGCCGGTTGGCGACCGGCGCGTAAATATCCAGCGTCTCGCGGGAGATGCGCAATTGCTTTTCGGAATCGAGATATTCGAGCGTGCGCATGTTGTGCAGGCGGTCGGCCAGCTTCACCATCACCACGCGCACATCGTTCACCATCGCCAGCAGCATCTTGCGCACGTTCTCCGCCTGGCGGGCTTCGGGAGCCAGCAGGTCGAGCCGGCTGATTTTCGTCACTCCTTCAACTAGTCGCGCAACATCCGGACCGAATTCGCCGGCGATTTTTTCGAGCGGGATTTTCGTGTCCTCGATAACGTCGTGAAGAAGCGCGGCGCAAAGCGACGTCACGTCGAGCTTCATATCCGCGAGCAGATGCGCCACTTCGACCGGATGTGAAAGGTACGGCTCGCCGGAAAGGCGCACTTGAGACTTGTGCTGCTCGGCGGCAAAATCGTAGGCGCGGCGCAGAAGGACGAAATCGTCCCCCGGACGATTCTTCCGCACCTTATCGATCAGCTCCACGAAGCGCAAATCGACCGTACGCATCGCGGCATGACTGATCAGCGGAGACTTAATAGCGGGGTCCATCTTCAAGCCCGTATTCTACCTCGACGTATCCCTCGCGGCATCGGCTTCTGCCACCGGGAGAGAAACCAGTAACGAGGCATGTGCTTTGGCATTGCCATTCGCCCTGCGGTTACCATGACTTGTTTCCGTCTTCGCTGGAGCTTTTAACTATTGGATTCCGGAAAGCGAGCGGGGGATGTTTGACCTGCTCTCTCAAGCACCGCCACACGAGATGGCTTACAGCAATCAGAGAGCGTCATTCGACGACGCGGAACGTGTAGATCTTGCCTTGCGGGGCGGAATTCGAATTCACCTGAGTCTCCGGCGCAAGGAATCCATACTCGCCGACGCTGAGGTTCGGCAGCGTCATTTTGTAAATCTTGGGACCGACAGTCGTGAGCGTGAATGCGACCGTAGCGCTTCCGGCGCCGGACGATGCATTCGAACTGCTGTTGTGGAATTCCCGATGGTCGCCCTTCTCCCACAGGTGCAGCAGTTGAAAATCGGACGCCGCGCTATCGTCGGCGGACACTACATAAAAATCGACGTCCAGCGGGACCATGTTTAGAGGAGGCCATGCGACCGTGAACTGGCTGTGAGGGCCGCTCACCGCTCCCGTGAGCGATCCCTTGCTCATTCCCAACGTGGCCATGGTCTTGATGCTGTTGCCCGTGCTGCGCCACTTCACGATTTCCGGTTCCAGCTCAGTCAGCTTACCGCCCTGTATCGCGAAGAATCTTGTTGCTTCCGGAGAATCGGAAGTGCTGGCGGCAATCGCCTGTAAAGCGGCGGTCCCGTTGATGGCTTTCTTCGCAATGGAGATGGATAGCATTGCTTGGATCAGCGACTGGTTGACCCCCGCATTCTTGAGAGCCACCATGGCGGGAACGGACAGGTCGAAATCGACGTCGCTCGCCTGAATGTACTTGATGATTGTAGGGTCCTGGAAACCAGCCCTTACCATCTGCACAACATCCTGATTGGTGAGGGGTCGGTTCGATTGTGCGGATGCGGCCACAGCGGTTATTGCCAGTAAGACTGCGATTACGATTCCGCCACACCTCCATCGCATCTCGCCCGCTTCCCTTCGAGGGTCCGGAACGCCCCTAATTCCGCCGCACACGGCAGTCCATGCGGCATGAAAAAATAACCGGCTGTTTATAAGAGGCTTACGAAAGCGCCGGTCGCCACCGGTCCGAAATCGTCACCAATTGCTGACGCTTAAGGACTCACTGTGTCCGGTTTTGTCAACCCGAACCCTCACGGCAAGATCAGCCTCCGCACAGGCAGAATCACAACACCAGTGAAGAAGTCTCGCCACCCGACAATACTGTCGCACTCGCCGCTCTAGCGTTTCGCCGGTCCCAGCTTCTCCGCCCAATCCAGCCAGTCTTTCTGATCTCTTTGAAAAGTAGGCTGCGCCAGTTCGTTCGCGATGATGAGAAACGGTTTGCCCTGTTCGAGGTAAGCGGTCTTTTGAAGGTTCCCATCGGGAGAAATCAGAAAGAAATAGATCTCCGACGTCGTCTGGTGCTCCAGAATCACGGCCGGATGCTGCGGATCTTTGGCCTGCGTCAGAAATAAACCTCTTCCCACTCGCCGGCCGCCGATCGTCGCAGGTGCAAGCGTAAACGCTTTCGGCTCGGCTTTTTCACCCGTGCAGACGGAGAAAAGATTGCACACTTCCTCGGGAAGCTTGGGGGCGTTATAGGTACGCCACTGAATGTCATCCTTATGTCCGACGACGTCCTTAAAAAGATTTCCGGGCTTCGCTTGTCCAAAGAGCTGCAGGGAGAAAGCCAGCATCAAGAAACAGGGAACGAGGGCGATGCTCCAGCGGAATCGTGCATGATTCATTTGATATTCCTCCTGTGTGCAGCCCCCAAGGGGCCGACCCGTGATCGTTGTTGGCACGGCGAAGGATTGAGAAGGATAGCTTGCCGGCCGGGGCCTTATCATATCTCGGTTTTGACATCGCGCAACCCGCGCGGCGCGCTTTTCTCGCGGGACCGAGCGAAGGGCGAATGAAATCCCAAACAAAAAAACCGGCGAGCCTCATCGGCCCGCCGGCAACGAAAAATCGAGCCCGAAAAGCAACGTTATGAAGTCGGCTGGGGAGGAGGATTCTCCATCCTCTTCTGTTTGATTGCCTTTACCTTATCCACTAAATCGTCGGCCAACTTCAGGTCGCTGTCGCGCGCTTCCGAAGTGGTCTCCATATCCGCCTTTTGACGATAGAGAAGATTCAGGTACGCCATGGCGTCGTCATAATCCGGCTTCAACTCAATTGCCTTTTTCAAGTCCGTGATGCCCTCATCGACGGTCTGGCCATACTTCGAGCTGAATTCCTTGGATACTGCCTCCGGCATCGGATCGCCGTCTTTGACCGGCTTTTTCGAGGTGCTGTTGTACTCGTCGCGCATATCCTTGTTGCCGCGGTATGAAAGCGTCCAGTCGATCACGCCGACCCAGTAGTAGGGCTCCGGATCGTCGCCCTTCAGCTGAATGTGTTTTTCGTGATAGGTCTTCGATTCTTGCATCTTTTCTTCGTCAAAAGGCGTTCCGGCCATGTTGTAGAGAACCGAGCCGATCCCGTCGAGCGCTGAAAGATTATTCGGATCCTTGTCGAGGATATCCTTGTATTCAGCGATCGCCTGCTCGCCATACCGGACATTATCGGCGGATGGTGCGCCGGGAATATATTGGCTGGCGTATGCCGTTGCCAGATAGAGCTGGGCATTGGTCAGCGTCGGATCGAGTTCCTTGGCTTGCTTGAAGTCTTCGATGGCCACATCGAATTGGGCGCCCTTATAGGCGTTGACGCCTTTGTTCAGCAAGTCGCGGGCTCGAAGCTTATTGCAGCCACTCGCTGTAAGCGAGACAAAGACGACGACCAAAAGTAAACAGATTTCGGGCTTGCGCTGCATCCCCTTCTCCTTGAATCGAGTGTCGGCTATGCCCGGCGTACGGGAACATTGCCTGAGCGGAACGGTCCCATCAGGTCGTGCATCGATTCGAAACTACTGTCCCGCCTCAATCTTTGCCGTAATGAGGCCCACGTGATCGATGCCTGCCCCTCGCATGATGTCAATGGCGTGGGCTACTTCCCCGAACTCAACGTCATCGTCACCCTTGACGAAGGCCACCTTGTCGGCTCGCTGCTTAAATATATCCGACAGCCGGTCGCCAAGCTGGTCCCACGTTGTCGCATCCTGATTGATCATCAGCTTGTTATTCGGCATCACTTGGACGACGATCGTCTTGTTGTCGTCAGGCTGCTGCTTCTGATTGGGCGGGGGAGGCTGCGGAACGAGTGCGTCCAGCCCGTTCGGTGTCTTCGGTGTGATCACCATGAAGATGATGATCAGCACCAGCAGCACATCGATCAGCGGAACGATATTGGGCTCCGAAACCGGTCCACCTTTACTACCACCAACTGCCATTCCCATGTCGGTGCTCCTTTATTACTGGTATTACTGACCCGTGCCGCCGGCGGGCGGCGGAGGCGGCTCGGTCTTGCCAGTCTGGATCTTCTCGGTTAGAAGGCCCAGATTGTCCACCCCGGCGGAGCGCACCTCATCCACGGCTTTGACCACGTCGCCGTACTTCGCGCGAGCGTCGGATCGAATATACACGGTCTTGTCAAGGCGATCGGAAATCAGATCCTTGACGTCGTTCGTGATTTCGTCCAGTCCCACCTGCTTGTTGCCCAGAAACGTTTTCCCGTCCCTGGTGACGGCGATGATGACGGCGTCATCCTTGTCCGCATTCTGCATGGCGCGGGCATTTTCCGCCCGGGCCATGTCCACTGTCACGCCCTTCTGCAACATGGGCGTGATCACCATGAAAATAATCAACAACACCAGCATAATGTCCGCCATCGGAATTACGTTTGGCGCGGCCATTACCGCCGGTGCTTTAGGTTTAGGCATGACTTACTTCTTTCCGCCCCGGCGAGTGATGAAGTAGTTGATCAACTCCATCGAGGAATTGTCCATCTCCACGTCGAAGGCTTCCACCCGGTTTGTGAAGTAATTGAATGTCCATACCGCAGGGACCGCCACCAGCAATCCGAGCGCCGTGGTTACAAGGGCTTCCGCGATACCGCCGGCCACTGCCGATAGGCCGGTCACCTTCTGCGCCGAAATCCCCTTGAACGCGTTGATGATGCCCATCACGGTTCCGAACAGGCCAACGAACGGGGCGGTCGACCCAATCGTTGCCAGGCCGGAAAGACCGCGCTTCATCTCCGCATGCACGATCGCGACGGATCGCTCCAAGCCGCGTTTCGCCGCTTCGATGACTTCCTCGTCGTTTACTTGCGAAGATGCCGCCTGGAACTCGGAAAGGCCCGTCGCCACCACCTTGGCGATGTGGCTCTTCTTGTTCCGCTCGGCAATCGAAATCGCTTCGTCGAGCTTGTTGTCCTTCAAAGCCCCGGCGACCTGCTGTACGAACACGCGGGACTGCTTCCGCGCCGCGCTGTACATCAAGGCCCGGTCGATCATGATCCCCACGGACCACGCGGACATAATGAACAGGACAAAAACTACCGCCTTGGCGGGCCAGCCCATGCTGTGCCACATGCTAACCAGATCCCAGCCCATCGCCGGCCCTTCTTGAAACATGATCAGAAACGTTGCAAGCATAAAGTTTGTTCCTCCTCCATTTTCAACCACGATCGCGGCAGCTAGATTTTGCCGGTCGCCATTCCTGCTTACTCGGCCCCAACCCAATATCGAATCCGGAGCCGCGCCTGCCTAACCAAGAGTAAACACAACATCGATCGTCGTATCTACTTCCACCGGATCGCCGTTCAGCATCGTGGGGCGATAGCGCCATTCCCTCACAGCGTCCATCGCCGCCTTCATCAACAGAGGCGGACCCGAGACGAATTGCAACTCCTGAATTGTGCCGTCCTTCGCAATGATCGCGTGCAGGACCACCGTGCCGGAAACATGGGCCGTCTTCGCAATCGGCGGATAGATGGGCGTAACCTTATTGATGAGGGATGCGGCTTCCACGTTGCCACCGACCCGGATACGTTGAGGGGTCACGGGCTTCGGCGGCGGAGGCGGCCCGGACGGCCCGCTCCCAATAATTCCTCCCAGCAAAGCTCCCGTTCCCCCGTTGACTCCCGAGTCGCTGTTTGTGTAAACCACCGGGGCTTCATCCTTCACGATCGCCACGGTCTTCGGGATTACCGTGGGCGCGACCATCTTGCTGATCTGGATGATCTTCGGGGCCCTGATCTCCTTCACGATAGGCTGCGGCGGAGGGGGAGGTGGCGGCGGAGCCGGCGCCACCAGGAACGTGCTTAGCATTCCCTTGGGGAGCGCCTCCGTGTAGATCAACGGGATCAGAATCAGCACGCCCAGTATCAAACACTGCACGATGGCTGAAAGGGCCACCGCCCACGGCTTGTGAGTCTTTTCCATCTTTCCAGAGACAACGAGTTGATCGAACATAGCTACCTCCTGGCGGCTGCCACCACGCGCTTGTCGGCTGCGGACCCGGCCCGGGAACTGGCGGCGCTCGCCGGTTTGCCCCTGGCGGGTGTGGCTCCTTGACCCCAGTGCTTATTCCAGAACACTACGATGGGTGCTGCAATCCCAAAACTGGAGTACGTTCCTACCACAACTCCTATCACCATGGCAAAAGAGAAAGAGCGAAGCACTTCGCCACCCATCAAAAACAGGACCAGGACCGTCAAAAAAGTCAGACCACTTGTCAAAATAGTTCGCGAGAGCGTCTGGTTGATCGAGGTGTTCACGATCTCCTCGAACGATTCTCGACGCATCAATTTCAGATTCTCCCGCACCCGATCGAAGATCACGATCGTGTCGTTCATCGAATAGCCCACTAACGTCAACAACGCCGCGATCACGGTCAGCGATATCTCATAATGAAAAATCGAGAAGAAACCGAGCGTGATCAGCACATCGTGAAAAACGGCGATCACGGCTGCAGCGCCATAGACCCACTCGAAGCGGAAGGCAATATATACCAACATGCCCAGCAATGCATAGAGGGTTGCAAGCAGCGCTTGGCGGCGCAATTGCGACCCCACCTTGGGTCCCACGATGTCCACGTTTCGGATGGCAAAATTGCTGGGCGAGAATCCGCCATTGAGCGACGCTAAAACCGCCGGGGTAGCCCCATCCACGCTCTTCAGCTCGTCGAAATTCGTGATGATTCCGCCGTGGTCCTTGTCCCGGGCATCCACGAGTCTCTGCGCGAGTTGGTTATACCGCTCCCCCGCGGTCACGCCGAGCGACAGCGGATCTTTTTGCGTGAGGTAGGCGGAAAGGCTTGAGGCCGACACTGTGTTGAAATCCACCTTGCCGCTGACGCCGCTACCGAAAGTCTTATGGAGCACGTTCACGATTAACTGCTTGCCTGCGTCCAGGGCCTGATCGTTCTGGCCCTCTTGCTCCAGCCCTATCACCACGTCGTTCTTCGAGCTGGGATCGGAAATATCGCTGATTAGCTGAATTGTGCTGTTGGCCAGCCCTGCATTTTGAAGGCCGGAGCGGATCTTGTTCATCGGCGGCGGACCGGAGAACCGGACATAAACCAGCGTGCCCCCCCGAAAATCGATTCCGTACCGGAGGCCGTGGTTGCGAAGCACCGAAATCCATCCAATCGCGAGAAGTAGCAACGAAAGCGCGATGAAGTACTTCGTCCACTTCATCCAGTTGATGTTGACGCCGTGGAAAAATTCCATCCCAGTCCTATCCGACTTAATTTGACACCGCGTTGCCGTGTTTTGTGCCCGGCCCCGCGCCGATCGTATCGCTGACAACCCGCGCGGCGTTTCCTGCCGGAAGCATCGCCGTACTCGCCGCTAAATGCTCAGTTCCGCTTGCCGCGGCATGCGCGACAAGTGGAAGTCGAAAATCGCCCGCGACACATAAATCGAAGTAAATATGTTTGCAATCAAGCCGATCACCAACGTCACCGCGAACCCGCGCACCGGCCCGGTGCCGAAGAGAAATAGAAAAATAGCGGAAACGACGGTCGTGACGTGCGTGTCGATGATGGTCAGGAACGCGCGGTCGAACCCTATGTCCACCGCCGTCGCCGGCGCCTTGCCGGCGCGCAATTCTTCCCGGATGCGTTCAAATACCAGTACGTTCGAGTCCACGCCCATGCCGATTGTAAGGATGACCCCCGCAATTCCCGGCAGCGTCAGCACCGCTCCGGCATAAGCCATAAAGGCCACCAGGATCACCAGGTTCAGCGTCAGCGCCACCACTGCATTGACACCGCTCAGTCGGTAGTAGATCAAAAGAAAAATCATCACCACGATGATGCTTCCCACCGAAGCCCGCACGCCTTCGCGGATCGAATCCGCACCCAGCGATGGACCGACCGTGCGCTCCTCGAGGTATTTGATCGATGCCGGCAGCGCGCCGGCCTTCAACACCAGGGCCAAATCCTGCGCCGACTGCTGGCTGAAATTTCCCGTAATCTCGCCCTGGTCTTCGATCCGGCTGTTGATAACGGGCGCCGTGTACACCTTGTTGTCGAGGACGATCGCCATGCGATGGCCTACGTTGGCCTCGGTAAACGGACCAAAACGCGCGGCAGCCGCGGTAGAGAGCTCGAACTCCACTTCGTATTGCCCCGGATTGTTCGAACTCGGCTGCGGGTTCGCGCCACGTAGATCCTGACCCGTAACAATCGGCGACCGATCCAGCAGGTAATACACTTGATCGGGTGTTTGCCCCGCCGCTGCATCCGAGCTTCCTGGAACGATCTCCGTTCCCTGCGGCAGCACGCCGCCGTGGGCCGCCAAGGCAGCGGCTTCGGAAGGATACGTCTGCTCGTCCGCGACGCGCTTGAGCTGGAGCTGCCCGCCGGCTTGAATCACGGCCTTCGCCCGGGTCGGATCCCCTTCTCCGGGAAGCTGGACCAGGATTTCATTGTCCGCCCTGCCCGTGAACGCGATGGTCGGTTCGGTGAGGCCCAGCGCATTGATGCGGCGCGTGATGGTTTCCAATGCCTGATCCATCGTCTGGCTGCGCAGACTCGCCACCACCGACGGCTTCATCGTCAGCAGATAGCCGCTCGTTTCTCCCGCGGCCGGGGCCATGCTCCAATCGGAGAATTGCGAATTGATCAGATCGCTGAGGCTTCCGGAAGTGGCGGGATCCACGTTGCGCACCAGAATGTGCGTATCGTCTACCCGGCGAATTTCGCCAAAGCCGATATTCTTGGTATGAAGCTGCTTCGTCAAATCGTCGAGCGCTCCATCGCAGCGCTGGCCGATGGCTTCCTGTACCTGCACCTGCAGCACCAAGTCGCTGCCGCCCTTGAGATCAAGCCCCAGTTTGATGCGGTCCGCCAGGTTTTGCCTCACCTGGGTCAGAGTAGTTGGGAATTCCGGCATGCCGATGAGGCCGAAGAAGCATAGAAGAATCACAATGGTAATGAAGACGAACTTCCATTTGAGCTGCGACACCATGATGCTTGCCTAATTCTCCTTTGGTGGCTCGGTCTGAAGCCCTGCAATGGCGCTCCGCGACACCTTGATCTTCACTTGCTCCGCAATTCGCAGTTGCACCGAATCAGACTCGAGTCCCACGATGGTGCCGAAGATGCCGCCGTTGGTGACCACTTTGTCGCCATTCTTTAGCTCCTTCAACATCTGCGCCGTCTTTTTCTGGCGCCGCTGGGCCGGCATAATCATCAGGAAGTAGAAGATGATAATAATCAGGATGAGCGGGAGAAACAGCGCCAAGCCGCTCGGCTGTGAAGGTGCCTGCACTAGAAGGGCCAATGGCCCTGGAATCATTATACCCAAAGACAGCATCGAGTTCTCTTTTCCGTCGCCGGGAAGCCGGCCCGAGCCTGCGCGGTTCTAGAACCATCCATCGAGATGCTGCCCCGCCCCTGATCGCGCCTAACATCCGCTATTCTTTACTTATGCGAGACGTGCCTGAAGGTCAGAGCGGAATCTTTCAAGCGTTCCAAAACGGATAGCCTCGCGAATTTCACTCATGATGTCAAGGTAAAAGTAAAGGTTGTGGTGGGTATTCAAGATCGTCGCCAAAAATTCCCCCGTAGAATAAAGATGCCGCAAATATGCACGCGAGTACCGCTGGCAGACCGCGCATTTGCAATTCTCGTCGATCGGCCGGGAATCGCGCGCATACCGGGCATTCTTGATCAGCACGCGGCCTTGTGACGTAAACAAGCACCCGTGGCGCGCGCTGCGCGTGGGCAGCACGCAATCCATCATGTCGATCCCGAGCCGGACGTAGTCCGGAATCTGTTCCGGCTTTCCCACTCCCATCAAATAGCGCGGACGATCTTTCGGCAGACGCGATGCCACCACGTCCGCCATCTCGCAAGTCACGTTGTGCGATTCGCCCACCGCCAGCCCCCCAATCGCGTAGCCCCGGAAATTGAGGTCCACGAGCGCGTCGGCGTTTTCTCTGCGCAGCCCCGAGTGCGTGCCGCCCTGCACGATGCCGAAAAGCATTTGCCGCGCGGCGTCGCCGTGCCTGTCGAAATATTCGCGCGAACGCCGCGCCCAGTCGAGCGTGCGCGCGGCCGCTTCTCTCGTGCGCGATTCATCCGCCGGCGCTTCGATGCACTCGTCGAGCGCCATGATAATGTCCGCGCCGAGCGCGATCTCAATCTCCAGCGCCTTCTCGGGTGAAAGAAAATGTTCGGAGCCGTCAATATGCGAACGGAACGTGGCTCCCTCGCCGCTCACCTTGCGGAAATCGCTCAAACTGAACACCTGAAAGCCGCCCGAGTCGGTGAGGATCGGGCGCGGCCACGCCATGAACGCGTGCAGCCCGCCCATTTCGCGAATCAGACCGTGGCCCGGGCGCAGATACAGATGGTACGTATTCGCCAGAAGGATCTGCACGTTCAAATCTTCCAGATCCTTTTGCGTTTGCCCCTTCACGGTTGCCGCAGTGCCCACGGGCATGAACGCGGGCGTTTCGATCGCGCCGTGCGGCGTCGTCAGGAGCCCCAGCCGCGCGCCGGTTGGGTCCGTGGCTACAATTTCGAACTGGAATGGCATCCGAGGGAGTGTATCAGGAGACGTTCTCTGCGGGAATTTGCGGGACGGCGGCCAGCAGTGCTTGCGTGTAGGGATGTCGCGGCTCTCGAAGCACCTGATCCACCTCGCCGCACTCCACAAATCGGCCCGCCTGCATCACCGCCACGCGAGTCGCCAGTTGAGCCACCACGGGCAGGCTGTGCGAAATCAGGATCAACGTGAGCGAAAATTCCCTCTGCAAGCGCGAGAGCAGCTCCAGCACCTGCGCTCCCACGGACACATCGAGTGCCGAAACAGGCTCGTCCGCAATCACCAGGTCCGGCCTCAAGATGAGCGCCCGTGCAATTCCGATGCGTTGGCGCTGTCCTCCCGAAAATTCGTGCGGGTAGCGGCCGAGAATCTCTTCGCCGCCCAGGCCAACCTCTTCCAGAAGCTTCGCCGTACGCTGTCGCCGTTCGCCGCTGGAAAGCCGCGGCTCATGGATCGCCAGCGGCTCGCCCACAATTGCGCCCACGCGCATGCGCGGATTGAGCGATGCCACCGGGTCCTGAAATACCATCTGCATCCGCCGGCGCAGCGCCCGTGCATCCGCGCCGCGCGCTTCGAGCCAATCCTGTCCCCGAAACCGAATTTCGCCCGAATCCGGTTCGATGAGCCGCATCAGCAGGCGCGCCAGAGTCGTTTTCCCGCAACCGGATTCTCCGACGATCCCCAGCGTCTCGCCCCGCTCCATCGCGAAGCTCACGCCATACACGGCCACCGCGCGGCGGCTGGAGTGCGTGAGAGCCCCGGTTGAAACAGGAAACGATTTTCGGAGGTCGCGCACTTCAAGTATCTGTTCTGCCTCGCTCATGGAATCAGTTTGCCAAACCTATGGCATCGGCCATTTTCATTCGCAGCGTCGCGTATTCCCGCAGGGCGCTGGAAAAATAAGACGCCCTTGTCGGTCTCACGCCCGCTCTTTCTCGGCTGCGATCAGAATCATGGTGTTCACGATGTGCAGCGAGCATCCGCCGCCGCTGTCTCCGCCCTTGGCGCCTCCGGAAATAAATTGCGGGTGGAATCCCGCCGAATCGTCCGGGATCGTCGCCTCCACCATCCGCCGCGTCTCGTCGTACTCGTGGTCTCCGCGCGCATGCCCGGCGACGTACATCCAGTGGTCGAACTCGCGCAGGTCTTCCACGGTCTCGATGGAAAGCACCCGCAACCCATTCGCCGCGAAAATCCCCTCGAATTCGCTCCGCGCCAGCGTTCGCGTGTGCGAATCGTCGCGAATTCGCTCGATGCGATTGTTGAGCTCCGCGGTTCGCGCATCTTCCGATGCGCGAATGTCGATCACGCCCACGCGGCCGCTGCCTTTCACCACCCGAGCCATTTCGCGCAGCGCCAGCGCCGGGTCCGGCAGGTGATGAAAGCTGTAGCTCGTGACGGCAATATCGAGCGTGCTATCGGCAAATGGCAACGCTTGCGCATCTCCAACCAGGAAATCGATGTTCGCGAGCCGCTCGGCATTCACCGAGAGCCGCGCCCGCTCCAGCATCGCCGGCGTCAGGTCCAGCCCGCAGACCCAGCGGACGTGCCGCGCGAATCGCAGCGCCAGGCTCCCCGGCTCGCACGCCAGGTCCACCACGCAATCGCTGGGGCTCGCTCGGACGGCGCGCGCCAGCCACTCCGCTTCTCTCACCCTGTGCGCGATAGCGTAATCTCCGAAAGCTTGTGCGGTGCGCGTGAATTGCTCGCGGATAAGATCCTTCTGGCGCCGGTCGTTTGGAGAAATCATCGAGCTAGGATACACCGCGCGCGGTGGTTTTCACTGGCGCCGCGGGCAGGAAGCAGCTCGGGCATGGCCGCGTCGCATTCGGAAATGTGGAGCGGGCAGCGCGGCGCGAAGGCACAGCCGGGCGGCAGCGCATCGAGCGAAGGAACCATGCCAGGAATCGGCGCCAGCTTGCCGCGCTCCAGCCGAGGCGCTGCTCGCAGCAGACCCGCCGTGTAGGGATGCTGCGGATGCCTCAGCACTTCCGATACGGGCCCTTCTTCCACGATCCGTCCGGCATACA
>Ga0307373_10001107_pt1 | contig 50848 bp, 42 predicted proteins | sample OX2MG_FD_202534 | JGI IMG/M metagenome (GOLD analysis project Ga0307373, IMG submission 202534) | Soil microbial communities from Risofladan, Vaasa, Finland - OX-2 | ecosystem: Environmental > Terrestrial > Soil > Coastal area > Acid sulfate soil | place: Finland: Risofladan, Vaasa | collected...
AGCGGCCCCTCGCTCGCGGCGGAGACGTCGGTGCAGCGTTTATCGAGAAGGATGTGACCACGCTGCGGGAAGCGTTCGAGTTCGTCTGGCAGCTGCCCTACGGCCGTAATTCGATGCCCGAAAACCCGATTGCACCACTCGCAGAGGGCCGTGGAACCTGCAGCACGAAGCACGCGCTCCTGGCCCGGCTCCTCGACGAACAGGGCGTCGCCGCCGAGCTCCGTCTCGGCATCTATGAGATGAGCGAGGCGAACACGCCTGGTGTTGGCGCTGTCCTTGCAGGGAGCGGCCTCGACCACGTGCCCGAAGCCCATTGCTACCTTGCCCTTGACGGACGGCGCGTGGACGTCAGCCGCCGCGGGGGCGAGGGCTCCGAGCCGATTGGCCACTTTCTCTATGAAGAGGCCATTGCTCCCGACGACATCGGCGACTACAAGCGGACCATGCACCACCGATTCATCGACGCTTGGGCGACCACTCCCGAGGCCAGGGGCCTTTCCGGCGATGCCATCTGGACAATCCGCGAGGCCTGCATCGCCGCCCTCACGCAGTGATGGCGCCAGCGCACCGTCGGCGGCGTAGAATCTGTTCACAATCTGTCTTCGACATTGGAGGCCAACCTTGCCTTACGCCCGTCCCGAACTGCTATGCGAGCCGGATTGGCTGGCGGATCATGCCGCCGACCCGGACGTGCGCATCATCGATTGCGCCACCGTGGAGGCCTACCGCCGCGCGCACATCCCCGGTGCGGTCCAATTGCCGGTCCACTTCTACATCAAAGAAGACGACCCGGCTGGCTCCGATCACGGCGTGCTGGTCATGCCCCCGGCCCAGTTCGAGGCGCTCATGGGCAAACTCGGAGTTGGCCCGGACACGACAGTCGTGACCTACGACGACAACAATGCCCTTGTCGCGTCGCGGCTCTGGTGGGTGTTGAATTATTACGGGCACACGAATGTGAAGGTGCTCAATGGTGGCTGGCACCGGTGGCTCAGCGAGGGCCGCCCCGTCACCTTCCACGCCAGCAAGCCCCGTGCCGCTACTTTCACCGCTCGGCCGAACCCGGCGATTTGCGCGACGGCCGAGATGCTCAAAGAGATGCATGCTGGCCCCGGCTGTCACGTCCTTGATGCGCGGACCGACGCGGAATGGGAAGGGACGAACGACCGCGGCAACCGGCGTTCCGGGCGCGTCCCGAATGCCAAACACCTCGAATGGGTGCGCTTTGTCGCCAGCGACGATTCACGCCAGTTTCTCCCTGCGGAGGAGTTGCAGTCACTCCTCGCCGAGGCCGGAATCTCGCGCGATAGGCCCGTCATAACCTATTGCCAGGGCGGCATTCGCGCCGCTCACGCCGCTTTCGTGCTCACCCTGCTTGGACACGACGATGTGCGCGTGTACGACGGCTCCATGCGTGAATGGGCCAATCGCGACGACACGCCCCTGGTGAAATAGCCTGGTGGCGTCGCGCATCGTCTTCACGGCGAAGCAGCGCGTCGAACTTGAGTCATTTCCCGATCCCCACCCGGGCCCCGGCGAAGTCCGGGTGCGCGCCGTCTGCTCGCTGATGAGCACCGGCACCGAAAACATCGCTTTTAACCGCGCCTTCGACACCGGTACTCATTGGGAGCGCTGGGCCGGGCAGTATCCGTTCTACCCGGGGTATGCCATGGTCGGCCATGTCGACGAAGTGGGCGCCGCTGTCGAGGGGCTGGCCACCGGCGCGATGGTCGCCTGCCGCCCACCTCATGCCTCGCACGCTATCCTGCCGGCGGCCGAATGCGTGCCGGTGCCACCGGGGATCGAGCCGCGCCTGGCCGCCTGGTTTGCGCTGGCCAAGATCGCATTTGTTGGTGCCCGAGCTGCGGACTATCGGGCTGGCGAGCGCGTGCTGGTGATAGGTGCGGGCCCCGTCGGCCAGATGTCGGTGCGCTGGGCGCATGTCGCGGGAGCACAAACCATCGTCGTGGTGGACCCGGCCGCGGTCCGCCTCGAGATGGCCCGTGCGGGCGGCGCGACGGCGACCATCGCCGCGTCTGCGGCGAATATCGGGAGCGACGTCCGCACAGCATCGGGCGGCCACCTCCCGCCAAAAGTGATCGATACCACGGGGAACACCGACGTGTTCGCGCAGGCACTCGCGCTGGTGGGCGATCGAGGGCGCCTGGTGCTGCTCGGCGATAGTGGGCGCCCGGGCCAGCAGCACCTGACTTCGGAATTCATCACGCGCGGGCTGACCATCGTCGGGGCGCACGACTCACACATTCCCCGAGCCGATGAGCCTGGCGTCTACCAGCTGTTTTTCGATCTTCTCCGCGACGGCCGCTTCCGCCTGGATGGTTTGAACACGCACGTCTTTCCGCCAGGACGTTGCGTGGATGCCTACGTCCTTGCCAACGCCCGGCGGGAGGAGACGATGGGCATCTTCTTCGATTGGGCCGGTGGCTGAGAATGGAAGAGGCCGTCCCTTGGGACGGCCTCTGAATGTTTGAGTTATCGATGGTCAGACGAGGGGCGCCACCGGCTCCTCCGCGGGGACAGCCACGGCGTCACGGCTTACCCGCTCCAGCTTCATTAGCGCATCGAGTGTGAACCCGAGGTCGCCGAACTCACAGAGTGAACTGCAGTAGGTCATTTTCAGAGTGCTGGGTGACTTTCGCCAATCGTAGCGGAGGCTGCAGCGCGAACAGACTTTGATGTGGTTGAGGTTCATCCCGGTTGGGCCGGGTCCAATTGGCGTGTCCACGTTTGCTCCCTGGGCCGGATTCTCCGGCCGGTGCCTTCGTCGGAAGGTCACAGATCCAGCGTAGAGCCCGCATACCCATACCGTCGAGTGCGTTGCATTAACCAACTCACTTACGGAAAGGCAGTGTCAGGCATTGGCTCAGGCAGCCATCAACTGGCGCCAGGCCGAGCGTACGACCGGAGTGTTGTGCAAAAGCGTCTCAATCGTGAAACCGAGGTCTGCCCGTTCACACAGGGAGCCGCAGTACGTCATCTTCAGCCAACTGCTCGGCGAGCGGCGCCAGTCATAGGGGATTGAGCAATGCTGGCAGATGCGGATGTGCGGTGCGTCCATAGCGGTCTCCCCGTATTTGCGCGGCGGCTGCCCGCTTCGCCGGCGTATCCCGATCATCGGCCCGTCCGCCCCCGTCCAACACCGGGGAGATCCATGACATGGCAGCGAGGTTCCGTGGAAAGCTATCTGCGCGCCAACGATCCCGCGGATAGCTTTCCACGGCTCTCCGATAGTTGCCCGCCGGTCACGCCGCCCGGCTCCGCTAATCACGCCTCAGGCTTTGGCCAGGATCTCCCGCATCTGACGCCAGCGCATGACCCGTGCGCGGTTGGCCGCGTCGAGTGTTGCCGGGTCGACTTCCGCCACCATGGCGCCATAGGCCTGATACTGGGGAATTTCAGAATCCGCGAGCGGGGCCATCCACTGCTTCCGCTTGAAGGCCGCCTCGATGTATGGCGCAAGCTCGTCGTCCTTGCGCTTGAGACGGGCCTCTTCCTCTGCCTTGAACTCGGGCAGCACTTCTTTTGCAAACAGTTCGAGCGACTCGCAGATGTGCTCGTGCTTGTTCTTCCCGCCCTGTTGGATGAAGACCGTCTGGTCCACGCCCGCATCGGCAAAGCGGCGGAGGTGGGCACGCAACTGGTCTGGCGTACCGATACCGTCGGTGCCGCCGCCGAGGAAGTCGAGGTCGCGTTCGCCGAGTTCGTCCTTGAGCATCGTGTAGTGTTTCCAGATGTCAGTGCGGCCGGGCTTGTGAGTGCCGAAGGCGTAATGATGCCCGAGCCCGAACTGGAAAAACTTGAACCCATCGAAGCCGCGACGAGATGCCTCAGCGGCATCCGGATGGCAGGAGAAGCTCGTCACCATAGCGACGTTCGGGTTAACCGTATGGCCGATCGGCACACACTCGCGCTTGAAAGTCTCGTAGTAGTCTGCCACCCACTTTTGGGCTTCGGCGGGGTCCACGAATGCGAAGGTGAGGGCGCCGATGCCAAGCTGTGCGGCGAGGTGGATGGTATCGCGGTTGGAGCATGCCACCCAGAGCGGCGGGTGGGGCTTCTGGACGGGCTTCGGGACGACGTTTCGCACAGGCATCGAAAAGTACTTGCCCTGGAAGCCGGGGTAGGGGTCCATGGCGAGCATATTCGCCACCTGCTCAACGGTTTCGCGCCACATTGCCCGCCGTTCGGCGGGGTTGATGTTGAAGCCTTCCAGCTCGGCACGAGAGGCGGACTCGCCGGTGCCGAATTCGACGCGGCCGTTCGAGACGAGGTCGAGCGTGGCGACCTCTTCGGCAATGCGCGCGGGAGCGTTGTAGTTGGGGGGCATCAACTTGATCCCGTGGCCGAGCCGGATGTTGCGGGTCCGTTGGCTCGCTGCAGCAAGGAAGACCTCTGGCGCCGACGAGTGCGAGTACTCTTCCAGGAAGTGGTGTTCGACTTCCCAGGCGAAATCGATGCCGAGTTTGTCCGCTAGCTCGACCTGGCTGAGGGCGTCCTGGAAGAGCTTGAGCTCGATTCCATCGGACCACGGCCGGGGGAGTTGGTGCTCGTAGAAAACCCCGAACTTCATTCGAGTTTCCTCCTTTTGCACCGTACTCTAGCAGAAACGTTCGCCGCGGACGAAGGACCGCCGCCCGCCACTAAGCTCCCGGGGGCCCAACGCACGTGGCCGTGCGCGGTGGCCACTTGTCGCATGGCACGCGGCGAGGGCGTACGCTGTGCCTTGCGAGGGGCTTGATCGGGAGTTCCTCAGCGAACGGAGTTGGTCAGCATGTCCGATCGGCCTCTCACTCCTGCCCTGGAAGCTGCAGTCCGAGCGTTCTTTGATGCCAGTGCCCTCCTCGACCCGATGCGTCTGCGTATTTGGGATCGCGAAGGCCTGACGGTCACGCAGCTCCGCCTCCTCGGCCACCTCCACGAGCAGGAGGGCTTGAGCAACGCAGAACTTGCGGACCGGCTCTACGTGACGCGGCCGTCCGTATCAGCCTTGCTCGAACGCCTCGAACGTGGTGGCTTCATTCGGCGCGAGGTGGCACCGAACGACCGCCGCGGGATCTGCATCTGGCTCGAAGAGCGTGGCCGCTCGGCCCTTTCGAGCCTCCGCGCCGAAACGCAGCAGTACGCTGCCAACCTGATGGAGTCGCTAAGCCCGGAAGAGGTCGACCAGCTGACGAAGAGCCTGTGCGGCTTCGTCGCCTCGGGCCGCGCTCGGCGTGCCCGTGATCTTGCCTCGGACAACAGCTCCGACTGAGCCCAGGCGCCCTCATACAAGCTCCCATAGATCATTCAGGCGAGCCGCCAGATCCTGGTGGGGAAACGTCCCTGAGCCGGCCTACTTCCCCTCCCGCAACCCGCCCTGGAGGGGCGCCGAGCGGTGGCGAGCGAACACCCGGCCTCCTTCGGACGACAGTGGCAGCACCATGGTGCCATCATTCGCCACCGAGCCGCCCTCCGGCGTGCGAAAGGCCACTGGCCCGCGCCATGCCTGCCAGCCCAGCCGCTGGTAGAAGTCCGGGATTGCGGTGGAGAGGCCCATCATGTCGAACCCGGTTGCTCGTGCGTAGGTTTCCGCCAGGCGGAGTAGCCGGCTGGCGATGCCACGGCCGAGGGCGAGCGGGTCGGTGGCCACGTCCTCCACGAATGCTGTCCGGTAGCGACGCCCTTCAATCAGAAATTGGTGCTCGAAGACCGAGACATGGCTATCGAGGAGCGCATCGCTGCCCGCGACGAAGTGCACGGAGGGCAGACGTTCGCCTGCGTCACGCCACAGGTTTCGCATCGTCGGGAAGCGCGCCAGCCACTCGCGCGGCATGACCGGGCCCGGATTGCCTGTGCTCCCGGTCACGGCGTCGAGCTCCGGCTGCCATTTTCGGCGTTCGGCATGGGTGTAGCGCTCGAGATGCCGGGCGTCGGTGTAGGCCCGGCTGAGCAAGAGGGCGATCAGCGCGCTCAGGTGGCCGCCGATGTCAGGAGCAGCCATCGCTGAGTCGGGCACGCCCCGAATGCTACCGAACTGCGAATACTCCGTCAGCGCCGAATTCGCCGCCCGTAGCGCATGGTGACCTACGGATCAGCCCACAGCCGGCCGAAAAGGGCATTATGACCCTTCGGCAGTGGATGCTGACTTTGATGCTCTGTGCCGTGACGTTGGTCGCGGGCCTGCTGCAATCCAGCGCGGCCGTAGCAGTTGGCGCGAAGCCCTATAACGTGGTTTCCGATTCCTACTACCGTCTCGACGTGGCCGCCGGGACCATGAGTGTGAAAGTCACGGCAACATTCCATAACACGAGCGGGTCGCCCCTTCCTTCGGTGCCGCTCTGGCTAATGCCCGGCGCACGCGACCTCTCGATCACGGCTGGTGGTACAGCGCTGGCAACAAAGGTTGTCGGCGCGTCGGACTCCATTGACCTTGCGTCGGCGACCCTGCCCCAGCCGCTCGGCCTCGGCGCGAACGTCGACATCGTCGCGACCTATACCGTCCCGCCCCAGAGCACGAGTGCGGTACATCTCGCAGCGGGTGCCGAAGAAGCCGTGTTCGTGAGCCAGGGTGCCGGGTCGTTTGTCGTCATCGACATGCCGATGAAGGCGGAGAACTTCGTCGACCCTGGTTGCGTGGTCGCGGCGACGCAACCAGCGGACGTGAAGGCCGCCGGCAACCAGCGCTGGGTGTGCGGCGAGATCCTCGGGAGCGTGTTCGGGCGCACGCCGCAGGTCGAAGCGTATTGCGCCGCGATGGACGACCGCTGCCGCCAGCGAAGCATCGACCTTCCAATTTCGGCCTTCGCGCAGTCGATCACCGACCTCGCCTCGCGCGGCCTGCTGGAAGCGGATGTACAGATGCAAAGCCGGCTACTCCACGTGACCTTCCGGTACTTCAAGAGCGATGAAGCATGGGCCCAGCAGGCGTTCGCGGCCGCGAAGGTAGCGTTGCCGAAACTCGAGGCAGTGTTTGGGTCGCCGTTTCCCTACCCAACCATGACGCTGCGGGAGTCGCACTACATTGAGCTCGGCGGGGCGGCGGGGATCTCCTACTTCAGTGGAGGGGATGTCCTCCTGGCACCGGATTCGGGCTATCCCATCCCCCAGGTGGTGGTCCACGAACTCAGCCACCAGTGGGCGGGCGGCAATATGGCGGCCCGCTGGGAGGCCGAAGGGCTCGCCGAATACGGTATGCGCACCGTCGCCCCGGCAATGGGCTTCAGCCCCATCGACTATCCGTGGCAGGCCAGCGGCTACACTGACAACCTGGCGCTCTGGGGGACCAGCCCGGTGACGAGCGGCGCCTACTGGTACGGTAAGGCTGGCAGTTTCTGGTTCGCCTTCCAGAAGGCCATCGGTGGCCAGGCCAACATGACGAAGGTGCTTGCACAGACATCCCCATCGACAAGCCACGTGCCGTTCGATGCCCGCTGGTTTATGGATGAGGGTGAAGCCGTGAGCGGCGCGAATCTCGACAGCCTGTTCACCAGTTGGGTGTTCAATCCGGCGACATCCGGCCCGTTGCTCAAGACACGCCGCGCCGCCCACAACCTCGTCGCGCAGCTGGATACGCGCGCCGCTGCAATGGGCCTTTCGGGCACCCCTCGCGATATCCAGGAGAACCTCGATGCGTGGGCCTTCGATGGAGTCGCTGCGCAGGTTGCGGAAGCGAACCGGGTGCTCGATTCCTACGCGACCGTGTTGGCGGCCGCGAAGGGCGCGGGCCTGTCCACTTCCGATGCCGTTCCGAAGTCGTGGGGCGGTGCCACCACCGCCGGGACCGCGAGCCTGATCGGGCAGCAGCAAAGCGCGATCCAGTCTGTTGTTGCAACCGCCATCCAGCTGAAGGCCGAACCTGACGGCTCATCGGCGCGCAGGCTGTTCGCCCAGGCGCTGCAGCGCTACCAGGGAGGGGACTTTGCCGGAGCGAGCCAGCTTGCCTCGCAAAGCGCCGCGGTGGCTGCGAACGAGGTGATTGCGAGCCAGATGATCGATGCGGCAAGGTCGAAACAGCACAATTTCAGCCCAGGACTTCTCGGGCGCGTGGGACTTCTCTTCGCCGACCCGGATGCCCAACTGGCCGATGCGCAGCGTTCCTATGCTTCCGGCGACCCGACGCAGGCGCTGAGCGAGGCGAAGTCGGCACTCGATGCGTGGGATGGTGCGAGTTCTGCTGGCCTCGAGCGACTCGCGATCGCCGCCGCCATCATGGCAGCACTCAGCCTGGCCGTTTGGTGGCTCTTGCACCGCCGGGAGGAGCGGGCCAGTCCTCCGCCAGCGACGAGATCCCGCGGCGATTCCGGCGACCTCCTGGAATCGCGACGGCCGAACTGGCGCGACTGGGAGAACACGCGTACACCGGACGGGCCTCCCTGATGGCCCGAAGTTGACCGGGAGATTCAATTGCGGCCGCGGGATATCACACGGGAATGTCGGGATGGTCTCCGAAGTCAACGCGCCGTCGCAGATTCGAGGATCGCGTTCGCAGGCGGTCGCGTGTGCCCCCGAGGCGGTCAAAGAGATGCGCGAGCCGCCGTTCCATGGTGCCGCGCAACCACGACCGTGTCGAGCCGACTTCTCGATAGCGGTCGTAGCGGCGTTCGAGGCGCTTTTTCGGGCGCATCCCCTCGATCCGGGTGAGTTCGCGGAGGATACTGCGCCGCAGCAAGAGGGCTGACTCCAGGTGGTCGGTGTGTGCCCCGTCGCCGGGCTCGGCTACGGTGACGTCCACAATGCCCAGGCGGATGCAGTCGTGCGATGTTAGCCGCAGGCGTTCGGCCGCTTCGCCGGCGCGCCCCGCTTCCTGGTAGAGAATTGTGGCGGCATCCTCCGGCCGGATGACTTCGTAGACGGCGTTATCCAGCATCAACACGCGGTCGGCGACGGCCATGGCGACCGCCCCTTCGGAGTTGGCTTCGCCAATGATGACAGCGATGGTCGCGACCGGAAGCTGGAGCATGGTCGCCATGCAGGAGGCGATGTCGTGGCCCAGTCCCGATTGTTCGCTCTCCAGCGTGGGGAGCGCTCCGGCGGTGTCGATCAGGGTGATCAACGGGAGGTGGAACTTCGCCGCCAGGTCCATCGCTCGCTTCGCCTTACGGAATCCGGAGGCGCTGATCCAGCCGCGGCTGGGCGCACCCGCGTGAGCCCGCTGCTGGCCAACGATCATCGCTGCTTCCCCTCCCACGGAGGCGAGGCCGGCGATGATCGCGCTATCGTCCTCGCCGCTGCGATCCCCGTGGATTTCGACGAAGGAGGTGGTCATGCGGGCGATGAAGTCACGCGCGGTGGGCCGCTCTTCGTGGCGAGAGATCTGGACCTGCAACCAGGCGCCGCGTGCGGAGTGGAGGGACTTTCCTTCGCGAATCTCATGTGGGGCGCTGAGGCGGTAATCGTCCAGCAGCAAGTCCAGCAGCAGGGCCAGCGAGTCGCGTAACTGAGCCCGGGCGATGACGGCGTCCACGAGCCCATGCTGGAGGTGTACTTCCGCCGTGTGCGCCCCGGGCGGCAGGTCGTTGCCCGCGCTTTCCTGGAGCGCGCGCATGGCAGCATACCCGAGCAGCGCGTTCGGTTCGGCGATGATGAAATCAGCCAGGCTGATGAAGCCGGCGTAGGCGGAGCCGGTCGTCGGGTCGGTGAGGACGGCGATGTGCGGCATCCCGGTTTGTGCATGGCGGCCCGCTGCCGCGATCACGCGCGGCACCTGCATCAGGGCCAGCAGTCCCTCTTGCATGCGCGTTCCCGAAGTTGAGCAGACCGTCACCACAGGAACTTTGCGCGCCGCTGCCTTTTCGAAGGCGCGTGCCAGACGTTCACCTGCGACCACGCCGATCGAACCGCCGAGGAAGCTGAAATCGATCACGGCGATGACGATGTCGCGGCCAAAGATGGTGCCTGTCCCGGTCAACGCCGATTCGGCCAGCCCCGTCCGCCGTTGCGCGCTGATCACCCGGCTGCGATATGACTGTTTCCCGTGGAAGGAGATTGGGTCGATCGCGGTCACGCCACGGTCGTCTTCGTGGAAGCTTGCGCTGTCGAGCAGGGTGACAATCCGCTCCCGCGCGCTGAGGTGGAAATGGAAGCCGCAGGAATGGCAGACGCGGTAGCGCTCATAAGAGCGCGACTCTGCGAGGTCCGCACCACACGAAAGGCACTGTTCGTGGCGCTCGGACTGCGCGTCGGCGGCGATGGGCGCGGGCCGCCGGAGGATACTCTTGAGGCTCTTCACGAGTGACAGTGTATCAAGCGAGTCCGCTTTCCGCGGCCCCTTCGAGGACCCGGCGCGATTCGCCATCTTCTGGTGGGCCAACGACCCCTTCGTCGTGGAGCACCTCCATCAGCCGGCATGCCTTCACGTAGCCGATCTTGAGGCGCCGCTGGAAGAGCGACGGTGAGACGTGCTGGTGCTGCCGCGCGAGTGCGATGGCGCGGTCCACGAGGGGGTCTTCAGCGTCCACCTCGATGTCCGAGTCGCCACCATTCCGTTCGATCAGTGCCTGTTCGAGGAGGGCGTCGGCCGTTTCTGGGGCAAGAGCACTGAAACGCTCGTCCTTCCAGAAGGCCACCAGGCGTTCCACCTCGGCATCCGAGACGTACACTCCCTGGATACGAATGGGTTTCGCAGCGTCGGTGGGCATAAACAGCATGTCTCCCCTGCCCAGAAGCTTTTCCGCCCCGCCCATATCGAGGATCGTCCGGGAGTCGATCATGGACGTGACGGCGAACGCGATGCGCGTGGGGAAGTTCGCTTTGATGAGTCCCGTCACAACATCCACCGAAGGGCGTTGGGTGGCGACAACGAGATGGATCCCGGTCGCACGAGCGAGCTGCGCCAGGCGGCAAAGCTGCTTTTCGACTTCCACCGGGGCGGCCATCATGAGGTCGGCCAGCTCGTCGATGATGACGACCCAGTACGGAAGCTTCTTGAGGATGCGGGGGTGACGGTTGTAGGAATCGATGTTGCGGACACCGAGGCTCTCGAACTTCTTGTAGCGCGCATCCATTTCGCCAATCACGGCCTGGAGCGTCCCAACCACCTTATCCATGTCGACGATCACTTCGCTGAAGGCCATATGGGGGATGCCGGCGTATGCGGTCAGTTCGACGCGCTTTGGGTCGATCATCACGAAGCGCACCTCTTCTGGCGTCGTGTTCATCATGATCCCGGCGATGATGGCGTTCATGCAGACGCTCTTGCCGCTACCCGTCGCCCCGGCGATGAGCAGGTGCGGCATCTTGCCCAGGTCGGCAACCACAGGGACTCCGGAGACGCCCTTGCCCAGTGCCAGTGCCAGCTTCGTCCGCGCAGCAAGGTCGCTGAATTCCTTCGTCTCCATGACGTGACGCATGGTGACGACCGTCGCACTGTCGTTCGGCACTTCGATGCCGACGATCGCGCGCCCGGGCACGGGCGCCTCAATACGCAGGCTGGGCGCGGCGAGGGCGAGGGCAAGGTCGTTTTGGAGGGCCGTAATCTTGTTTACCCGCACACGCGTCCGCGCGGTCTCGACTCGCTCCGTGCGCGCCCTTCCGTCGGCGGCGAGTAGCGTACGGCCATTCCCGTCCTTGAGCTGGAGGTCCTTATACCGCACTTCCCAGCCGGGTTCGACCCCAAACTGCGTGACGGTTGGGCCCTCGTTCACTTCGACGACCGTGGCGTCCACGCCAAAGCTGGCCAGGGTATCGACGATGAGCTGAGCGCGCGCGGCGTTGTCGTGCTTGCGGTTCGCGCTCACCTGCGGAGCGTTCAGCATTTCAATCGCCGGCAGCGCCCAGCCGTTCTTCGCGTCCAACGCGAGCCCCAGCTGCTGGGGCTCCCCCGCCTGCTCCGGTGGTTCTGCCGGGGGAGCGTCGGGCACCGGGTCGAAAGGAAGCGGGGGCGGCGGGAGCCCCGTGGGTGGGCCGGCGGGCGCCAAAACTGCGGCCGAGAGAGGCGCGAAATGCACGGCGGCGCCGATGCCAAGGGTCGAACTCGGGGATGCCAGGTCGATCTGCGGGCGATAAATGACCGGTGCGTCTTCCTGCGCGGCGGGCGAATCGGCGCCCGGCAGCGCATCTGCGCCGATGATGAACGAATCGTCGGTGTTTTCCGCGCGGCGCCGCGCCACAACAGATGCAAGGACTCGGCCGGCCGCAGCTGCCGCCCGGTGTGGCCAGCGTTCCTCCCACGCGTGCTCTATCCACAGCGGCGCGCGTTCGGCGAAGGAGCGCGTCCACGATGGCGCGAGCATCGCCATGCCGATGATGAAGAGGCTGAGCCAGGCCACTTTGCCCAGGAATCCGGAGATTAGCGCTGCACCGAGCCTGCCCCCAAGCGTCACCTGGTGGAAGTTGACGCTGCCAAGTTGCCAGTGTGCTTCGTTGAGGGCCATGGCGCCCCAGAAAAATGCACCCAGCGCGACTGCGCCGATGACCTTTTGCGCGAACAGCCGCCGATCGGCCAGCGCTCCCCGCCAGACGGCAACGCCGGTGCCGACCCCGAGGGCGAGGATGATGAGCGCGCCTACGCCGAACGTGCGCGCTATCCCGTCGCGGACATCGGCAAGCAGCCCGAGGACATCGACCGTGATGAGGACGACGGCGACTGCGAGTGCGCCCACGGCGATGCCAACGACTTCGCGTCGCAGCAACCTGCGGCCCGGAAAGAAGCTCTTACGGCGCCGCTGGCGGGGCGCGCGGGAAGAGCGGGGGCGGGCACGTGTGCGTGCCGTCATGGCACCACTCCTTCTCGTCCGGTCCGCGCACCCCGCATGCCATCGGCCCGGCGCCGGCGATGTTGCATGACTCAGACCTCGACTGTCACCGTCAGCACCATTGGCCGCCTGCGCGTCTCATCATAGAGGAACTTGCTGACAGCGTCCCGGATCCGGGTATTGACGTCGCTGAACTCGGCATAGTGGACAGAGCCTGCCAGTGAGCGGGAGACGATCTCCTTGCTGCGCTCCAGCAGCTCGCCCCCCTCATCGGCATCGACGAAACCCCGGGCGAGCACCTCCGCAGGGCGCTCCAGCCGGCCGGTTTGCTTGTCTACCGTGACGATCACCACGACCACTCCGTCGGTGGACAGATGCGCCCGGTCGCGGAGGATATGCTGGTCGACGTCGCCGATGCCGAGTCCGTCAATATAGACATAACTAGCTGGGACGCGATCCGCGAGCCAGGCGGTCTCGTCGTCTATTTCGAGCACGTCGCCATCGGTCATGACAAACGCCTGCCCCGCAGGGACGCCTACGGACTCGGCGAGTTTGGCGTGGACGACGAGATGCCGGTATTCGCCGTGGATGGGTACAAAGTATTCGGGTTGGACGAGCCCCTGGATGATTTTCAGCTCTTCGCGGCTGGCGTGCCCGCGAACGTGGATATTCGCGATGCGGTTGTACAGGACTTCGGCACCGAGGCGAAAGAGGTTGTCGACGTTGCGGTAGACGGCCTGCTCGTTCCCCGGCACGGGGCTGGAGGAGAGGACCACCGTGTCACCTTCCACGATCGTGATGTGGCGGTGGTCGCCGTTCGCCATGCGTGTGAGCGCGCTCGTCGGCTCCCCCTGGCTGCCCGTCGTGACGATGACGAGCTTGGCAGCGGGTGTGTTTCGCATCTCTTCGACGCCGACCAGGACTCCGTCGGGCGCGTTCAGGTAGCCGAGTTGCCGCGCCATAGCCACGTTGTCGATCATCGACCGGCCTGTGACGAAAACTTTTCGGCCCGTCGCTACAGCGCCATCCAGTACCAGTTGCACGCGCGAGATGAGCGAAGCGAACGTCGCCACGATCACCCTCCCTTTAGCATTGACAATAATGGTACGAAGCGCATCGCCGACAAGCTGCTCGCTCGGGGTGTAGCCCTCCATCTCGGCGTACGTTGAGTCCGCCATCAGGACGAGGCAGCCCTCCGCGCCGACCTGCGCAAGGCGAATAAGGTCCGTGTGCTGGTCCATCACGGGCGTGTGGTCGAGCTTGAAGTCGCCCGTGTGGACGAGCGGGCCGAGGGGTGTCCGGATGATCAGCCCACAGGCATCCGGGATGCTGTGAGCGACCGTGAAAAACTCCACTTCGAAGACTCCGGCCTGGATCGATTCGCCCGGTTTCACCACGTGCGTCTCGGCGGTCTGAAGCAGGCGGTGTTCATTGAGCTTGACGCGGATCAGCCCGTCGGTGAGGCGCGTGCTGTAGATAGGCGCGTGAAATTCGCGCATGAAGTATGGGAGTGCGCCAACGTGGTCTTCGTGGCCGTGCGTAAGGAAGACGGCGCGAAGCTTCTGCTGGTTTTCGCGGAGATAGGTGAAGTCGGGGATGACGAGGTCGACGCCAAGCATCTCTTCTTCGGGGAACATCAGCCCCACGTCGATGACGATGATGTCGTCTCCGTATTCGATCAACATCATATTGCGGCCGATTTCGCCAAGGCCGCCGAGGGGGATGATCCGGAGGTTGGAGTCGGAGTCGGAGTTGGTGCTGGTGTTGGTCATAGCTCCTTCATTCAAACAGGCGAATCTGCTTCGCCGGTGGCTGGTTTGGAGTCTCGCCCGGGGTGTCCAAATCGTCAGGCTGGGGGACGGCTGCGGTGGGCAGGATCACGCGGGAAGCGCGTGCCGCCTGCACGATAGCCGGGAGGGCGCGAAAGTCATCGAGGATGATGGCCCTCAGGTTCTGCTGGTGAAGTGCGGCGGCGGGATGATACATCGGCACGTAGTAGCGTCCATCGAGGATACGGAATCGACCGTGAATGCGCGAAATCGCCTGCTGCGGAAACCAGCGCGACATCGAAAAGCGGCCCAGCGTCACGATCACGGGCGGGTCTATGAGGTCTATCTGGGAATCGAGGTAGCCCTTGCACGATGCGATCTCGGTGGGCAGCGGGTCGCGGTTGCCCGGCGGGCGGCACTTTAGGACGTTGCAGATGTAGACGTCTTCACGCCGCATCTCCGCTGCCGCGAGCAGTTCTTCAAGGAACTGCCCGGCCTGCCCCACGAACGGGCGGCCCTGGCGGTCTTCGTTTGCGCCCGGCGCCTCGCCGATCAGCATCACTTCGGCGTCCAGCGGACCTTCCCCCGGGACTGCATTCTGGCGCGTCCCGGCAAGTGCACAGCGGGTACATGTGCGGACGGCAGCGTAGAGGCGTTCCGCCCGCTCCTTCGGCGGCGAGATCATCCCGGGGCCCGCCGGGCCGTCATCATGCAAGGAATGGGCGCGGCCAGCGGCGGACGCGCGCGGCGGTTCGCCGTGTCCATCAGGCGGCAGGCGCCGGACGTGGCCGCTGCACGAGCCAGGCGAGGCCGATACCAACAAAGTAAAGGGCGAACAGCGGCCCTGCCACGAGGCTCTGATTGATGGGGTCGGGCGTGGGTGTGATGACGGCCGCCATCACGAAAATGACGATGATGGCGTAGCGCCAGAAGCCGAGCAGTTGTTTCGCGCGGATGAGCCCGAGGCGTGCGGCGAGGGCGATGACCATGGGCAGTTCAAAGGCGATCCCTACCCAGAATATGATCCGGGTCGCGAAGTCGATGTATTCCCGCGCATTGATGATCGCGTTGAACTGGTTGCCGCCGATATCGAGCAAGAAGCCCAGCGAGGCCGGCAGGATCACCCAGTAGGCGAATGCCATACCGCCGACGAGGAAGCCGACGGTGCCCAGGAGCCCAGGAGCGAGCATGCGGCGCTCTCTTGGGGTGAGGCCGGGCACAACGAACGCGAAGAATTCATAGATGAAGACCGGCGAGGCGATCGCCAGGCCGCCGTAGAGACCGATCTTGAAGATGACCCCGATGCTTTCAGTGGGTGAGAAGACATTCGCTTTAAAGTCCGGGTGTGTGGCGCGTGCCGGCGCCAACAACCAGCCGAGGATCGTTTGCCAGAAGATAAAGGCGATGACGACGCCAATCACCAGCGCAATCGCCGAGATGATCACCCGGTTGCGGAGCTCCCGCAGGTGTTCGACCAGCGTCAGTTCCGGCCCGCCCGCATACGAGGTGGCGGTTGCTCCGTGCAGCGGTTGGGGCGGAAGTTCGTGAGTGGTCATCGTCGCCTAGAAGAGCAGTGGCGCTGCGGGAGGCGGTGGCGGAGTGCCAGCTTCAGCCGGAGTCGGAGCGGCCTCGGGAACGGATGGCTCGTGAGGTAGGATCGTGATCCCGGTCACATCCGGCTGGCGGCCGTCGTTGAAATCGCTGAAGTTCACGACGTTGCTCTGCCCGGCGCTGCCAGTGGCGTCTGTGCCGGTCGGCGCCAGTCTGATCGGCTGGCTGACATCGCGCAGCTCGGCGCTCATGCGCGCCTGGTCCGCGCGCAGGCTCTCCCGGGTGGAATCGACTTCGCCCTTGACCACGCGGTATTGCTCCTCGATATAGCCGAACTCGTCGCTGAATTCCTCGCGGACCTGGCGGGCGTACTGCTGAAGGGTACGCACGGCCTTCCCGATCTGATACGCCATGCCGGGGAGCCGCTCCGGCCCGACGAAGACGAGCATCAGCACGAGAATCAGGAGGACTTCCTGGTAACCAATCCCCAGGAACTCCAAATTGGCCCCCTTGCGCCACGGGCACCGCCAGGCGAGCGTGTCGCCGCCCGGCTATTTGTCCTCGATGCCGTGATCCTTCAGATAGTCTACCGCGTCCTGGACGGTCGCGATCTTTTCGGCGTCTTCATCGCTGATTTCGAGTTCACTGCCGTCCCCGGAGAACTCCTCCTCCAGCGACATAATCAGCTCGACGAGGTCAAGCGAGTCGGCGTTCAGGTCCTCGACGAAGGAGGCGTTGGGCACCACCTCGTCTTCTTCCACGCCAAGTTGCTCAACGACAATCGCTCGGACTCGTTCGAAAACAGTGGACACGAATGGATTACTCCTGCTGTCTTGTTGAAGGCCTGCCATTCCTGGCAAGCCTGGACTGACCGGGGTCTTGATGCGTTGACTGACCGTCCGCAGTACTCCATTGATGAACGCCGACGAACTTTCCCCACCGTATCTGTGGGCGAGTTCTACGGCTTCATTGACGACTGCTGCGGCCGGCGCCGAATTATCGGAAAGCAGTTCCCATATTGCAAGCCTGAGAATGTTCCGGTCAACGATGGCGAGGGTCTCGACCGGATACTGCGTTGCTGCCGCGGCAATGTATTCGTCTAGCTCGGCCCTGCGCCGGATGACGCCGCGAAGCACGCCCCGCCCAAAACCGCTCGGACCTTCGGCGGCAAGTTCGGCGTCTTCTTCGGAAATCTCCTGGATCCGCCGGTTGTAGGCGGCTTCGGCAGAGTGTTCGGATGCCTCTGACTCGTACAGCGCTTCGACCACGAGAAAGCGCGCCCGCCGCATGACGCTGTCCGTCACGCCATCACCATTCCACCGTCGACGTGGATGCACTGCCCCGTGATGTAACTCGCACCGTCGCTCGCGAGGAAGGCAACCAGCGGCGCGACGTCGCTGGGCATGGCGATTCGACCCAGCGGCACCTGGCCCATCACGCTCGCCACCTGTGCTTCGGTCATCGCCGCTGTGATGTCGGTCTGGATGAATCCGGGGGCGATGGCATTCACGGTTATGCCACGCGAGGCGAGTTCGCGGGCGACTGCGCGCGTGAAGCCGATCATGCCGGCCTTCGCCGCGGCATAGTTCGCCTGGCCGGCGTTGCCCATGACGCCGACGACGCTGGAAATGTTGATGATGCGGCCGCTCTTCGCACGCAACAGGGGGCGTGTCGCAGCCTTCGTGACAAGAAAAGTGCCCCGCAGGTTGGTGTTATGGACGGCGTCCCAATCCGCTTCCGACATCCGCATCAGGAGTCCGTCGCGGGTGATACCGGCGTTGTTCACGAGGATGTCGAGCCCGCCAAACCGCTCCACCGTGGACTTGACGATGGCGGCCGCATCAGTTGATGCGGCGACGTCGCCATGGACCGATATAGCCTCGCCCCCGGCGGCGGTGATTTCCGCGACGACGCCTTCGGCGAGATTGGCGTTGGAATGATAATTCACTGCCAGCCGGGCGCCCTGGCGGGCGAGCTCGATGCAGATCGCTCGGCCGATACCCCGCGAGCCACCGGTGACCAGCGCCACACGCCCATCGAGCTCTCTCATCGCCGTTTCTAGAACTCGACGCGGACGGTTGAAGCGTCGTTGACGTTTATGCAGTTCGACTTCCGGAGCATGCGCTTGATGATCGCGGTGAGGACGCGCCCCGGACCGAACTCGATGAACGTCTCCACTCCCTGCGTGCCCAGGTAGTCCACGGTACTGCTCCATTGGACGGGCTTACAGACCTGGTCGATGAGTTCGTGGCGGATGGCTGTCTCATGGGTGACAGGCGTTGCCGTGCAGTTTGCGATGACGGGAAGCGAGGAGTCGCGGATGGTGGCGGTGGCAACCGGCTGCACCATTCCTTCCGCGGCGGGTCGCATCAGCGAGCTGTGGAACGCGCCGCTCACGCTAAGAGGAATAACCTTCGCCGCGCCGCGCGCTTTGGCATAGTCCAGCGCGCGCACCACCGCCGCACGCCGCCCGCCAATCACGATCTGGCCGGGGGCGTTGATGTTGCAGAGTTCGGCGCCGGCTTCGCGGCAGACTTCGTCACACTCGGCGATATCGAGGCCGAGGATGGCGGCCATGGTGCCGGGATTCTTCTCGCCCGCGGCCTGCATCAGTTCGCCGCGGATGCGCAGGAGGCGGATCGCCTCTTCAAACGGGAGCGCTCCCGCTGCTACTAGCGCCGAGTATTCGCCCAGCGAGTGGCCTGCGACGAAAGCGGGCCGCCGCAGCAGCCCCGGCGAAACTTCGGTCGCAACCTTGAGGAGCGCAAGGCTGGTGACGGCGATCGCTGGCTGCGCGTTTCGTGTCTGCTGAAGCTCGCCTTCGGGTCCCTCGAAGCAGAGCTGGCTGAGCTTGAAGCCCAGGATTTCGTCGGCGCGGTCGAACAGTTCGCGGGCGGAGGAGAACTGGGCGTAGAGGTCTTTCCCCATGCCGACGGCCTGTGCGCCCTGCCCGGGGAAGACGAACGCCCGACCCGCATGGGCCGGTTCGCTGAAGGCGAGGAACGGCGCCGCGGACGAGCCAGGCGTTGTTAGTTGTCCAGTTCGGGTTCGGCCAGCGTGAGCACTTCCCGCCCCCGGTAGGTCCCGCAGATCGGGCAGGCGTGGTGTGCCAGCCGCGGGCTCTTGCAGCGTGGACAATCGATGACGTGGGGCATCTTGATGGCGAGGTGGCTGCGCCGCTTCCCCTGTCGCGACTTGGGGTACTTCCGCTTTGGTAGCGGTGGCATGGCGGGTCTCCTTCAAAACTCTATCCATTTGCTGAGCGCCGGAGCGCTGCGAGGGCTGTCCAGCGAGCATCGATTGGGGACTCTTCGCATCGGCAATTCGCAATGGTGAGATCCGTCCCGCACTCCGGGCAAAGCCCGGGACAGTCCGGACGGCAAAGCGGCTGCATCTCTGCAGCCATCTCGCTATATTGCCGCACGGCCTCCCTAATGTCGATCATGTGGTTCGGAGTGATGACGAACGATTCGCCGTCCGATTCCGAGCGCAGCAGGACCCCGGTCGTCACGTCGTATTGTTGGACGAACACTTCTTCGAAAGCGATTTCTACCGGATAGGCGAACGGCGCCAGGCAGCGGCTGCAGGTTGCCTCAACGAGTGCCTCAGCCGAGGCGCGAACGAGCACTCCGTCCGGCGTGCGGATCAGCTCCGCCGTGCCGTGGTGGAGGGGCGGTTCCGCCTCAATGACGTAGTCCCGGCTGGAACCGGTGCGCTCGCGCAGGATTTGAGAGACGTTGAACAACATTTTGGGCCCCCGCGCATGCAGGATGTCTCAAGTATAACGGAGCCGGCCGCATGGGCTGCAGATTGCACGCGTGCCGGTGCGCGCTCGGTGTAGCGCCCAGACCACCGTGCCAGGGTGCCATAACCGGCAACGTTCGGTGACGATTGCACCGGCGGCCGGAACTTCGGGGACGTGCGCGTTTACGGTGTGCGGGCGGAGTCGCTAGAGTTAGTGCTACGGTTAGCCTTCTGGACGACTTCAGCGGGCCGCCAATCACGAGAATACGGGATCGGGAAACGCAGTGAGCCAGGTCAGCGAGATCGTCACCCTGCAGTCTATCGACGACGAAGCCGCCGCGCTGCGGGCTGCGTTCGAAGACGTTGAGCGCCGGCTTCATGGCAGTGAGCGGCTGAACGCTGCGCGGCGCGACTTCGCCACCGCGGATTCGGCCCTCCAGGCTGCGCAGAAGGATCAGCGCTTGCTGGAGGGTCAAATCGAGGGTCTAACCGCGAAAATCGTCCCGGAAGAGAGGCGGCTCTACGACGGGTCGGTCCGCAATCCCAAGGAACTCGGTTCCATCCAGTCCGAAGTGGAGAATCTCAAACGGCACCGTTCGGAGTATGAAGATGCGCTGCTTGAGGTGCTCGCGCGCGTGGAGGCCGCGGAGCGCCAACGGAAAGAGGCGCTTGCCGTCGTGACCACCGAGGAGTCGGCCTGGGAACAGGAACGCGGCGAGCTCACGCACGAGGCCGGGCGGCTTCGGGACGCTATAAACCGGGCTGACTTGAAACGTGAGTTGCAGAAGGTGAAGGTCAACGCGCGCGCACTCCACACCTACGACGAGGTCCGCAGGAGGCGGGGCGGCGCTGCTGTCGCGCAAATCAAAGGCGGTGCCTGCGGTGCCTGCCGGATCGCCATTCCAGATGCGGTGCGTAAGCACGCGTTTGCACCCGAGACCCTGGTGCAGTGCCCGAACTGCGACCGCATCCTCTACATCGGGTAGGCCCGCGAGGTTGATGCCATGAAGGCTGTCGGTTACTTCGTTGAGGGCGCCCGCCGCGATGGTGCAACGCGGAGCATCGGCGATCAGAACCGCGCCTTCCTGGAGTTCTGCACGCGCCAGGGCTATGAAGTCGCCGCAACGTTCATCGATACCGACTCGGATGTGTCGGGTGCGGGCGGCTTCCAGCAGATGATCAGTTTCCTCCACCGCCCGGAGCGAGGCTTCACGGTGGTCGTCGTCGATGGCCTCGGCGTATTGGGGAAGGACCTCGGCCACGCGGCGATGCGGCTGTTGACCATCGAAAACACCGGAGTCCAGGTGTTTTCCGCCCATACAGGCGCCGATTCCGCTCGGGAACTCGTCGCCACCTGGGCCGACCGCGGTGATGGCACGCCGGTTTCTGAGAGGGTGCGCAGTGCCATGCGCCGCAAGGCGGTGAAGGGCGAGGTGCTGGGACGTCCGCCCTATGGCTATCGCGTTGGCGCGCGACATCGCCTGGAACTCGTGCCGGAGGAAGCGGTCGTCGTGCGCTATATCTTCCGGCTATACCTGCAGGAAGGCATGGGCATTCGCAAGATTGCCGGCCAGCTCAACGACGAGAACGTGCTCACGCGCCGCGGGGGCCGCTGGAGCATGGTGACCGTGCGCGATATTCTCCGCAACCGTGCCTACCTCGGCACGTATACGCGTTTCGGCGTGAAAGTTCCCGGCAGCCACCCTCCACTCGTTTCGGTCGACGACTTTCGCCGCGTCCAGGAGCGGCTCCAGACCCGGCACCGGAGCGTCGGCGGCCGTACCGTCGTGCCCTTCCTGTTCAGCGGCATGGTGTTCTGTGGCCGCTGTGGCAACAAACTGATCGGGGTCAGCCGCAGGCAGCGCTGGACCACGAAGGCTGGCGAATCTCACGCTGCCGCCTATCGCTACTACCAGTGCGAGAGCCGGACCAACCAGAACGCTTGCGGCTATAACACACAGCGAACCGCCGACTTGGAAGCGAGCGTACGTGCCCGCCTTGAAGGCGCTGAGGACGGCATCTTGCGGATGCGGCGCGCCGGCAATGCTGATTCCTACTTGCTCGACGTGATGTCCCAGGTAGACAAGATCGAAGCCCGGATCAAGCGCACACGCCGCCAGGTGGAAGAGCTCGTCGCGGATGCTGCGCACGGGCACATCACGATCGAACGGATGCGCTCACTTGGTTCCGAATTGGCCCGGGAGCAGGACGCCAACGAAGCCGACCTGGCGGCAGCCAGAGAGCGGCTCAAAGCCCACCGGTCCGAGGCTGAGCGCCGCGATCACCTCCAGGGGCTCCGCGAGCGCGTTGCACAGGAATGGGACGCGCTCGGGTTCGAGGAGCTGCAGACGGCGCTCCGCGAAATCATCGACCGCATCGAAGTCGACGGCCCCGAATTGCGCCTCTTCTTGCGTTCGTAGCCGCCTTCGGCCGGCGGGCTACACGCGTTGGTGGCCGGGTTCTGTCTCCCACAGTGGTGGCAGTTGGTGGTAGCCGCCGCCGGCAGTCCACCCCCCATCGACATACAAGATATGCCCGGTAATAAAGCGTGACGCCTCGGAGGCGAGGAAGACGACGGCGCCTTCGAGGTCTTCCGGCTGACCCAGGCGGCCCATCGGCGTTCGCGAAATGCTGTGGGCGCGCGTTTCCGGACTGGAATCGAAGATCTGGTCCATCAATTCTGTCCCGTCGAAGTATGACGGCGCGATTGCGTTCACGCGGATGTTTTCGCGCGCGTATTCGAGTGCCAGCACGCGTGTGAGGGCATCGACGCCGCCCTTCGCCGCATGGTATGACGCTGCGCGGTATTCGCTGCCCACTTTCCCGAGGATTGAGCTGACATTGATGATCGATCCGCCGCCCTGCTTGAGCATCTGTGCCCCCGCGAGTCGGCAGCCGTTGATCGTCGCGATCAGGTCCAGCTCGATGATGGAGCGGATGCGTTTCAGGCTCGCCATGTCGTGGCGCAGGCCCGAGCGGTCGGTGTAGCCGGCATTGTTGACAAGGATGTCGATGCGTCCGTATTCGCCAATGATGCGGGCGAACAACGATTCGAAGGCTGCCTCATCGGTGATATCACAGGCCAGCGCGCTGGCGCTGACGCCATAGCCACGGGCCATCTCGGCCGTTTGGTCAATCAACGGCTGACGGCGCGCCGTCACGACGATGTTGGCGCCAGCGCGCGCCAATCCCCTCGTGAACGCCACGCCGAGGCCGCTCGACGCGCCAGTGACGAGCGCGACTTTGCCCGTGAGGTCGAACAACTCCATGAACGTGGGGTCCATTCGGGTGAGCCTCAGCCGGAATGCCGGGGCGCCATCCTATATCGGTTGCCGCTGGAAGGGAATCACGACGGGGTGATCGGGACAGCCGGCCCCACGCGCGGCCGCGGGCGCGCCGGGTTCACGCGCTCCCGCTCGATGATAGCGGCGAGCTCATCGACCGCCCTGTCGAGTGCGCCGTGATGGTTATAGACGACGTAGTCGTTGTTGGGTATGTCCTCGATCTCTTCGTCTATCTCCGCCAACCGCCGCTCCAGGGAGTCGAGTGTTTCGCTCCCGCGGCCCATGAGCCGGGCCCGCAACGCCTCCCGATCTTCAGCCATGAGGAAGACAAAAGTGCCGCCCTCCAGCTTCTGCCGCCAGGTCCGCGCGCCCTGGACGTCCGTCCGGATAATCAGGTCTTGGCCGGCCGCAATCGGGCCCACGACTTCGGAGACGTGGACGCCCTTAAGGTCGTCGTAGACCTGCGCCCATTCGATGAACTCGCCCGCTGCGACCTGGCGCTCGAACTCTTCGCGAGTGAGGAAGTGGTAGTCGACCCCGTCGCGCTCCCCTTCGCGTGGGGGTCGAGTGGTCGAGCTGGTTGCCCGGTGGATACCCGTGCGAGCGCGAAGCTCGCCGATGACACTATCCTTGCCCACGCCTGCAGGCCCGTGCAGGACGATGACAATTGGCTTCCGGACCGGCGCGCTCAAGAACCCACCTCCACTTCGCCGCCCGCCCGGCGCAAGTCCTCAAAGAACTGGGGGTAGGAAACTTCCACGGCGGCATTTTCCACCCGAGTCTCGCCCGCCGCGAGCGACCCGGCGATCGCGCCAAGCATCCCGACGCGGTGGTCGCCCGCGCCATCGATGCGGCCCCCGTGCAATTGCACTGGGCCCTGGATGCTGAAGCCGTCCTGGCGGGGCGTCACCTTCGCGCCGAGGTGGGCCAGCGTCCGCACGACCGCTTCGACACGGTCGGATTCCTTCACCCGTAACTCCGCGGCATCACGCACCACGGTTTCACCGTCGGCGAAGCACGCGAGCAGGGCGACGAGTGGCAGCTCGTCTATGGCGCGCGGGACGATCGGCCCGGAGACGATGGTGCTGCGAAGCGGCGAACTGCGGACGGTGATGTCCGCCACGGGCTCGCCGCCGCTAGTGCGTTCCTCGGATAGCTCCACGTCGGCGCCCATCGCCTGCAGGATGTCCAGCATGCCGGTGCGGGTTGGGTTGGTGTTAACGCCCAGCAGCGTGATTTCTGCGTCCGGGTGGCACGCAGCGAGCACCATCCAGGGCGCCGCGCTGCTCATATCGCCCGGCACACGCAGCGAAAGCGGCGACAGCTGCGGGGTAGCGCGGACGGCGAGGTGCTCGCCTTCGGTGTGAAGGTCGGCACCCATCGCGGAAAGCATTCGTTCCGTGTGGTCGCGGGAGCGCGACGGTTCCGTAACGCGGGTTTCGCCCGTCGCGTAGAGCCCGGCGAGCAGGATGGCGGACTTCACCTGGGCGCTGGCTACCGGGCTGTCGTAGCCGATGCCGCTCAGCCCTCCGCCTTTGATTGCGATCGGCGCGAGCGTGTCGCCGGTGCGGGCGTGAATATCAGCTCCCATGCGGCGGAGGGGCGCGATGACCCGCGCCATAGGCCGGCGGCGCAGCGTCTGATCGCCTGTGAGGACGCTCAGGAGCGGCTGCGCGGCTAGCAGCCCGGTGAGGAGGCGCATGGTGGTGCCGCTATTGCCACAATCGAGGATCTCTTCGCTTTCGAAGAGGCCGTGCATCCCGCGTCCCACGACTCGCGCGTCCGGGCTGTCTACGGGCCAATCGATCTCCACGCCGAGCGCCGCCAGGCAGGCAGCGGTGGACCGCACATCCGCCGAATCGAGCAAACGCTCCACCATCGCCTCGCCCGTCGCGATCGCGTTGAAGATGAGAGCACGGTGCGAGATGGATTTGTCGGGTGGGACCTGGATCGTTGCGCGAATGCGCTGCGGCCGGTGGATCATGGGCACGGCCGTGCGTTCAGCCGTCGAACTCATGGCTCGTCGTCGGCGGGCTCATCGGGTATGCCAAGTTTTCGCCGCAGTTCAGGGTCGCCGCGCGGGGAAACGGCCAGCCGCGCCGGCATCTCCTTGAGCTTGTTGTAGAGGCCACCGACGAAGAGCTGTCCAATGGCATCCTGGGCCGAGGGTGGGGTGACGCCGGCTGGCATCCGCCGCACGGGCGGGTTCGCCAGGAAGGTATCCCGGTCGAGCTGCGTGCTGGCGAACAGGTCGGTCAGCGGCTGGCCGCCGAGTTCAACGGCCTGGCGGATGGTGGAGAGTTCCTGTTGCAGCCGCCCGATCCAGTGGATCACCGCGTCCCGGTTGGTGGTCATGATGTCCTTCGCCATCGTCGGGTCGCCGCTCGCGAGGCGTGTCAGGTCTTTGAAGCCCGGCCCTGCGAGGAGTGAGGCGTCTTCCCAGCCCTGGCTATCGCGCACCATGCGGAAAAGCGCCACGGACATGATGAGGGGCACGTGACTAACGGCCGCGGCGTATTGGTCGTGTTCCGCGGCGTCGATATAGAGTGGGACAGCCCCAATCGCTTCAATGATCCCGAGCACCACGCCGACCGCGCGCTCATCGGCGCTCGCTGCCGGCGTGACAGCCCAGGCAGCCCCCCGAAACAGGTCGATACTGGCCGCCGCGGGGCCGCTCGACTCACGCCCCGCCATCGGGTGCGTGCCGACGAAGTGGACACCCTCGGGCAGGTATTCGGCCGCCCAGCGCATCACGTCGGCCTTGGTGCTGCAGACATCGGCCACGATGGTCCCGGGTTGAATCACCTTTCCGAGCTGTTGGAGGAGCACACGCGCAGCCATCACAGGCACAGCAATAATCACGAGGCCCGCGTTTTCGACGGCTTCCTCGAGCGAATCCACTTCGCGGTCAATGGCGCCAAGCTTCTTGGCGTGGCGTGCGGCGGAACGGTCGCGGTCCGCGCCGACGACGTCGTAGGAACGATCTTTGCGCGCGCAGAGGTTGAGGCCGATGGACGTGCCGATGAGGCCAGTACCGATGATAGTAATGCGGGATTTAGGCATGTGATCCCCAGTGGTAGCGCAGTGCAGGCGGCCGTTCCGGCAATTGATCGTAGGCCCTAGCTGGCTGCATCGGCCTGTTGCAGTAAGGCTAGCACAGGATCCCCGGTCGATGGGCCATGGTGAAGGCGAGTGAGTTCCACCACGCGTGGTGGGGCACCGGCGCGCGCGAGCATCGCACTCCCCCGTTCGCTGTGGCTTGCACTGCGGGCGAGAGCCCGGCGGAGCTTGAAGCGTGATCGGTCACATGCTGCCATGGTGCCGAGCCCTGTCGCCTGACACACGACATGCGCGACGCGGTCCATGCGCCGTTGCTCGCCCTTGCCCACGTCATGGAGGAGGGCCGCGGCGATCAGGTCGGGTTCCGAGTGGCCACGGGAGAGGAGCCAGCGTGCCGTGGCCGCGCTATGCACGATGTCGCGTGGGTGCTGCTGCAGGAAGAGCGGCAGCAACGCCGGGCTGAGGTGGAGCTCGGCGAGCGCGAAATCGCCGCTCACCGGCAACCGGGACGCATCGAGGAACTGATGTATGCGCGCGCGAATCATTGTGCCGGCACGGTCAGGTGATGATCTGGAGGACGCGGTTGCCGAGGCCTCCGATGACCCAGCCAAGCACGTTGTATTGCGGCAGCAGGAAGCTGATGGCGAAGAGCGTCATGAGGATGCCCGGCCCCCACGCGGCAAGCCGGTTGAATTCGCGCGAGAGCCCATCAGGAAGGAGGCCTCCGACCACTTTGAATCCGTCCAGTGGGTTAATCGGAATGAGGTTGAAGACCCCGAGCAGGACGTTAATCCACACGACGAAGACGAGGAAAAGGCCAAAGATTTCCTTGCCGCTGGCGCTGCCGATGTTGTTGAAGCTGGCGACCGTCGTGACGAGCCCGAGTTTGAAGGGCAGCGCCGCGAGCGCGGCGAAAAAGAAGTTCGACATCGGCCCCGCGGCTGCGACGAGCATGTTACCGCGCTTCACGCCCGTGCGGAGGCGGTAGGGGTTCACCGGGGTCGGTTTCCCCCAACCAAAGCCGACGAGCACGAGCAGGACCGACCCGAGCGGGTCCAGGTGCTTGATTGGGTTGAGCGTCAGGCGGCCCTGCCGGGCGGCGGTGTCGTCGCCGAGTTGATAAGCGGCCCAGGCGTGGCAGAACTCATGAAAGGCAATGCCGGTGACGTAGGCCACGACCATTGCGCCGAGATACGCGAGCAAAGCGGGCGGGTTATCGGAAAACTGGCGCAGATAAAGGAGCATGCATCGAAATGCTAGCACAGCGCGCCGATCGCGCCGGGAAGGCCACGACTGACTCCTCTTTGAGGTCGTGCGCAGGAATTTACAAAGGAGGGCGCTCCCCCTTACAGAGAGACGGCACCGGAGGCTCGCACGGATTGACCGCACGGGGGGCCGTTGGTACCTTCCGGCACAGGTTTCGAACGCTTGGCGGCCGATCGGTCGCTGGCGTGCTGACTGCCTATTGCGGCGGGGGCCGCGGTGGCGAGGGAACTCCCCAGCCACCAAGGTGGAAGAGACAACGCATCTGGTGCGGTGGCCGAGCGCCGGACCGGAATCGGAGCCGTCACGCGGTGCGTCGCAGGCACCGGGCGACGGCTCCGTCAGCGCGAGGTAGCAGAGGTTGTACGTCCCCCGCGCCCAGCCGCATCGCGTCGCTGCCGGGCCGCAGCACTCGCCGATTCACTCCCTGACTTCGAGGACGGTGACAGACGCCGCGACTGGCTGTGCGGCGGCCGTGGTCAGCGCTGTGCCCGCTTCGCAAGACCCGGGACGACGAATACCGAGCCTTCGCTCGAGACCCCAACGGTAGGGCCCCTGGGCCATTTCAGGCGCCTCGTGGGCGCGGAGCAGCATGTGGCAGTTTCACTCCGGACGACTTCACACAAAGGGCACCTCCAGGCCGGGCTCATCGCGGCCACGATTGTTGCGGCAGCTGCAGCCGTGCTCCCGATCGTGTTTGCGATCGCGGGTGGGATCGCTGCGCCAGGTTCCAGCGGCACGGCCTTTGCGACGGCACCACCTGGCCAGTACGCCGTCGTCTCCCGCACTGAAGGCACCGAGGACATCATCGCGGTGGCGCCGCTGACGGACCCCGCCAACGCCCGCGAAGTTACGCGCGTGAAGCATCTCAATGGTTTCGCCGCGACTGGCGCTGTCTCCCCGGATGGGAGGCAACTGGCGGTCGTCGCACCGGATGGTGGCACGGCAGCGCACCCGTTCGGCTCCCTCCTCGCCATAGCGCTCGAATCGGGCAAGCAGACGCGTCTGCTCAGTGGCATCGACCCACAACAGACGCCCGTCTGGGCGAACGACAGCGCATCGATCGTGGTGACAGCCCCGTCCATAGATTCTTCGGGGATGCCGGGTGTGCGGTTCGTCAGCGTCGCGGTCAGTGGTGGCGAACAGCGCACGCTGTATCAGCCGGGGCCGGTGCTGGGAGCGTACGCCGTCGGGTTCGACCCGGCGGGCCGCTTCGTAGCTGTGGTGATTGATGGCCGCGGGTCGACGCTCGTCCGTGCCGAGACGGAACTCCAGCTCCTCAGTACGCAGATCACGCGGGACTGGCGGCTCAGCCCGGACGGCAGGCAGATCGCATTCATCGAATCCGACCTCAATGGTGGCCTGCACTATGTCCCGCGAGTGGCGGTGCTCGGCCACCCGGTCACGGGGGAGGCCCAGGTCGCTTCCCCCGGCCAGGCGCTGGGGACGGCATGGAAGCCGGGGTCGGACGTGCCAACATTCGGCCGGGAAGACAGCGGAACGTCGGCTGGGTCTGCAAATGCACAGGTGGTTGCCGGTCCAGGCCACACCGGCATCGACGTGCCATTGGGGTATTCCCGCGATGGTCGCGGGCTGGTTGTGAACCACTGGAGTGGTTCAAGCTTCGGGGCCCCCGGCAAGGTGACACTCGAAGTTGTCGCAGACGGCGCGCGTTCGTCGCTGGCCGCGTATGGGAAGTTTCTGGGATGGGCACAACGCTGACCACGCCGCGGCCGTCCCGGCGGGCAATCACCCGTGCCAGCCTCCTGGCCGCGGCCATTGCTGGAGTGATGGCGCTCGCGTTGATGCGGCCGCCGGACGGGCACGCCGCCACGCTCCCCTGTCAGTTGCCGAATCGTGGGTTCGACTTCGACACCTTCGAGCTTGAGAACTACCAGCAGCGCTACGCGCAGGCGATCGAGCTGGCAGCCGCCGGAAAAGCGTCGATCGCCCCTTATACCATCGCCACGACGGGCGAATCTGTCGACTTTACGTATCCGGGCCTCGAAACCGGACCCCGCACTGCGCGCACCCCGGCCGATCCCACCATTCGAATCCCGCCATCGATTTTCAAGGCGATTGTGTGGATCGAATCCGTTTGGTCGGATGCCGCGGCGACGGTGCCCTATGGCGGCGTGGGCCCGTTGCTCGTTTCTGGCGACTGTGGCTATGGGCTGGCGCAGATAACGAGTGGGATGGGTCACCTCGGCGCCGACGCCTATGCACCTGGTGTGCCTTCCGCACGGCAGGCGCTGATCGGCACAGACTTCCTCTTCAACCTCGCCGAGGGGGCACGCCTCCTCGCGACCAAGTGGAACGAGGCACCCCAGCTCCGCCCGATAGCGGGCAACGGCGACCCTGCGATGCTGGAGGATTGGTATTTCGCGATCTGGAGCTACAACGGATTCGCGATGTCGAACCATCCTTTGAACCCCAACCTGGACCCGCTCCGGGGCGGCGGGCTCGGCGTGGGGGCCGAACCGGTCTTCCACTGCAACGACCCCAACGCGCCCGGCTATCAGCTTCTCTCGGGAGGCCAACTCAAATATGTGCAGGGCGACTATACCTATCCGGAGCGGGTATACGGCTGTATGCGCTACCCACCGCTCACCGGGCCCGCCCCCGCGCCGACGCCAACACCCACGCCCACTCCCACTCCCACAGCGACGCCCGGCGGGCCGAAATTCAAGGTTGGCGATACAGCCGTGGTGACCGGCACCGGCGACTGCCTCGTGTTGCACACGGCGCCGGGCGTCACGTCGCCGCGCATCACCGGTTCCCCAAACTGCGCTCCGGACGGCACTCCGCTGCGCGTCCTTGCCGGCCCCCAGACAATCCCGAACGATCCACATACGTGGTGGCAGGTGCAGTCCCCGGGGGGCCCTGCCTGGGTTGTGGAGGACTTCCTCAGCCCCCCGGGAGCGCCGCCGCCTGTGCTCCCGCCGGTCACGGGGCCGCGGCTGTGGCCGCCGCAGGTGTTCGCGATGCCGGACCTTTCCAACCCGGCCGTCGCGACGGCCTTTCAGCCAGCGAACTTCATGTCCTGCCAGAACAGCCAGGGCTTTAGTGGCGGATGCCCTGCGATGGACTTCCCAACTTCTTTCCCGAACCTTGTGCCGCCCGTCGCCCCGCACACAGACAGCACGCCGGCAGTGGACCCGTCACTGCTGGCCGGTTTCCTCGGTAACCCCATCACCCAGGTGACGGGCCTTTCGCAACTGACCCTCGCGCTCAACCCGGACGGCTCGCCGCAAGCGGGCTCAGTTACTGTCCATAACGCTGGTACGTTCATCGCGCCTTTCCGCATTCGCACGTCTGATTCGTGGATCACCGTGCGCCACTCCACGGATCCCCCGGGCCGAAACATGGAGGGTGGCGTGGCTATCGGCGCCGAGACCCAGGTGGTGCTCCAGTCCTCGAATTCAAGCGGCCGCCAGCGTCTCGCGCAGAACGGCTACGACAGTGTCCTGCAGATCTCGTTCGACCCGACCATCCTGCCAGCCGGCCAATCAACGGGCACCGTGGTGATCGAGCCGCTCCTCGGCAGCGGCACACCGTTCACCGTGACCGTGATCGCGACGAGGCCGGCCGGTGGCATCCTCTATCACCGCTTCGTGCCGGGGGTCGCTGACGATGGCAGCTGACCGTGTGTCGGTCTGGACTGCCGGTGTGGGGTGCGGTCAGTGAGCGTGCGCTTCCTCGACGGCCTTCTTGTGCTCTGCCATGACTCGCTGGGCGATGTTGGCCGGGACTTCGCCGTAGTGGTCGAACGCCAATTCGAACGCTCCCCGGCCCTGCGTTATCGACCGGAGGTCCGAGGCATAGCGCTGCACCTCCGCGAGCGGCACCTCGGCTTCAATGACACTCATGCCACCATCGGGGTTGATGCTGTGGATCTTGGCGCGCTTGGTGTTCAGGTCGCTGACCACATCACCCGCATGGTCGTCGGGAGCGAACACCCGGATCCTCATGACCGGCTCAAGCAGGCCAGCAGCAGCCGCGGCGACCGCCTCTTTCAGCGCCTGTGAAGCGGCTAATTTGAAAGCCATCTCGCTCGAGTCGACGGGGTGGTGCTTGCCGTCCAGAAGGGACACTTCGCAGTCGGTCAGTTCATATCCAGCGACGACACCCTCGCGGGCCGCTTCCAGGACTCCCTTCTCCACGGCGGGGATAAACTCCTTCGGCACGGACCCGCCGACCACGCGCTGGGTGAATTGCAGGCCGGCACCCGGCGACAGCGGCTGCACTTCCAGCACGACGCGGGCGTATTGCCCGTGGCCGCCTGTTTGTTTCTTGTGCGTGAAGTCGGAGGAGCCCTTCCGGGAAACGGTTTCGCGGTAGGGGACGCGGGGTAGTGCGAGTTCGACTTCCACATTGAACTTGCGCCGCAGCCGCTCAATCGTGACATCGAGGTGGGCATCGCCCAGCCCCGCAAGGATGGTTTCCCCCGAGGTCGCGTCGCGTGTGAGGCGCAGCCCGGGGTCTTCTTCGAGGAGCCGTTGAAGGCTCGGGCCGAGTTTGTCCACAGCGGCCTTGGAAACGGGCCGTACCGCCATGCTGTATACGGGGTTTGGGAACTCTATCGGCGGCAGAGTCAGTGGATGCTCCCGGGCGCAGAGCGTCTCTCCGGTGGCCGTGTGCGCGAGTTTCGCCACAACACCGACATCGCCTGCGAACAGCTCGCTGACGGGCTCCTGGTCCTTGCCACGCTGGACGTAGAGCGTCCCCAGGCGTTCGTCGACGCCTTTGTTCGCATTCCAGAGATGGGTGTCTGATTTGAGGACACCGGCGATCACGCGGAGGTAGGTCAGGCGGCCAACGTAGGGGTCGGCAGCAGTCTTGAATACGAGTGCGAGCGGGCTGGCGGTGCTATCCGCGGTGAGTTCTGTGCCATCGGTGGCGACGAACGGGTCGCGGTCCGCGGGCGACGGCCCGCTGAAGGCGATATTGTGCAACAGCTGGCGGACGCCGATGTGCCTCGCGGCGGCAGCGCACACCACCGGGATGATGAGGCGGTGGTCGAGGCCGCCGTGGAGCACTTTGCGCAGCTCGTCTTCGGAAAGCTCTTCATCGGCGAAGTACTTGGCCATGAGCTCCTCGTCGGTTTCGACGATGCACTCGATCAGCTGCGCGCGGAGGGCATCCGCTTCGACCTGCATTTCGGCGGGGACTTCGATTTCATCGCCCGCCTCGCCAACGTAGGCGCGCATATGGAGCAGGTCTATCACTCCGCGGAAGGATTCGTGGGCACCGATCGGGATCTGGAGAGGAGTGACCTTCGGGCCCCAACGGTGGCGCAACGCCGCCAGCGTCGTCTCGAAGTTGGCGTTTTCACGGTCCATGCGGTTGACGACGATCATGCGCGGCAGTCCCAGCCGTTCGGTGACCTGCCAGACGCGGTCTGTGCCCACCTCCGGCCCCGAGACGGCGTCCACCACGATCAGAGCCATGTCGGCGGCCTGTGCCCCGCAGATCACTTCGGAGACAAAGTCGGCATAGCCGGGGGTATCGATCATGTTGATCTTCTTGCCCTCCCATTCGAGCGGGAGGAGGGAGAGGTTGAGGCTGAACTTGCGACGGTGTTCATCTTCGTCGTAGTCGCTGACGGTATTCTGGTCGGCGATAGTGCCGAACCGGGAGGTCGCGCCGCTGACAAAGAGGGCAGACTCACCGAGCGTGGTCTTCCCGACGCTCCCGTGGCCCATGAGGACCACGTTCCTGATATCGACTGTGGGGTACGCTTTCAAGGCAAAGACCTCCAGTTCCGTATCAACCGGTGCTACTGAGCCGATTCTACGCGGACATAGGCCCTCCACGCAGTGCCGGGCAGCCGCCGCTGGCAGGTAGCCCTTCGGCCGAAGGCGGGAAGGGGTTGGCCCGGGTCAACATGGGAGTTATTGCCCGTGGCGCGGACTGAGACTCCATCGGCTGCCACAGCGCAGGCGTGCTGACGTCTGACTTTATGGGCCGCGTCGGAGTCAGCCCGCTCGCAGCAGTCCTGCCCGTCACCCGCTGTCGTAACCGCGACCCAGGCTGGATGGTGGGCACGACCACCCTTGGAACCGGTTCGCGCTTCCCTCGGCTCTCGCGCTAGACTGATCCTCCGCACGGATGTTCGAACTATGACCGGGACCTACATCGCTCTCGATATCGAAACCACCGGACTCGACCCCGAGCGCGACCGCATCACCGAGATCGGTGCGGTGCGCTTCCGCGCTGACGGCACGGAGCTTGAGACGTTCGAGACGCTCATCAACCCGGGGCGTGAGATCCCGTTCTTCGTCGAGGCCCTGACTGGCGTCACGAACGAGGCCGTCCGCGGGGCCCGGCGCGTGAAGGACGTCGCCCCCGAGCTGCTGCGCTTCGTTGGCGACGACCCCGTGGTTGGCCAGAATATTAATTTCGACCTGGGCTACCTGCGCCGCGAAGGAGTCACACTCGGGCTGCGGAGTATCGATACCGCGCAGCTTTCCCGCATTTTGATGCCCGCAAAGCAGCCACGAAACCTCGCCGACCTCGCCGCCAGCCTCGGCGTGGAGGCTCCCGTGCACCATCGTGCTCTCGCCGATGCGCGCACCGCCGCAGCCGTTTTCATCGGCCTGAAGCGGAGGGTCGATGCGCTGCCGGGGACCGCCCGCGACCAGCTCGCGCGGCTCGTCTCGTTGGACGACCTGGCCCTTGCCGAGGTGATCGGCGGTGACGAGTGGAGCAACACGCCCGCCGCCGAGCTGCATCTGCCAACTGTCCGCCAGGGCGTGGACTATCCGGTACTCGTCCGCCACGACCCGCGCTTGCCGGTGGCCACCGAAGAGGTGGCCGGAGCCTTCGATGTCGCGATGCGCGTGGTCGAGCGCTTCGAGGAGCGCGGTGAGCAGCGGGAGATGGCCGAAGCGGTCCGCCAGGCGATGACTGACGGGGGGCACTGGCTGATCGAGGCCGGCACAGGCGTCGGTAAGTCGCTCGCGTACTTGCTCCCCGCCGCCCTGCACGCGCTCCGAAACGGTGAGCGCGTCGTCGTCTCCACGAATACGATCAACCTGCAGGAGCAGCTCCTTTCCAAAGACATTCCTGCGCTGCGCCGCATCCTGGTCGAAGCGGGGCTCATCAAGGAGCCCGGCGACCTTCGCGCGTCCGTACTGAAGGGCCGCGCGAACTACCTGTGCTTGCGCCGCTGGATTGCAACGTATGGCGCCGGACTCGGCGACCCGGATTTCGCCCGGCTCGCTGCTGCGATGCTGCTCTGGCTCCCCGAGACGGAGACGGGTGACCGCTCCGAACTCAACCTCGATCGCAACGAATGGCCCACCTGGCAGCGGTTCTCGGCGCAGGACACAGACTGCATCGCGAAGCAGAATCACTTCGTCCGCGAAGGGAGCTGCTTCCTCCACCGAGCGCGGAAGGCCGCCGAATCCGCGCACATTGTTGTGGTGAACCACGCACTTCTGCTTGCCGACATCGCGTCCGGCGGCAGTGCCATTCCACCGTTCGACCACCTCATCATCGACGAAGCACACAACCTCGAAGACCAGGCCACACAGCAGTTCGGAGGGAGTGTCAGCCGCCGCTCGCTGGTCGAGGCGCTCGATGGGTTGCATCGCCGCGCGACCGGGCGCGAACACCGCGAGGGTGGCGTGGCGACGCTACTGCGCTCCTTCCCGGACCAGGCCGTCAACCTCGGTGGGAAGGCGCTCGAAGAATCTGTGGCGCGCGCTCACGTCTACCTGGGGCCCGCTTTTGAGGCGCTGGCGGCCCAGAGCCCGCGCGGCGCGGGCGAAGACGACCGGCTCCTCGTGAACCGCACGGTGCGGGCGCGGCCGGGCTGGTCGGACGTCGAGGCGGCCTGGGCCGCGCTCGACCGCTCCCTCCGCGATGTTGGCCAGCGCGCCGCCGCCGCTGCCAAAGTGCTCACCGCGACGAAGATGGTCGAAGAGCCGGACGCCCTTGCCGGAGAAGTGGATGCCGCGGCGCGCAAGCTCGAAGAGAGCCGCTCCATGCTCCACGAACTCATGTCCACCAGCGACGACGGCACGATCGTGTGGATCGGCCGCGAGCGAGACGGTGGCGCCAGCCTGAACTGTGCACCGCTCGAGGTTGGGCCCCGCCTCTGGGAAGCGCTGCTCGCGAAGCGACGGACGGTTGTCGCCACCAGCGCCACGCTCAGTGCAGCGGGGAGCATGGACTATGCCATCCGGCGTCTTGGCTTCGAACAGCCCGAAACGCTGCAGCTGGGCTCACCCTATGACTATCGTCGCGCTACGCTGCTTGCGGCCTTCACGGACGTCCCTGACCCGAACGCTCCTGGCTACGCTGATGCGATCGCGGCGGCGATTGTCGACCTCGTGCGTGCGTCCGAAGGACGTGCGCTGGTCCTCTTCACGTCGCACGCGGCGCTGCGAAATGCGGCAGCCGCCGTGCGCCCGGAGCTGGAACGCGAGGGAATTATTGTCCTCGCCCAGGGCATCGACGGGGACCCCCGGCGGCTGACTGAACTGCTCCAGGCTAACCCGCGGACGGTGGTGCTGGGGACGTCGAGTTTCTGGGAGGGGGTCGACATCCGCGGTGAGGCGCTGTCGCTGCTGATCATCGCAAAGCTGCCTTTCGGCGTACCTTCTGACCCCGTCTACAAGGCGCGCTCCGACCAGTACGAGAGCCCTTTTGGGCAATACGCGCTCCCCGGGGCGATCCTCAAGTTTCGGCAGGGCTTCGGCCGCCTCATCCGCGACCGCCAGGACCGGGGAGTAGTGGCCGTGCTCGACCGGCGTGTCTGGGAAAAGGGCTATGGCGCCCAATTCGTGTCAGCCCTGCCCGACTGCACGCGCTTTCGCGGCAGCACCGCCGCGGTCGCCGATCGGGTGCGCGGCTGGCTGGAGGCGTGACCACGTTCCCGGAGATACCGTTCCCGCTAACCGGCGACCGGGTGCGGATAGAGGCTGCCGATGGCGATGGCGGATACGCGATCGTGCGCCTCGCCGATGACGTGGCGGTCGGCCAGTTGAGGCTGGAAGTGGAGGCCGACCAGCTGACGGTGTGTTCGCTATGCATCGAGGTAGCATACCGCGGCTACGGGTGCGGGTCGGAAGCGGGATGGCTCCTCGTCCAGGCGTCGGAGTCGCGTGGACGGCTGCGCGCGTGGGCGCCCCCGGACCGCGGCCTGGCGGTGTATTACTGGATCCGCATGGGCCTCCGCCCGTTGCCCGGCAAGGGTCCCGGGGGCGGCATCTGGTTCGAGCGGCGACGCTGAGGTGCCAGGCTTTTGGCGCAGGTCACCGTCGACCCGGAAGTGCACGCCGTCACCTGGCCCAATGGGGGCAGATTTCGCCCCGGAGACACTTCACGATTGGGGGTCCCACAGGGCAGACTCTTTAGAGACTGTTGAGTCGCGCCTGCGTTGCGAGCCTCCGTGTCAGGGCAGGTGGTAGGCGGTGCCGAAGTCATCAACGGCTCCCCTCCAGCTCTACGCCATCTTCGCCTGCAAGCGCCGGTCCAGTGCGGCGAGGAAATCCTCAGTGGTGAGCCACGGCTGGTCCGGCCCGATCAGGATGGCGAGATCCTTTGTCATTTCGCCTCCCTCCACTGCTTCGACGCAGACCTTTTCGAGCGTCTCGGCGAAGCGTGTCACGCCGGGAGTGCCGTCGAGCTTGCCGCGGTGCGCCAGGCCCTGCGTCCACGCGAAGATGGAGGCGATGGGGTTGGTCGAAGTCTTCTCGCCACGTTGATGCTGGCGGTAGTGACGCGTGACGGTGCCGTGCGCGGCTTCCGCTTCCACGGTCTTGCCATCCGGCGTCAGGAGCACCGATGTCATCAACCCGAGCGAGCCGTAGCCCTGGGCGACGATGTCAGACTGAACATCGCCGTCGTAGTTCTTAAGCGCCCAGACGATGCCGCCACTGCCCTTGAGCACCTGCGCGACCATGTCATCAATCAGCCGGTGTTCGTATGTAATGCCCTTGGCCGCGAAGCCCTTCGCAAATTCGGCATCGAACACTTCCTGGAAGATGTCCTTGAAGCGCCCGTCATAGGCCTTGAGGATCGTGTTCTTGGTCGAAAGATACGTCGGCCAGCCGCGATCGAGCCCATATCGCAACGAGGCACGGGCGAAATCGCGGATCGAGTCGTCGAAGTTATACATCCCCATGGCGATGCCGCCGCCGGCGAACTGCGCCACCTCACGCGTCACCGGCGCGCCGCCGCCATCGGGCGTGAAGGTGATCGTCACCGTGCCGGGGCCGGGCACCACGAAGTCCGTGGCGCGGTACTGGTCGGCGTGGGCATGGCGCCCGATGACGATCGGCTTCGTCCAGCCCGGCACGAGCCGCGGCACATTGGCACAGATAATAGGCTCACGGAAGACGACGCCGCCGAGGATGTTGCGGATCGTGCCGTTCGGCGACTTCCACATCTGCTTGAGCTTGAACTCCTCGACTCGCGCCTCGTCGGGCGTGATAGTGGCGCACTTCACGCCCACGCCGTGCTTCTTGATGGCGTTGGCCGCGTCGACAGTCACCTGGTCGTTCGTGGCATCGCGGTGCTCGATGCCGAGGTCGTAGTAGTCGAGATTGATGTCGAGATAGGGCAGGATCAGCGTGTCACGGATGTACTGCCAGATGATGCGGGTCATTTCATCGCCATCGAGTTCGACGACGGGGTTCAGGACTTTGATCTTTTCCACGAGTTCTCCTTGCGTTGATGCCCGGCCATGATGCCGGTCAATCGGTGTGCGATGGTGAGTGCTGCCTGCGGCTATTGAATGTGGAGTGGTTGGGGCTCGGCGATGAGCTGCCGCAGGACGAATGGCAGGATGCCGCCGTGGCGGTAGTAATCCAGCTCAACGGGCGTATCGATGCGGCAAAGGACTTCGAAGCGCTGCTGCGACCCGCCGGCCGAAGTGGCCGTGACGCTCAGCCGCTTGCCTGGCTTGAGGTCGCTCGCGATGCCCGAGATAGAGAAGGTCTCTTCCCCGCTGAGCCCGAGAGTCTCCCGATTCTCGCCGGGGAGGTACTGCAGCGCCAGCACGCCCATGCCCACGAGGTTGCTGCGGTGGATGCGTTCGTAGCTCTCGGCGATCACCGCCTGGACGCCGAGCAGTGCAACGCCCTTCGCTGCCCAGTCTCGTGAAGAGCCGGTGCCATACTCCTTGCCCGCGAGGATGATGAGCGGGACACCCTCTGTCCGGTACTTCTCGGAAGCGTCGAAGATCGACATCTGGCCGCCGTCGGGCAAGTGCCGCGTGACTCCGCCCTCTGTGCCCGGCGCGAGCAGGTTGTGCAGGCGGATGTTCGCGAAGGTGCCGCGAATCATGACTTCGTGGTTGCCGCGCCGCGACCCATAGGAGTTGAAATCGTCCCGCGGGACCTCCAACGATTGCAGGTAGGTCCCGGCCGGGCCGCTGGCGGCGATGTTGCCGGCGGGCGAGATGTGGTCGGTGGTGACCGAATCGCCCACCATCACGAGCACGCGCGCCTCATTGACGTCGCTCCGTGGCGTGGGCTCTTTTGGCATGCCGTCGAAATACGGCGGGTTCTTCACGTAGGTCGAATCCGGGTCCCACGCATACCGTTCGCCTGTGGGCACGGGCAGCGTTGACCAGTTGGAATCGCCCTTGAAGACCTCGCCATATTGCTTGCGGAACATCTCGGAACGCACCGATGTGCGCACCGCTGCCTCTACTTCGGCCTGCGTTGGCCAGATGTCACGCAGGTAGACGGGTTCGCCGTCGCTCCCCTTCCCCAACGGCTGGTGCATCATGTCGATGTCCATCACGCCAGCCAGCGCATAGGCGACGACCAGCGGCGGCGAGGCCAGGTAGTTCGCGCGCACTTCGGGATTGATTCGACCTTCGAAGTTGCGGTTGCCCGAAAGCACCGCGGCAGCGACGAGGTTGCCCTGGTGGATGGCATCGGCGATGTGCTGCTCGACGGGCCCGGAGTTGCCGATGCAGGTTGTGCAGCCATAGCCGACGAGATTGAAGCCGAGTTCGTCGAGATACCGCGTCAGCCCGGCTTCGTTGAGGTAGTCGGTCACCACCTTCGACCCCGGAGCGAGGCTCGTCTTCACCCATGGCTTGCTGGCGAGGCCCCGCTCCACGGCTTTCTTCGCCAGCAGCCCGGCAGCGAGCATAACCTCCGGGTTCGACGTATTGGTGCAGCTCGTGATTGCGGCGATAACCACCGACCCGTGCTGCAGCTTGAAAGCCCTGCCGTTCGTGGTGACCTGCACGGTATCGTGCAGCTTGCCCAGCGGGTGCGGCTCCGCAAGGTCGTCGCTGGGCGCTGTCGCCGTGCCTCCGTTGGCAAGCCACTGTTGCACTCGCGCCTGGTCGAGTTCGATCCCGTGGTCGAGCATTCCGAGGAGGTTCTTGCGCCAGTCGCTCTTTGCCCCCGAGAGAGGCACGCGGTCCTGCGGGCGCTTTGGGCCGGCGATGGCCGGTTCGACCGTGCCGAGATCCAGCGTGAGTGTGTCCGAAAACGTCGGGTCAGGTGTCGCGTCGGTGCGGAATAGCCCCTGCTCTTTGGCGTAGGCCTCGACGAGCTGCACGAGCTCTTCATCGCGGCCGGTGAAGCGCAGGTAGTTCAGCGTCTCGGCGTCGATCGGGAAGAATCCCATTGTCGCGCCGTATTCGGGCGCCATATTGGCGATCGTGGCACGCGAGGCCAGCGGCAGCGTGGAAAGCCCCGGCCCGTAGAACTCCACGAACTTCCCGACGACGCCGCGAGCACGCAGCATCTGCGTCACGCGGAGGACGAGGTCGGTGCCGGTTGCGCCTTCGGGCAACCGGCCGGTGAACTTGAAGCCGACAACCTCGGGGATCAGCATCGAGACGGGCTGACCCAGCATCGCCGCTTCCGCTTCGATGCCGCCCACCCCCCAGCCGAGCACGCCGAGGCCGTTCACCATGGTCGTGTGCGAATCCGTCCCCACGAGCGTGTCCGGGTAGGCCGTTACCGTCGCGCCCTCCGTCTTGCGGAAGACGACGGAGGCGAGGTATTCGAGGTTCACCTGGTGCACGATGCCCGTGCCCGGCGGGACGACGCGGAAGTTGTCGAACGCTTGCTGGCCCCAGCGCAGGAACTGGTAGCGTTCGCGGTTGCGTTCGAATTCGATGCTCACGTTCTGGTTGAACGCCTCGACTGTGCCGAAGCTGTCCACCTGGACGGAGTGGTCAATCACGAGGTCGACGGGCTGGAGCGGGTTGATGCGCTTCGGGTCGCCACCCATTGCGCGGATGGCATCGCGCATCGAAGCGAGGTCCACCACCACGGGCACACCCGTGAAGTCCTGGAGGAGGACGCGCGCCGGCGTGAAGGCGATTTCGCGGTCATTGCCCGAATTCGGCGTCCAGCTGGCGAGTGCGACGATATCGCCTTTCGTGACAGCCCGCCCGTCTTCGGTGCGCAGCAGATTTTCGAGCAGGATTCGCAGCGAAAACGGCAACCGCTCGACGTGGCCAACGCTGGCGGCAGAGAGCGCCGCGAGGCGGAAGTAGTTGAATGTGCGGCCGCCGGCGTTGAGTGAGGCGCGGCTGCCGAAGCTATCAGGGTTCATACCATCGTCCTTATCTGACCTGTTGGGCCACGACGGCGGGAGGCGCAGTCATGGCAAACGCCGCTCCACGATGATTTCTCAGCGTGTGCTTGCTCAGATGTGGCGATGCGTGCGGGGCGGACTCGTTCCCATTTCCCAAGCCTCCTTCCACTGCGTGTGGCGGTACTTGGGCCCTTTCCGGTGATGCCGCGGCGCGCGGGGGATTCCCGGTTTCGTCTCGACCGTGCACCCGCGACTTCCTCCATTGGTGGAGGACCGTTGGGCCCGGGGCCGGCTTCTGGGTGGGACGAACTGTGTGCAGTATACGCCATCGGGTGGCGCGCATTCGAGCGCTGGGCGGGCCTGCACTGGGCAAGTCACCGCGCTCGCGGGGGCCGACTCCGCTACAATTCGTTGCGGTGGGGCCCGTAGCTCAGCGGTGAGAGCGGCCGGCTCATAACCGGTTGGTCCTGGGTTCGAATCCCGGCGGGCCCACCATGCTTCACCATGGCCGACGGCGCGTGCCGGGCGTTCGTCTGCCTCGCGGCCTGCGCAGTAGGCGCCGCGCTCAGATCACCGTTGGCGGGTTGTATTCGCCGAAGACTTCCCGCATCGCGCCGCAGATTTCGCCCAGGGTCGCATAGGCTCGAACGGCCCCGATGATCGGTGGCATGAGGTTCGCGGTGCCTCCGCAGGCAGTGCGCAGGGCGTCGAGCGAGGCGGTGACCGCAGCAGCGTCGCGCTCCCGGCGGTGGTGCTCCAGACGCTTGAGCTGATGCTCGACGAGCCGCCGGTCCACGCTGAATATCACGGGCGGCTGCTCACCGCCATCCGTGTAGTCATTGACGCCGACGACGATTTCGCGCTTCTCATCCACTTCGCGCTGGTAGTTCCAGCTTGCCTCCGCGATCTGCGTCTGCATCCAGCCGGACTGGATTGCCTTCACCGAGCCGCCCATGTCTTCAATCTGCTGCATATAGGCAGCGGCGTCCCGTTCGAGTTCGTTCGTGAGGTGCTCGACGAAGTAGCTGCCGGCCATGGGGTCGACCGTGTCGGTCACGCCAGTCTCGTGGGCGATGATCTGCTGCGTGCGCAGGGCGATGCGCTGGGCTTCGTTGGTGGGGAGGGCAAGGGCTTCGTCGAAGCAGCTCAGGGCGATGCTCTGCACCCCGCCGATCACCGCCGCCAGCGATTGGATCGACGCGCGGACGATGTTGTTTTCGGGCTGCTGGGCGACGAGCGTGCTGCCGCCGGTCTGCGTGTGCGTGCGTAGCATCATCGACCGCGGGTCCGTGGCCCCATACTTCTCCTTCAGCAGCCGCGCCCACAGCCTGCGGAGTGCGCGGTACTTTGCGATCTCTTCGAAGAAGTTGTTGTGCGTGTTGAAGATCCAGCTAATCCGCGGGGCGACGTCGTCGATGCCGACGCCGCGTTCGAGCGCCGCGTCCATGTAGGCGCAGGCGTTGGCGAAGCTGAACCCGATCTCCTGGGCGGCCGTCGAGCCGGCATCGCGAATGTGGTAGCCGCTGACGCTGATCGTGTTCCAGTTTGGAACTTCCCTCGCACAATAGGCCATGATGTCGGCCGCCAGGCGGACGCTCGCCTCTGGCGGGAAGATGTATGTGCCGCGCGCGACATATTCCTTGAGCACGTCGTTCTGGACCGTGCCGTTTAGCTTGTCCGCGCTGACGCCCTGCTTCTCGCCTGCCGCGATGTACATCGCCAGCATCACGGCGGCCGGGGCGTTGATGGTCATGCTTGTGGAGACCCTGTCGAGCGGAATGCCAGCCAGGAGCGTCTCCATGTCGTATAGGGAGTCGATTGCCACACCCACCTGGCCAACTTCGGCGATCGCCATCGGGTCGTCGGAGTCATACCCGAGCTGGCTGGGGAGGTCGAACGCTACCGAGAGGCCAGTCTGGCCCTGACTGAGGAGGAAGCGAAACTTCTCGTTCGATTCCTCGGCCGTGCCGAAGCCCGCGTATTGGCGCATCGTCCAATAGCGGCCGCGGTACATCGTCGGTTGCACGCCGCGGGTGAAGGGGTACTCGCCCGGAAAGCCGAGGTCGCGCGCATAGTCCAGGTCCGCGATGTCGAGCGGTGTATAGAGGCGTTGGACGGGTGTGCTGCTGGTTGCGAAGGATTCGTCGCGCTCGGGCTGTTTCTGGAGCGTCTTTGCCAGCGGCCCCTCTTCCCAGGCGTGTACTGCGCGCGATAGTGCCGCGAGTGCCTGTTCGGAAAACAGTGCCGGCTGGGTCGTGTTCGAATCGGTCATGACGGTCTCCGGTGCTGCAGTGGCCCCACCAGTGTAGCGGCCGGGACTGGCGAGGCGCATGCGCACCCAACGGCGGTTGAATCCACTCCGAACCGCCGTTACGCTGCTCGGCAACATGACAACTGCCTCCAGCGTCATCTACCTGCCCCCTGGCGTCGTCCCTCCCGCTCACGGCCTCCCGCCAGGACCGATGGCAGTGCCATTCGACCGCCAGTTCTTCGAATTGGTCCTGCCGCGTGCCGTGCAGGCGTTTTGCAGCCAGGTCGAGTGCCATATTCCACGCGTGGAGGTCTACACCACCGATGGCTCCACGCTCTTCGTGAACGGCATCTCCGGGGTGACCGATGCGTGGGTGGCCGTCCAGGCATCGCGGGAAGACCACGAGAACGCCATCCAGGTGTTTCTGCCCTATCAGACCATCTACCGCGTGGAGATACATTCGGAGTCGGACGCGGCGCGTCGGCGCCTCGGCTACGTCGAAATGGAGCCGGGGAAGAGCGTGCCGGCCGTGCAGGCAATAGAGACGCCTGCACCCGCCCCGGCGCAGGCCGCCAAACCGAGGCGCAAAGGGAAGTAAGGCGCGTCGGTGCCACGGCCGTGCAGGTTGTTGACGACCAAGTCGGAGGCTCTGTCCAGAACACCTGTTCGCCTCTCCTTGTTTCTGGCACAATATCCCTCGTGACTGCGCCACCAGCCCGCCCGCCGTCCGCGATTGAGCGCTTTGGCCCGGCCGCGCGCGCGTGGTTTGGTGACACCTTCGCGGCACCGACGCGCGCCCAGGAGTTGGGCTGGGATGCAATCTCGCGGGGTGAGCACACGCTCCTCCTCGCTCCCACGGGCTCCGGCAAGACGCTCGCTGCGTTCCTGTGGTGCCTCGATCGGCTCGCCTCCCGGCCAGCGCCAGAACCCGCGGCCGTCAGCCCAACGCCGAGGCAAAGGCGCCCGAAACCACGATTGGCCCGTCCGGGCGTGTCAGTGCTCTACATCTCACCACTCAAAGCGCTTTCATACGACGTCGAACGCAACCTTCGCGCCCCGCTCGCTGGACTGCGTATCGCGGCCGCCCGTGAAGGTCTCCCGCTGCCGGACATCACGGTCGCCACGCGCACGGGCGACACTTCGAACAAAGAACGCGAGGACATCCGCAAGGACCCGCCCGACATCCTCATCACGACCCCGGAGTCGCTCTATCTCATGCTTACTTCGCGCTCGCGTGAAGTGCTGCGCACGGTCACGACGGTGATTGTGGACGAGATTCATGCGATGGCATCGACCAAACGCGGCGCGCACCTCGCGATTTCGCTCGAACGCCTCGAAGCACTCGCCGCGACCCCACCGCAGCGCATCGGCCTCTCGGCGACGCAGCGCCCGCTCGAAGAGGTGGCGCGCTACCTTGGCGGCGACCGGCCCGTCCGCATCGCCGATGCTGGCATCGCCCGTGAACTCGACCTCCAGGTGATTGTGCCCGTCGAAGACATGGATCACCCCGGTCCCGGCGACTTATACCAGCCGCCGGGACAAATCACCGGGACGGGCTACGAGGGGGCTTCTTCCATCTGGCCCGCGGTCTACCCACAGCTCCTTGAACTGGTCCGCAGCCACCGCTCGACGTTGATATTCGTGAACAACCGCAGGTTGGCCGAGCGGCTTGCTGCCCGTGTGAATGAGCTTGCCGGCGAAGAACTCCTGCGCGCCCACCATGGCTCGGTTTCACGCGAGCAGCGCACAGAAATCGAAGAGCGGCTCAAAGGTGGCACGCTGCCAGGCCTGGTCTGCACGAGTTCGCTCGAACTCGGCATCGACATGGGCGCAGTCGACCTCGTTGTCCAGGTGGAATCTCCAAAGTCCGTTGCGCGTGGCCTGCAACGCGTCGGTCGGGCGGGGCACCAGGTCGGCGCCGCGAGCGTGGGACGGATCTTCCCCAAGTTTCGTGGCGACCTGCTCGAATGTGCCGTCCTCACGCGGCGCATGCGCGATGGCCTGATCGAACGCACGGAGGTGCCGCGGAACCCACTCGATGTACTTGCCCAGCAGATAGTGGCGATGTGCGCGGCAGACGACCTGCACGTCGATCAGATTGAGCAGCTCGTCCGCCGCACCTACAATTTTGCTGGCCTCAGCCGCGAGGTGCTGGAGAATGTCCTCGCCATGCTCGCCGGGCAGTATCCCTCAGACGAGTTCGCAGACCTCAAGCCGCGCATCGTCTGGGACCGTGAGACCGGCATCGTCAGCGCCCGCCGCGACGGCAAGACGGTCGCCATTATCAATGCCGGTACCATCCCGGACCGAGGCCTCTACGGCGTCTTCCTCGGCGAAGGCGGCCCGCGCGTGGGCGAGCTCGACGAAGAGATGGTTTACGAAACGCGCGCTGGCGAGACATTCATCCTCGGGGCGACGACGTGGCGCGTCCAGCAGATCACGCGGGACCAGGTAATAGTGTCGCCGGCCCCCGGTGAGCCGGGAAAGATGCCGTTCTGGCGGGGCGACGGCGTCGGACGGCCGCTCGAATTTGGCCGGGCCATCGGCGCCTTCACGCGTGAAATTGCGGCGCTGCGCGACCGCGAAGAACAGCTCGCGAAGCTCCAGCAACATCACGACCTCGATGAGCGCGCGGCATGCAACCTGCTCAGCTATCTCGGCGACGAGCGAGAGGCCACGGGCGCGCTCCCAACCGACCGCACGATCGTCGTCGAACGGTTCCGCGACGAACTCGGAGACTGGCGCGTCGTCATCCTCACGCCCTTCGGCGGGCGCGTGCACTCGCCCTGGGCGCAAGCGATCGAAGCAATCCTGGTCGAACGCAGCGGATTCGACGTCCAGACGCTCTGGAGCGACGACGGCATCGCCATCCGATTCTCAGGCGGGGACGAGGTGCCGGCGGTCGAGTCGCTGTTTCCCTCGCCGGAGGAGGTGGAGGAGCTTGTTGTGGGACGCCTCGCGAACACCACGCTCTTCGCGTCGCACTTCCGGGAAAATGCCGGCAGGGCCTTGCTGCTGCCGAAACGCCGGCCGGGCATGCGCAGCCCGCTCTGGCTCCAGCGCCAGCGTGCGGCGAACCTCCTTGCGGTCGCGAGCCGCTACGGATCGTTCCCCATCATCCTCGAGACGTATCGAGAGTGTCTCCGCGATGTCTTCGATGTCCCCGGCCTCGTGGAAGTGCTCACCTGCGTGCGCAGCCGCGAGATCCGAGTGCACGCGGTTGAAACGCTGGAAGCGTCTCCTTTTGCGCGCTCGCTGCTGTTCGATTACATCGCGGCCTACATGTATGAGGGCGATGCACCACTCGCTGAACGGCGCGCACAGGCGCTCACGCTCGACCGCAACCTCCTGCGCGACCTGCTCGGCGAAGATGAGTTCCGCGAACTCCTGGATGCGGGTGTGCTCGATGAAGTCGAATTAGAACTGCAATGCCTCGCCAGTAGCCGCAGGGCCACCAATCCCGACCAGGTGCACGACTTATTGCGCCGGCTGGGCGACCTTGCCGGGGATGAGGTGAGCGCGCGCGCTTCGGAGCCAGCCCTGACCACCGCGTGGCTCGGACAGCTGGAAGGCGAGCGTCGCGCCTGCCGCGTCCGCATCGGGCGCGAGGAACGCTGGATCGCTATCGAAGATGCGGGGCGCTACCGCGACGCCCTCGGTGTCGCCCCGCCACCGGGTGTACCCGAGTCGTTTCTCAAGCCTTCGGTGGATGCGCTCACCGGGATCGCGCTGCGCTTCGCCCGAACCCATGCACCGTTCCTGGCCGCTGCCCCGGCCTCACGGTGGGCTATCCCTGAGTCGCTCGTGCGCGACGCGCTACAGGAGCTCGAATCTCGCGGCGCGCTCCTGCACGGGGACTTTCGCCCCGGTGGCAGCGAACGCGAGTGGTGTGAACCGGATGTGCTGCGGCTTCTCCGCCGGCGTTCGCTTGCGCGGCTTCGAAAAGAGGTGGAGGCGGTCGATTCGGCGGCGTTCGCCCGTTTTCTCGGTCAGTGGCAGGGCATCGGCAGCAAAGCCGGCGGCGCGGACCGGTTGCGGGAGGTGTTGACCCAGCTGGAGGGCCTTGCATTGCCGGCCTCCGTGATTGAGAGCGACATCCTCCCGGCGCGTGTTGCGGACTACCAGCCTCGGCTCCTCGACGAGCTTGGTGTCGCGGGTGAATTTGCGTGGTGCGGCCGCGGCCGCCTCGGCCGGGACGATGGGAGGGTCGTTCTCGCGCGCCGCGATCGCCTGGGCGACGCCGCCGCGGCCGGAGACGCTGCGATTCCCGAGGATGAGCTGCAGCGCGCGGTTCTTGGTCAACTGCGCGAGGGCGGTGCCTCGTTTTTCACGGACATCCTCGCGGCCACTCACGCAAAGCCAGAGGCCGCACTGGAAGCGCTGTGGGACCTCGTCTGGGCCGGGCTCGTGACAAACGACACATTTGCGCCGCTGCGGGCGCTTGCCTGGCCCCGGCGTGGCTCTGCCGCGTCACCGCGGGGGCGGACTAGCCCGATTCCGCCGGAAGCGGCCGGGCGTTGGTCGCTCATCTCAGGCGCTGGATCTGCCCCAACGGTGCGTGCCCATGCACTTGCCGCGGTGCTGCTCGAACGCTACGGCGTCGTGACGCGTGAAGCAGTCGCCGCCGAAGGGATTGCCGGCGGGTTCTCTGCCATATACCCGGTGCTTAAGGCCATGGAGGAGTCGGGCCGAGTCCGTCGGGGCTACTTTATCGAGGGCCTCGGCGGCGCACAGTTTGCGCTCCCGGGGGCAGTGGATCGACTGCGTGCGCACCGCGATCCCCTCGACACAGCGGTGGCCACCGTGCTCGCGGCGACCGACCCGGCGAATCCGTATGGGGCCATGCTTCCGTGGCCGCGACGCGAGGGCGACGATCGGCGCAGCCTGCAGCGCGCCGCCGGCGCGCACATTGTGATCGTCGATGGTGAGGCAGTCCTCTATGTGGACCGTGGCGGCCGCAGCGTCACCACGTTCCCCGCGTTCGAGGGCGGCCACTCGGCTGTGGCGCTGCGAGCGTTGCAGGGTACGGCGTCGCGTGGGCGTCCATTGACCATCGAGCGGGTCGATGCGGTCCCGGCAGCACAGTCGTCCAATGCTGCGGCCTTCAGCGATGCCGGCTTTGTCACGGCCTACCGGGGTCTCACGTGGCGGCCGCCGGCCGGAGGTGGATCGTATGCCCGAGGGGGATAGCGTCTTCCGTTTTGCTGCGCGACTGCAGGCGGCGCTCGCAGGCAAGGTCGTCCTCGCGGCGCGCAGCCACGGACCGGGTCCCGTGCCTCAAGTGCACCGCATCGTTGGGGCGAGTTGCACCGGCGTGCGTGCCAGGGGCAAGAACTTGCTCATCAGCTTTGATAATGGCCTTGCCCTGCGCGGTCATCTGCGGATGTATGGTACGTGGAAGGTCTACGCTCTCGGCCACCCCTGGGACCGGCCCGAGAATCAGGCCCGCCTTGTGCTGGAGGTCCACGATGCTGTCGTGGCCAATTTCAGCGCGCCTGTGATCGAACTGATCGAAGAGCGTGCGCTCGACGCCTATGCGCCGGTGGCAGGACTGGGGCCCGATCTCCTCTCCGACGACTTCGACCTTGCAGAGGCGTGCCGCCGTCTGCGCGAGCCGTCGCGGGTCGGCCTCACCATCGGGGACGCGATCATGGACCAGCGGGCGCTCGCAGGAGTGGGGAACATCTGGAAGCACGAAGCCCTGTTCCACTGCGGAATCAACCCGTGGCGACTGACCGGCGAGCTGGACGAAGGCACGCTTCGAAGCGTCGTCCTGAAGGCGCGCGCACTGCTGCGTGCCAGCGCCGGGAAAGAGAACGACCTCGGGTTGCGACGGCGTCCAGACATGTACGTCTACATGCGCGCGGGCCAGGCTTGCCGCCGCTGCTCGACGCGACTCAGTAGCGCGCGCCAGGGCGTGGACATCCGCTTCACAACCTGGTGCCCGCGGTGCCAGCCGGCGACGGCAGAACAGGTGAACCTGCCCGCAGGACGGTCATCACCGCGAAGTCTTCCGCCGTATGGTAGCGGCCAAGGGTTGCCATAACGTTGTAAGGTGTTAAGTATGAGCGCGCTCGAGGCGAAGATTGGGCTCCCGGCGCCACCCTTCAGCGGGCTCTGCGCGGATGGTTCCTTCCGTTCCCTTGAAGACTATCGGGGCGGGAACCTGGTGCTCGTTTTCCATCGTCAGCTTGAATCGCGCCCGTGCCGCGAGCACCTCCGCAGACTCTGGCTGCAGCGCGGGGTGCTTGCCCGGCTGGATACGAGTGTTCTCGTCGTGTCGTTCGAGCCGATCGACCGCATTCGCTGGTACCTTACGGATGTCGAGTTCGGCTTCCCGATGCTCTCCGACGTGCATCGCCACATCTACCATTCCTATGGTCTTGGCCGGGCGGGCGTTGCCCGAGACCTTTTCCGGCCCCATTTGCCCTCTTCACTGAGTGCCCTTGCCCGCCATGGGCCGGAGCCACACCATGCCGATGCGCATCAGACCGGTGGCGACTTCGTCATCGACGCTGCGGGGACAATCCGATCGGCCTACCGGCCGGCGGGAGCCGGCGGGCGCCCACCGATTGACGAACTCATCCTCGACCTGCGGCGTATTCCCGCGCGGGCCTGACGGCAACGCAGGGGATTGGTGGGAGACGTCACCCACCGAGGCTCCTTACGGCCGGTATCGGCCGTGTGCTCGTCCGGTATTGCTGTTTCCCGGACTCTAACAGGTCTCCGCCGCGGCAATCGTTCACGACGATCGCCGGGAAGCCCTCCACTTCGAGCCGCCGGATCGCCTCCGTGCCAAGGTCTTCGAAGGCGACCACTTCGGCTTTCTTGATGTGATGGTTGAGGAGCGCACCCGTCCCACCCACGGCAATACAGTAGACCGCGTGGTGGTCACGGATCGCCTCGCGGATGGCCGGCCCGCGGCCTCCCTTGCCAATGATTCCTTTCAGCCCCAGGTCCAGCATCGGCACCGTGTAGGGGTCGATGCGCATCGACGTCGTTGGGCCGGCGGAGCCGATTACTGCGCCCGGCCGCGGTGGCGTTGGACCGACGTAGTAAATCACCTGCCCCCGCAGGTCGATCGGTAACGCTTCGCCGCGGTTCTTGAGCTCGATGAGCCGCTTGTGGGCCGCGTCGCGAGCGGTATAGATGACCCCGCTGAAAGCGACCTGATCGCCGATAGTAAGTCCTTCGATGTCCTCATCGCTGAGTGGTGTGAAGAGTGCAATACGAGACATCTGGTTACCTCCGTGGCTCAAGGGCCGGCGTCCGGACGCCGATTGCTTTCGTCATCACGATGAAGTGGCATGGTCTCGAAACGCGATCGCGGGCGTATTCAGGCCATGGCTCCGTGCCGCTGACCGAATAGCCTAGCTTCGCGTACCACGGCGGGAGCTCTTCGCGCAGGTTGACGACGACGAGCGACATGGTCCGGCGGCCGCGTTCGCTGCAGAAGTGTTCCGCCTCCGCCACGAGCCGGGCGCCTACTCCCGCACCCTGGTGCGCAGGGTCCACCGATAGCATGCCAAAGTAACCGTCCACGTCGCGAAGCTCGACGAGGACGCACCCGGCGATCGTCCCGCCGTCGCGGATCACGAGAAACTGGTGATCCGCAAGCAGTTGCCGCACTTCCTGTTCGTCCGTGCGGGGGCCGACCTTGAAAAAGGATTCCACCTCGTAGGCGCGGTTGATGAGGGCGGTGAGGCGCCC